>Ga0308019_10000020_pt1 | contig 123536 bp, 124 predicted proteins | sample Neamet284_FD_203135 | JGI IMG/M metagenome (GOLD analysis project Ga0308019, IMG submission 203135) | Marine microbial communities from water near the shore, Antarctic Ocean - #284 | ecosystem: Environmental > Aquatic > Marine > Unclassified | place: Southern Ocean | collected 2014-10-01
CCGCAGCAATTACCGGTTTGTCAAGATCCCATCGTGCTGTAATCCCGCCGAAACCAGACTCCGGGCTGGCAGATCTATCTCCACCTTCAGCCTGATATCTCAGATCATTACCCGCACTAAATGCTCGATCACCTGCGCCAGTAACAATTGCTACCCACAGTTCTGGGTCATTTTGGAACTCATCAAAGAGTTCAGCCATTTCCGCGCTAGCTGGCGGATGAAGTGCATTCATTCGTTCAGGTCGATTAATCGTGATGGTGTAAATATGTCCGTCGCGTTCAGCGAAACAAGAATCTGCCATAACCCTAAGAAACTAGTCGCACTATGAACAGGATGCTCGAAACCTTCAAATTGAAATACTCTCGAGATGAAAACAAGCGTTCTGCCTTAGCTAAATTTCACTCTGCAGCAGTGGCAAAATAAGTTACGGCGAGCCCTTAAGGGCTCGCCGTAGTTGTGGGCCGAGGAGGATTCGAACCTCCGTAGGCGTACGCCGACGGGTTTACAGCCCGTTCCCATTGGCCGCTCGGGCACCGACCCAGTGGCCGTCACGATACCCGGTACACACCTTGTCATCCCACTTACTAGTCACTCATTTTTAGGATTATTCTGAATTCTTGATTGGTCTAACCCCGTGTAGGTTAGTTACATGCCTTCATTCGACGTTGTCTCAGAAATCGACATGCAAGAAATTCGTAATGCTCTTGACCAAGCAAACCGAGAAATAGGGAATCGATACGACTTTAAGAACACCGGAAGCAGCCTTGAGTTGAACGAGATGTCTATTACTTTGAGCACTAGTAGCGAAGATCGACTAATTGCACTTCGTCAAGTTCTGGAAGAGAAACTTGTACGAAGACAAATTAGCCTGAAGTCAATTAGCTATGAAGAGGTCCAAGAAGCTTCTCAGGCAACTGTCCGCCAAATTGTGACTCTTCAAGCGGGAATATCGTCTGAAAAGGCGAAAGAATTAAACAAATTTATAAAAGCTCTCAGCGTCAAAGGTGTTCAATCTCAGACCCAGGGTGAGCAGCTTCGCGTAATTTCCAAAAAGCGCGATGATCTACAAACTGTTATGTCAGAACTTAAGAGCTCTAACTTTGATCTCCCACTTCAATTTGAAAACTTTCGTGACTAGCAATCTAGAGACTTTTGGCTCTATCGCCAGCTGTTGTCCCTAAGTCGGGCTATGCGGGTTTCCATCGGGGGGTGGGTAGTGAACATTCCCTTGAAGCTCATGTTACGACTTGCTAACGGATTAGCTATATACATTTGCGCTTGATTAGCGTTAGCGAAACTTGGAATTACCTTCGTTTTTGCGTCAAGCTTCTCTAATGCCTGGGCAAGAGGTTCCGCATCATCGATCATCCGAGCTGCACTACGGTCAGCCTGAAATTCTCTACTGCGACTTATGGCCATCTGTAAGCAAGCGGCAGCTATCGGGGCAACAATAATAAGAAGTAGATCAACCCCAAAATTTCTGTTTCGATCACGTGAACCACCACCAAAGATCATCGCGAATTGAGCGATATTAGCTACGAAACTAATCGCCATCGCTATCGCTGCAGCGACGGACCCAATTAAAATATCGCGATTTTTTATATGAGCCATTTCATGCGCGAGAACTCCCCTAATTTCAGCCCACGAAAGATGCTCAACAAGTCCTTTTGTAACACAAACTGCTGCATTTGCTGGGTTACGGCCGGTTGCAAATGCATTCGGTTGAATATCTGGGCTTACGTAAAGCTTTGGCATTGGCAAGTTAGCTAATTGGCTTAGCTCCATCATGATTGATCGATATTCCGGAAGTTCTCCTTCTCCGAGTTCAACTGCCCGGGCCGATCGAATCGCCAACTTGTCGCTCATCCAATAGCTTCCGCCGACCATAGCAATAGCTATTAAGAACCCAAATATGAGACCGCCCGATCCCCAAAAGCTTGCGATGAACATTATTAGCCCACCCATGAGAGCCAACAAGGTCGTCGTTTTTAAGGTGTTTTTCATAAACCAAAACCTTTCATTACTTAAGGATTTAATGAGCGAAGCGGTCAACCTCAGTGCGGGTGATATCCACTCTCTAAAAATATAGTTGGCACTTCGATACTTCGGTACATTCGAACATTTCTCATATCATCTTCGATTGCTAGCCGCGGAACAAACCCTATGGCAGATAAACGTTTAGTTTCATCTTTCTTAAATTCGGGCGAGGCTTGGAAATCCCCTATAGGCCTCATAATCAAAAGGTCAAAACGAATTTCAAATTTTGCTAGCCACTGCAACGTCGGCCTTTGCACCCACATAGGTCGCGACGTAAGTAAAACAATAGTGAGTTTAGGATCAAGCAGCTCAATAAGCGTTACTATCTCTTCGAACGATTTGTCATCAATACAATCAGCGAAAAAAGCATCCCAGTCACGCCACGGAGGGTCCAAATGATGTTGACGTGTGCTTGCATTTGCAAGCACACCATCAATGTCAACTATGACGCATTCAGTTGGCTTCTTAGGGGTTCCATTCCAAAACCAATGGCTTGGTTTATTAGGCATCTAAGTACTTGACCATGTTCTGGTTGACTCAATCATCTTGAGTAGATTCTGCTGCTTTCTTTCGAATCTCATCGACGACATTGGAATCAGCAAGCGTTGTAGTGTCACCTAGTTCTCTTCCTTCTGCTACGTCACGAAGTAACCGGCGCATAATCTTCCCAGATCTAGTTTTAGGTAAATCTGGAACCAACACGACTGCTTTCGGTCGCGCAATAGCTCCAAGTTTCGTGGAAACATGTTGACGGATTTCTTCTCTCAACTTTTCCGATGGCTCATGTCCAAGGCGCAAGATACAATAACCGACAATGGCTTGACCAGTTGTTTCGTCAGTTGCACCGACGACCGCTGCCTCTGCGACTGATGGATGATCAACTAAGGCAGATTCAATTTCTGTCGTCGAGATTCGATGACCAGAGACGTTCATGACGTCATCTACTCGTCCGAGAAGCCAGAGATACCCATCTTCATCGATTTTAACGCCATCACCAGCAAAATATTTCCCTTCGTATTCGCTCCAGTATGTCTCTTTGTACCTTTCAGGGTCTCCCCAAATACCTCGAAGCATGGCTGGCCAGGGCTCGGTGATTGTCAGGTATCCGCCACCTCGTTCAATTTTGTTGCCCATATCATCAACAACCTCTACTACCACGCCTGGAATTGCATGAGTGGCTGACCCTGGTTTGGTTGTGGTAACCCCAGGCATTGGGGTGATCATGTGTCCGCCAGTCTCGGTCTGCCACCAGGTATCGACAATAGGACAACGCTCACCTCCGATATGAGTGTGGTACCACATCCAAGCTTCAGGATTAATGGGTTCTCCCACGGTGCCGAGAACTCGCAGAGTTGACAAATCTCGTGTTTCGAGCTCTTTGGCACCCCATTTCATAAACGTACGTATTGCGGTCGGTGCGGTATAAAGCTGTGTAACTCCGTACCGCTCGACAATGTCCCACAACCGGTCTTTTGGCCAATCACCTCTTTCACCTTTTCTAAATTCAGGTCTCGGGGTGTCAGGAGTTCCTTCGTACATAACAGACGTCGCGCCATTAGTTAACGGTCCATAGACGATGTAGCTATGTCCGGTTACCCATCCAATGTCCGCTGCACACCAGTAGACATCTTCATCTGGTTTTAAGTCAAAAATGTACTTATGAGTAAAGGCAACCTGGGTTAAGTAACCACCAGTTGTATGCATGATGCCCTTAGGTTTAGCCGTTGTCCCAGAGGTGTACAACAAGTACAAAAGGTCTTCACTATCCATTTGTTCTGGTTCGCAATCAGAGGATGCTACATCCATCAAGTCGTGGTACCAGTGATCAATTTCCGAATTCCAGGAAACGTCTTGACCAGTTCGTTGGACCACCACAACATTTTCTATTGTTGAGGTTGCAGTTAGAGCTAAATCGGTTGTCTCTTTAAGAGCGAAGGGTTCACCTCGTCTGTAGCCACCATCAGAAGTTACAACTAATTTCGCGCTTGCATCATTAATTCGATCTGATAATGAATCTGCAGAAAAACCGCCGAAAACAATAGAGTGAACGGCTCCTATTCTGGTGCAAGCCAACATAGCTATAGCCAACTCCGGGATCATAGGCATGTAGATACATACCCGATCGCCTTTTTTAATACCTAGAGACTTCATGACGTTTGCAAATTTTGACACTTCTTTTAGCATGTCGCTGTATGTGAGAGTTCTCGTATCCCCAGGCTCTCCTTCCCAGTGAAAAGCAACTTTTTCGCCGCGCCCGGCGTCCACGTGTCTATCAAGACAGTTATAGGAAACATTAAGTTTTCCGCCGACAAACCATTTAGCGAAGGGAAGATCCCACTCTAAGACGGTGTCAAAATCTTTATACCAGGTAACTAATTCTCGTGCTTGTCGAGCCCAAAACCCTAGACGATCAGCTGCTGCTTCTTCGTATAGCGATCTATCTGCAATTAACGCGTTTTCTTGAAATTGCTGTGAAGGAGGAAACGTTCGATTCTCAACATAGTAGTCCTCAATAGTGGGCTCGGACATCTTGGTCTCCCTCACGTAATAGCGCTCGCTGCAATATTATTTACAGATCACGGCAATCTTAGCGCTTCATTTTACGAGAGGAACGGTGCTTAATTTCTTCTACGAAATTTGCCACTCCGCTACTATGAAACCTCCAAGACCTTTTGGGTCTAAGAGCATCTCTGATTCTTTTATAATTGTGAGCGCAGCGAGAGTTTTAGAATCTGGTTTGTTTTTTTCTTTTTCCCATATCTGTCGATAATTATCCACCATCGTCTGTATGCCGTGTAGCTCTAGCCATTCTTTCTGAGTGCAGATCTCTGCTTGTTTAGGTAGCTGATCAAATGCCACATCAAAAGTAATATCTCGAGTGCCAGGTAACTCTAGATAACTCCCGGACCTACGATGGTTTTGGTATGTGCGCAGCCAATCTGATTGTGGGTGCGCTATCAAGTCTGCAGTGGTTTTATATCCGTAGTCAAAAATAAGCACTCGTCCTCGATCCAACAAGTTGATAGCACGCTGGATCCATACTGCGGCTTTTAACTGCAGAGGCACCCGAACTCCAGGCGCTACTTCCCCCACAAGAGCAGTTGCCATCTTACTCGCATTATTCGGGGCTTCTCTGGAAATTTCTCGAGACCCATCGACATATATTTCGTTCCATCCTTCATCTCGCTTGACTAAAAGACGTGGACAAAGATTGTCCAGTAATTCGTTTGCGAGAACAACACCTGTTAGCGGGCCGCTCGGCAGATCAGACAAAGTAGTTACGGGTAACACTTCAACATCAGCAAAACATGAGTTCGCGACCTCAGCTAGCGCTTTCTTTCGTTGCTGTTCAGACCGTTCAACCATCACATAACGGATTGCATCTCGGCATCGCAAACTCCCAAGAAGGATGTCTCTGCAAAGTCGTCCGGGCCCAGACCCGCCTTCAATTACCACAAATGGATTAGGGCACCCGAGACTTTCCCAAACATTGTCTAAGTAATGCGCTACGCAGTCTCCAAAAAGTGTGCTGGTTTCAGGGGAGGTAGTGAAGTCGCCTTTTTGCCCTCCAATAGTGTAGAAACCAGCATCACCGTACAACGCTTCCTCAACGAACTCATCAAATCGACGAAGTTGTTCAGCCATGATAGGTGTTTGCCGCTAGAGACCAAGTGTCGACAGAACTGCAACTTCTCCGAAATGGCCTACGAGTCCAGGCAAAATACCAAATGCCATTGTTGCTACAAGTGCTATTACTAAGGCAGAGCCCAGAGCGCTAGTAAGTTTGATTGGACGCTCGTCTCCTTCATGGATTGGTTGAAACCACATTTGTCCGAGGACTCGCGCATAGTAAGCAAAAGCTATAACAGTATTTATGGCCACGACTACGCCAAGTGTTGCGGCCCAAGCTCCGCCAGCATCTAAGAGTGCCCTAAACAAACCAAACTTTGCGAACCATCCCCCAGCTGGGGGAATACCAGCCAAAGCTGCAAGGAAGATTGTCATTGCAACAGCTAAACCAGGTGCGTATTGGAATAAGCCTCCAAAGCTTTCCAACTCTCCAGAACGCGTTTTTCGAGATACCGCCAGAACCACGGAAAAAGCACCTAAGTTCATGAAGGCATAGATTATGAGGTAGATAACAATCGCTTGTAAGGCCCGTTCAGAAGCCTGCCCAGCCACCGCAAACGGAACGAGCATAAACCCGCCTTGAGCTATCCCAGAGTATGCGAGTAAGCGGACGATATTTGTTTGTCTCAAAGCTATTAAGTTACCGACAGTCATTGTTAAGGCTGCTATCAACCAGAAAAATGGCTGAATAACTTCGTGATTGTCGAAGGCAACGAAAACTAGCTGAATCAGTGCCACCATACCCGCTGCCTTTGAGGCAACTGCAAGAAACGCTGTCACTGGCGTTGGAGCTCCCTCATAAGTGTCAGGGGCCCAGTTGTGGAAAGGGACTGCAGAAACTTTAAAAGCAAAGCCAATCAGCACAAACAACACGCCAAGAATTGACATAGCAGTTACGCCATCATTTAGGGCCATTGCTGATGCAATACTACTAAAGGAAGTAGAGCCAGTTAACCCATAGATCAATGACATTCCATAAAGCATTATGGCCGAAGCAAAAACACCCATCAGGTAATACTTCAAGCCCGCTTCGTTCGAGCGGCGGCCGCCTTTACGCCAAGCAGCCATCATGTAAGCAGGGATGGAAAGAAGCTCAAGTGCCACAAAAACGCTAATAAGATCGCGTGAGCTCGCCATCATCAACATACCGAGAAGCGACGTAAGCATCAGAGTGTAATACTCGTTTTCGTAATAGTCGCCATCACGAATGTAGTCCACAGACATCAGCACAATGATGTAGCCAACAATTAAGAAGAGCGCTTTCATTACAAGAGCAAAATCATCAACCATGTAAGCGCCACCGAACATAGCTCTATCTGTTCCATCTAATGCCAAAGTCAGAATTGGCACTAATCCAGCCAACAGTCCAACGCCCGCCAGTGTGGGCATGACCTGTTTAGATTTTTCATCCCAAATAATATCAACCAAAGTCAGGATTGTCCCGACTGCAAGAAGCGTTAACTCGGGAGCGAGAGCGTGCCAATCAAGTGGCGGCCGGGTGAAGGCCAATAGGGCTTCCATGTTCAACGACCAGCCACAACTGCTTCGACGTTGGCGGTAATAGAGCTAACGACACCGTCGGTTAGGTTAAATATTAAGTTAGGCCAGACACCGAACAGGACAATTCCAATCAAGAACGGAACCCATGCAATCCATTCGTTTCTCGAAACATCTGGTATTTCATGGTCAGCGAACTCTTCAGTGGGTTCGCCAAATGCTGTTCGTTGATACAGCCACAACAAATAGCCCGCTGCTAATACAGTGCCAATAGCGGCGATGACCATATAGGTTCGGAAAAGCTCTTCCGACAACCCTGCTCCAGGGTTATACGCCGACAAGATCGCTGGAAATTCTCCCCAGAAACCGGCCAGCCCGGGAAGACCTAGCGATGCCATTGTTGCAAAGCCCAAAATCCAACCCATGTGTGGCGCTGACTTCAAGAGGCCACCAAGTCGACTGATTTCTAAAGTGTGATAACGCTCTTTAATCGAACCAGCAACAAAGAACAACATACCCGTGATCAGACCGTGTGCAACCATCCCAAATACCGCTGCGTTGAGCCCAAAATCAGTGAGAGTTGCTATGCCAAGCATGACGAAACCCATATGGGCAACCGACGAGAAAGCAATAAGTCTCTTCATGTCTTTTTGAGCAAGGCACCCAAGGGCTCCATAAATAATTCCAATTACGGCAAGCAAACCAATCCAAGGAGCCCATGCGACTGCAGCTTCAGGTAGGAAAGGAATAGCTATTCGAATAAACCCGTAGGTTCCTAGCTTTAGCAGAACTGCCGCCAGAATTACAGACCCAACCGTAGGCGCTTGAGTATGCGCATCCGGCAACCAGGTATGAAATGGGAACATCGGAACCTTTATCCCGAATCCAATAAACAACCCAGCGAAAATCCAAACCTGCGTCGTTTTAACAATTCCACTACCTGCCGCATCAGTAAGAAGTCTCATGTCAAACGTTTGTAGTGGGTTTCCAGCAGCATCTTTAGATAGAAAGAATAAAGCTAAGAAACTAATAATCATTAACGCTGAACCAAATAACGTGTAGAGAAAGAATTTTAGCGAGGCATATCTACGTTCTTCCCCACCCCACACCCCTATGAGGAAATACATAGGGAGCAATACGATTTCGAAGAACACAAAAAATAAGATCATGTCTTGCGAGATAAACGAACCGTTCATTCCAGTGGAAAGAATCAGGAGAAGGACAAAGAATGCCTTCGTGTTACCCGGAGATGGCACATGATTCCAGCTATAGACAAGGCATAAAGGCACAACCAACAAAGACAGCAGAAGCAGCGGCAATGAAAGGCCATCTAGCCCAATTATGTACCGACTATTGATTATGTCGATCCATCCTTTATCAACGACGAACTGCAGCTCTGATGCCGAACCGTAGTCAAATTGAAAAAGAATATAGATCCCAACTGCCAGAGCCGCCAATGACGACCCTAATGCAATTAGTTTTACCTCTAGCTCGTAGGCCTTCGGTACTACCATCATGATGAGTGCGCCTACAAGAGGTAGGAACACGGCCAAGGTAAGAACCCAAGCGTCAAAACCTGTCGCTTCCACTGAACTGCTCCTAAATAACGATAACGAATACGATGGCTAGAACTGCAGCTGCTCCAAATAGCAACTGCCCATAGTTCTGAACCTTTCCGGACTGAATAGTACGTAACCCCTCGCCTGAGGCATCAGCACCACGTGCGGCAGCATTGACTGATCCATCAATAGCTCCCTGGTCGATCCATTTATATATCCACCGACCACTATCTCGTGCAGATTCACCAGCTGTATTAACTGCTTTGTCTAGCACATTTTGATTAAACCAATTCGCACCATTAGCAATTGGCTTTTTAATCGAGGCGACGATTATGTCGTTGTAAAGATAATCAAGGTAATACTTATTCTCTAAAAATGTATACCCAGCTTTTGCATATTTATTCCGCTCAGTTAGACCGTGTGGGCCCATCTTTCGCCAGAAGTATAAGTAAGTAACGATTATTCCCGATAACGCAAGCCCGAGACCTATTAGCGCCATGCTTAACGAAGGGTCTGGATGCGACAGCCCTAGTCCCGACAAATAGACCGAAGGCTCTGCGTAAGTCTGAACTCGGTGTGCTAGTCCTTCAAGTCCGAAGGGCTCCAATACTGGCCCAGGTAAATTAAACGCTCCACCTACTACAGCCATGCCTGCGAGAATCCACAGCGGTACTGTCATAACTTTCGGCGACTCATGAGGGTGTCCGTGTCCGCGGTATTCACCATGGAAGGTGTACCAAACAACACGGGTCATGTAAGCCGCAGTCATGAATGCCACAGCGCAACCGAAAATGAGCATTAACGGGTAGCCATTTTGTTGGCCAACCTTGGCACCTAGAAGGATCTCGTCCTTGGACCAAAATCCAGCAAACGGGAAAATTCCAGACAGTGCCAAAGTCGCTATCACAAACGTCCAATATGTCTGTGGCATAAATTTCTTTAAGCCACCCATCTTTCGCATATCGAATGTGTGGTGAGCTGCGTGACTTACAGAACCTGCACCTAAGAAAAGGCAAGCCTTAAAGAAAGCATGAGTGAACAAGTGGAAAATAGCTGCAGTCCAGGCCCCAACGCCAAGAGCCATCACCATATAGCCGAGTTGTGAAACGGTTGAATAGGCTAGGACTTTTTTGATATCCCACTGAGCGAATGCCAATCCTGCGCCCATAAGTGCAGTAAATCCACCAATAAGTGCCATCAAATTGATTGATGAAGTGCCGATAGAAAAACCATCGTAGAAAACTGGGTACAGTCGAGCAATCATATACACACCAGCGACAACCATTGTTGCTGCATGGATGAGTGCGGATACAGGCGTTGGCCCAGCCATCGCGTCCGGGAGCCAAGTATGGAGTGGGAACTGACCAGATTTTGAAGCTACAGCTGCCATTAAGCAACAAGCCGCCACTAACAAGGCAAGGTGCTGCGTCCCCGGAGAAGCGGAAATAGCGGCATTTATACCATCTATAGAGAAGGTTCCAAAAGTGCCCCACAGCACAATCATTCCTACGAGAAGACCAATGTCGCCGACCCGGTTAGTTAAGAAAGCTTTTAAAGCCGCATCGGTGTTTGGCTTCTCTTCCCACCAATGACCTATCAGCCCAAAGGAACAGACACCTACTAGCTCCCAGCCAACTACTAGTTGCACAATATTTTGAGCCATAACAAAAAACAACATCGCCGCTGTAAACAAACTCAAAAATGCGTAGTAGTGGACGTATCTTCGATCACCTTTTACATATTCAGTAGAATAAATATGAACTAGCAGCGAGATCGAAGCCACAACCACCAGTAGCAATACGGTAAGACCATCGACATGAGTCCCAACCGCAAAATCTACGCCGCCATTGGACCACCATTTCGAGTAAGTGGTAACCACTGGACTGATAAGGACAGAGCTATGTCCTCCTCCGTGCCCAGATTCGCTATCCATAGCTGCCCCAGCATGATCATCACCATCGTCAGCATGATCATCACCATCGTCAGCATGATCATCACCATCGTCAGCATGATCATCACCATGGCCATCAGCCGATATCTGTGCGATTGCGTCTGGGGAAGGGTGTTCAACTCGCTGGGTCCATTGGAATGCAGCTACAAGTGACAGGACCCATATCAGACTTACGGCAGTAATCCCGATGACGTGAACACGATCTGCACCAATAAACCGTTTACCGAAAAACAAAATTACAGCAAACGAAAGTGCCGGAATAAGAGGTATTAGAAAAGCATTTTCAAGCATCCACATGTTTCACCTCTAACCCTTCATCAGGTCGAAGTCTTCGACATCGATACTTGTTTGGTTCCGGTACAAAAGCAGGACAATCGCAAGGCCGACTCCGACTTCAGCAGCAGCGACCGCGATTATAAACAGAGCGAATACTTGCCCAGAAACCACTTCGTGTTGAAAGCCAAAGGCCACCATATTTATATTTACTGCATTGAGCATGAGTTCAATTGACATCAGGACCATGACCGCGTTTTTGCGGGCCAACACCCCATATACACCTATACAAAATAACACGGCGCCAAGGATCAAAAACTGATTTAGAAGCACGTCAATCCTTCCTTGCCAACACGATGGCTCCAATAAGAGCAGCTAACAAAAGCACTGAAATCGCCTCAAACGGAATTATGTATGTAGAAAATACCTCATCACCCACATCAGCAGTTCGGTAAATTTTCCCGCCTTCGGTCAATCGGTCAGACCCAAACTGGTCTATCAAGCTATACAAAATAACGGCTCCGAGCATCAAAGCGACACCAGCAGCAATCGGCCACTGTGTGCCGGTCATTTCCATGCTTTTCCCAATTGGAGCCTTAGTAAGCATTATCCCAAATAGGAACAGCACCATTACCGCCCCGATGTAGACCAAAACTTGTGTTGTTGCCACAAACTCTGCAGCTAACAAAACGTATTGACCACTAAGACCAGCTAACACAGCAACTAAAAAGAGAGCCGAGTGAACAATGTTTCGGGTGGTAACCATCCGCAAAGCGGAAAAGACTACGATCCCTGAAATAATTCCAAAGGCGATATTCTGCGCAACCATGCAGCTCTACCTCGGTACCTTCCGGACTTTCTGTTCTGAACCACTCTCATATTCGAGAAAGTCCGGAACAGTATCCATCCATTCACCTAAGCGAATTTTATCATGAAGCAAATCTGCGATCCTTGGCTCACTGTATTCATATTCAGGAGTCCAGAATAAGGCATCAAAGGGGCAAACTTCTACACAAATTCCGCAGTACATGCACAATGCGTAGTCAATATCAAAACGGTCAAGCATATTCACTGAACGTGCTTTACCCCCAGCACGGCGCGGAGGAGCTTTAACTTTATGGCCTTCTATGTAGATACACCAGTCCGGACAAGAACGAGAGCACAACATGCAAGCAGTGCAATTTTCCTCGTGAAGGGCTATCACCCCTCGAGCTCTATCCGGTGGGGCCTCTTTTTCGTGAGGATACTGAACCGTTACCGCACCTTTTTGTGGCGCCGGGATAAGAGTCTTCCAGCCACGTTTAGGAAACAATGTACGAACAGCGGTTTTAGCGGTGACGCCAAGGCCTTTAATAAGACCAGGAAGCTGCGGCATTAGAAGACCACCTTAAAGATACCCGTTATGACAATGTTGACTAGCGCTAACGGGATTAGCACTTTCCACGCAAACTTCTGCAATTGATCTTCTCTGAGTCGAGGATACGTGAATCGAACCCAGAAGATGAAAAACGCTACCAATAGAATTTTGCCAAGCATTACGCCTGGACCAAGGATGTTCAATATGTTGCTGTCAACATCAAATCCAGGAATCCACCAGCCACCAAGAAACATGACCGAGGCTAGAGCAGCGAATGCGAATGCAGTACCGAACTCCGCCATGAAGAATAAAAGGAAACGGAAACCAGTGTATTCGATATGATAACCGCCAACTAACTCCGTTTCAGCTACCGGCATGTCGAACGGAGTTTGTGTCAGTTCTGCTTGAGCAGCGATCATAAAAATAAGAAATGCCAGAAACTGAGTAAGGATAAAGGGGTTGCCAATCAGACCAATCCCAAATATTTCACCGGTTGCCTGAGCTTCTATAATTCCTTGCAAGTTCATAGTTTCGGCTTGGATGACCACACCCATAACCGCCAGTATCAGTGGCAACTCATATGCGATAAGTTGGCCTGCTGCTCGCAGCCCACCAAGCAGTGCGTATTTATTCGCCGACGCCCAGCCAGCCATCAAAATTCCAAGCACAGACAACGATGAAACCGCCATGGCATAGAACACGCCAGTGTCAAGGTTTTGGACCACCGCATCTGGGCCAGCAGGCAAAACTACATACAACAAGAAAGTTGAGGCAAGCACAACTACTGGAGCTAACCGAAATACTCGCCGGTCTGCCTGTGCTGGATTAATATCTTCTTTCTGTAAAAATTTTATTGCTTCAGCAATTAACTGCAACGAGCCATAGGGCCCGGTTTCATTTGGTCCTAGACGGCTCTGCATAAAGGCCATCATCTTAAACAGAAACAAATATACAAGAATTAACGAAGTAGTCGGAATGACTACTAACGCTAAACCAAGCTTAATACTGGTCTCTTGCCAGTAAGGAAGTGCAAGTAGTTCAATCAACGGTCAATGTCTCCGAGGATAAAATACAACGACCCAAGAATAGTGATGACATCTGGGACGTACACGCCCTTCATAACCCAGGGGACTACCGAGATGTTATTGAAGCTTGGTGTTCGAATTTTAACCCTAAAAGGTCCTAACTCCCCTTTGCTGACAATGTAGTAACCCATTTCACCGAGCGGGTTTTCAGTTGAGATATAAGCCTCGCCGGCGGGAACTTTTATGATTCGAGGGACTTTGGCCATTATAGGGCCACTTGGAATTCCATCTAACAATTTGTCAACTATGTATGTCGCCTCGCGAGTTTCTTGAAGCCTTACCCAATAACGAGCGAACGAATCACCGTCAGGGTGCGTCCATACGCGCCAATCAATTTGATCCCAAGCGAGACCTGGATTTGCATCTCGTCGTAAATCCCAGTCAACACCACTGGCTCTTAAATTTGCGCCGGACATCCCATAGCTAAGGGCTACATCAGCAGGAATTACGCCTACGCCACGACACCTAGCCTGAAAAATTTCATTACCAACAAGCAGATCTTCCATCTCATCGCAAAAAGTTCTCATCTTGACCATTACGGACTTTGTTTCTTCTATCCATCCCCTTGGAATATCGTCTTTGAGTCCACCGATACGGTCGAAGTTCGGATGGAAACGACCACCTGTTATTGCTTCTATCTGGTTAAGTACATGTTCACGGTCACGAAAAGCAAAGAAAACAGGAGTAAGCGCTCCAAGTTGAACGCCCATATCCCCAAGAAATAACGCAACATTAGCGATCCGACTCAACTCAAACAGGATTGTTCTAATCCATTGCGCTCTAGGGGGTGCTTCAACTTCCATTAACCGTTCAGCAGCCAATATAAACGGAACTTCGTTGGCAAAACTTCCTAACCAGTCAATGCGATTAATTAGTGTGGTGCACTGCGGGTAAGTTCTAACCTCGCAAAGTTTTTCATACCCACGATGCATGTAGCCCATCATGGGTTCAGCCATGATTACTTGTTCGCCATCTAGGCGACATGCTATCCGCAAAGTTCCGTGAGTCGCCGGGTGCTGAGGCCCAATATTCAGGGTCATGTCCCCTGTATTGAGCTCAACATTTACTCGGGCATCTGCGGCCTGCGATGAGATGTACGCAAGTTGATCACGATCAGAAGTTGTTGTCATTCTCCGCCTCCAGCGGCTTCGAATGCTGCCATTACTTGCGCTTCTAGTTCCGCTTCTAAGTGCTCTGGTATGTCCTCTATGTCAACTACACCTGGCCATGGTTTGACGTGACGCGCCAACAGAGGGAAGTCCTTTCGAAGGGGATGCCCTTCGAACTCTCCAGGGAGGTACAACGGATGCAAATTTGGATGTCCCCTAAAACCTATTCCAAACATCTCATGTATCTCACGCTCATGCCAGTCTGCTCCAGCATAAATATCGCGCAGCGTATCTATCGAGTTATCTTCCCCGACGTCAGTCTTAAGGTGAAAAGCTGTGTGTTCAGTCGGAGACTGCAATTGGACAATAACCTGAAACCGTGTGTCTCCGCCGGCATAGCCTGTTGAGGTCGATTGAACCACTGGCTCACTATCTTCTTCCTCTAACTCACCATCAAATTCAGTATTTTCGTAACGCCCTTCAGGAGCTATTTCCCAGTCAATCGCCGACAGGAATCCAAAATAAGTGTAACCAAGACTTTTTGCAGTTTGAGCTACATCCTGCCAACGATCTGCTCTTACACGCAGCCATAAATCCTCGTGTGGGCGCAAATATGATTCAACAAGTGCGTCACCTAGGGCCTCCGAAAGACTCGTTAACATAGCCTCGCGAACGTCATCAGGTAGTAATGGGGTTTCTTCAACTGATTCACTTGCCATCGTTGACTAACCCTCCACAACGATTGGCTCGCCACGCCACTTTGTAACTATATCTTCGTTTTGTATCCGTTCTTGAAGCAGAACGATTCCTTCAAGCAAAGCTTCCGGCCTCGGTGGGCACCCTGGAACATACACATCTACAGGGATAATCTGGTCAACACCTTTTGTAACCGAATAACTATCCCAATAAGGGCCCCCACAATTTGCGCACGACCCCATAGAAATAACATATTTAGGCTCAGGCATCTGCTCGTACAGTCGTAAAATCACTGGCGCCATCTTGTCGGTGACAGTTCCAGAAACAACGACAAGATCTGCTTGGCGAGGGCTAGCTGGAAAGGGAATCACACCAAGCCGCATAACGTCATATCTAGGAGAACCGAACGCTGCGCCCATTTCGATAGCACAGCATGCTAAACCCCACTGATAAACCCAAAGAGAACGAGAGCGGCCAAAATTAAGAAGCCAGCTCAGCGGTTTTGGTATTTTGCCCTTATCGACCAGTCCCATTATGGCTATCTCCTCAGACCCATCGTAATACACCCTTGCGCCAAGCATAAAAAAGGCCGAGGACAAGAATGAATATGAAAATGGCCATTTCAACGAGACCAAATAGCCCATAAACTTCAAGTCGGGTAGCCCACGGAAATATGAACACTGCTTCTACATCGAATAAAACAAATAAAACCGCAAACACGTAATAGCGAATCTGGCTCTGGGCCCATTCACCACCTACCGGATCGACGCCACTCTCATAAGCAATAAGCTTCTGTCTAGTAGGCCTCTGAGGTCGTAAAATTCGCGCGATGGTAAGCATGCCGCCCGCCATTGCGACAGCCGCCATCCCGAAGATGGCTACCGTTAAATAACTCCGAAGGAAATCCGACACAATAAGGGAGGCTAGCCAAGAGTTCCGGGAACGTTCAAAACCCAGCGCGGCGCCTCGTTCCGCGGGTTTCGAACCTCTAGAAACGTATCGTGGAAGTTGCAGTCATACTGTCTTTTCCCAATAAAAAATGATTCTCTTTTGAGAAATACCTTAAAATTCATAGAATTAGTCATCCTGCAATCAATACCGGTACTGCGTCTTGGCTAAAATCAATCAAAAATTGAGGGATAATACCAACTACTAACGTGAAAACTAAAATCCCTCCAAGCACGACTCCACTTGTCCAATGAATAGCGATATCCGGACCTTCCGAATTGTCCTCAGTTACATACATAGTCATAACAATCTTTAAATACATATATGCGCTAATCACTGCTGTAAGCATCGCTATAGAGGCCAAAACATAATTTTCGACATCTACAGCAGAGGTAATGACCTGAAATTTACCCACGAAACCAGAAGTAAGGGGCACACCCGCTTGCGCTAGAAGGAAAACAGTGAAAGTTAATGCCAACACCGGCCTGCTCCTGCCGATACCTGAATATCGATCTAAGGAATGACCATCTTTCCACCCCATCAAACTCACAACACCAAAACTTCCGATTACTACGAAAGAGTATGTAAAGAGATAAAAAAGCGCAGCCGAAGTTCCACTAGCATTTGCTGACTGGATTGCCACAAGCACATAACCCGCATGGCTAACTGACGAAAAAGCAAGCATTCTTTTAACATCAGTCTGCAAAATAGCCATTACTGCACCAACTACTAAAGTTAGTATCGCTAATGCGGAAATAATTGGTGACCAATCGAGTTTATAACTTGGTAGCGCAGCGAAAAATACTCGTAACAATGCGGCAAATCCAGCAGCTTTTGCAATCGATGCCATGTAACCAGTAACAGGGCTAGGAGCTCCTTGGTATACATCAGGCGCCCAAAAGTGAAATGGGGCCGCAGCAACTTTAAAAGCTAACCCTATTAACAGAAGACCTATACCAGCTAATAATATGTGCTCATCTTTGAAAGCGACTTCGTCTAAATAATCTCTTATTTGTACTAAATTAGTTGACCCGGTAGCGCCATAAACAAGTGCAATTCCATACAAAAAGAAGGCTGAGCTAAAAGCCCCTAATACAAAGTATTTCATTGCTGCTTCGCGTGCCTCAGCGCGCCGGGTATGAATAGCAATCATGACGTAAAGACCAATTGATAAGGCCTCAAGTCCAATAAACATCACTATCAGATCATTAGCTGAGGCCATAACTATAGCCCCAGCGGCGGAGCACATCAGAAGGGCATGAAACTCAGCGGAATCAATTCCTTCTCGTTCTATGTAACTGTGCGATAGAAGTGCTGTTGTGACTACCCCAAGTGAAATCAATATCGTGAAAAAAATACTGAAGCCATCGACTCCAAATGCGCTGGCAAGACTTGATCGAGGCCCTAGTTCTTGAACATCTCCCCATAATCCAAGGGCGATCAAAAAGACCGTTGAACCTGCGAGCACAGAACATAAGGTGCTGAAAGCAGTAGCGAATTTCCTTCTTGAAATTGAAGTGATTAGAAGCAGCGATAGTGCGACACCCAGCAGGACCATTTGAGGTAGCAAGCCCCACCAGTCCACCGAAGGAGCTTCAAATATCGCTGCAGAAATAGTCTTCATTAGTGCCCCTCCTCTTTCTCAGTTTCATGGTGAACATCTATTATCACTGGGGTATTTGGTTCTGGACGTTCGTAATCTGAGTGCTGCTCAATGTGGCTAAGTAATCGATCAACCGCCGGTTCAATACGTTCTAACAGTGGCTTTGGGTAAATTCCTAAAAATATAATTCCTACTATGAATGGGGCAAGAACCAAACCTTCGCGAAGTTTCAAATCCGGTGTTTTTTCATCAGCGGATGTTGGTTCACCATGAAACACACGTTGGTAAGCCCAAAGTAAATAAACGGCTGCCAGAATTACCCCAGTTGCCGCTATCACGGTCCACCAACGGCGTGTTTCAAACGAACCTATTAATATGAGAAATTCACCGACAAAACCATTAAGGCCCGGCACCCCGACAGAGGAAAGCATGATCACCGTGAAAAATCCTGCAAACACCGGCGCAGCTGTCTGGATTCCTTTCAATTCAGCAATTGCTCGGGTCTTTCGCCTCTCATACAGCATTCCAACCATAAGAAACAAGGCTCCAGTGGAAAGGCCATGATTGACCATTTGAAGAATCCCACCCTGGAGACTTTGAGTAGTGAACGCAAAAATTCCTAAAATAATAAACCCCATATGGGCTACCGATGAATATGCGACAAGCCGTTTTAGATCTTTTTGCATTGCAGCCACAACTGCACCATAAATTACTCCGAAAACCCCCAAGGTAACTAATGTTGGCGCCAACCAAACAGCTGCTTCCGGGAAGAGATAAAGCCCAAATCGAAGTAGGCCATATGCACCTAATTTGAGCATGACCGCAGCAAGAACTACTGAGCCAGCCGTTGGAGCTTGTGTGTGTGCGTCTGGAAGCCATGTGTGGAAAGGGGCTACTGGAACCTTGATCACGAATGCTAAAGCAAAAGCAGCAAAACATAGGCGGCTTGTGTTCGTCGCTAGAGATTGACGATTAGCTAGCTCAACGACATCAAACGTCAGGCCTCCATCTTTAGCACTTAAGACAGCCACAGTAACTATGGCGACAAGCATAAGTGCCGATCCTGCCATCGTGTAAAGAAAGAATTTTGTTGCCGCATAACGACGATCGTCATAGCCCCAACCACCGATGAGCATGTACATCGGCACCAACACAATTTCAAACATCACAAAGAACAAAAAAAGATCTAATGCTAAAAATGCGCCGAATGATCCTGCTTGGAGTAACAGAAGCCAAGCTGTGTAAGGCTTAGGGTCATGATGAGGATCCACCGCCAATAAGACAATCGGAGTTATTAATCCAGTTAGAACTACAAGCCATAGTGATATGCCGTCAACGCCTACATGCCAAGAAATTCCCAAAGATGGAATCCAAGATTGATGGGACTCAAACTGAAAACCACTATCAGAAATTTGAAACTTGATCATTACAAAAACAGACATTGCGCCTGCTCCCAGAGCGAATAGAGCGCCAATTGGTCTGACTATCTCCGGCCTGTTTTTTGGCAACAGAGCGACTACGAGCGCTCCAATAGCAGGAAGCAGAATCAGAGCATTAAGTACTGGAAACGACGCTACCTCTGCAGATCCAAGTATATCCATCAAGAGGCACCTGCGATTATCCAAATGAGTAGAACTAACCCACCGATTGTTATGCCAATTGCATAGTTACGCATATAACCCGACTGTAAAGGCCTCATCATAGCGCCGAGCCGGATTGTAGTTTTTCCAATTTGATTAATGGCTCCATCCACATATTTTTTATCCGCATTAGAGATCATTTCAAAGGCCTTGTGACCCACCCCGCCCACAACTTTCGAGTAAGCAGCATCTATATACATAGCGTTTTCAAGAATCTTTGGCTCTAGTTGATCAGCCTTAACTCGATGCACAAGCCATACGGCGGCGGCTACGCCGATCCCGACAAGCCCTGCCAGAACCGCTATTATCGCTAGAATTATTTTGGTCGTGGTACTGGATACGAATTGATGTGGATGGCTAAAAATAGGTTCCAAGAAATGCTCTAGGTACAGCCAATCTGCTACTACCGGAAGATTTATCAATCCACCCAAGGCAGCAGCAACCGCTAGAATACAGAGCGGAAGTGTCATAGTCCATGGTGATTCATGGGGTTCTACCCCTTCATCCCAGCGTTTATCTCCAAAGAAAACCAGGAAAACTTGCCTACTCATGTAGTAAGCAGTCAAGAGAGCAGTAACCAAACCTACCGCCCAGAGAATCGGGCCAATATTAGGCTGCTCCCATGCGGCTAAGAGAATCTCATCTTTGGACCAAAAGCCCGCAAATGGAGGGACACCTGCAATAGCTAGCCAACCGATTATGAAGGTTCCAGCAGTAATTGGCATAAGACTCCGTAGAGCCCCCATTTTTTTCATGTCTTGCTCATCATGCATTCCATGTATCACTGATCCTGAGCCAAGGAACAAGAGCGCTTTAAAAAATGCGTGAGTAATTACATGAAAAATAGCTGCAACGTAGGCACCTGATCCAATTGCCAGAAACATAAATCCGAGCTGGCTAACGGTCGAATACGCAAGGACTTTCTTAATATCCTGTTGCGCCACGGCTGCTAACGCTGCGAAAAGAGCAGTAGCTGCTCCAACGACTGCAATTACTATTAAGGCGTCGCTCGTTAGCACATGATTCATTCGCACCAATAAGTAAACGCCAGAGGTAACCATTGTCGCTGCATGGACCATCGCTGATACGGGGGTGGGCCCTTCCATCGCGTCAGGCAACCACACATAGAGAGGCAATTGAGCAGATTTACCAGCGGCTGCTACGAATAGAAGGAGCGAGACAGCTGTTCCTGTAACTGTCGCCATTGGCGAAGACTGCGCTATTTCTGTGTAAGTCAAAGTTCCTATCGAGCTCCACAACAGAAACATTGCAATCATAAAGCCCCAATCACCGACGCGATTAGTTACAAAAGCTTTTTTCCCAGCTGTAGCTGCACTGTCTCTCTGATGCCAGAAGGAGATGAGCAAGTATGAACAGGTGCCTACTCCCTCCCAACCAAGAAATGTGACGACAAGATTGTTTCCCAAAACCAGCATCAACATTGAGAACAGAAACAGGTTGAGATATAGAAAGAACTTCGAGAACTTTGGATCCCCGTGCATATAACCCACTGAGTAAAGATGAATCAGAGTTCCTACGCCAGTGACGAATAATGCCATGGTCATAGAGAGTGGATCGACTAAAAAACCAGCTTCAACATTAAGTGAGCCGGCTGGAAGCCAATCAAAAAGAACTTGCTCAAAAGAACGATCGTCACCACTTTTAGCCAATAAGCCCAGAAATACAACGAAAGTAACAATAAAGGAACATGTTGATGCAGCTGTCGCTATCCACCCTGCTTTCGGTTCACCCAATCGACTTCCGGCAATCAATAAAAATAGAAAACCAACCAGAGGGAAAGTTGGTATCAGCCAAACCAGTTCAACCATATGGCACTAACCCTTCAATACCGAAAGATCATCAGCAGTGGAACCTGGTGCGCGTCGCAGTATCGCTACTATGAGTCCAAGCCCAACAACCACTTCGGCTGCGGCCACCACTAGGACGAAAAAAACTACCGTTTGGCCACCGATATCTCCTAAGGCTTTGGAAAACGCTACGAAACTCAAATTAACTCCATTGAGCATTAGTTCGACACACATGAGCATTATGAGAGGATTTCGGCGAACCAGAAGGCCAACGCCACCAATAATGAAAAGGAGAGCTCCCAACACTAGATACCAGCTGGTTGTAACAATCATCGCCCCGCCTCCTCTGGTAATTGTTTTACTGGTTTACGCGCAAGAACAACTGCACCAATTACAGCAATCACTAATAGTAAAGAAGTCAATTCAAATGCATACACGTAGTTGGAAAAAAGCGATCTGGCTAAGAGTCGGACATTAGCGGTCTCATCAATCGCTCCGCCCATGCCTGGTCGACCGGTCACTGGATTATCAACTGCCAATATGATGTAGCCGGTGAGGGCTAGTGACCCAACTCCAAAGCACAATGCCGCCCATTTTTGAGCAGGAAGTGCGCCTATCTCCAGATTTTGTGCCGTATCTACCCCTAGCAACATTATGACGAAAAGGAAAAGAACAACAATTGCGCCTGCGTAGACAATTACTTGCACTGCTGCCAAAAAATGTGCTTCTTGTGAGACAAACTGGACCGCAATGCCGAAAAGCGTCATAACTAGCATTAGCGCTGAATGCACTGGATTACGAGCTAAAATGACCCCTAGGGCACCTGTCAGGCATATAGCCGCTGCTACCAAAAATACAATCGTGTCGACCATTAGTCCTGGTCATCCTTGCCATCGACGTTTTGAGGTTCAGACTCGTCGAATTGTTGACCCCGTTCCGGCTCTCTAACTCCGTAGCCGAGTTCCCCACTCCAGCCAACACGATTCTCATACGCCGGGTTTCCCGATGAGGCTGTAGCCCTCATCCACCCCGAAGTTTTCAAATCATCGCCAACGTGCCACAGTTCCCATGGTTGTTTTTGTGGGAGCCCTTGGTCATCAACGACTAGCTCATCTTTCGTGTAAATCGCATCACTTCTATTATCAAAACTAAACTCAAAGAGCTTTGATTCCGTAATAGCCTCAGTAGGACATGCTTCTACACAGAGATCACAATGTATACAACGTAAGTAATTAATTTCGTAGACAAAGCCATATCTTTCGCCGGGTGATACTGGCGCTTCTTCAGGATTGTCTGCTCCCCGAACGTATATACATTTAGCCGGACACACTCCGGCGCATAACTCGCAGCCTATACATTTCTCCATGCCATCTTCATAACGATTTAGAACATGTCGCCCATGAAAACGGTCAGGTTTTTCTCTTTTCTCTTTTGGGTATTCAGTGGTAACTCGCTCTTCAAAAAGTTTGCCGAAAGTGATTTTAAAACCATCGAGGTAACCCATTACGCATCCTCCGAATCTTTTTGGTAAGCCCTGTCTCCAGCACGCAACGCAGTTATTAACAAAGTGCCTCCAAGAAGAAGCCCACCAGCTGCAGCCGCATATGTCGCTATCCAATTCCAATCATTGCTTGCTCGCAACTCTTTAAGACTAATAAACATTAGCCAGAAGAGACTCAACGGGATTAGAACCTTCCAACCTAAGTCCATAAGTTGGTCATATCTTAAGCGGGGGAGAGTCGCTCTAAACCATACGAAAATAAACAAGAAGACCATTACCTTTGACATAAACCAAATGGTCGGCCAGAACCAGGTAAGACCGAAGAATATAGGACCAGCTGGACCGCCAAAAAACAAGGTCACCATGATCGCCGACATGGTGATTACATTCATAAATTCAGCTAAGAAAAACAGAGCGAAGCGAATAGATGAGTATTCGGTATGGAAGCCTCCAACGAGTTCTTGTTCAGCTTCAACTAGGTCAAATGGTGGACGATTTAACTCTGCCGTTGCAGCTATCAAAAATACAATAAAGGGAATTACCCCGGAGGTGACAAGGAACCAAGTGTTTATCCCTCCAGCTTGACGAGCAACAATGTCATGTGTGGAGAGCGTCCCAGCCAGGATAACGACGGCTACAACTGACATTCCTAACGCAGCTTCATAGGAAATCGCTTGAGCAGATGCTCTTACCGAACCGATTAACGGGTACTTAGAACCTGATGACCAGCCAGCCAGCATGATTCCGTATACCGCTATGGAGGACATAGCTAGCAGCAACAAAATGCCTATCGGGGGATCGGCAACCTGAAGAAAAGTCTCACGCCCGAAAATGTTTACTGTTCCAGTCGTACCGGGAACGTCTTTAAAAACGCCGCCCACAGGAACAATTGCAAAGGACAGAAATGCTGTTACCGCCGAGATATAGGGTGCTAATCGGAATACAAGGGGATCCGCATTCTCAGGACGAAGATCTTCTTTAAAAAAGAATTTAACTCCGTCTGCGAAAGTTTGAAGTAAGCCCCATGGTCCTGCGACATTTGGGCCGATCCGATTTTGCATATCCGAAATAAGTTTGCGCTCAAACCAAACCATGAACATCGTCGCCACGAGTAAAAACCCAAAGGCCACAACGACTTTCAAGCCCATAATTCCGATGTCGACTAGGTCAACACCATCATGGAAAAGTGGGTCACCCGTCATCGTGTCTCAATTCTGATATCTGTTACAGGTAACTCACTGTTGATAAACAGATTGGCTCGGATACCAGGATTATTAAATGGTAGTACAGCAGTCCCACGAGGAATACTTTCATCTGCTATCGCTATAGCAACTCCGGTTGCTTTTGTAGAAATAATCGTGACTTCGGATCCGTCTTGTATACCCAGCCGTTCAAGTTCCGTTGGGTTTACCCTCAGTTCTGCGTCTTGAGCTAATGCTGAAAGCGAAGCACAGTTACTTGTTTGCGTGCCTGCGTCATACAACTTTCTACCGCTTATCAGTCTTAGACCGTATCCATCTACCACCGGCGTCTCTCCGGAAGGTTCTATCGCTAATTGGATACTTGTTTCAGTAATGAGAATTCCGTCGCGTGTTTCATCGGCCCATATTTTTTCAAGCGTTATCCCGTTATGACTTGGAGCGACCTGCTCGATTTCGCTCCAAATTTCCTCCATAGAAGAAAATTTCAGATCACCCCCGAGGCGCCAAGCTAATTCACTTGCGATCATCCAATCGTCTCTTGCGGCCGACGGTGAAGTTACGAGTTGAGCTAATCTGCTTACGCGTCCTTCAATATTGGTAGTCGTTCCGCCTTTTTCACCATACGCAGTGGCAGGAAGCACCACATCAGCGTTCGCTACTGACAACGTCGGGAAATTATCAATTGCGACTACGAATTTCGCTCCCCTTAGTCCTCTGTTCGCAAGATCTTGGTCGGGAAAATCTACGAGCGGATCAGCTCCAACTAAAATTAAAACATCAAGTTGTCCATCGGCGGCGGCTCGTAACATACCGGCAGTATCTAAGCCTTCTACGGTAGGTACTTTAGCCCAAATCTTTTTAATTTCATCGTTTGGATTTTCTAGTGGCACCCTGCCTGGGAGCAACCCAGGGGACAATCCCATGTCTATAGCTCCGCGGACATTTCCTCTTCGAAGCGCCACTAAGAATTTAGCTTCAGGTAGCTCCTCAGTGATTACAGAGGCTACTTCGATTGCTGGGAGAGCTGACTCAGCTAGTGAACTGCGACCAAGAATAACGACAACAGAGCCCGAACGAATTTCTTGGCTTAATTCATCATCACTAGTTAATAATGATTTAAGTGTTTTCGCTGCTTCTCCAGATCTACATACGATAGAGCGATGTGCATAGGAGCTAACCCCAGTTTGCAATGGAGTAATTTCAACGACTTTCACTTTCTTTTTCTTAGCTGCTCCTCGCAGCCGAAGATGAAGAATCGGTAGTTCTTCTTTTAAATCGGGACCAATTACTAATACCGTATCCGCCGAGCATGCTTCATCGATAGTTGCTCCTGGCAGTCCCAGAACTACTTTGCCGGGCAGCCCGTCGCCTAACTGGGCATCAACGTTATTAGTACCTATTACCGACCCAGCGAGCTTGGCCCATGCATAAGCATCTTCATTTGTAAGTCGAGAACCACCGATCACGCCTATCTTGCCAGATCGGGCTTCTTTGATAGCATCAGCACTCGCTGCTAGTGCAGCACCCCAAGTGGTTTCTATCAGCTGGTCCTTGTCGTTCGGGTCTCGGATCAGAGGGGTTTCTAGACGGTTCGGACTTTTTATCGCCTCGAAGTCAAAACGTCCTTTGTCACACAACCAACCATGATTAACAGGGTCAATATCAACACCTAAATATCGAACTAGTTCATTTCGCGATGACTGGACAGCGACGCGACAGCCAACCGAACAAGTGGTGCATGTCGACTCCACTTGTTCTAGATCCCACGGGCGCGCCTTAAACCGGTAAGGGGCTGCTGTAAGTGCACCTACTGGACATATTTGAACCGTATTCCCTGAGAAGTATGAGCTAAACGGTTCATTGGGGAATGTCAAAACCTGGGTCTCATTGCCTCTTTCGGTAAATTGAATGAGCGGATCTCCGGCTACTTCATCAGCAAACCGTGTGCACCTGTCACAAAGAATGCAACGTTCTCTATCTAAGTGCACTAGGTCTGAGATAGGTATGGGCTTCTCATAATGCCGTTTTTCTTCTATAAACCTGGACTCGCCGGGGCCATAAGCAACTGTTTGATCCTGTAACGGACACTCTCCGCCTTTGTCACAAACCGGACAATCAAGAGGGTGATTGATTAGAAGAAATTCGAGAATTCCTTCTTGAGCTCGTTTGGTTTGATCTGACTCGGTGTCAACGATCATTCCATCTGTAACCGAGATCATGCACGAAGGCTGGAGCATTGGACCCCTACCGGTATCAACCTCTACGAGACACATCCGGCACATGCCAACAGAAGACATTCTCTCGTGGTAGCAGAAGCGAGGAATGTGAACACCGTTGCGGTCGGCAGCAGCAATGACAAGTTCGCCAGCTTCGGCTTCAATCTGAGTGCCGTTTATGGTTACCGATACGGCGTTCGGTTGAGAATCAGGCATTTATCGTAACCTCGACATAGTTACGATCACTATTGCCAGCTACTTTGGCTTCAAATTCTTCTCTGAAAAGTGTTAAGGCAGAGTGAACGGGCGCAAATGCAGATGGTCCAACAAAACAAATTGTTGTCATCTTGTATGGGAATGGAACGGCTGACAAACCTTTTTCCTTGTTGGAAGCGTGAGGGAAATCACCAGGGCAAATTGTTTCGCCAACTTCCATTAACAAGTCAAGATCACGCTTAGTTCCTGATCCATTCACGACACGACGCATTATCTGCTCTAGCCATGTTCCTCCCTCTCGACATGGCACACACTTGCCACAGGATTCGTGGGCATAGAACTTGGTAAGAGTTAGTGCTGCTGCAGGGATATCGGTGGTTTCGTCCATCACCATTATTGCACCTGAACCCAGCATCGACCCTTCGGGTCCAACTTGACTAGCCTCGAAGGGTAAGTCAAGTTGATCAGCTGTAAACCAAGGCGCCGAGCCTCCGCCGGGAACAAACGCTTTGAGCGCTGCATCATTACGGATTCCCCCGCACATGGTTTCGCCATAAATTAGATCTCTGAAGGTCGTCGTTCCATTAACAATTTCATAAACACCTGGACGTTTTACATGACCGCTTACCGCAACCATCCGAGTTCCCGGAGAAGTCTCTGTTCCAATTGCTTTAAATGCCTCAGAACCGTTCGAGAGAATCCATGGCAAGTTGGAGAGTGTTTCAACGTTGTTCACGATTGTTGGCTGCCCGTATAGGCCAATTGATGCGGGGAAATAAGGTGGCTTCAGCCGTGGCATCCCGCGATTACCCTCAAGGCTCTCGATCAGAGCTGTTTCTTCACCTACTACATATGCTCCGGCTCCCCAGTGAAGCACAATATCTACTGAGAGTTCAGTGCCTAAAATATTTTTACCAATATAACCAGCTGCGTAGGCCTCGTTTAGTGCTTGCGCTATTCGTTCTTGGGCCACTGCCATTTCACCACGTACGTACAAAAAACATTGACTTAACCCAATTGCATAGCAAGCTATTAGGCAACCTTCAATTAGCTGATGTGGATCGAGTTCCATTAAGAGTCGGTCTTTGTAGGTCCCTGGTTCAGATTCGTCACCATTAACAACTAGATAGCGAGGCCATACTCCTGGGGGACAGAATCCCCATTTAACGCCTGCCGGGAAACCAGCCCCGCCCCGCCCTAGCAGTGAAGCGTCCCGAACTTCTCCATGCACTGCTTCAGGAGTCTTACTTAAGGCTGTTCGCAGACCTTGATATCCCCCAGTTTCCTCATATCTTTCAATGGTAAAAGAATCTTCGTAATCGAAGCGCGATGTAACGATGCGCGGGGTCTTATTGGCAATAAACCCTGGAGCGTGGGGAATTGGAATTCCTAGTTCAGTCATGAGTTAGCTTCTTTTTTTTCTTCAATCCAAACTGGAGGGACATTAACTAGATCCGGGTGCACAGCACCGACAGATCGTTCTACAGGTATATGTTGGCGAATTTGAGCGAGTACTCCGTGCCTTGGCGTCTCTTCATTATTTGGATCAGCTAATTCATCTATAAGTTGATCAAAATCTGAGGGGGTAACTCTGTATTGATGCCTGTAATTTACTTGCAGGCAGGGAGCTTCTGTGCACGCTGCTTGGCACTCAGCTCCTTCCAACGTAAACAATCCGTCACTAGTGGTGCTTCCAGCTTTAATCCCTAGTCGCGTTTCCGCATGTTCCAGCAGCTCTTCTGCTCCCAAAAGAGCACATGACATTGTCGTGCAAATGTTTACGACATATTTACCAACTTCGTGGCGCTTAAACATTTCGTAGAAAGAGCAAGTACCAAGAACCTCTGCTGAGCTGGTACCCACAAGGACACCAATTTGCTTCATTGCTTCTTCGGTTACCCATCCAGCTTGTTCTTGAGCTAGGTGTAAGAGGGGAATCATTGCTGAACGCTGCTTTGGGTAGCGCCCAATTATCTCGTGAGCTAACTCTAAGTTTTCTTCTGTAAAAAAAGTCATCGGTCGACTTCTCCCATGATCGGGTCAATCGAGGAAATAACTGCAACCGCGTCTGCTAACAGCCCGCCGTGCATCATGTGCGGAAGAGTTTGCAAATTGACAAAAGATGGAGCGCGTATATGCATACGTTGAGGTTTTGGCCCTCCATCTGAGACAAGATAACAACCCAATTCTCCACGGGGGGATTCAACTGAGGTGTAAACCTCTCCAGCAGGGACTTTATAGCCCTCTGTGAAGATTTTAAAGTGATGAATTAACGCTTCCATCGACTCATCTATTCGAGCTCTTGGCGGTGGTGTTACCTTACGATCTTCTACTCTGTAAGGGCCTTTTGGCATCATGTCAAGACATTGTTCCACGATTCTCATCGATTCCCTGATCTCATTTAAGCGAATCGCATACCTGTCAAAGGTATCGCCATAGGTCCCGACGACTATATCAAAATCTACTTTGTCGTATGCAAGGTAGGGCATGGTTCGTCTTGTATCCCATGCGTAACCAGTCGAGCGAAGAATTGGGCCTGTCGCTCCTAACGCAATTGCTTCTTCTGTAGTTATTACTCCTACACCTTGTGTCCGAGCTCTCCATATCGGTTGCCCAGTCATGAGCACATCAAACTGTTCCAGACGTTCTGGGAGTATGTTCAAAATTTCGCGAACGTCTGCTTGCCAATTATCAGGCAAATCAGCGGCCACACCACCCGGACGAATGTAGTTATGGTTCATTCTGAGTCCAGTTACTTTCTCAAAAAATCTTAGGACTTCTTCCCTCTCTCGCCATCCATATATCATCATTCCGACAGAACCCAAGTCCATCCCATTAGTCGCGAGAAACAAAAGATGCGAGGACATGCGATTAAGTTCGCACATCAGCATTCGGATCCACGTAGCGCGCTCAGGAATCTCAATATCTAAAAGTTTTTCAACAGCTAATGAATAGACAAGCTCCGTGAAAAGCGGAGCAGCGTAATCCATTCGGGTAACGTTGGTCGGTCCCTGCAGGAAGGTTAGATCTTCCGCTGTTTTTTCCATTCCAGTGTGTAAATAACCAATAACTGGTTTCGATCGAAGGACAGTTTCTCCTTGTAACTCCATGGTTACTCGCAACACTCCATGAGTCGAAGGATGCTGTGGCCCCATGTTTATAATCATTCGCTCATCATCTGGATCTATTACTTCGGCACGGTTTTCAGCCTCAGATTCAGAGATACGCAATATGGCGTCACGGTTGCGGAGATGGTCGAGAGTGCTCATTAACGTCCCTCAACTGCTTTGAATTGCACTGGAATTCTTCCCATCGAAAAATCCTTACGCAGCGGGTGGCCCACCCAACCCTCTGGAAGTAAAATCGGAGTTGGATCAGGATGACCCTCAAATACAAAACCAAACATGTCACTGGCTTCGCGTTCCATAGCTTCTGCGCCTGGGTAGATCATAGATATCGATGGCACTTTGGGATCATCTTCAGGTAATTGAACACGCACTCGAATACGTCTTTTTGCTGAAAGATCAAGAAGATTAATTACTAACTCGAATCGCTCTGCTGTTGCATCGTTCGGAAGTTTCCTAGTCAAGTTTTTAAAGTAGTCAACACCACAAAGATCAATACACATCTGATAGCCGTCAGCCAACAGGTTATTGATTAAACGCTCATAAAAACCTATCTCAGGATGTAACACAATTTGGTCGTTACTACTTGAAACTGGGACATCATAAGCCATATCTGTATGAGTATTTTCAGGCATATCATCGTCATTGCCTTCGGCTATGACATCTGGTGCCTCATTGCTACTCATCGTTAGCGTCTACCAGTGCGTATAATTACCGGTTCAGGCTGAGCATCCGGGGCATGTTCATGAGAAAGCTCAAATCCAGCTCCCTTACCAGTACTTTTTCTACGTTCAGTCAACTCTCCAGTGCGAATTTTTTCATGTAGCGCCAGAATTGCATGTAATAAGGTTTCAGGGCCTGGAGGGCAACCTGGTGCGTAAATATCTACAGGAACAATTTGGTCAACTCCCTGCACTATCGCATAGTTGTTAAACATTCCACCGCTAGAAGCACATACCCCCATACTTATAACCCACTTGGGCTCCATCATTTGGTCGTATATTTGTCTCAGCACTGGCGCCATTTTCTGGCTTACGCGACCCGCAACTATCATTAAATCTGCTTGGCGAGGTGACGCTCTAAAGGTCTCCATTCCATATCGAGCCATGTCATAGTGAGCTGTGCCTGTAGCCATCATTTCGATGGCACAACAAGCAAGTCCAAAAGTAGCTGGCATGACACTGCGCCGCCGAGCCCACTTAACCAGCTCTTCAATCGGTGCGGTGAAAATATTGTGACCGAGGCCAGCTAACCCTGCATCACCTAACCCTAGTTTTTGTTTGAGGTCATAAATATCGGCCATTATGCAGCCTCGGTTTCACTTGAAGAAGCAACGCTAGGTGTTCTGCCCTCAAGGCCAACTTTTCGAATAGTGGATGTTGTGGTTCTTTCCGGACTTACTAATGGATTTGATACACGTTTACCAGGACCCCAGTTCAGGCCACCCATAGCTAATTCGTATGCAAAAGAAAGGAAGAATATCCCAACAAAAATAGCCATAGCTATAAGCCCAAATAGTCCCAGTTCATTATTAGCTACCGCCCATGGGTATAAAAAAATTATTTCTATGTCAAACATTATGAAAAGCATTGCTACCAAATAAAACTTGACTGGGAAGCGCTCAGGGATAGCAGTTTGATCAGTTATACCGCACTCATAGGGAGCAAATTTTGGGAGGGTTCGACGCTCCGGGGCCAGTAGACGCGACGTAACAATGCTTAATAGAACAAATAAGATTGCTAGAACCCCAAGGGTTAATACTGGCAGATACTGTTCCACTTCAGTTCACCTACCCCAACTTTAACTTATTTTCCTGCAGCTTCGCGCACGGCCCAAACGGCCTGATCACGACGGTGTAAGTGATAACAACCTAGACCAAACAAGACCCCTGACAATATTGCCACTAATGCTGGCCTCAAACGCAGATTACCTTGGTCACGAACCATGATTACGGTATACAGAGGTGCTGAGGCGTCGAGTTCTGCTACAGGCAAGAAGACTTTTCCGTCATCGCCGAAAACATTTGGGTCAACTTCAAGATTTGGTTTATACGGCTGTAACTGGACAGCTGCATAATGTGGACGCCCACGACTTGGTATCAAGTATTGGGTAAGTGGATTGTCAGGTATCCCAAATAATCGGTATCTTTCACCACCAGTTTTTAGTACTCGGTGGACTCGGTAGTCACTTGCGGCAGCGAACAGACAGGTATTGACTGTTTCGAGGCTTCGTGGGTCACCATCTCTACATATAACAGCGCTGTCTGCGGCGGAACGGGCGTCAGCTTCAATTACAACTTCCCAATTGCCACCGGGAGCGACATTGACGCCCTCGTTTCCAATTTCTTGGACCTTCTCTATCGGGACAGCTTCCGGGTTAGTACTTACGTGTGTTACCTGCCATGAAGGGCTATTACCAACCCAGCCGATTCCAAACACCCACCAGATAGTACCCATTAAGAGGTTCCAGCCCCAGAAACCCGTCCAAGCCACTAGGAACCCTAGGCGCACTCCTATATTTGTAGCTAGGAGTAGATACACCGATCCGCAAAGGATTACAACCGCTAATAACACTGCTAAATAGCCTGTTAATACTGGGTCCCATCCAACAACCGCTAAGAAACTCATGAGTCACCACCTGGGCCATAGAGTTCAGCAAACTCGACTGTTGATTGTTCAACCGGGTCAAGACTTCGCTCGTACATTGAGATAGCTCTTATCTCGTCTTCAGTTAGAATCTTGCCAAATCCTGGCATACCGTAATTCCCTAGACGTGCAAATTCCCCATAGGCCACGTCGTCTGCGGCCCCTAATGCGATAAAGCTAATTTGGTCTTCTATATCTGGGAAAAGTCGTTCGAGACTAGTTTTGTTGAGTGCTGGTCCATAACGTCCTGAGCCAGCTGGCCCTGGTATCAGTTCTACAGTCCCACCCCCATTTGGCAGTGTCGCAGGTCCACGCCCAGGCCATCTCGGAGTGTGGCATCTTGCGCAATGTATTTCAAAGAGGACTTGGCCTTCTGATTTACTTGGGTTCGCAGCCATTTGAGCTTCTTTTTCAGCTCGGGCTGTTGCTGCTACTTCTTCAACAGGTAATTGCTCACGCCATAACCAGGCAATTATATGGTCGACCTCTTGAGCTGTGAGCGGACCGCCGCCTGGCAAGCCCCAAGCCGGCATCACACCACGCCCATAGTTAAGAATTTTTCGAACTTCGTCAACTTCTGACAATTTTTCAGCGCCTGTATCAAAGCGTGTAAACACATTATTAATAGCTGGTGCACGCCATGACGTCTTAATAATATAGCTTTCTTGATCACTGAATTGGTTACCGATGTCTAGGACCACCGGAGCGTAATTAGCGCCGCCCATATCGGCTCCATGACAAACAACGCACTCAAGTTCTTGTGCTAAGGCTTCACCTGCTCTTGCTGCGCGTTCAGAGAAACCTCGTTCGGCGCCATCTCGTCGGCCACCTTCGCGTAGCCAGTAGATGGGCAGAACAAGAGCAATAATTAGAAGCATGAGAACACCAAAAGCTTGAACGCGCTCGAGACGCGAACCTTCTAGCTTCTCATCACTGTCGAGCGATCCTCTGTTCGCAGCGAGCTCAACTTCACTACCTACTTCGTCTTTACTACGACGGATATTTGTAAAGACATAGATCGCCCATGCAACGACCACAATAGCCAATATGGCCATAGCGATTGATCGTTCTGTGGTAGCCGCATACATCACTAGTTACTCACTCCTGCCCAGGTGGGTGCGAGATGGGAAAAACAAATATTATCTATCACGCGCAATGAGGTCCTTCTAGACCTTGTCCAGTTGTATCTGTGCCAATAACCGCACCTAGCGAGACAGTTCCAGTGTCAATAATTACATTTTCACCGTCAATGATGACCGGAAAATGGTCCATACCCCGAGGTGCAGGACCTACTTTTTTCTCACCGACGCGATTGTATTGCGAGCCGTGACATGGACACTCAAACCATTGAGATGTTCCACATACAGGTACTTTGCACCCAAGATGTGGACATTTTTGCCATAGAGCTACATACCCCTGTTTTATTCCTGCAAGGGTCGCACCTTTGTACACGGCTTCAGCCGAAGCTTGAGTTGCTTGATCCATAGGATATGGCTGCAGGTAAGTCTGAGCTTCAGAAAAGTAGGCAAAATTGACAGCTGGTGATGACGAATTAATTACTGTATTAATCGAGTCAATCGTCCCTATTTTTACTTTAGATCCAAAGCCTGCAGTAGGGCGAGGCCAAAGGAATGCGATGTTTGCTGCACCAAATACCGAAAGACCCAAAGTCATAAGCGTGATCGAGGACCTATTCAGAAATTGACGTCGGCTCACACCTATTGCATCTGCGTCTGGAGGGCTCCATATCTCCGGAACTTTAGGAAGCGGCACAGTAACACCTGCGCTTACACGCTCCATAGCAACTGATTTTTCTAGTTCTCGAGCTTCGTTACTTCCTGAAATATTTTGGTCGAGAGCCCCGGCGTCACGACTTCGTGTCTCACGCGACATATGGCCTAAACCCTTTGCATCTTTTTTGCGCAGAGAACCAAACCCCACAACTGCGGCAAGGGCAATGAGAACGGGGATTGCAATGGCGATTATAGTTCCAGTTGACATGGCGCCCTTTCTCAGAGATGGAATATGCCGTGAAGACCAGTGTCCCACGGGTAGGTAAAGTTAAAGCCTTGGCCTCGGAAGAACGAACCAATAATTACAAGAACAGCCCAAAACATTAGATGAATAGTTTGAATTGAAATAGCAAACTTACGATCTTCAGGTTTATTTGATGGGTTCCGATCTATATACGGGGCGAAGCCCAACAAGACCAACACAACTCCAGGGATTGTGACACCTGCGATCATTGGATCAAACATCGTTAGGAGTTCTTGCAAACCCAAGAAATACCAAGGCGCTTTGGACGGGTTAGGAGTTGCATTGTGATTAGCAAGTTCTAGCAACGGTGCGTTAATAAACAATGAAAAAATCAGTGTAAAGGCCGTGATAAACAAAGCTGCTGTGAACTCTGCTGCTAAGAGATGTGGCCAAACGTGAACCTTGTCACCCGGAGAAGCCTTTACATCTTGAATCGAGCCGGATTTTACAACGGTCAGAAGGCGATGTGTGTTCCCGCTTGGTCCGGCCATCAAAGGCGGGGCTATGGTAGCGACACCTCCAGGAGCGGCTGGCGCGGATGTGCCGCCTTGTTGGCTCTGCTCTAAAAGAGAACGGGGGATAGTCTGACCATCATCGTCAGACACAGATACCGCCGCAGGAGCACCTGCGCCACCATCTGCCGCTGATTTAGCTGCTTGGCTTCGTTTAAGAAGATGTTCTGGAATTTCAGTCATGTATAAGTTCTGCTCCTCGGCCTATAGAGGTCCGGAGATTCCGCCGTCTTTCCGAACTCTCCAAAAATGGATAGCCAGAAAGATGACGAGGACAAACGGAAGCATCAGTACATGTAATACGTACCAACGCAGGAGAGTTTCAGCTCCGATTTGTTTGCCACCCAATAAGACAAATCTTACCTGATCCCCAAAGACAGGGGTAAATCCCATCATGTTGGTTCCAACGGTGACAGCCCATAGTGATAATTGATCCCATGGCAACAAGTAGCCAGTGAAAGAAAGCAAAAGAGTCAGCTTCAAAAGCACTACGCCAATAATCCAGTTAAATTCTCTGGGGGCTTTATATGCACCGTGATAAAAAACTCGAGCCATATGCAAAAATACTGACAAGACCATTAGATGGGCGGCCCATCTATGCATGTTCCTTACAAGTAATCCAAACGAAACCTGCGTATGGAGACTCTCGATATCGCTCCAGGCCGCAGCAGCTGTCGGCCGATAAAAGAACATTAAGAAAATGCCTGTAATCGTCAGCAGAATGAAGAGGAAGAAACTTAGGCCTCCTAGACAAAGTGTGTAACTCACTTTGACAGCGTGTCGTTTAACTTTCACCGGGTGGAGGTGATAGAGCACGCTATTCATGATCACATAGCTTCGGTTTCTTGGGCTATCTGTGTAACCCTTCCGAAATATGGAACCTGGACGGAATACCGAGGTCCAAAACTGGCTACCTTGCATCCAGTCTGTCGCTGCCCCAGCCCCTTGTTGGAGCTTTTCAGGCAGTGTTTGCTTTCGTTTTTCAATCGAGTTCGCCATGATTTATCTACAATTTCCTCAGAGTCGCATGCCGTAGGAGTAGCCGTGGGTATGAGTTCGCCCGTGAACATCGCCAGAAGCCGGAGGGTTATCACTAATTTTTCCTAAGGTAATTACACCAGTAGGACATCGGTCGACGCACAAAGCGCATCGGGTACATACGTCATCATCAATTATAAATATTGCGTTATCAGCAGGGTCAAGCCCAGGTAAATCTGCGCCAACAGCTTCATCTACGGCGTCAGTCGAAAGAAACCATATACATTTCCATGGACAAATATCGACGCATCCTTCACATTGGATGCATTCAGACTGGTCAATATTGATGAATGTTTTCGGTTTAACAGCCGCAGCTAGATAATCAGCATCCACTGTTTGCAACACATAGTCATCAATAAATCTTGGCATTGGTGGGTTCGCCTCAGTTTTTCCCACTTCAGCTGCCCTTCACTAACGGTCGTCCGAAATCGGAAACTGGTTCAGCCACTACTTTTTTCTGGTCACGCTTTTGCCACCACATCCATAGTAATGGCAATCCAATAAGAGCAACAATGTGCTGTATGACCACGACGACGTCAGAAACTTTCTTGAGATCCATTCTCATTGGAGGGAAAGTTATTGGGTTTCCGTCAATGAACTGGCCTTCAGTGAAGAGCATTTTTTCGACAGACCAGCCCCATTCGTTGTCAGTTAGCCGAACCCAACGATCCGGCACGACACCAAAAACCATTAGAAGCAGCATGAATACGAATGCGGAGCCGAGCATGGCTTCGCCCCACGAAGTAGGACGGTCGACCGGCCTACGTTTACCGTATCCAATAACGCCAGCGATCATCAGCGCCGTGATCACGATCGCTGTTACTAATGCGGCCACACGCCCTCCTCGTCAATCGTTTTCCAGGCTATGGCCTAGAGACTACAAAAATTCATATAATTTACAGGCATTTAAGCTCTGGGGCATGGGTAAACCACTTGGAATTTATCATGCTCAAAGGAAAGAATCCTAAACTTGCGTGCCGGCTATATGGTGCCACTCAAATGGGCTCTATGGCTAACCAATCGCAAAACTTTTTTTAGGAAGTACACAAAGTTGTCCCTAAACCGAAAAACTCTCTGGCAAACTTGGACCGCTGGCCTACTAAGCGCCTAATCTTTCTCCTAGCAACGACTGCGATGCCGGGTTACAAATAACCCCCACGCGGAGGACACCGTGACTGAAGTTCCTGATTACCTATTCGAACGTTCTAGACAGCGCAGAGTCGCTCTGGGTCTAATCTCTGATGACGGATCGGGAGGGGCAGCTCCAGCCGTCGCAGGAAGCGGCGGAGTTTTGGCTACCTCGGGAGCCGGAACGGCAGATGTCATTGCTGCAGCCAAAGAAGCTGCGAAGTTAGAACCCTTTGGTGGAGCGTCAGTTGAGCCAGCCTTCATCCTTGCCGCCAAGACTCGAAATAAGGTTCCAATTTGGGTTCTGCCCATTGTATTTTTTCTTCCTCTGTGGGCTTTCGTCTACGTAAAACTAACTGAGCCGCCTCCACCGCCAATCACAGCGATAAGTGAAGGGGCTGCGACATACACAGCACGATGTGTTAGTTGCCATGGCGGAGATGGTGCGGGTTATGAAGGTGGTGGAATTGGCAGACCGTTATATAACGGTGAGGTTCTTCTTACTTTCCCTGATCTGAACCAAGACATGATCCATTGGTTAGAGGTTGGTTCTCAAGGTATTGGTCTCGGTAATATTTATGGTGACCCAAACCGGCCTGGGGGGCCACACATATCTGGAGAAACTGGCGCCAACATGCCTGGCTTTGGCGAGGTTCTTTCCGGACACAAGATTTTTTCTGTGTTGCGTTACATACGAGAAGTTATTAGCGGTGAAGATATCTCGGAAGAGGAAGAAACATATCGCGATATGGAATGGGAAGCCCTAGGAGGCGGCCAAGACACCGGAGGCGGAGGAGGCGGCGGCCATTAATAAGATCGCAGGCAGGAAGAAGCAACGCTTAACCACTGTCTAGAATGGTTTTGTGACTACGCAAAGAGTGACTGACGTTCTTGTGGTCGGCGGAGGTCCCGCCGGAAGTTCCGCTGCGTATTGGGCAGCTAAGGCTGGACTAAACGTTCTTTTGCTAGAGCGAGAGATCATGCCGCGAGAGCGAGTATGCGGTGATGCTTTAACTCCAAAAGCTGCTGGGCAATTGTATGACATGGGGCTCGAAGAGGCTACCAAAGAAATGCATCGCCATTTTGGCTTACGAATGACCGCACGTGGCCATAGCATCGATCTTGATTGGCCCGGCGATCACGCTCATCCTGATCACGGCCTAGTCATACGAAGATCACGTCTAGACGCATTGCTCAATTCTAATGCCGTAAAAGCTGGCGCAGAAATCTGGACTGGAGTCGAAGTCGAAGATCCGATAATTGAATATGGTCACTTACGGGGGTGTCGCGCTGTAGGTAATGGGACCGGCACTGGTCCCGAAGGGGCTTTGGAAGTTCGAGCTAAATTCGTCATTATTGCGGACGGGCCTATTTCTCACTTTGGCCGGGCTTTAGGGACTGCGCGAAGTCGCACTTACGCGCAGGGCCTGGCGATTAGGGGTTATTTTCAGTGTGAACGCCATATGGAAAACCAACTCGAATTAGTCTTCGATCTTCGAAACAAATCCGGCGGCGAGCTTCCGGGCTATGGCTGGGTTTTCCCAGTCGGTGATGGCACCGTGAACGTTGGTGTTGGACTTTTAAGTCATCACTTTGGGAATGAAGCAATTTCATTAGAGGGCTTATTCCAACATTGGGTTAGTCAAATTCCATCTAACTGGGAAATTAATTTAGAAAATATTGAAGATAAGCCGTTGAGTGGAAGGCTGCCGATGGGTGGCTCAGTCCACCCTCGATCTGGGCCAAACTGGCTAGTAGTGGGCGATGCAGCAGGAAGCGTGAACCCATTTAACGGAGATGGAGTTGAGCCTGCTTTAAACAATGGTCGATTAGCAGCATCGGTTATCTCTTCTGCTATCGCCACCGGAGATGGCCTGGAGTTAAGGAAGTATGAAGCTGAGTTAGAACTTTCATATGACCGCTACTACAAACTAGGTCGCATCGCCACCAAAGCTTTAGGACGACCCGGGTTGATGCGAAAACTGACATTACTCGGAATTCAATCTCGAGTGGTTACAGAATTAGCACTGCGGATTTCTTCAAATCTCATCAATAATGACGCCGGCGGTACTGAGTCTGTATACCAAGTGGCAACCCAACTAGCTAGGTTAGTTCCGGATCGAGACAAGTAGGATTGAAGCTAAGTATTTGCAATTTAAAGACTTAGAGCGCTTTCTTTCGCAATTGCAATAATTTCATCGATGATTTCATCAGTGTGAGCTAAGCCGACAAACATTGCCTCGTAAGCTCCAGGAGCCATTGCTACGCCTCGTTTCAACATTGCGTGAAAAAAACGAGCGTATAGTTCTTCGTCAGTTTCTCGGGCTTGGTCATAATCTGTAGGAAGTGATCTACCAAAGAACAAACCTAGAAGCGAACCAACACGACTTACCAAAGCATGAATCCCCGCCAATTCAAATGCACTGGTAAAACCGCTTTCTAATCTCTCCGCAGCCCGATTCAGATGCGAATATGCCTCACTATTTAACAGTTTCAAAGCAGTCACACCGGCGGCTGTCGCAAGGGGATTCCCTGATAAAGTCCCTGCTTGATAAACCGGACCTTCTGGCGCCAGTGATGACATTATGTTGCTGTTGCCCCCAAACGCTCCTATAGGTAAACCGCCGCCAATTACTTTGCCGTAGCATGCTAAATCTGGTTTAACTTTTGACCATTCAGATGCGCCACCACGAGCTAGTCGAAATCCTGTTATTACTTCGTCAAAAATTAAGAGCGCACCTGCTTTATCGCATGCAAGTCTCAAATCCTTTAGAAAATTTTCTGCAGGACCTATAACTCCCATATTTGCGGCGACCGGTTCAACTATCACACACGCAACATCAGTATCTATATTCGGGACAACATTGTATGGGGCTACCAGAGTGTCCGCTACCGCGGCCAATGGCACCCCGGCTGACCCAGACAAACCGAGAGTTGCGACACCACTGCCTCCTGCAGCTAAAAGCATGTCTGCATGCCCATGGTAATTTCCGGCGAACTTTATGATCCGATCTCTTCCTGTGTGCCCCCGAGCAAGACGAATGGAGCTCATGGTTGCTTCTGTACCACTATTGACAAGGCGGACTTTCTCCATACCTGGAACTCGTTCGATTATCTCAGTCGCAAGTTCGACTTCACCAAATGTCGGCGCCCCAAAAGATGTACCTTTCTGGGCTGCGTCGCAGATAGCAGATGTAACCGATGGATGTGCATGCCCAGCTATAACTGCTCCATAGGACTGCACTAAATCAATATATTTGCGCCCTTCGACATCATATACATACGCTCCCTCAGCGTGATCAACGAAATATGGTGTTCCACCGACTGATCGAAAAGCCCGTACCGGTGAGTTAACACCCCCTGGGATTAGTGCTTGTGCTTTTTCAAACAATTCAGCGTTGGTTCGCAAAGTCCTGATCATCTCTTTTGGTAATTACGTCAATGATTATCCTACGGGCCATTTGTACACGGAAACTCAAACAGCGACTCCAGGAGTTCGTTCGGGTTTAAATCGTTCAAATGCTCTAAGCGCAATGTTGCAAGACTAAAATCTAATTTTTTGACTAGTGGGTTTGGAACCGCAACAACCTCAAGCCCAGCATCTGTTGCTGCCTGCACACCATTTGGACTGTCTTCTATAGCTACTGCGCTAGTACAATTTGATCCAAGTAATTCAAGCGCCTTAAGGAACACATCTGGTGCTGGTTTTGAAACACCGTGAACATCATCTCGACACACTACATATTCGAAACGCTCGTAAAGGTTTAGGCGCTTCAAATGTCTATCGACCCATTCATGCGCAGAACTTGAAGCAATAGCAAGTTGTATGCCTTTACTCTCGGCAGCATCAATAAGGTCAGTTACTCCGGGTAATGGTTTCTTTGAATCAGTAAGAGTGTCCTTGGTTTGTTGCCTTTTATTCATTAGCTCATGCCGGTTTAATGGCTTGGCTAGAATACGTTCTAGTTCATCAATCCATGAGTCTCGCCGATTGGTTCCCATTCCCTTCAGCCACCAATCTAAAGGGAGTTCGAGACCAAAACTTTTCCACACTTCAACCATCGAGGCCCATGCCGGGGTCTCAGTGTCAAGGATGGTTCCATCGAAGTCAAAAATCAGCGCGTAACTCATTAACGAGACGCCGCTAGATCTATAACTGCTTTTAATAAGTCAGCTACGGAGGGAGATTTTGCGACCGCCACAACTTCTAATCCCTTAGCAATGCAGGCCTCTGCAGTGATGTCCCCTATACATACGATTTGACTATCTATTGGTACTTCTCGCTGTTTTATATGCCCGTTAACTGCCGATGGTGAGGCAAAAATTATTATGTCTGCATTTGCTAGTTTTTCAGTAACGGCACTCGGTAATGAAGGAGTAACAGTTCGATAAGCAGCTACGGCATCTACATTCCAGCCTCGTTCCTTAAGACCTACCGCTAGATCTGGTCGCCCTTCGCTAGCCATTGGAACAAACACTCGATCATTTTCCTTCGGTTCTGGGAAGGCTCGAGCAAGTTCTGTTGCTTTGTACACCGTGGGGAGAAGATCAACTTCTCGTTTCATTTCTTCTAAAACTTTTTCGGCGGTTGCCAGCCCTACAGCAGCAATTTTTAGATGGTCAAATCTACGGATAACTCCTCGTCGAGCCCCACGCGCTAGCGAGGCCGCTACTGCATTTGCTGATGTGAAAGCTACCCAAGAGTATCTATCTAAACGGAGTAGGGCATCATCAAGGGGCTGTCCGCCGTCCAGGGGCGGCACGATAGCGATAGACGGAGCTGCTATCACAGTCGCACTTTCTTTTTCTAGGGCTTTGATAAGAGTTGCTGACTGGTGAGATGCCCGTGTGACAACAACGCTCAGCCCTTTTAACAGGCCTTGCTCGCCAATCACATTTCAGGTCTTTCTCTCGAGTGAAGTAGCGATGCCCCGCCCTTAACATTTAACAAAGAATCCGCTATGTCTTTCCCAAGCTGAGTCGGGTCGGTGCCAGTTTTTTCATCTCGTACAATTGTTGATCCATCATGTGTCGCAATGACCGCAGTAAGAGTCATCACCTCTCCAGTTTTTGTGGCGTACGCTCCCACGGGCAAGTCACATCCACCTCCAAGTTCAGCTAAGAACGAACGCTCAGCTTGAACGCACTCAGAAGTATTCAGATCGATTAAATTCATTAGTGTTTCAGCAGTTGTTTCATCACTTGCCCGACATTCAAGAGCTATTGCGCCTTGTCCAACCTGAGGAATAAATATTGTTTCGTCTAGCGTTTCACTAATCACATTTACTATCCCAAGCCGTTCAAGTGCAGCAGCAGCAACCACAATCGCGTCAATTTCTGTTGATTGAAGAGCACCGATTCGTTTTTCGATGTTGCCACGTAAACCTACAAAGTGTAGATCTGGGCGTATATTCGAAAGTTGTGCCTTACGCCTAACGGACCCGGTAGCGATAACAGCGCCTTCACGTAGTTCGTGTAAACGGGTTCCAATTAGTGAGTCACAGACATTGCCACGCTTTAGACATCCAATTATTTGTAATCCAACCGTAGGGATAGACATAAGGTCTTTAGCGCTGTGCACAGCCAAGTCGGCTCGCCCATCGAGTACCGCTGCTTGAACTTCTTTAACAAAAACACCTCTACCAGCTAGTTCCCAGATTGGACTTTGTTGGTCGAGATCTCCTTCAGTTTTCACTAGCACCAGCTCGGGCTCTTGTCCTAAAGCCTTCAACTGGGTAGCTACTGTCTCAGCTTGCCAGCGAGCTAAGGGGCTTCCGCGCGTGGCAATTCTCATTTGCTGTCTTTAGAGATCAAACAAGTCTCGGACTGAATCTGCGAGGCGATCGCCTTTGGCCGATCCTGCCGAGTTCTTGAGACCAATAGTGGGTTGATGCAATAATTTAGCTATAAGACTCCGGGTAAGTTGTTCAATCGCCACACGATCAGAGTCCGTGAATTGACTTTGGTTTTGAAAAAACCGGTCTATTTCGCGACAGCGGATCGTATCAACAGTTATCCGCAGGTTTGAGATCAACGGCGCCATTTCACGCGCTGATCTCAAGTCGCCAAAACGTTCAACTTCCTGGTCAATAATTGTCTGAACGTTCTCAACTTCATTTAGTCGTTCTTCTCTGCCCACTGCTGCAAAAGCCGACAGATCATCCATATCCAGCAAAGTGACACCGTTGATTGAGGCGATATCCGGATGAACATCTCGAGGTACCGCTATATCCACAATCAACAACGGACGTCCCGAGCGACTTTTAACAACCTTCTCAACTGACGTATGATCAAGGATTACCGAGGTAGCTCCAGTTGAGGTCAATAAAAGGTCTACTTCACTAAGCGCAACGCTCAGTTCACTTAAAGCTACTGTTTTACCACCAATTCGTTTAGCTAAATCATTAGCTTTCTCAATAGTCCGGTTCGCCACTTGAACCTCTTGAGGTCCAGCCGCTGCGAGGGCAACGACCATACCTTCAGCCATTTCCCCTGCTCCGACAACTAGCACTTTCTTTTTCTTTAGGCTCCCTAGGTGGTCCGTAGCCATAAGAACTGCAGCATGCGAAACAGAGGCGGTGTGACGGCCAATCGATGTCTCTGACCGAACTCGTTTTCCAGTTTCTAGTGCATGACGAAACAGCAGGTTCAGCACAGGGCCTGACGATTTCTCAATCCTGCTAGTTTCCCATGCTGTTTTTACCTGGCCTTGAATTTCCGATTCACCTAGAACCGCTGAATCGAGACCCGATGCAACCGAGAAGAGATGCTTCACGGCATCTTCATCGTGATGAACGTAGAGATGATCAGCAATATCTTCTGGCGCAACGAAGGCGCTGTCAGCCAAAAAATCTCTTACTTCTGCATAAGCAGCGTGAAACTTTTCAGCTACTACGTAGATTTCCGTTCGATTACACGTTGAGATCACAACAGCTTCGCTTATGTGGTCTCGCTGGCTTAAGTCTGTCAACTTTTTCGGCAGGTCTTCACTTGAGATAGTCGACTTTTCTAACAGCTCAAGCGGAGCGCTCTGGTGACTCAAACCTAAGATCACGATGGACAAGGGGAAACCGTCCCATAAGAGTTAATCAAGCTGCAGCAACGTCTGTTGCTGCAGCATTAGCTAATAACAAAGTTAGCAATTGCAATCTACTAGATACTTAACAACTTTTAAGTTAAAAAATGACCGTTAAATCAAACTATCCTCTTTGATCATAGGGCGAGTGAAATTAATTGAACGGTTGCAGCGACCACTATCAAAGTTAAAAGTATCCCGACTGCAACTGTAGTTCCTAGTCTCATGATGGCTGACGGATTGTTACAGCCGACCCAGCCGCAAGCCCTGGTGTGGCCACGCCGTCTCCTTGGCCAATGACTAACGATATAAGCCCATGTATATCTTCAACAAGAGCCATCTGGCCAGAAGCTACATCAAGTGCTTTTTGAAGGCGAACCACTCTTTTTTCATCGTTAAATTCAACAACAAGAATATCTCCTAACTCTGTTAGAAGATCTTTATCTAAATTAAGTTGGGCGGAGCCAAATCTATCTACCCAAAGGACCTCGGCGGAAACAGCACCGTCAGTCTCGGTTCGCGTAACGGGCATTAATGAGGGTAACAAAAGATTTGGATCAATCATTTCGCCTAGCTCGTCCAGCGACAAACCCGCAGCCAACTTTGCAGCTATCGGGGCGATGACGTCACGTCCCGGGTCTACAGCGCCAGGTGATTCAATATGGTGTTCCGGTTTTACTAACTGGATCGCGTGTTGAGCGCCGCCAACAACAGCGACTGCAGCACCTAAAGTGCCATTGTCAGGTCCGACTAATATCGATTGGCCATTACCTACTTCAACCGCTATTGCCGGTCTTTCTAAGTGTTGTCCAATAGCAACTAAAACAATTCCTGGTCGCAGATAGGGAACACTTCGAGCAAGCATCAAAGCGGCGGATTTAGTATCTCCGGGTGCTATTTCATGGCAGAGATCAAGAATTCGCGTTTTTGGCGTAATTTCACGAATTACAGAGTGGAGAATGCCCACAGACTCGTTGGATGTTCCTAAATCTGTAAGGCACGTAATGGTGTCATATTCGTTCATTTCTATGACCGACCTAATTCCTCTGATCGTTGGGTAGCAGCTTTAACTGCGGAGGCTAAAGCTACTCGCATTCCGTTTTTTTCTAGCTCATGAAGGCCAGCAGCGGTGGTTCCTCCCGGTGATGTCACATCCGCGCGAAGTTCTGCTGCTGGTTTACCCTCTGCAAGCAGTTTTGCAGCACCGAGCAATGTTTGGATTGTTAAGTCAGTTGATATTTTTCTAGGAAGTCCGACAAGGACACCTGCATCTATAAGCGCTTCAGCAACTAAAAAAATATATGCAGGTCCTGAGCCAGAGAGTCCCGTAACTGAATTTAAGAGTGCCTCATTAGTTCTCACCACGAGACCAACTGCTCCAAGAATTGATTCTGCCCACACAAAGTCGTCTTCGGTCGCCGCTGAGTTGCCACAAATAGCTGATGCGCCCTCACCAACTAAAGCTGGTGTATTCGGCATGGCTCTAATAACTGGAACTTTGCCTCCCGTGGAATCATCGATTGTTGAAGTGGTAACTCCTGCTGCAATCGAAAGCACTCGTTTGACACCTGTTTCGGTCAATAATGAGGCAACCTCAGGGACAATATTTGGCTTCGTTGCCAAAATTGCTCCGTGACACGGCTCAACTTCACTCGAACACACGATTCCGTATCGTTTGCTTATTTCTATTCTTCGTTCTTCTAGTGGCTCAACGACTACGATCTTATTTCGTTCATGGCCGGCATTTAACAAGCCTCCAAGTAACGCTTCGCCCATCTTGCCACCGCCAACAATTAATAGATCAGCCATGCCGTCAACCGTACCTGCGTGAGCGAGACTCAACGACAAATCACAATTATTGAATGAAAGTTGGCTACTCAGTGACCCAGGTTCGCAATGGTAAAAACAACGGCAGGTTTTGTGGGACTAAAGCATTGGATTAGCCAAAAATTAGAACAAATCCAATGCCGAACCCTAACAAGACGACGAACATCACGAATCTATTCACTCAAACACCCAACTCATTCAATAGGGGCCTTGCTCAAACTCAGCTGCCTAAATTTCCAGAAACGCCTTAAATCTTGCGTTTTGTAATCATAAACCTAGATCAAATCAAAACCGGCGCATCTGCGAAGGGTGTCAATGTGGTGGCATCCATTTTGATAATCGTTGCTTGCCTGCTTATTCAGATGAAATCCTCAGCAAACTATTTCTGTGGAGAACTAAAAAATTTAATACTACTTTGAGAATTTTTCGACCAAGCTGTCTCAACTTTGGTTCAGTTTTCGAAATAGTTTTAATTCCTCTGCGAACTGGTGCACCGTAATCGATGCCTCCGCTAAAGGAATCAAGCCTATGATTACTATAAACCTCACAAATTTTGGGTTGATAATAACTAAACGACATTGATCAGGGGAACTTATAATGGCAGCAGATTTTTTGGCTATGAATGAGAAAGCAATCAAAGAATTTCGAGAAAACGAGGGACAATGTGGTCCGCCATTTGAAGGAAGCCCGATTGTGCTCGTAACCATGACAGGCGCTAAGTCTGGTCGAGAATTATGCTCACCTCTTGCCTACACGACCGATGGCGACGATCTTGTGGTCATTGCGTCTATGGCGGGCGCTCCGAATAATCCGAACTGGTACTACAATTTTATCACCAACCCGGATGTAACAATCGAAATAGGAATTGACAAATACGAAGCTACGGTGATCGAAACCAAAGATATAGAGCGTGCCCGCTTGTATTCTGCACAGGCTGAGCAGCTACCTGTTTTTCATAAATATGCTGAACGCGCCGCTCCACGAGTCATTCCAGTTTTTCGGATCGTTCGCAAATCAGAGTAACAAGTTAGTGACCACTAATTGATTTAGTTTCCAGCAGGTTTTTGTAGGGGGAAGCCATGTTGTCTAGTTATCGGGTAATTGAGTTAGCAGACGAACGCGGCCAACTTGCTGGAAGCGTCCTGGCCTCGTTGGGTGCAGACGTGATTACGGTCGAACCACCCGGTGGTTCTCATTCGCGACAGGTTGGACCATTCGCGGGAGACGTTGTATCGCCGAATACTTCGCTGTGGCATTGGTCATATAACAGAGGTAAGAAATCAGTGGTCCTTGACCTTGAAACATCTGAAGGACGCGACGAATTGCTTCGTTTGACCGACGGCGCAGACATTGTTATCGAAGCCTTCGGACCCGAAGTATTAGATGAGTTAGGGCTCGGCTACGCCGTGATGGCTCAGAGAAATCCTGCACTGATCCATTTATCTATCTCTGCGTTCGGTGGCACCGGCCCCAAAGCCAAGTGGCCAGCAACTGATCTGACGATCATGGCGTCGGGCGGACAGATGGTGTTAACCGGAGACTCCGACCGTTCTCCACTTCGGATTCCTCTACCCCAGGCATACGCTCATGCAGCCGCCGAGTGCTCCAGCGCTGCGTTGATCGCATTGTATGAAAGAGAAAACAACTCAGGGTTAGGTCAACACATTGATCTTTCAGCTCAGGCTTCGACATTGCAGGCAAGCCAGACCTACATGGTCGCCCTAGCTATTAACGCACCAGAATCCACTCGAGAAGCTGGCGGGATTACCACCGCAGGAATCTATATACAACTGATGTGGCCATGCGCCGATGGTCACGTATCAGTAACAGTTCTATTTGGAACAGCGCTAGGTCCATACACCCGGCGACTCATGGAATGGATTCACGAAGAAGGTTTTTGCGATGAAGAGACTCTGAACAAAGACTGGTTGAACTACGCCGACTTACTGTTTTCTGGCAGCGAGCCGGTCGAAGAGTACGACAGAGTCAAGCAATGCGTTGCTGACTTTTGCATGACAAAAACGAAGCAAGAGTTATTCGACGCCGCTTTCAAACAGCGGCTACTTATAGCTCCAGTCACAACTGCTGAAGATGTGTACAACAACCCCCACCTCCAGGCACGCGACTTATGGGAGGACTTGGTAGTTGAGGGCCGAGAAGTCAAATTCCCCGGCAGGATGGCCATTTTCTCCGAGACGCCACAAGTTCCGCTGCCGCCCCCACCATCAATTGGTGAACACACAACACAAGTTCTTTCCGAGCCGCCAAGAAAGCCGAGCGTTTCGATTCCTGCAATCCCAGATCGTCAAGGGAAAGCACTCGAAGGTTTAAAGGTGCTCGATTTCATGTGGGTTATGGCTGGCCCTGCAGGGAGTCGTGTTCTAGCTGACTACGGGGCGAACATAGTTCGAATAGATTCCGAAGCTCGAATGGACACGGCGAGAACCTTGTTCCCATTTCATGATGATGAAGGACTGCCAGATAACTCAGCGCTCTACAGTAATATGAACGCGAACAAACGCGGACTGTCGCTTGATCTGAATAAACCCGAAGCGATCGAAGTGGTTCACGATTTAGTGCAATGGGCCGATGTCGTACTTGAATCTTTCTCACCAAAAGGTATGCGCGGCTTCGGTCTTGGCTACGAGTCGTTACGCAAAATCAAACCTGATCTAGTGATGGCGTCGAGTTGCATCATGGGACAAACCGGCCCTTACACAGAGCTAGCTGGCTACGGAACCATGGCCGCTGCTATTTCAGGGTTCTTCGAACCCACCGGTTGGCCTGACCGTGGACCATCAGGGCCATTTGGTGCTTACACCGACTACATATCAAGCCGTTACTTGGTGGCATGTGTCATGGCAGCTGTCGAGCATCACAGAGCAACTGGACAAGGTCAGTATCTCGATTTCAGTCAAGGAGAAGCGTCGATGCAGCAACTCGCTCCATTGCTCCTTGATTGGTCAGTAAATGAACGTATGTGGGAGCGGCGTGGAAACAGAGACGACGTTTTCGCTCCCCATGGAGTATTCCCATCGACTGGCGATGACGAATGGGTCGCGATTGCTGTCTGCGATGACAATCAATGGCACGCATTATGTGAGCTGATGGGCACTTCAGGCGTGAAAGACCTAACCGTTGAACAGCGACGAACCCGTCAAGACGAACTCGAAGAGTTAATTAGTAGCTGGACCTCTTTGCGGTCAAATAACGAAGTCATGGAACAGTGTGTCGCTGCCGGGATTCCCGCTCACCAGGTTCAAAACAGTCGCCACACTCTCATTGACCCGCAGCTAAAACACCGAAACCATTTCATCGAAGTAGGCCATCCAACTCAGGGCACAACAACGATCGAAAACTCTCGGTTCGTCATGTCGCGCACTCCAGCTGTCGTTACCTACGGAGGTCCCACCTGGGGGGAACACAATTGGGAAATTTTGACCGAAGAACTCGGATATGACCCAGATCGGATCGCTGATCTCGCGATTGCCGAAGTTCTTGGTTAAGGACCAACAGGCAACCGACTACTTTTAGGCCGGGCCTGTCGATACAGCAGGTAAGCAAGAACAAATTGAAGCGGGAGTCTGGCAAGGTTACGCACCCAAACATCTGGAGCGCCTTCGACTCTTATATTTTCGCCATTGCCAGAAGATACTTTGACATTGTTAACAAACATGTCGATGTTGGCGGGAAACACAATTACCAATAGCACAATCAGGCCCCACGCTGCCTTTCTTCTTGTTGCAGGCACGAGAAGGGCACAACCCAGCGCAATTTCTAGAGCACCAGAAATCTGGTTGGCTAACGAGGGGCTCGGTACCCATCTGGGAACTATCGCCTCAAAAAAGTTCGGCGACAGGAAATGGCTCACCCCTGCAGCAGCAAATAGAGATCCAATCAAACCTGCCACAATATTTTTCTTGATTAATTTTATTACCATTCACCATCTCATGTTTCTACACAACAGAAATTTCTACCGTCAACTCAAACATTGGATCGACGCTTTTAACTAAATATCGCAACAACCGGGCTGGCATGATGCCCATACATTAACCATTGGCCATCTGTTTTTTTAAACACGTTCACGGTTGTTACAGTCGACAAATTCGGACCAAGTAAATTTTCTTCAAGGGTTACCCAAGCAGTATCTTCAGTGGTTTCTACACGTATTTCTGACAGTACAAACTGTGGTGGGCCAGCTCCATTCAAAATATTTCTGAAAGATTCCTTCACCCTTTCCCAACCATGCAGGGCAGGCCAACCAGGATGGGTACACCAAACCTCCTGCACATGGGCCCAGGTATCCGATAATGCTTGTAGATTACGCTCCTCAAATGCTTTATAAAAATTGCTATTTACCTTGAGAACTTCAGCATTGTGATCCACATATGTCCGATCGGTTTGAATTCCACTTTTAGTAACTTAGAGCTTAAGGCACCTCTAGTTATCAAGAGCTAGCGGATAATCGTCGGGTTTCCTTTATGTCCAAATGATGTAGTTATTTCCGCTATTTCAAAACCCTGCGGGGCTACGCCATTGACCGCATACAAATACAAAGCTGTTTGGAATACTGCTGTAAGGGCAGTGAGGACCACAACAAGAGCAATGATTAGCAGAACACCTAACACAATTAGCAACCAGAAGCCGCTTGACACTCCAACTGCTATCAAGGCTATTGCTGGTATCGCAGCTATTAAGCCAAGCAAACCAAAACCGACTCTAGCTGTAAGGTTTTCGCCCCATGTTTTCTTAAATAACGAGCTCGAGCGCTTAACACCTTCGATGGGTCCTAAATCTTCGAACATGACTGCAGGGACAACCAAAAAGGTCAACACTTTCCATGCTGTGTCTAGAAGGGACGCAACTATGCGTCCCATCATGCCTTGTCGATTTTGGAAGGCTCGAAGAATCATACCCACAGTTGCAGTCAGTATCGCCCAAGGTATTAACCGGTGCAGTTTAGAAGCTGCTCCCTTGAGAGCGGAACTAATCGTTGGATCACCACCCATAAATCTTTCGTGCGCCCCATAGACCAACGCCCCTTGGAAATAAACACTTATAATGCTCAATCCAAAGAGCGCAAGAACTCCAAGTAGTATCGCCGGGCCCGATCCTTCGCTATTTTGGTTAGTAAAATCCACCCCAGCGCTGTTTGCTAGAACCCAAACGAAGCCGAAGAAGACCAAAGAACTTATTGCGTTTAGAATCGGCAGAACTAGGAGTTCCCTATCAAGTTTTATTACCGCCCACGATGATTTTGCCAATGTCCAGGTTTTAGAAAGCACGTTTCTCTCCGGTCTGTAGCACCACTTTCGCAGTTTAACTTACAATGTCAAACCAGCCTTAAATACTCCAGAGATAACAACGAGCGCATTCGGCTTAGACACTTCAAGAAAGAAGTTTCGTTAAAATTAGTTAAACGCCCAATGACAATGATGGCCTTAAATTACAGGGCTTTAAAAGTCTAAAAAAGTTGATCCCAGCCTAAATTTAAAGTGTGGCAGAATATAAGAATGAGATGACTCGAATCCTTACACTTCCCATAGATGGAGCAGCTGCCCTGCGGCAAATTTTGGGGATTTTGATGGACCATGATTTCGCAAGCGGGAACAATCGAGTTCAGGAACTCGACGCCCGACTTCAAATCCCTTGGAGCGAACAAGAGTGGCTTGTTCTCAAGGGCAAAGATCAAGGTATCCCACTGTCAAGGCAAGACGCCAAACTGTTAGTAAGCGGCCTCTACTTCACCGAAATGATGAGCGTTCATCTGCCTTTTTTTGATCAAGTTGCGGCGGTAAGTTCTTGGATTATCAGCGAATTAGAAGAACTATTTCCAGGCGTTTCAAATAAGTAACTCTCGAATACACCCATAAGCGCAGGCGACGAACCACCGTCAGATGCACTAACTTCGGGATATGAGCAGTTTAGAACTCTATGAACGTCGCACTTACGACGTTGCGGTCGGAGAAATGTCCCAGGTCCTCAAGCTCTATTCGAGCGAAGGCTGGCCAGCTCTTGAGGCTGGAAATCATTCACGTCATCTTGTCGGTTATTTTGTTTCAGATACCGGTCCTCTTCATCAACTTATCCACATGTGGCGATTCGACAGTGACGCCCAACGTCGTGAGTTTTGGGCAAACTTGTTTGCTGACGAAACCTTTATGGCATTCGCGGCACAACTCCGTCCCTTGCTTATCCGTCAAGAAATTCAGCTATTGCAATCAGCTCCTTGGGGGCCGAGACCGTAAGAATCATTTAGTCTTAAGCTGGTATAAGCGGGTATCGGTATGAATTATATCCAGCGGAGTTATTAATTATTGAATTAATAATAATAGTAGATTAAGATTAATGTCTTACTAATAATTAATCTAAACTCTACAAAAATAATATTGACTGAAACATCTTTGCTGAAACGATTAAGCCCTCCCAGACCTATCTAGTTAGCTACGACAAGGTGTGACAAATGTCACGCTGTTCCGGTGCATAAATGGGGCCTACCTCTGACATACTTACTCACGAAGAGTTACACAAAAATAAAAGCGTGGAAAAGCTCTCAACCAGCTGGTAACCCCCTTTCCAAGTAGTTGAGACATTCCCATTAACAGACCCGAAGCTTGCCCCCACTCGCTTCGGGTCTAGTTATTTTTGCCATAATGAACTCCAGGACCTGAACCTGCGGAAGCGGTAACTTGATGAACGAAGTCATAAGTATTCTAAAAGTTAATTTAACTAGTAAATACGCCACTTTTTATGGCCGAGACTCGCGCAGACAATATTGGCTTTGGTTTTTGTCAACAGCTCTAATCGATAGTCTGTTTTCCTTAATCCCAATAGTTAACGCGTTTATCGGTTTATTTTTACTAATACCAGGGCTCGCAGCGGCAACGAGACGACTTCACGATTCAGGTAGAAGTGGTAAATGGCTCTTCTTGCTCTTAGTACTCGTCATTGGCTGGATTTGGCTAGCAGTCCTACTATGTCTGCCCTCTACCACAGAGCCAAATCAATATGGCAGTCCCAAACCACGAAACAATGGGAACTCCACCGAATCCAACGAGCAGCGACCGTATCGATAGATCAAGTCCAAGAAACTAAACTACTTCTAGAAAAGACTCTCTCGCGAGCTAACGAATCCAGAAACTATTTAAGCGGGCTAGCAGGGATTCGAACCCCGAACCTTCGGTTCCGTAAACCGATGCTCTATCCAGTTGAGCTACTAACCCTAGATTTACTTTTTTGCAGATATAGATTGCTTTAATTTGGCGGAGAGGGTGGGATTCGAACCCACGGATAGGTATAAACCCATCACTTCCTTAGCAGGGAAGCCCATTCAACCGGACTCTGGCACCTCTCCATCGATATTCATTCGCAATCAAAGTTTCCCGAACACTTACAAAAAGGAAACCCTTCGCTAGTTTAAGCCCCTAAAGGCCTGGACCCCACCTAACTCTCTCGTTGGCTAACAATTGCTAACCATTCAACTCTTCGCACGATGGAAGCATAGTCACATACAACGTCATGATGCACATCTCTGAAGCCGAAGAAATCTAAAATATTCGGCGGTCCACAAACACCCCCTGAATGAACGCCTAGAACTCCTAGCGAGTAGCCAAATCAATCGCCTCAACTAATCTCAACAGATAAATTTCCTCTGAATCACAACCACTTATTCATAGAGCAAGATGACGGGTAAGTGGAGTCAAAGTCTTATTCGCAGTTCCACATGCAAAACACAGCTATCTGACCACCGGGTTAGCCTTAACGGCCGCTAGCGTGCAAGGCGGAGGGGTGGCAGAGCGGACTAATGCGCTGGTCTTGAAAACCAGTGATGCGCAAGCATCCGGGGGTTCGAATCCCCCCCCCTCCGCGCTAACAAGCATTACTCCAATTGGTTGCGTAACGCCTCAATTCACTCTTGAGCTTAATGCTGGACGCGGAAGAACTAGCGATGTTTTTCTAGGTCAATTTTTTGGTACCGGTAGGTTCATGTCTCATACATAACGCTTTGTGAATCAGCGAATAAATAAGATTTTGAACCATATTTAACTTTATGCAAAAGCCTCGTAAACAATATTTGTCGCAGATTCGGCTACCCGCTTGAAATCACCATAGCCAGCTTCTTCAAACACAAGTCTCATTCCAGGCTCACCGGCTTGCGCCCCTAACCCTCTGCCCACTTCTTGTGACAATGAACAAGGTGTACAGAAAAAACTTGAGAATCCATAGAATGCTGCACCAAGCCCACCATGATTTTCAACTCTTGTGTCGAACGCAAATGGTTCAATCAACATTACCGAACCACCATCTGCTAATTGAGTTTTTGCATGTGAGGCAATCCCTACCGGATCCCCCATGTCATGCATACAGTCATAAAAGCAAACTAAATCATACGATCCTTCAAATGTTGTGCCACTTGCTACTTCGAATCGAGCATTTGTTATGCCGCGTTTTTCGGCTTCTGATCGAGCCATCTCGATCGAAGGTTCGTGAAAGTCAATACCGACAAAGGTACTGTCTGGATACGCCTCGGCCAGAACAAGAGTAGACAAGCCGCCGCCACAACCAACATCAGCTACTACTGCTCCACTCGCTATACGGTCAATTCCTCCTGCTAATGAGGGAATAAAACTCTGAATCAATGAATGCTCGTAGCATGGGCGAAAAAATTCAGCAGTACCTTCAAACAAACATGGATGCTGATCACCCCATGCAACGCCACCATCTCCGCGGAAAGCGGCTTCAACTTGATCATGCCCCATAAACATGGCACCAATCGCTTGTACGGCACCCATCATCCAAGCTGGTGAATGTTTATTTGCAACTACCATCGCGCCTTCTGGGCTTAACGCGTACGTGTCTTTGTCTGCGTCATATGTAACCATTTGCACTGACGCTTGTTGATCTAGAAGCTCACGAGTCAAACGCGGATGTGTTTCAGCAGCTGACGCAAGTTCATCTGAAGTCATGCCTGGACTGCCAGACAAATGCTCATAAAAACCTAGGCGCCTAGCCATTTCTGAGCAGGCTATAGTCACAGCTCCAACCGCGTGGCCAAATAGTGCCCCCGCATAAGCCTCAACACCTTCCATGTCTATTTCATCTGACATAAAACTCCACCTTCTCAATAGTCAACAAACGTTTAATACGATATTTAAGCACGGATACGAGAGCACGAACCGAAAATTAAGTATCGTCGCGTCAATAAATTTGCCAGAGCCAACAAATATTTTAGCCATACTCACAGACCCGTATCTAAACCTTAGTAATTCACAAAAGCGTGGAGCTCATTAACTGAATTAGTAAAAGGTATCGACGGAGGATAGAGCTCAGTTCTACTTAACTTCTGATAGCTCTTATCTTGGGTCCTAAAATAGTTATCTTCCGCTGCTACTAGCCGCTTAGCTATAGTTGCGTACAAGGCGGACTGATCGCAGAGAGCGCCGGTGGGTCGGCCTTTAAAACCGTTGATGCTCAAGCATCCGCAGGATCAGATCCACCCTTCGCACTAACAAGCCTTACTCCATTTGGTTCCGTAATGCCTCAATCCACTCTTGAGCTTGACTCCAATCTGCATTCGCATCCCTAACAGTTTGAGAACCAGCTGAACCATATGCAGGGTAGGAACCCAAAAACTTAACATTCCCTTGTTTCATTTTTAGCTCTCTCAAACAATCGGCAACAACCTCGTCAGAAATGTGCCCCTCAAAGTCAAGCAGAAAACAATAATCTCCTAGCTCTCTGCGGGTAGGGCGCGATTCGAGTCGTGTTATGTCAATATTTCGAGCAGCGAATTCATGAAGGATAGCTAAGAGACTTCCTGGCTGATTGGCTTGCTGAAAGACCACCACGCTCGACTTGTCATTTCCAGTAGGTGCAGGAATACCATTTCTCCCAAGAAGCAAAAATCTAGTTTGATTACCAGCATGATCTTCTATCGCCTGTTCAACAACATCGAGACCATAAATTTCTCCTGCCCGAGAATTAGAAATTGTTGCAACACCTTCCATATGCTGCTCACCTACTTGCCGAGCAGCCTCAGCTGTTGATGTTGCCGCAACAACTTTTGCAGTAGGAAGACGTTCTCTCAGAAAAGCTCGACACTGAGCTATGGCTACCGGAAAAGATACGACAGTATGAATATCAACAATTTTCGTGCCAGGAAGCGCTAAAAGATCGAGTTGGACATCCAACACCACCTCTCGATGGATTTTTAAATCTAAGTCAAACGCAATCGAATCTTGCGTAACATTTACTGCACCTTCAATTGCGTTTTCAATAGGGACAAAACCCAGATCAACTTCTTCTGTTACAAGAGCGTTGAGCACATCAGGTATTGAGTCATACGGTCGGACCTGGGCCGCTGCAAGGTCAGCTTCACTTAATAAAGCTTGTTCCGCGAAGGTTCCCTTTGGACCTAAAAATCCGATTTGGGTTTCAGGTAACAAAGATTCATATCTCATGATTCGCTGATTAGTGCTCACAGCCTGGCAGGATACGCCTATAGAAGGGAGAATCATGGACGAAAATCAACTCCTTGAGATGCTTGAAGAAATTCGCAATGGCTCGATGAACCCGAACGATGCGGTCCGTGTGCTCAGGCGCTTGCCTTTCGCTGACATCGGGCAAGCAAAAATTGACCATCATAGACAACTAAGAACAGGTCAACCTGAAGCTATTTATGGTCCCGGTAAAACTATCAATCAATGCGTATCTATTGTCAGAGAGTTACTCGAAAATGGGTCGGGGCCAGTTGTTCTCAGCCGTCCTACTCCCGATCAGATAGAAGCAGTTACTCTTGCCCATGAAGGAGCGCTAGTAGAAGCTTCAAGTGTCATTTGGCGACCAGCAAAATACAGACATGAAAAAATTGTTATTGCGTCAGCAGGTACAGCAGACCTTCCAGTAGCTCTAGAATCTGCTGCTATTTTGCGGGCCTACGGCATTCAACCAATTCATGTACCAGACATTGGTGTAGCTGGGTTGCATCGATTCCTTGCAGAACTAGACAACCTCATTGATGCCGACATTGTAATTACCATTGCTGGGATGGAAGGAGCTCTCGCAACTGCTGTCGGAGGTGTTACCGCTGCTCCTGTTATAGCTGTCCCGACTAGTGTTGGTTATGGAGCGAGTCTTAATGGAGTGACAGCATTACTAGCAATGCACGCCGCCTGCGCTGCAGGAATAACGGTTGTCGGCATAGATAATGGTTTTGGAGCTGCAATGGCAACAATCAGAATTCTTGATATGAGGCGTAATAAATGACCGAACGTATCGTTGCCTGGTTTAATCCTTTTTCAGGCATTGCCGGTGACATGACGTTAGGTTCACTACTCGATGCTGGAGCTGACCTTAGTTTCGTAATAAATATTTTAAATAATTTAAATCTCGATAATTGGGATCTAGAAGCAGAAATCGTAGACCGAAATGGTCTCACAGCAACACGCGCCGTAGTTACTACTTACGAAGAACACCATCATCGCCGTTGGAAAGATATACAACAAATTCTCCAATCAGCTGAAATACCCGAAAGAGTAAAAATTCGCGCCCTTGCGATTTTCGAAGCGCTTGCAAAATCAGAAGGGGCTGTACATGGCATACCTTTTGATGAAGTTCATTTTCACGAAGTCGGTGCCCTTGATGCCTTAATCGATATCGTAGGTTCCTGCGCCGCTCTAGAATCATTAGCAGTCACGGAAGTACATGTCGGCCCTATCGCTATGGGGATCGGCACTATTACAGCAGCCCACGGTGTACTTCCAAATCCGCCGCCAGCAGTCATTCATCTCTTGAAGGACTTTCTAACAATTGGCGTTGATCTTAATGTTGAGTTAACAACCCCAACTGGAGCAGCAATTATCAGCGCTCTTGCAATTAGTTCCGGCCCGATGCCTTCAATGACAATTACCGGATCTGGGTACGGTGCAGGAACTAAAAATTTTCCGGAGCGATCTAACACCACCCAGGTCATTATCGGAATAGCAACTTCCGACAAGAGCTCGAGCACTAACTCTGCAGAAATTTTGACTGAGTTAACCACAAACATAGATGATGTAACTAGCGAATACCTCGCACACGCAATGACTAAACTTAAAGATGCTGGTGCCCTAGATGTCTGGCTTACACCAATCATCATGAAGAAAAGCAGACTGGCGAACACCTTAAGTATTTTGGCCAAAACCTCTGATGCCTACGCTCTGACAAATATTCTTTTTGAGCTCACTGGTACTTTGGGAATACGAAAATCAGAGGTGTACCGCATCACCCAAGAAAGACGAATAATTCAGATTCAAATTGAGGAACAAACTATCGACGTAAAAATAAGCGCAAATAGAATCAAAGCCGAATTTGAACAGGTTATAGCTGTAGCAGAGATACTCGGACTTTCCCCAATAGACGTTGCCAGGCAAGCTGAACAATTAGCAGCAAATCAACTAGCTTAAGGACGCCCGCCTGCGGCTGAAGTGCCTTTAGCCGGACCCGCCGATGTAAATTTAGTTCCATCAGGATCGCTGACCCAATCAGCTTCAAGACCCCACTCATCATCGAACACAACTTCACTAATTGGACGTCTTCTTACGGGTCCGTGGTTACCTAATGGCTTACCCATTGGAATAGTAGCGTGGATAGCAACACCATCCGGAATTGCCAATAATTCACGAAGTTCTGCTTCTACTTCAACATGCCATCCCGTTATTACACCTCCATAGCCCAGAGCTCTCGCCGCTAACATCAAATTTTGCACCGCAGGAAATACGGACGAGCCTTCAGCATAATTTTCTGGCCGATACCTAATCAAACAAGCCAAAATAATGACGGGTGTTTGCTCAAAATGGTCAACAAAATGTTGCATTGTTCGAGCCATTCGAGCTTTAGATGAATTGGCATCAACACCTGAGCCGGATTGGTACCCATCATTTACTTTTTTTGTTTCCCAGCCAGCCCTAAAAGAGGCCCCTAACATTGCTTTAGCAAGTTTTGCTTTTGGTCCATCACGTAAGACAACAAATCTGAACTTTTGACGATTCGATCCCGATGGAGCCCTCCCGGCATGCCAGAGAATTGTATTCAAATCTTTTTCAGGTATCGGCTCAGGTTTATAACGGCGAATAGCCCTCGTAGTTGCTAGACCTTCCAACAGCGACAGTTCAGACAATTTAATTCCCCTTTGTTTCATCTAAAAGTTCGACAACGTTTACAATTGCTTGCTCCGTAACTACACCAATAATGCGTCCCCCAGTATCAACAACGGGGTATATATCCAAATGAGATTTTTCCATGGCTGCACTAACTTCACGCACAGTCCACGAAAGTCTCGCAGGTTCGAGATCTTTGATCATTAAGTCAGCACACTTTAGCGAAGACCATTGATCTCGGTCTACTTCACCAGCATCAGCAACTCTGATAATCCCTAAAAACTTTCTATCTTCACCAGCAACTAATGCTTCAAGTTGCTTTCCCGGGAAAGCAACACCCCACACGAACTCGGAAACAGACTCATCTGGCCCTACCAAATTAAATTTAGATTGCATAACTGAAGTCACAGGCATTAAGAATCTTCGTTCAAGATGACCAGTTCGAGTATCACGTTGAAACCCCGAAACCGAGGAGTTCCCTACAACAACCTGACTCACTGCTACGGCAATAAGCCCTGGGACCACAAACGAAGGTGCCCCAGTCGACTCAGCGACAAACATTACAGCCGTCAAAGGGGTTCGGTATCCGGCCGCCAGAAAAGCCGCCACTCCAATAAATGGGAAAAATGCGAGAGACTCAGCTCCAACGTCAACCCATCCTCCAACTATTCGTCCAATAATCAGCCCAAAAACCGCAAGGGGAATAAATACCCCACCCACCCCACCTGCAGCAATTACCGTGGAAGTTGCACACACTCGAACAACAAGCAGCAAGCCCAGCAACCATAACGACTCGTTTGGGTTCAGGACCCAACTCAACAAACGTCCTTCAGCCGTTGGACCAAGTGACAAAGGAGCAGCAAAAACTAAGTCACACAGGACTACTAAAGCAGCTGCTATCGCTCCCCCAAATAAACCAAGAACCCACCAAGGTCTTACCTTTTGAATTTCTTTGGCCTTTTTAAGAACACGACTAAACCCAACTGCAACTAAGCCACAAAGAGCACCAACAAGTACTGCTCCCAAGAGTTCTCGACCTCCAAATCCCACTCTCACAAGATCTGTTCTCACGTCAAAGGGCAACTCATTATCTAAGCCAGTTATTAATATAAATGTGACATAACTTGATGCACTGGACAAAAGCGAAGGTAGCAAGGCCCTCCGCCCAAGATCACCTTTATAGGGGGATTCAAGAGCAAAAAGAACTCCCGTTGCGGGTGCCTGGAAAATTGCACTCACACCAGCAGCAGCCCCAGCAACAAGTAGGGCCTGACCTCCCTTATCTCCAAACAACCAGCTAAATTTTCGTTGGATCCCGGATCCAACAGTGGCCCCTGCATATATAGACGGGCCTTCCAAACCAACAGCTCCTCCCATCCCAACAGTTGCGATTCCAGCCAACATCCGAAATGGGAGATGGATGAGACGCAAAACCTGAGACTTTGAATGGTAGCTGCGAATATATTCTTCAGAAGTTGATGGCGAAAGAGGAGAGCCTCTATCTGCCCAACGTAAAACCAAAATCGCTATCCACAAACCGACTGCTGGGGCCGCCGCTTTCTGCCAAAGATCACGTTCTAAAATATCTTTTAATAAAAATTTTTCGGCCACCAAGGTAACAACTGAAATAATCGCCCCAGTTATAGCGCCAACAGCTGCATATGTTGCGAAACGAAGAATCCGATTCCTCACATCTGCTCACCTTCGAAAAAGTTCATTACCCCTATGATGCCTTCTCAATCAAGAAAGAGTCTCATTCAAGACGACGAGTTTCCGAACCAACGGTATTCTGACATGTATGTCAACCGACCGTTTTTACTTTCGTCAGCTACTATCTGGACGCGATTTCGCTGTCGATAACCAACTTGCAGAACAAATGGCGAACTTTGTTTATCTAATAGGAGATCGTGAGACTGGAGATGCAGTGGCTGTAGATCCGGCTTACGGTGTTGCAGACCTGCTCGATATCCTCGCCGACGATGACATGAGATTATCTGGTGTTCTAGCTACTCATTACCACCCCGACCATGTTGGCGGGTCAATGATGGGTCATTCTATTGAAGGCATTCGGGAACTGCTAGAACTACAAGGCGTAAAAATTCACGTTCAAGCAGCTGAGGCACAGCTAATAAAAAAAGTAACTGAAGTGAGTGATACTGACCTCATGATTCATGACCCTGGTGACCGCATAATGGTCGGAGAGATTCCAATCGATCTAATTCACACGCCAGGTCACACTCCAGGTAGCCAATGTTTTTTAGTCGAAGGGACTCTAGTAGCTGGGGATACACTTTTTTTAGAAGGCTGCGGCCGGACAGATCTGCCAGGAAGCGATCCTTCAGCCATGTTCCATTCCCTTCACCACACACTCTCTAAAGTTCCCGATGACACAGTTCTTTTTCCAGGTCATCGATATTCATTCCATTCTTCGGCAACAATGGGCATGACTCGAGAACTTAACTATGTGTTTAAGCCAAGTTCTGAGCAACAATGGATGACAATGTTCAGCCAATGACTAGTCACTCTATGCTTCCTCCTGTCATCGGAGCCGAAGTTCTAATAGACCGCCCAGACATTATTTTGTGCGATGTCCGATGGTACTTAGACAGAACTCCCGGACGCGATGCTTACTTTAGCGGTCATATACCTGGCGCTATTTACGTTGACCTTGATGAACATTTAGCGACATTACCGACAATCAGCGGCGGAAGACATCCAATGCCAGCAGCTGCATCGTTTGCTCTCAGCATGGGCTCGCTCGGGATTAAGGAGTCAGACACCGTAGTTGCTTACGACGACACAAATGGGATGTCAGCAGGACGACTTGTCTGGATGCTTCGAATTTTAGGGTGTGATGCAGCGCTACTAGACGGCGGTATTAAGAGATACCCGCATCAGTTAGAGACCGGCAATTTTCGTCGCCTTTCAGTTTTTCGACCAATCATAGAATGGCCGCCCGAGTTTTTGGCGACAGCCGATGATGCAGGTGCGGCCGGTTCAAACAAGGTCGATGTTCTCGTTGACTCGAGAGCATCAGATAGATTTTTTGGAGAAAATGAACCTGTAGATCCCAAAGCAGGTCATATACCAGGGGCTGTCAATGCACCGTTTGGCGATAATACGAGTGATGACGGAAAGTTTTTTTTGCCAGCAGAGCTTTATTCTCGTTTCGCAGAACTCGGAGTCTCAGATCAAAATAGCACCGTTGTCTATTGCGGGTCCGGTATAAGTGCCTGCAACAACCTCTTAGCGATTGAATACGCTGGTCTAGGAAAAGCTCGACTGTATGCAGGTTCTTGGTCTCAATGGAGTCGTGATGAACAACGACCAATTGCGACAAAATAGTAGCCCTAATTCAAAGGTTCTACACAGTCACCTTTGATCACACCCAGATACTTGGAATACTTACTACATGGCTGATATTTCTGATTTCTATGACCTCGATTCAACACTCGGCGATGACGAGATAATGATTCGAGATACTGTTTCACGTTTTGTTGAAAATGAATTTAACCCCATTGTCGCAGAACACTTCGAAGCTGGCACTTTTCCTATGGAACTAGTCCCAACCATCGCTGATATGGGTTTGCTCGGGATGCATCTAGATGGTTACGGTTGCGCTGGTGCTTCTGCTTCTGCTTATGGTATTGCTTGCCGAGAGCTTGAATCAGGCGATAGTGGCCTTCGAAGTTTTGTATCAGTCCAGGGTTCCCTCTGCATGTTCCCAATATGGAAGTACGGCTCAGAAGAACAGAAACAACAATGGCTCCCACGTATGGCAACTGGGGAAATAATTGGATGCTTTGGACTCACCGAACCCGATCATGGGTCAGACCCCTCGTCGATGACTACAAGAGCAGTCAAGGTTGGAGATAAATGGGTTCTCAATGGCGCTAAGCGTTGGATTACCAATGCCGGCATCGCTCAGTTAGCAATTGTTTGGGCAAACACTGACGAGGGTTTCAGAGGATTTCTGGTCCCAACTGACTCACCAGGATTCGAAGCCAGAAAAATAGAAAATAAACTTTCACTTCGGGCATCAATAACCGGAGAATTCTATATGACCGACGTTGAAGTTCCAGAAACTATGAGATTGCCAGACGCAATCAGTATCGGTGCTCCTCTCAGTTGTTTAAGCGAAGCTAGATATGGGATCGCTTTTGGAGCAGTCGGAGTCGCTCGAAGCTGTTACAAAGCAGCTCTTGAATACCAGCTAGATAGGCCACAGTTCGGGAAACCTCTCGCAAGTTTCCAGATCAATCAAATTAAGTTCGCCGACATGCTCACTCAAATGACTAACGCAAATCTTCAAGCGAATCGCCTAGGTCAATTAAAAGAAGCTAATACTCTTCGCCCATTCCATATCTCCATGGCCAAGCGACATAACTGCCGGGTAGCTATCGACGCAGCTCGTACAGCACGAGCAATGATGGGTGCTAATGGAGTCAGCACTGAATATTCTCCTATGCGTCACGCAAACAACATGGAATCAGTAATGACTTATGAAGGCACCGAAGAGATCCATGGGCTTATCCTCGGCCAGGAAATCACTGGGATACCTTCGTTCAAATGACCGATTTTGATCTCAACGAAATTAACCGGTTGCTGACAACAACAAAACAAGTTCGTAAAAGACTTAACTTGGAGCGATCAGTACCAAATGAGCTTTTACTGGAATGCATAGAAATTGCCGGTCACGCACCAGTCGGGGGCAACTTAGAAAGAAACAGATGGATTATCGTCACAGACCCAGAGTTAAAGAATGAAATAGCCAAAACATATAGGTCTGTCGGTCTGCCATACTTGCAGGCAAGCGGAGGAGCACGCTCTGATTCGCGAACTGCGAAAGTAATTGATTCTTCTATCTACCTCATAGAGAACATGCATAAAGTGCCTGCTATGGTTATCCCACTAAGGCTCGATAGGCCCCCAGTCGGAGAAGATGAAGCTGGGTCGGTTGCTGGATATTTCGGATCGGTTCTTCCTAGCGTATGGAGCTTTCAATTAGCAGCAAGAGCTAGAGGGTTAGGCTCTGCTTGGACAACTTTTCATCTTGCTCATGAAGATGCCATCGCCGAGCTCCTTGGGATACCAAGCTCAGTTACGCAATGTGCTTTGTTACCAGTGGCCTTTTATAAAGGCGATAGTTTCAGCCCCGCTCCACGCAAAAAAGCGAGTGAGATAACATACTTAAATCAATGGAAACACTCTTTGCTATAGCCACTCAAAAACTTAAGCAGCTAAAATAAGATCACCCTCGTCCTCTACGATTATTTTGGATAATCTATGACCGAACAGCATTACCAGCTCTGTTTAGAAAGCCCTGTTGGTCAGCTTCGGCTAATAGCCAGCAAGACTGGTCTCCGAGCCGTTCTCTGGCCTAGTGATACTAATCGCGTAAAGCTTCCAGCTAATTGTGAAATTAGCAATGACCATCCGATTCTGAAAACTACTTCTGAACAAATAACGCAATATTTCCAGGGTGAAAGAAAAGAATTTGATGTTCCGCTAGACCTACGAGGGACAGAGTTCCAGCTTGAGACATGGTTGTCATTAGCAAATATTCCTTATGGAAAAACTATTACGTACCAGCAACAAGCAGATTCCATTAATCGTCCTACTGCTACCAGAGCAGTAGGGTCCGCCAACGGCCGGAATCCTATTTCCATAGTTTTGCCTTGTCATCGGGTCATTGGAGCTAATGGCTCGCTAACAGGTTTCGCAGCAGGTATTGCTACTAAGCAATTTTTATTACAATTAGAGGGTGCCTGGGGAGAACAAACTCTTCCCCTTACCTAGTTTTCTTCAATTGCCTCAGGCGTATCGTTCAGATTCTTATCCTCTTCAACATCGGTAACTTCACCAACTGCGTCAATTGATAATGCCTCACCCGGGTTAGTTAATCTCTGTAAAGCTTGAAGAGCCTCTCGATAACTATTTTCTGCAGCTTCTCGTTCTTGGGCCGGTACATCCATATCAAGGAGGCGTTTTACTTCTGTAGCAGCATCGTTGCGAATTCTTTCCGCTTTTGCAATCGCCTTTCTCGACCGTTCATGTTCGCGGGTATCTGAAACACCCTGGTTAAATTGAGATAATGCCGATGCCAATTCTTCATTCGAAAAAGTGGGAGTTTTAGCTTTGCGTTCATTTCGAGCCATGAAAGTTATACCTACCCTCTGGTGCGCTTCTGATCTATTTCTGGTGCGCGAGGAGGGACTTGAACCCTCACACCCTTACGGGCACAGGCACCTGAAGCCTGCGCGTCTGCCAATTCCGCCACTCGCGCTAGTAAGTTCAGTTAGGTTAACTGCACATTTAACAGGTTCCGCAACGTTCATATTCTTACTACTCTTTCCACTGCTCAACGACACACAGAGACCACTAGCCGTAGACTTAGTGACACGATGAGAGTAAGACCTTTTTTTCGTCGGCTAGAACATATCGCCGGCAAAATTTTTGCTCGCTTCTTTAGGTCAAATTTGCGACCTGTGGAATTAGGGCGCCGAGTCGGTCAACTTCTCGATGAGGGCAGAACAGTCGATACACGAGGACATACGATTGTGCCCAATCATCTCACTTACGCTCTTGCTCATGAAGATCGGAATAGATTTACTCCCATAGAAGAAACACTTCGAAGAGAAATTATCGAAGTAATACGAGATCACGCAAAAACAAACAACTACGGATTTGCCGGTCCTGTCTCAGTTGCTTTCGCTACAAATCCTAACTTTCGTTTAGGTAAATTCGAAATGTCAGGCGAGTACCGACAAAGATCATCAGCAGAAAAAGGTTATCTAATCGCTGCAGAGGGAACGAGGATAAAAATTAAAGTGCCTCAGCTATTGGGGCGCGCAGATGAATGTGGAATTGTTCTTCACGGATCAAACGTTAGCCGCCACCATGCAGAAATACGTTTGGACGAGCAAGGTCTATTTTTAGTCGATCTTGGCTCTACTAATGGAACTTTTCTTAATGGAACTGCAATCGACAACCAACGTTTAATTGATGGTGACATCATAATGATTGGTGAACATCAACTCCGTCTTGAAGTGAGTTGAATATATGTCTCCTCAACTAATACAGCTCCTAACTATTTGTTTACTACTTCTCATTTATTTATTTTTTTTTAGGGTCTTGAGAGCTATTTGGGAAGGAGTACGACCATCTTCAGAGCTAACGCACAAAAAACTTTTTAATTCTAAACAACCCAAAACCCCCAAAGCCTTAATAGTCAGAACACCAGAAACTCAAAGAGGAACACGCCATCAGCTCGATGAAGAATTAACTATCGGGAGGGCAGCCGGATGTCATCTAACTATTGATGATTCATATGCCTCACAACTTCACGCGCGAATTTTTCGTCAAGAAGAGCGTCTTCTTATCGAAGACCTAGGTTCAACTAATGGCACGTACTTAAATCGCCAAAAAGTAAACACAGTTATCGCTTTGAAACTAGGTGACCAGATTCAAGTTGGTTCAACGGTATTTGAGGTGATGTCTTGAACGAATCAGGGAAACGGCGCCTAAACCTCAGTTGGGGCGCCGCCACCGATCAAGGTCGCGTAAGAACTACTAATCAAGATGCAATGCACACAGATTCCGGTCTGTTCGCCGTAGCTGACGGAATGGGTGGTCACCAAGGCGGAGAAGTAGCTGCAAATATTGCAGTGCGAACATTATCTAGTGCTAAACATGACTCTCTCGAAAACTTTGAGTCAGCATTCGTTGAGGCAAATCGAGTTGTGCATCAAACAGCTCTAACTAAGCCCAATCTTCATGGAATGGGAACAACGCTCACAGCAATAGCGGTTTTAGGTGCCACTGATTCGCGTCACTTTGCCATAGCTAATGTCGGCGATTCCCGGATCTATCGATTCAATGGTGAAGAGTTTGAACAACTGACCCTGGATCACAGTTATGTAGCCGAATTAGTTCGACGGGAAGAAATAACTGAGGCTGACGCTGCCACACACCCCTATCGCAACATGTTGACCCGAGCTATCGGCGTGCATAGCGAAGTTCAAGTTGATAGTTGGCGCCTGACTCCAAAAGAGGGCGACCGTTTTATCCTTTGCAGCGATGGGTTAACAAATGAGCTTTCAGATATGGAACTCATGAAACACCTCCTTCAAAATCCGCTAGCGAGTAATGCTGCTAAAGCTCTGGTACGAGCAGCAAACATCCATGGAGGTCGAGATAACACCACTGTTGTAGTGATAAATGTCAACATCGAAAATATTGAAACAAACGAGTCTGATGAGGCCCCACAAATTAATGAGAAGCAATCAAATTCTCTAATCTCTGATAACAAACAGACCAGATTAATTAGCAAATTATTTCTTCGTCTAAAGAGAACCAAGGGTTTAGACCCGAGTGATGTAAATAATTCAGAGGAAATTTAACGTGCCTAGACAAAGAGTCATCGAGCTGACTCTACTTTTTTTGGTTAGTTTAATTATTTGCTCACTCTATGCATTATCTGCCCACGGGAACCGAAGTTCGATCCCAGCAAATGTCCTGCCATTCTTACTAATTATTTTAGTATTATTAGCTATTGGTCATGCCGCTATCCGTCTTCTTGTTCCCACAGCTGACGGCATTCTGTTCCCAATTGCTGGTCTACTGAATGGCATCGGATACGTTTTCATAGTTCGACTGGATTCTGGACTTGCCAGTAACCAAGCAATATGGACTGCCATCGCAATGTCTGCCTTTGTATTGACAATTTTTTGTGTCCGCAACGCCCTTTCATTGAAACGCCACAAAATTTTATTCGGGTTTATCGGGCTAAGTCTGCTGTTACTCCCACTTCTTCCCTACATCGATAGTGGCTCGGGAAAGACAAAATTATGGGTTCAACTAGGAGAATTTTCGATCCAACCAGCTGAACTGGCCAAAGTACTATTACCTATTTTTTTTGCGTCCTACTTAATAGAGAACCGAGAGCTATTGACTCTTGGAGGAAAAGGTTTCAGTGCCTTTACTCTCCCAGAAATTCGACATATTAGGCCTTTAGGAATCAGCTCCCTTATTAGCTTATTCATATTAATTGTGTACCAAGACCCTGGGTTTTCGCTAATTTTTTTCTTCATATCTACCGTCTTGCTTTGGGTAGCTACTGATCGACTTATTTACCTAGGTTTCGGGACACTGTTTTACACTGTTGGAGCACTCGCATGTTTTAGTATTTTTGACTCTCTTCAAGACAAGATAAGTGTTTGGCTGAATCCGTGGGATTACACAGCCGATGCCGGGTACCAAATATTGCAGTCAACTTTTGCCCTTGCGAGTGGTGGGCTAACAGGAACAGGACCTGGAGTAGGAAGCCCACAAAGAATTCCAGAAGCTGAAACTGACTTTATTTTTGCTGTCCTTGGCGAAGAATTAGGTCTAATGGGAGCCACAGCTATTCTTATCTCGTACCTATTGATAGTTGGGCTTGGTTACAGAATCGCGATAAGAGCTCATACTGCATTCGAAACATTACTTGCCGCAGGTCTAACTACTGCCATAGGAGCGCAGGCAGCGATAGTTATTGCCGGTGTTTTAAGACTGTCCCCATTAACTGAGCTGCAGATTCCTTTCATGGCCTATGGCCCTTCCAGTTTGGTATCCAATTATATAATTATTGGGATATTGCTTAGAATCTCACAAAGCACACCGCCAATCGACTCCCATTATCCATCAATAACTAATGGCACAAGATCAGTATGAATCGCCAAATAGCCAAACTGACAATCGTATTCATGACGATTTTTCTCATTTTATTTAGTCAATTAAATTTGACTCAACTGATTCGAGCAAACGAATACAAATCAAATCCTAGTAACACTCGTTCTATCTCAATGACCTTTACCGAACCACGAGGTCTAATGAGAACAGTCGACGGCGAAGTTATCGCTGAAACAATCAGCACTCCCGGAGATCTGAAGCGATTGAGACAATATCCTTTTGGCAATCTCTATGCACATATAACCGGATTCATATCTTTTGAATACGGAGCAAGCGGGTTGGAACGCCACTACAACAGTCACTTATCTGGCACTGAAATAGGAGTCAGAGTTCAAAACGCGTCTGACTTATTTCTCAATCGAAACCGCACTGCGAATTTGGAGCTGACTCTTAGACATGATGTGCAACTTGTTGCACGAGCAGCACTTGGTAATCGTTCAGGCGCAGTTGTTGCGATCAATCCGAAGGACGGAGCCATTTTAGCTCTATGGTCAAATCCTTCTTACGATCCCAATAATTTTTCATCACATGACTTGAATCGAGTGGATAATTTTCGGGACGATTTACTCAGTGATAATCAAAACCCAATTCGGTCAAAGGCCTATCAAGAAAGCTACCCACCCGGTCCAATATTTAGCATTATCACTGCTTCTGCTGGCTTATCTAGCAACATCCTTGCCAAAGATAGGCCAATCTATCCGCAAGTCGGTTATTACGTCGCTCCACAAACAAGGTCACCCATTACCAACGTAGGCGGTAAAATATGCGGTGGAGTAATTAGCGAAATGCTTGAAGAATCATGCAACACAGGGTTTGCTCAAATGGCTATTTCATTGGGACCAACTATTCTAGTGGAACAGGCAGAGGCGTTCGGCTTCAACTCAGAATTGGCTATCGGTCTGCCCGATATCACCGAATCATTTATCCACCAACCCGAGTTCTACGAGCCAAACCTCTCACTTTTAGCTCAATCTGGAATAGGTGAAGGGGGCGTATCAGCTACCCCTCTCCAAATGGCATCAGTTGCGTCAGCAATTGCAAACGATGGTATTTTTTTTTCACCAAGAATTATAAATAAAATCACAACCAACGATGGTGAAGTTCTCAAAAATTATCAACCTCAAATTTTAGGTAGACCTATTACAAAGAGCGTTTCAGAAGAATTAAAAGCCATACTTTTAAAGTCAGTTGAACGTGGCACCGGGCAATCAGTTCAAACTGAAGGAGTCAAGGTAGGAGCCAAAATAGGAATCGTGCGGGTCAAAAATAGCACTGCAACTCATAATTGGGTCATAGCTTTTGCTCCAGTAACCAACCCCGAGGTCGCTGTTGCTGTATTTGTAGAGGAAGGAGGTTCTGAAGGTGTTTACACCCAAGGAACCGATGCGGGACCAATTGCCCGCGCCGTTATTGAAGCGTCTTTGCGTCTTCCAACCTCTACCGTTAACGAACCCTAGAACTTATTAATATTAATCCTTTCCCTCTAAGGACCACCCAGTAGCTGATGTCCAATACCGAACGACCAATATTAGGCGGCAGATACGAGCTGTATCGAAGAATCGCTAGAGGCGGTATGGCCGAAGTGTTTCTCGGTCGAGACCAGCTTTTAGACCGCCTTGTAGCAGTGAAGGTCCTATTTCCGGAGTTCGCTACTGACCCATCATTTGTTAAACGTTTTCGGCGTGAAGCCCAGGCCGCTGCAAATCTTAACCAACCTAATGTGGTTGGTGTCTATGACTGGGGCCAAGAAAATAGCACCTACTACATAGTTATGGAATATGTCGAAGGTCGAAGTCTCGCTGAAATTATTCGAGCTGAAGGACCCTTGCACCCTGACAGAGCAGCTGACATAGCAATCGATATTTCGTCGGCGTTAACGTTTGCTCACCGTAACGGGGTAGTACACCGAGATATAAAACCAGGCAATGTCTTAATCACAGCTACTGGTCAAGTTAAAGTAACTGACTTCGGTATTGCACGAGCATTGACGGGCAACACTGATGACAATTTGACTCAAACTGGCTCTGTAATGGGGACGGCAACATATTTGTCGCCAGAGCAAGCGCAAGGCCAGCCTGCAGACCCACGAAGTGATGTGTATTCACTTTCAGTAGTCCTATACGAAATGCTAACTACAAGGCCACCATTTACTGGGGATACGCCTGTATCTATCGCTTATAAGCACGTGCAGGAAGTACCGCAACCACCCTCACAGCTAAACATTGATATACCAGACCCCCTCGAAGCTATTTGCCTTCGCGGTCTTGTCAAAGAACCATCAGAGCGATATGCCTCGGCCGAAGATCTAAGAGGTGATCTCAGACGCTTTCGAGAAGGTCAGCATGTTTTGGCTACTTCTTATCGTCCATCAAAGAGTGATGATCCAACCACGAAACAGCCTTTAGATCTTGGTGCGAACAGCACTGCTGCTCTCGATCCGAAGCATCAAAAAAGTAAATTAAAAAAACAGCCAGTACCAACTAACGGAAATAAACTTCCACCCAGAAGTACTAACACCAATCGACCGGCTATACCTTCGACCGGTAAAAATCAACAAACAGGCGCGCCAATATGGATAACTCTCCTCGTTATCTCCCTCATAATCATTGGTGGCCTTCTTTTTCTATTAATTGACCGCTCATCAAATAACAACCAAAATAGTCTCGCTATAGAGAACCCCAGTGAGTTGAAACTCCGTGTCCCAGAATTACTTGGCTTGGATTGGGAGGATGCGGAAGCATTATTAGACGAATCAGGATTTGAAAACATAATAATTGAATTCCAAGAACGCCAAGACACCCCTGAAAATCAAGTCTTTCAACAAGATCCTCGTTCTGGGTTATTACTCGCAGATCCCAACAATCCCGATAACCCAATCAGACTTTTTGTATCAAAGGGATTGAATGTTATCTCTGTTCCTTCGGTTGAAAGACTTAACTACGATGAAGCCGAGCAGCTTTTACTTGCTGCGGGTTTTTCTGTTAACCGAATCGATACAGAAACCGATGAGTTTGATATCGGAATCGTGATTAGCCAGGACGTCCCCAGCACACAAAAACGTCCCCAAGGATCACTTATAACTTTAATAGTTTCCGTCGGGAGGGGAGAGGTAGTAGTACCTCAAGTCGAAGGACAAAAATTAGAGGATGCAAGGGTTTCTCTTGCAAGAAAAGGGCTGTTAGATGAAATTTTGCAAGAGTTTTCGCTTCAATTCCCTATAAATCATGTAATCCGTACCGAACCATTAGCTAATGAGAGGATTGAGCGCGGAAGCGTTATTAAGTTAATTGTTTCAGCTGGACCCGAAATTGGGTTAGTCCCAAACCTTGAAATTTTAGGTATCACAGATGCTGATTCAGTTGAATCAGCAATAAAAAATCTTGGATATGCAGTCATCAGAGTGTTACGAGAAGTACCTATGGACGATCCCCGAATCGGTCACGTCATTGGGATTGAACCGGCGCCAGGAACAAGTTTACTTCTTGGTTCTGACGTGATCTTGATAGTTGCTGATTCACAATCTGCTTCGCTACCATCTAATCCAAATACTGAAAACCCAAACACCGAAAACCCGGTTAACCCAAACACAAATAATGGCTTAGTAACAGTGGAACCAAGCAATTAAATTCCAGTAACTCACTGCGATAACTTAACGTCCGCTTTTCGCCCTCTATGATAGACATTCATGGCAAGGCCCACAAAAAGTCGACTAACTCCTAAAGGCACCCGTCCCGCAGGGACTCTAAACCCAGAAGCACAAATCGCTGATGGAGAGTTGCCAAGCCCTGCGTGGTTTGGCTGGATAATTCTTGCATTAATGATGTTTGGGGTAGCCATTATTTTTTCAAACTATATGAGTTGGTTACCCGGCAGTCCAAGTAGCAGATGGATTCTTGGAGGTCTCGGTTTCGTGCTCGCTGGTCTTCTTACAGCCACCCGGTGGCGCTAAGAATAAATGCCACGCTAAGTGTTCTAACTACAATTATGTAATTAATCCCCAAGATGTGTATAAGTTGTGGATTTAATTTTACAAGCTAGTCATCATCATGATTTTTGACGAGTTCCATTTCCTCCATACAACAACGCGGCCCTTCGGGCACTTGGTTGGGGGAACGAGTCATCCGTATTTCCGTCCCACAAAGAGTGCACCGGTAAGTCAGCTTCACCCGTCGGAGTTCTCCAGACGGCGGAGGCGGAGGAACTTCACGCGAAAAGCTGGCCATCATACGCAGCCCCATTGAATAGATGACATAGACAAAAACCAAGGAACCTAAAACCGGAATTACGATATCCACACCCAAACGGTACCTTGAACAAAGTATACCAACGCTCGGTAAATCCAATGTCTTAGATTTTTATCTAAAATCTCTGCTCTAACTAGAAGGCAAATCAACCCTAAACGAATTACAGGTGTAACTTATTAGACCCATCAAATTGTTCAACTGCCGCAACGAATTCTGTCAATCTGGATAACAATGTTCCCAAGTGCTTATTTTGTCTGTGAGGAGAATCCTTTAGACCTATTACGAGCGCGTACTTGGCTGAAACAGCATCCTGCGTGCACTACAGATCTTGAACTCGTCGTCACAGAGCTTTTAACTAATGGGATGATCCATGGATTCGGCCCACAGGTAATTCAAATCCATCGCATTGAGAATGGAGTAAAATTTACTATTATCTCAAATAACCCACCATTTGATATCGCACCACAATGCACATCTCTGAAAGAGAGCGGCAACGGGTTAGCGATCGTAGAGGCTTTGCTTGATTCATTTTCTCTTCAAATCGATCCAAGAGGGAACTCAGTCTTAACTGGTATTTATAAACAAGCGAAAAGATTGAATCAATGAGGGCTATAGGCACAGAGCCCGGAGATTTTGTTGAATTCGACTTAGATTTAATCGAGGCAGACCGACGTCAAAAAATTCGTGATCTTCTAGAAGGAATAATTCCTGCTTTACAAAATGAGTTGAACTGCGAGCTATCACTCAGTAATGACGGGGTCGAATTAGTTCTTATGGACAATAATTCAATTAGATTCCGAGCAACATTTAACTTTAAAGGTCGTTTGGTATTGACAGACCAGCGCCCCACCAAGCTTCTTTAAAATATTTTCACTGGGTCAAGTTGAAGAGCGAAAAGCTCTCTCTAAAAGAGGACTACTCTTCCCTAACCAATTCGGTTTGCTATCCACATAAACAACGGCCCCAGGAATTAGCTGCGAAGTAAGTACAACTCTCTGGGTTGGTACATCGTCGAGTGTTTCTGATGTCGGAAATAATTGTAATTCTTCAATTTCGACAATTTTTCCGCTTTGTGTTCTTTGCTTTCGAACTACCTGGTGTTTCGGAACATTAGCTCTTTGTTTCTTCTGGACATCACCAGTCCACAATCTGGCTGTTCCATCACGTTCGTCATGCATACTCCAACCGATTGGGACCCTAAGACTATCGACGTGTTTTTGACACACAGCCAAAGCATCACCGGATTCAGCATTCATTTCAGTGATCCAAACTGAACGATTTTTCGAATTGTACCAAAGGTTTAAAACTGCGGAAGCTCCACATGTACTTCGAGCACAACAAGTCATAGACCAAAAATAGCCTCAGACTCTAACAGTTCTGTGGATGCTCCAACTATTGAGAATTAATAAGCTGATAACGGTCCTCTTATAGATACGAATCTTAGATCGCTTAAAAAGGTTGTTCGTAATTGCTTATTGGCGCATACAACAAGCGCTTGTTTCGATAATTTCCGAGGCGTCGCTAATGCACTATGTGTGTTAACTTTCTGCTGTGGAGCCGCTGCTTGTTCTAACTATTGGCCAAGCGCCTCGAGATGACATCAAAAAAGAACTCCTCCAAGTATTGGGAGCAAGACCTATCGAGGTCCGTGGCGCACTCGACGGGTTATCTACTGACGAGATCGCACACCTTTCCCCTAAGAATGCATCTGACACCTTTCACACTCGTCTCGCTAACGGCGCCGATGTGATGATCTCCAAGCAGGCCGCCACCATTCGTCTACAAAAATTACTTATAGAACGGGAGGGTCGCCCAGTTTTAGTTGCCTGCACAGGTAAATTCACCGGACTCCCGGACTACCCGAACGTGTTGTTCCCTTCAAGGATTCTTGAAGGCATTGTGGACGCTGTCGCTCCTGCCGAGTGCACTTTGGGAGTGTTAGTGCCCTTGACGGAGCAGGTCGAGTCGTTAGCTCAACAATGGCAACGATCTAATCGAGCAGTAGTAGTTGCTGCCGTGAAGCCAGGCGAAGACCCCCGAGCGGCAGCAGCCATACTGGCTGGTGCCGCAGTGGACCTTGTCGTACTCGACTGTTTCGGATATGAGACGTCATTATTGAAGCAAGTTCGGGAAACAACTGGAGTGCCGGTTCTATCAGCCGTCCGATGCACCGCACACATCGCCTCAGAGCTTCTTGGATGACCCGTAGCTTGGACGCGACAGACGTCGACGATCTCGCTGTTGGTGCCTGGATTCTCGGGACCGGAGGGGGAGGAAACCCCTACCTCAACCACCTCAACGTGCAACAAATAGCTGCTACAGGCACACAGTTTGAGTTAATTGACCCTCAAGAACTAGATGACGATGCTCAGGTTGCGGTGGTATCCACAATGGGGGCGCCACTTGTAATGCAGGAACGTCTCCAAGATGCACGCGATGTAGCCCGAGTAGTGGAGATAATGGGCGAGTACTTAGGGGCATCGTTCGACGCGGTAATGGCAACTGAAATTGGCGGTTCAAATGCCTTTCAACCCTTAATGGCGGCAGCTCACCTTGGTTTACCAATCGTCGACGCAGATGCCATGGGGAGGGCCTACCCGGAAGCACAAATGACGAGTTTCGCTATCGGTGGTCTACAACCCTGGCCGTTGGCTCTCGTGGACCCGCGGGGGGTCGAGGCTGTTATTACGAACGTCCCCACGTGGAAGTGGATGGAACGAACTAGTCGTGCACTTACTATCGAAACGGGTTCGATGGCCGCGACTTGTAAGGCTCCGAGAAGTGGAGCCGAGGTCAAACGCTGGGGTGTAGCGAATTCAATGAGTTTCGCGATCCAACTTGGGGCCAGAGTCCGTGAAGCACGCGCCGCTCACGAGGACCCGGTGGCAGCTATCTGCGTCGCTGCTGAGGGCGAACTGATTTTCACTGGCAAAATTACCGATGTTGATCGACGCACAACGGGTGGCTTTCTCCGCGGCACAGCCAAACTCGATGGGTTGGACGAATATTCCGGATACCACGTCGAACTTGACTTTCAGAACGAATGGTTGGTGGCGCGTCTTGGGGACCGGGTCATCGCAACCGTGCCTCACCTCATTTGTTTACTCGACGCAACTTCAGGTGAGGCGATCGGCACAGAGACAGCCCGTTACGGTCAACGGGTAGCTCTCATTGGCATTACCGCGCCGCCTCTGTTCTTGAGTCCAGCAGGTCTCAATTATGTTGGGCCCCGTGCGATGGGATACGATCTTGAACCCGTGGACCCCTGTCCATGAGACGTATCGGTATTGATGTTGGAGGCACTAACACTGACGGGGCACTACTTGATGGCGTCGAAGTAGTCGAGACCATCAAGACACCAACAACCAACGATGTGTTGAGTGGCATCCAAAAAGTTCTCGAAGGTCTTTCTCACCATGACATCGGGGCCGTAGTAATTGGCACAACCCAGTTCACCAACGCAGTTGTCCAACGAAGCCACTTAAACCAGGTGGGATTCTTGCGGATTGGGTTACCAGCTGGCCGTTCATTGCCCCCACTCGTTGGCTGGCCCACCGATCTCGCTGAAGTGGTCCGGGGCAAAACGTTTATGGTAAGAGGCGGCATCGAATACGATGGACGCCCCTTCGAAGAACTAGACGAATCAGCTGTGATTGAGGCTGCTCACCAGTTCGCTGACCTGGGCATCAACGCCATAGTGATCGCAGGTAGCTTCTCACCTATAGACACGCGTCAAGAAGATCGAGCCGCCGAAATCATTACGGAATACCACCCAAAGGCCCAAATCACGGTGTCTCACCGCCTTGGCCAACTTGGGCTGTTGGAACGAGAAAATGCAGCAGGTTTGAACGCTTGCTTATTAGAACTCGCTGGATCAGTCATCTCAGCTTTTGCATCAGCGATTGACCAGATCGGTTTCGGTTCCGGCACCCGTTTATTTTTGACCCAAAACAACGGCACCCTTCTTCAAGTGGAAGAGGCAGCCAAGTATCCGGTCCTCACCTTCGCGTCGGGTCCCACCAACTCCATGAGAGGCGCAGCTGCCCTCGGGGGTGTAACTGATGGACTTGTTGTTGATGTTGGTGGAACTACAGCGGACTTCGGGGCAATTGTGTCGGGTTACCCCCGACAAGCCAACGCCGCAGTGGAAGTGGGTGGGGTGCGCACTTTATTTCAACTTCCCGACGTGCTTTCGATTGGGCTAGGTGGCGGAAGCCAAATTCATCTGAACCCCCTAAGGCTCGGCCCAAATAGCGTCGGGCAGCGGCTAACTACAGAGGCACTTGCCTTCGGCGGTTCTGTCCAAACACTTACGGACGCCGCGATAGCAGCAGGGATATTGAAAATCGACGGGACATCACGCCCAGATCTACCGAATGCTGACGAAATTCTTGCTCACGCAGCAACGATGATCGCAGGCGGCGCTGACCGGATGAAACTTTCGTCCAACGAAGTTCCCTTAATAGCAGTTGGTGGCGGAGCTTTTGCAGTGTCGGACACTATGCAGGGTATAACTGAGGTGGTTCGACCTCGCTACGGCGACACTGCGAACGCAATTGGGGCTGCTTTGGCTGAAGTCAGTGGTGGTGTTGATCGAGTTTTCCAAGGTATGGGGCATGATGCCGCTGTCGCCGAAGCTATTCAAATAGCGACTGAAGACGCCGTGGCTTCCGGAGCTGACCCGTCACTGGTTGAGGTCATCGAGGTGGAAGACCTACCCATTGCTTATCTACCTGGCGACGCTCGGCGTGTTCGAGCTCGTGTCGTCGGTCCTCTTAAATAGTGTGTTATCAGATGCTGCGAGACACCATCGAGAATCAAGAAATGAGACCGGAAGCGCTCGGGTATTCATGCATGTTCGGAAGCATGCGAGTAGGCCCGTTTTGCCCATTGATGGCAGCGACTTCTCCCTAAATTTATTCTTTAATCCAACCAAATATCTCACACCGTTCGACCAGATGGACCAAACTATGAACCCTTTGTATCGCCTTCCTAGTGGCTCATCAGCAAATTCTTGCACAATCCCTATCTCGAACGTTTCTTTTGCAGTCCACTGCTTAGCAAATTTGGGTTGTTGTCTCAGAACCTGGCTAAAGGGACACTGATCTTGCATGTCGGCCCTCGTTAAGGCTTCTGAAGATCTAGTATCTGGCTCACTATCAATAAGAGGAGCGGAGAACCCATTAATGACCTACAAATCAATGGTCAGAAACGTCGACGGATCCTTTCTGACGCGAAGGACAACTGACAATCTTCAAAATTTTCTTGATGAGTACCTGAAAGAAGGCACCGACCAAGGTTGGACTTTGCACAAGTTCAACATTTCACACAACTCTTTGTTCGGCTACAGCGTCACCCTTATCCGGGATACGAACGAATAATGAAAGAGCAGCCTGAACGCCCGATCTTCGGTCCTGAGGATCCGCGCCTTAACCCCCCAAATCCACCGGAGATCCGGCCGGCTCGTTCGATTCTCAAAGCGATCTCTTGGCGAGTGTTGGGGACCCTTGACACGTTGGTCCTATCCTTTGTCATTCTGAGTTTTCTAGGTCCGTTCTTCGGCCTTGAAGAGGTAAGCAGCAGTGGTAGAGCAAAAACTGCTGCATATATTGCTCTAACTGAGGTGGCTACGAAGCTGACACTATATTTTTTGCATGAACGGTTCTGGTCGCGTTTGCAGTGGGACCGAGACCTGGACGCGGAAGGACACTACCGGGACGGTCGACGGCGCTCGGTCACCAAGACGGCGACATATCGGGTGTTGGCAAGTTTGGATACCATGCTGCTCGGGTTCATCTTCACTGGCAGTCTTGCGACAGCGATCTCGATAGGTGGCTTCGAGGTTTTCACGAAGGTGGCACTCTATTTCTTCCACGAACGCTCTTGGGCCCGAATCCGCTGGGGGATCGTACCTGGGGTTGCATGAGATGCAGAGAATCTAGACTGGTATAACTCCATCTACCTAAGTAAACCCTCCTCGTTGAAGGCCCACCTGCTGGACTCGGGCGCTAACCGGTTTGCTTAGCTATTTACTCATTTCGGCTTCGAAATCAACGTCTTCGATAGTTGCTTCGCCGTTGTAGAACTTGTCTAAACGTTCAACTGGTTTGAAACCGGAATCTTTCAACGAGCGTGCAACTCGAATCAACTGATTCCAGATTTGTACTTGGATCTCAGTGTCAGCTTTGTTGTACTCACGTACTTTTGCCATTTGTTCCATGTCGCCATCAACAGCTTTTGCATACCATTGCGTTGAAGCAGCACCGCCAGCATCAGCCATTGGCCAACTGAAAGGCGTTCCGTCTTTGCTGAGGATCATTTTCGCTACGTCTTTTATGGAGTAGGACGCTGTTGGGACAATAAGCATGGCTCTCATGATCGCCAGCTGGTCAATGACGTGAGCTTCAATGAATGTCTCAAGTTCAGTCAAAGTAGGTAAACCAGGAGCGCCGAGGTGCTTGCTAACAAGGTGACGCATGATCCGTGTTTCAGCGGCGGACCATACATAGAAACCGAAAGCTTCAGGAGTTTTGTACTTACGGATCGCAGCGACACGAGCTTTTTGAGCTGTTTCCCACATTTGAAGGAAAACCTTTAGCTCACCTTCGTCTGTGTGCGAGAAATCGTCGAACTGCAAGTGCTTGGCTTTAACTGACGCAATGTCGTTGTACTTCTCACCAATGACTTTATTATCTTCGTCAACCTGGTAGTTAACAAGGTGCATTCCCCATTGATAAACAATCTGGGATGCTTTGGGATCAAACAGTTCATCTTGAAGGCTTACTGAGTTTTCCATGTCAACAAACAACGCAACAGGACGGCTGTCGATCTCTACTGATGGAAGCCCACGGTGTCGGTACGCATAAACTTTGCCTGACTTTCGAGCTGCGTCATATACGCGAGCGAAATCGATGTGCTTATCGAGTTTGTCGGTGCCAAGTTCTAGGTTCGCTAATTCAGAAACAGTGGTGATGTTTAGGGCTTCAAGTTTAGTTTCAGCGATTTTGGGAGTCACACCAGCTATACGGGTTACTTCGTCGTTGTCTTCCCAGATCTGCTCACATGTTGGTTTATATATGCACTCGCCACATAACGAGTTCACCATTGGGCGAGGGTAAATGCCATGGTCTTTAGCGCTACGCACAATTTTCGCTGCTTGAGCGAATCCTCGTTTGTACGCGCCTTCAGCAGATTCTGCGTTGACGGTGCCATCAGCAGCTGAATACACACGAGCTGTGAGGTCCATGCGCACAGCAACGAAAGATAAACCTGAAAGAGCTTTACCAATTACGTACCCGTACTGCTCATCGGCTCTGCCGAAACCGCTGGCTGCGAGCATGTCACGGTAATGGGAAAGTTGGAGTGCATCTTCCATTTTCGCTCGTCCGCCTTGATTCAAAGTCCCAGACACATTTCGTCCAAGACCCATATCGGTGAGAGTTACATACTCCATTACGTATTCGACTTTGTTACCTGCAGCGTCAAGTATTCGACCGGAACCTTTGCCAGTTTTTTTGCTGAAATCTATGGCGCCATGCATTTTGGCATCGACACCAAGCCATGCTGGCCGGTTTGGTCCGAGATCAGTTTCGCTGCGCAGAATGAAGTCAGGTTCTCCTACACGGGAGTTATCTGGAGGTGAAGGCAAACGTGGGTTCATCAAAACTTTGATGTCGCCTGGGTTACGTAATAGTTCTGATGTCGCGAATTCTCGAGCTGCACGAGATGACTGTTCGTAAGTTATTTCTCCGGCAGCAACTAGGTCTCGGTCCTCTTCGCCTAACAAGGTGATCACTCGTACACCGGTACGCATTGAACGAAGCGCCGCTTTGAACTCTGCTTGATCTTTTTTGGTTGCTACAGCACCTATTGGGCAGTTGAACTCACCGCTCTCGCCTCTAGGGGCCAAAGCATTGATCTGATCCATAAGGGCATCTTCGAAATGGTTACCTTCCGAGAAAAGGCTTTGCGTGAACTCTGAATACTCAACTACTTCAGTAGCGATGTCAGGTATGTAGTTGAAAGCCAGCTCTGTAGGGCATTTCTTCTTAGAAACAATTTTGGCGTCATACCCACCGAGGCGTAAACCGGAGATATCTAGGGTATTTTCGGTCTGGTTATCTGAGTAGTCATCAAATATTTCGTTCGCAGCATAAGGAGAAGATGACACAGCATCAATGTTGACAGGTCTTCTGTACTCTTTGAGTACTCGACCGCGCTTATTTTTTGCCCAACCAACAGTTATCGTATCGCCAACTATTTTCTGTAAACGTGCTTGAAGTTCTGGAAAACCAGCTTAAGGATAATCTGCAGCTATTTGTTGAAGGACGTTTTTAGTCCCGTCAGAGCACGCAAGGCTCTTTGTCATGGCTTCTGTATAGCGCTCCGTGATGGCAGTAACCTTTTATTTTAGCTACAAACCAAGTCTTTTCGATTCTTTAAGAATTTAGCTTGGTTCCGTAGATTGAAATTTCCTCAGCAACCGCTGAAGACGCATGATATGTCTCTGACTGATTCGGGAACAAGCCAGACCGAACATCTGAGGCATAGGCACTAACTGCCTTAGTCGCATCTTCAGCAAGCTCTGCATACCGTCTCACAAATTTCGGACGAACCCCATTTTCTAAACCAACAAGGTCATGGAATACAAGCACTTGTCCATCTGTGTGCGGACCAGCGCCAATTCCAATCGTAGGCACATTAATCGACTCAGTCACAAGCCTTGCTGCTACGTCAGGAATACCTTCAAGGACAATGGCGAACACCCCAGCTTTCTCTAACATCTGAGCATCTTCTATTAGAACAGCAGCATCTTCGAGATTCTTAGCTTGCACTCTAAATCCGCCGATCGCGTTGACAGATTGAGGCGTAAGACCTAGGTGACCCATAACGGGAATCTCAGCTGATACCAAAGCATCAATCATCTCTAGTCGCTTACGCCCACCTTCTAATTTCACCGCTTGAGCCCCAGCTCGAATCAATTTCGCAGCGTTCATAAGGGTTTCAGAAGTTGAGATGTGGTAACTCATCCAAGGTAAATCCGCAATAACTAATGAGCTTGGGCGAGTTCGAGCCACGGCTGCAGTGTGGTGGGCAATGTCTTCGACTGTGACTTGGAGCGTGTCCTCGTAACCGAGGACGACCATCGCGAGAGAATCTCCAACTAATAACAGATCGACCCCGGCATCCTCTGCTATCCGCGCTGATGGCGCGTCATAAGCCGTAACCATTACAAGAGGCGGTTTACCATCTTTTACACGATATGCACGTATTTCGGGAGCAGTGAGTTTCGTCACCGTGTTCCTTTCGGTCCAGCGCCAAAGTGGCTACCGGCTTGGGGTTCACTAGATGAATAATGAAGCCTTATTCCGCCAATGTCAAACCGTCGTTATCAAGTAATCTTGTTTTACCTATATGCGCTGCAGCTAGCAATCTAATTTCAGCGTGCAATATTTTAGGTATCTGTAAACTGTGGGCGTTCACAGCGGCCACATAGTCGACAATTGCTAACGGTTCTGTCTCAACTATTTGTTTCATTAAGGCCATCACAACTAGCGGGTCACGCTCACCGCTCCTCACCAGATTTAGACCTTCATCCAGTGCAACACGCAATATTGGAGCGGCAAGACGTTCTTCTGGAGAGAGATAAACGTTCCGGCTCGACATTGCAAGACTGTCAGCTTCTCTTACTGTCGGAGACCCAACAACCTTCACTGGCAGATTTAAATCAACTACCATTTGGCGAATTATCTGAAGTTGTTGAAAATCTTTTTCTCCAAAATACGCCCTACAGGGACCTACGATTCCAAAGAGTTTTGTCACGACCGTAGCGACCCCGTCAAAATGTCCTTCTCGAGATGCACCTTCCCAAAGCTGTGAGAGCTTCGACACAACAACCTTGGTCTCTATCTCACTTGGATATATATCTTTTACTGCCGGCACGAATAAAATATCAACGCCGGCGTGTTCAGCAATTTGTTTATCTTTTTCTATACTTCTGGGATACGAATCAAGGTCTTCACCATCACCAAACTGAAGCGGATTTACAAAAATACTTGCAATAACAAAATGGTTATCTTTTGCCGCCCGTTCTATTAATGATGCATGCCCATCGTGTAATGACCCCATAGTCGGCACAAAGCCCACTTGTTTACGCTCCAACGCCATTAACAATGTTTCTCGACGAACCGCTTCGATTGAAGAGATCAGTCGCATTTATTTTTGCTTTCATATCTACGGCCAGCAAGTTCTGCAGTCGCTTTAGCCAGTGTCTCGTACAACTCTTTTTCCTCGATCGGCAAAACATCAATGTGCATATTTATTGTCTCAAAATCACCACGTGAAGCAGGCCCTGTCAATGACTGGACCGCTCCCATCTCAAGAACATTATCAATGCTTTCTTTCGCCATATTTAAGTATGCAGCTTTAGGAACCCCACATAATTCAGATAGACGTTCAATCTGACTAGCAATCAGGGTTATATGATTCGCTGCGACGCACGCAGTCGCGTGATACAAAGCACGATTATCTTCGTCAATTTCAAACCAGTTAGCTCTAAGCGCTTCAACAATTTTCAGCACACCGCGATCGCCAGCGACCGCCATCGAACATTTGTCTAAAAGCCTTTGAGCTCCAAGGTCACGGTTCGGAATTGATGCAAGTGGATGCATTGAGGCTCGACGAGGGTGGGGGCTAAGAACTCCCAAGGTCAAAGCCCCAGACAAATGAACTACTAAAGTCTCCTCTAACGGTTCTATCTGTCTAGCGACACTCGCTATAGCTGCATCGGGGGTAGTAATTGCCAAGACATCAACACCGTATGCAGCGCTCCGTAAATCATCTGTTCGCCCCAAGGGTCGGTCAATTCTCCACGACATTTTTGCAAGTGCATTACACAATGCACCACCAAGTTTGCCGTCTCCAACAACGCGAATACTTTTCATTACAAAAATTCTTTCTTCAGGCACATCGCCAGCTATCGCTACCAAAGCCTTTAGAAGTAGCGTTCTAAGCTTACAAACGACAACTAAGTCAAAACTAAATTTGATTAGAAACAAAACGAAAATGAACTCGCTGCATGTAGCCGATAAAGTGCTAATTGATCCTGCGGAGTGCGCCATGACAACCGGCCCTCCTACTACCTATAACAAAGGGGTGTCATTGTGGTTGGCGGAGCATTGAAGTCAGCAAGCATGGACGATTTAGATCTTCGGATGTCCGAAGGCGTTCGTCCTTTATACGAAGCAGTTAAAAAATTTATTAGAGAAGAAGTAGACCCTATTACCGAAGAGTATTACCGCCTCGGTGAAGGTCGCGCAGAACATTGGGGCTACGGCGAAGGCCAACTTGAGTTACTTGAAGGTGCAAAAGCTAAAGCCCGAGAACTCGGCCTATGGAATTTTTTCCTTCCTGATGCAGAGACCGGTCAAGGCCTATCGAATCTGGATTATTCCTATATTGCTAATGAGCTAGGTAAAAACAGACTCGCTTCAGAATGTCTCAATTGTTCAGCTCCTGATACCGGCAATATGGAGGTTATTGAACGAGTCGGTACCCCCGAGCAAAAAGCAATGTGGCTAGAGCCTCTGCTGCGTGGCGAAATTCGTTCTGCATACGCCATGACTGAGCCAAAAATTATGAGCTCCGATGCGAAACAAATCGAAACAAGCGCTATACGTGATGGCGACGAGTGGGTAATCAACGGCGAAAAATTTTACATTTCGGGAGCAGGTGACCCGCGCTGCAAAATCATGATCACCATGGTTCGCACGAACCCTGATGCAGATACCTACAAACAACAGTCCCAAATCTTAGTTCCTGTTGATACACCCGGCGTGCAAATTCTTGGTCCCATGCATGTTTTTGGCAGCGATGATGCTCCTCATGGCCATATGCACATCAAATTCGAAGATGTACGTGTTCCTTATGACAACATTCTGCTCGGAGAGGGCCGCGGTTTTGAAATTTCACAGCTACGTCTAGGCCCGGGCAGAATTCATCACTGCATGAGATCTATAGGAAGCGCAGAAAAAGCCATCGAGATGATGGTGGATCGAGGACTTTCAAGAGAAGCCTTCGGCAAGAAGCTGATAAATCTCGGAAAGAACATGGAACTTATTTCCCGAGCCCGAATTGATGTCGAAGCAATGAGGCTCATGGTCCTTCGAGCTGCTCAGGCAATGGACACATTAGGTAACGCAGAAGCTCGTGTTTGGGTTAGCGCAGTAAAAGCTATGGTCCCAGAAAAGTGCTGCGATATCATTAATGATGCTATTCAAATGCACGGCGCAGCCGGAGTGTCTCAATGGTTCCCATTGACTGACATGTGGCATTCGCAGAGAACGTTGCGCCTAGCCGATGGACCTGACGAAGTACATCACAATGTTGTTGCACGCGCAGAGGCTAAAACACGTGAAAGTGAGAAAGCTCAAGGTCTAGCTAGCACTCACACACTTGGTGGCCCAACGTTTACAGGTGCCTAGGCAACAATAAAAAGAAATAGTTATACATTTGGGGCCTCATCAATTGATGAGGCCCCAAATAGTTTTTCACTTGCTTTTATCTAATGAACCACCATATTTAGCGCCCACTCTCTGAGTTCAACTTTTCGTATCTTGCCAGATGGCGTAATTGGCATAGATTCAACAAAAATTACATGCCGAGGAATCTTGAAGCTCGCTATACGTCCTTTGCACGCGTTTATTACAGCATCAGCAGCAATATCATTTGATCGAACAACGAACGCAACAGGTACTTGAACTAAGCGATCATCGGGATAGGAGACAACAGCCACTTCTTCTACACCCTCAAGTCCCAGTAAATAGCCTTCTACCTCAGCAGGAGAAACATTTTCACCACCCACCTTAAGCATGTCTTTGTGACGCCCCACAAACACCACGTGGCCGTCTGCACGGATTTTAGCTATGTCCCCTGTGTCTAGCCAGCCATCAAGAGACAGCACTTCAGCGGTGGCCTCTGGCTTTCTCCAGTACCCCTCAGTGACTGTGTAACCGCGAACGAAAAGTCCGCCTTCGAGATCAGAAGCAACACTTTCCCCAGTATCTAAGTCTCTGATTTCAAATTCAATTCCATGCATGGGGTAACCAGAAGCTTCGATTCGCTGTTCAAGCGAGTCGCTAACATGGCTGGAAGCAACAAATGCCCAACTTTCGCTCATACCAAAACCGCTAGTCGTAGGGCAGAAAACTTCTTGGGCAGCCTGGGCCACAGGTACTGAAGATTTCATCCCTGCAGGAAGAGTTCCCACCCGAAGACTGGAAACATCTCGTTCTTTCTCGCTTTGAGCTCGCAACAGATCCGCCCAATGGGTATCAAATCCATGAAGGACCGTTCCTTTTTCTTTCTCTACAGCATCTAAAATTTCGCTAGGTTCGAACGTTTCGAATAAAACTTGACATCCTCCGGAGAGGCCTGCCATTAACGCAACCTCGCTGAACCCATAAGCATGAAAAAGTGGCAGATAACTTAAATGAATATCGTTCATTGTGTGGCCAAGCAACATGGCCCGCTCATAGGTGTTCTTAACCGGCTTGTGGCAATGGATTACACCCTTCGGGTGTCCTGTCGTACCGGAGGTATACGCGAGCATCATTCGATCAGTAACTAGAACCTCGCTGGCTCGTTCACGAAGCGTTAGATCACTGACAGAATTACCGCCACTCAAAAGTTCGTCCCAAGCAGTTGCACCATCAATAGTTGTTCCAAGCATGACAATTTCGCGTAAATATCCGGCCTCGAAAATTGTTTCGCTTGCCTCTTTGATCATGTCACCGTAATTAATTGGCCCGGATTGGTCTACTGCTATCAAAAACTGGCTTTCAGATTGGATAACAGTATAAGAAACATCATCTGTCCTATACCGAGTGTTTAAGGGCACTAAACACCCACCAATTTTTGGAACGGCATACATCAAATAAAGCCACTCTGGGCGATTTGTCATCCAGACTGCGACGTGATCGCCTTTCTTAACACCAAGAGAGATTAAGCCTTTGGCTACCTCATCAACTTTTTCTGACAATTCGTTATAGCTATACCTTCGGTCGCCAAAGATAAGAGCACACCGATCGCCCCACAAACGAGCTGCCCTGTCAATAACATCACCAAGTAATAACCAATCTCTGTCCATAACCCAATACGTTAGATCCCAAGAGCTCCAGTTGGATGAATCTTCTAAATTGAGTTCTACTGATATATCGGACAGTTGAACTGTTCGCGAAAGGGGAGAACACAATGGAATTCGATTTAATGACTGGTTCATCTACATGGAGCAGTGCTACAACACTTGCTAAAACATTAGAGGAACAGGGCTTCTCCGGAATGCTCTATACCGAGACTGGCCAAGTGCCTTGGATGCAGATAACGGCAGCAGCAATAGCTGCCCCCAGTCTTACTTTCAGCACTGGGATAGCTGTGGCCTTCCCCCGAAGTCCTATGGTTTCCGCTCAAGTTGCATGGGAATTGGCAGGAGAAACACAAGGGAAATTTCGACTCGGCTTAGGAAGCCAAGTGAAAGGCCACATTGTTAGGCGATACTCCTCAGAATTTTCACAGCCAGCAAAACGATTAAGAGACTATGTTCTTGCAGTCAAAGCCTGCATCAGGGCTTTTAATGGCCAAGAAAAATTGAAACATGAAGGTGATTTTTACAATTTGTCATTGCTCCCCGATCAGTGGACTCCGAGACACCACCCGTATGGAGACGTAAAAATAGATATTTCATCGGTGGGCCCAATGATGAATAAGGTCGCTGGCGAAGTCGCTGATGGCGTTCACGTTCACCCTATGCATTCAATGAATTACATCAACAAACGACTCCTACCAGAAATAGAAGAAGGAGCGCATCGGTCCGGCCGCAGCAACTCAGATATTGATTTGATAGTTCCCGTTTTCGCTATTGCAGGCGATACTCCTGAAGAGCGGGCTCCTTATCTGCATCGAGCCAAAACGCAAATCGCCTTCTATGGCTCTACTCCTAACTATGCGTTTCAATTCGAAGATCTTGGATACGAAGGCGTCACTGGCGCATTAGGTGCAAAAATGAAACAGGGAGATCTACAGGGTATGGCTGACGTTATCACTGACGATATGGTTGAACATTTTGCGTTGGTTGCAAAGTGGGATGAGATGGCTGATGCCCTAAAAGCCCGTTACTCGTCTACAGCCTCTCGAGTGGTGATGTACTTAACTGAAGAGCAAATGAAAAAAGATCCTGAATCGATTGAAAAGTGGGGCGCTGTCGCCCGTTCTACAAGGAGAACATAAATGGTAAATAGAGTCGCTTTAGTGACAGGTGGAGGCAGCGGGATAGGTCGCGAAATTTGTCTGGGTCTTGCAATGGCGGGTAACAAAGTAGCCGCAGCTGATCTAAACAAAGCCGGAGCAGATGAAACCGTAAAAATAATTAATGCTGCCGGAGGAATCGCCTGTTCCATACCAATGGACGTTGCTGACACGAATAGTGTGGCTGATGGAATGTTTCAAGCAGTTGATGAATTTGGCCCAATCGAAATTTTGGTGAACTGCGCAGGCTGGGATGATTTAATGCCTTTCCTCGATACCGATGAGGATTTTTGGGACAAAATAATCGATATTAATTTCAAAGGTGTTTTACGTACCGTTCATCATTGTCTTCCATCAATGATAGAAAATGGATTTGGTCGAGTAGTCAATATTGGCTCAGATGCGGGGCGTGTTGGGTCATCTTTAGAAGCCGTTTATTCTGGTGCAAAAGGAGGAATAATTGCATTCACAAAAACCGTCGCTCGTGAAATGGCTCGCAATGGCATTACTGCCAACGTTATTTGTCCTGGGCCTACCGCCACGCCGCTATTAGACGGAATTGTTGCAGCAAGTGACAACGGAGACAAAGTCATTGGGGCAATGGCGCGAGCTGTACCTATGAAACGCGTCGGTCAACCACAAGAAGTAGCTTCCGGAGTTATTTACTTTTGTTCAGAAGAGGCAGGATTCGTTACGGGTCAGACATTGTCGGTCTCAGGTGGGCTGACAATGAGTTAACGAATTCGTTGTGAAACCAACTAGCTTCGGTCGCTCAAGTGTTGAAGTTGGACTATCACTGTCCCAAGATCAACTAAACCCAAGAAAAGGTTGGTACGTAACTGGAGCGGCAGCAATTGCGAACTTTGTAACATTCGGAATTCTTTTTTCATTCGGGGTGTTTTTGACACCAATCGCAGACACGTTTGGAACGAGCTCTGGTCCTGTCGCTCCGCTATTTTCAGCAGCGATTTGTTTTTATTATTTGTTCGGAGTGATTGGCGGCAGAATTAGTGACCGGATTGGTCTTCGCCCGGTAGTCGCTGCCGGGACAATCATGCTGACTGTAGGTCTATTTATTAGTTCACAAGCGACCTCACTTTGGCACCTATACGTTTTTTTTGCTCCATTTGTTGGCGGAGCTGTCGGATGTTGCTACCCACCTATGATTGGAACAGTCGGTTTATGGTTTAAGAAGGAAAGAACCTTTGCGATAAGTTTGGTACTCACTGGGGTCGGAGTTGGAACTCTTTTCGTACCAGTTATTTCACGTCTATTGATTGATAGATGGGATTGGCAAGTTGCGTTAGGCACCTACGCCGTTATTGGTGGAATAATTCTTACGTGTTGTGTTTTTGTTTGCTCTACACCTAGCAGTGGTGCAAAAAGCATTCAGTTACCACTCCGACAAATCATTAGTTCCCCCAAATTTCGATTACTTTACGCGGCTGTGGTTCTCTTAGGCCCAGGTTTCTATGCGCCACTCGCGTTTTATAATGACCACGCGACGAAAACCGGCATCAGCCCTCACTACGCGGCCCTTCTCGTTGGACTAATCGGCGGTTCAAAAGTAGTAGCCCAACTTTTCGCCGGTTCATTTGGAAACCGCTTTAATGGAATGCGTCAATATCAGTTGGGTCAGGTCTTAATCGTTTTTGGTTTAATCACTTGGCTAGTGGCCGGGAGTTCTTACCCTCTATTCGCCCTTAGTGCTCTCCTGCATGGAGCCGGTTGGGCAATATTTGTTACGGCTACGCCCACAATTTTAGCGCAATGGTTCGGGGTGGAAAACCTAGCTGGAACGTTAGGTATGTTTTACACGGGTCTGGGAATAGGTGCTTTAGCTGGTCCCGCTGTACTTGGTTTTGTCATCGATGCTGTGAACTATGAAGCAGCAATCTCTGTTGTTATTGTTACATCTGCTATTGCAGCACTGATATCTCTATTTCCAGACCGGATAAGCAACTGACTCTTGAAATCAACTACCCACCTTGCAAGATATCTAAAAAATGAATTTCTGCAGAGGCTGGAATTTTTTCGTACTCTGCATCCGTCAATATCTCTCCATTTATAGCTACCGAACTGCCTTCTGAGAGTCGGCTACCTATACCCGGGAACATTTGATCTAACGATTTAATGAGTCTTCCAACCGTGGAGGCTTCTATCTCAATATTGGCGACCCCCCCGGTCAGATCACGAAGACCTGCCGAGAGGTGAACTCTCGCCATAGCTCTTATTTACCTTTTTCGTTCAGGGCTTCCAACAGTTTTACCGGACTCATTGGAAGGTCCTTCATTCGAACACCAGCTGCATCACTGATTGCATTTGCCACAGCAGCCATCGGTGGAACAATTCCAACTTCACCGACTCCTCGAACTCCATAAGGATGCGCTGGGTTAGGAACCTCAACAATAACAGTATCAATCATAGGTAGGTCTGACGCCACGGGAATTCGGTAGTCTAAAAAGCTAGCGTTTTCCATAACTCCAGAGCTGTTATGAATATATTCTTCGTTCAAAGCCCATCCGATTCCTTGTGCTACACCGCCTTGCATCTGTCCTTCGACATAAGCAGGACTAATTGCACGTCCTGCATCTTGTGCTGAGACGTACCGGATTACTCTCGTGATACCGGTTTCCGGATCAACTTCAACATCACACAATTGAGTTGAGAAAGCTGCTCCGACTCCTCTCGCGTTTAATGAAGCTGTAGCTGAAATGGGTCCGCCAGTTCGTCCGGACTTCCCTGCTAAATCAGCTAAGGAAAGCGGGGGTTGGGAACCATCTACGTGCTGGGCTTGGCCATCTACCCATTCAACATCGTCAATCTCAACATCCCAAGTTTTTGCTGCCCTGGCTCGAAGATCTGCGGTGATAACACGACATGCATCCACTACTGCCGCTCCCGTGGCTAGAGTCACACGGCTACCACCGGTTACATCGTTAAACCCGACGGTTTCAGTATCCGCAACCACTGGTTGAATATTTTCGTACGATATACCAAGCTCTTCTGCCGCCATCAACGCCATTGATTGCCGGCTACCGCCAATATCAGGAGAACCAACCACAACGGTAGCAGTGCCATTCTCATTAATATGAACGGTTGCGCTTGAATTCATTCCTGCGTTAAACCAAAATCCCGCAGCTACGCCTCGTCCTTGATTAGGCCCTAGCTCTGCAGTGTATTGAGGATGATTTTTGATTGCTTCAAGGGTTTCAACGAACCCTATTCGAGGAAACTTCGGACCATATGAAGCTTGAGTTCCTTCTACGACTGCATTTTGAAGACGTAAATCAATCGGATCTATATTAATCCCGCGAGCCAATTCATCCATAACAGTTTCAACAGCAAACGCTGCCATTGGAGCACCTGGAGCTCGGTAAGCAGCAACTCTTGGCTTATTAACTACAACATCAAATCCTTCTACAAAGAAATTTGGAATGTCATAACAGGCAATAACTGTCATACCTGCAGCTCCTACAGGAGAACCTGAGAAAGCGCCGGCTTCATATCCCATCCAAACATCGGCTGCGGTCAATTGACCTTCATTAGTTACACCCATTTTTACTTTTATTCGAGTTCCCGAAGTTGGGCCTGACGCACGAAAAACTTCGTCACGATCCATAACTAGTTTTACGGGACGTCCCGCTCGTTGAGATAAGCGAACCGCTAGGGGTTCCAAATAAACAACGGTCTTGCCGCCAAATCCGCCACCTATTTCAGCAGCAGTTACCTTAATAGTGCCGGGCGACACACCAAGCACTGTTGCGGTGTGTGCACGCATCTGAAAATGTCCTTGAGAAGAACACCAAATGTGAGCTCGACCATCTGAATTAGCATCAGCTACCGCAGCATGAGGTTCAATATATCCTTGGTGTACAGGCTTAGTTGTGTACTCGCGTTCGATAACTAGATCGGCCTCGGCGAATCCTTTATCGAGGTCACCACGTTCGTGGACTACACGACTAGCCACATTCGATGGCTTCTCAGGTTTTGGATCTATTCCCTTGGTGTACATTCCATCATGAAGCAACGGAGCATTATCAGCCATTGCTTCATCTACTGTTAGAACATGAGGCAATACCTCATAATTAACTATTACAGCGTCGGCTGCAGCCTTTGCTTGCTCTCGGGTGTTAGCTGCTACTGCTGCAACGACATGCCCCTCATAGAGAACTTTGGCGCGTGCCATCACGTTGTTTGACATATCAATATCGCCAGCAGAACCCCCATTCAGTGCCAAGTCAGGGAAATCAGCAGAAGTAATAACAGCTTTTACGCCCGGCATTGACTTAGCTGCAGACATATCAATCGACAAAATACGGGCGTGAGCGTGAGGAGATCGGACAACACTGCCGTAGAGCATCCCCGGTAAAATAGAGTCCGCACCAAATCGGGCTTTCCCTGTTATTTTTTCAAGACCATCGGGACGAATTGGTCTGGTGCCAACCCATTTGTACCCAGGGTTTTCTTCGATGACTGCCATCATGCCTCCCTTATTTGTGATGCTGCTTCTTGAACTGCTCTAATGATTTTGTCATACCCAGTACAACGACAAAGGTTGCCTGCGAGTGCATAACGGATTTCAGTTTCTGTTGGGTTAGGATTTCGATCAAGTAATGCTTTTGCGGCCATTAAAAATCCTGGCGTGCATATTCCGCATTGGAGGGCTGCTCCCTCTAAAAAACACTGTTGAAGTGGGTGAAGCTCACCACCGTCAGCTAAACCTTCAACGGTTACTATGGTCCCGCCTTCAACCTCTGGAGCGAAAACTAAACAAGCGCAGGTTAAGTAATCATTCAACAAAACTGAACAGGAACCGCAATCGCCAGTGCCGCAGCCTTCTTTAACTCCAGTTAATCCAACTTCATCGCGCAGGGCGTTTAATAAAGAAGAACCTTCTTCGGCAAGAAAATCTACCTCGTCACCATTAATTGTCGCTGTAATGTGTCTGCGACTCATTTTGCGTCTCCATTTCTTTCGGCTGCCCGCTCAGCGGCAAGTAGCACAGCTCTTTTTGCGAGAACTCCAGCTACCTGTTTGCGGTAGGCAATTGTCCCTCGTTTGTCATCAATCGGGTTACATGCTTCGCTAGCAGCAGCCGACACGGTAGCGAGAATTTCATCACTGATTTGATTCCCTACTAATGCTGCCTCGGCTTCTGGAACTCTGACAACCGTAGGGGCAACTGCTCCGAGAACTATATCTGCAGCACTAACCATGCCACCGTCGTCAAGTGTCACTCTGACTCCGACTCCAACAACGGCTATATCCATTTCGGTTCTAGGTATTAATCGCAAATACGCGTCCCCAGTATGAGCAGGCATATGATCGATTTCGAATTCAACTATGAACTCGTCATCTGCCAATGAAGTTTTACCAGGACCAGTCACAATTTCTGAAACCGGCACAGTCCGGGATCCGCTGCCACCAGCAACTACGGCTCGTACGCCGTTTACTACCATTGCAGGAACTGAATCTGCAGCAGGCGAACCGTTACACAAATTTCCGCCAAGGCTTGATCGATTTTGTATTTGGTCAGACCCAATGAGTCCAGCAGCTTCAGACAAACCAGGGAATTCAAAGCTGAAGTCACTATTCTCTGTCAAACGAGCTGTTGGGGTAGCTGCTCCCACTCGCCAATGCGTGGCTTCATTTGACACGTTCAGTAACTCTTTAATTCCTTTTAAATCAACTAATATTTCCGGCTGCTTGCGACCTGCTCGAATTTGAGGAACTACATCCGTAGCCCCAGCAAAAACTTGCGCAGATAACGCCCCCGCAAGCACACCGGTTGCTTCTTCGACTGAAGATGGTGATGCGTACTTCACAAATAAACCCTCCCAGAGTTATCCTTCTGACGGTAGTACCTTCAGCTTATAGATGCCTATTAAAAGCCATCAAAGAAGAACTAGATTACTTAAAACTTAAAATAGTACGTATCTACCTTAAAATATATTTAACTTTCTTAGGCGAAGACACATGACTAAATCAGAATCAAACAATCTTGGCACCCCCCTTGAACCCTACAACCTTTTTCTATCTGACCCAGTTCTCCCTGCGGCCATCAAACGTGAAGGGGGGGATGTTGATCTTCTCGCGAAGTTTGGAGAACAAGTCGGGACTGAAGAAATGTTCGAGTGGGGGCGCTTAGCCAACCGAAACAGCCCGATTTTGCACACCCATGACCGTTTCGGCACACGAATCGATGAAATAGAATATCATCCTGCATATCACTCGTTACTGAAAATGTCAGTTGGAAACGGCATCCATTCGATGCGTTATGAACAAGATCCAGGCGCGGGGGCTTACGTCACTCGCAACGGGTTAATGGGGTTGGTAACTCAAGTGGAAATGGGGCACTGTTGTCCTATATCAATGACCTCGGCTGCTCTCCCAGCGTTAAGGCATCAACCTGAGCTCGCTGCAGTTTGGGAACCAAAAATAGTTACTCGAGAATATGACCCGAGATTGATTCATCCTGATCAGAAGTCAGGAGTGTTAATCGGCATGGGGATGACTGAGAAACAAGGTGGATCTGATGTCCGAGCTAATGAAACAACTGCAACACCGTTTAGTTCAAAAGGACCTGGCAATGAATACCTCCTTAATGGACATAAATGGTTCACGTCTGCGCCAATGTGCGACGCGTTTCTTGTTTTGGCCTACGCACCGAAAGGAATGTCCTGTTTTTTAGTCCCACGCGTTCTGCCTGATGGGGTTAGAAACCCAATGCATTTTGTACGTCTCAAAGACAAATTGGGAAATCGTTCAAACGCCTCATCTGAACTTGAATTTGTTAACACATCGGGGTGGATGGTTGGCGAAGAGGGTAACGGAATCCCAACTATTCTCGAGATGGTCAATAGCACAAGACTTGATGTTGCTAACTGGGGAGTTTCGCTTATGAGACAATCTGTAGCGCAAGCTGCTTGGGCTGTTTCTCACCGCTCAGCTTTTGGTTCATTGCTGATAGACAAGCCGCTGATGCAAAATGTGATCGCAGATCTCGAAATCGAAGTCGAAGCAGCGACGCTTATGGTTACACGTCTTTCGGGAGCGCACGAAAGATCAATAATTGACCCAGGAGAAGCAGCTTTTGCAAGATTGGCAACCCCAGTAGCTAAGTATTGGTTAACCAAACAATCAACACCAGTAGTCCGAGAAGCGCTGGAATGCTTAGGAGGTAACGGATACGTAGAAGATTCAATTCTTCCCCGGCTGTATCGTGAAGCTCCGTTAAATGCTATTTGGGAAGGGTCAGGAAATGTGATCGCTCTGGACATGAATCGAGCAGTAGCTAAATCTCCAGAAAGCTTAGAGACATTTTTGTCCGAAATAGAGGGCTCCGCCGGGAGCCACCCTCCATTGAAGGCAGAATTAGATTTAATTCGTCGAGAATTTAATGATGTCACGGCTAGCGAAGCAAACTCTAGACGTCTTATAGAAAAATTAGCTGTGGTTTGGTCCTCAGCACTATTAATTGAACACGGTGACCAATCTGTAGCCGATGCTTATTTACGTTCCCGTCTAGGAGGCGACCATGGTTCACAACTTGGGACGCTTCCAACAGACTGTGATCTAGCAGGAATAGCTCAACGAGCTGTTCCTAGCCTTTAGTTTCTATCCCGTAAAGGCCTGCCCATCAGCACGATCAATAGTCACAAACTCTTCGACCGACTTTCGAGTCAGCTTTGTTAACTGTTTCTTCGGCTTACCTATTGTTAACAAGGCAGCTACTGCTTCATGAGATTTTAATCCCAATAGCTCCTGCGCCGCCGGTTCAGCAGTAGCAATCAAAGTTGTAAGAGTGCCTCCAAGCCCTTCGTTTCGAGCACCAAGCAAAATGTTCCAAGCGAGGGGATAAATCGATCCTCCGCTTATCACTCCAATTCGATCCAAATTTTGATCCATGGATGCTACGAAATTAAGGTCAACTGCCACAACCATCACCAGCGGAATTTCCTGCAAATTATCGAACATCGGAATGATTGTTGGGATCGAAACATCAGCCGCTACGGCTTCAACGTCCACAACTGTCTTAGTTACGCTCTGCCATGGACTTTCGCCAGCTCTTATCTGCTCTCGATAAACCCGAAGCCCCGGCAAACACAAATGACCAAGCTGGCGTTTAATATCCGGGTTTTTAATTATGATGACCCGGCCGCCTTGTCGATTGCCGCCACTTGGAGCAAATCGAGCGTTATCAAGTATGCGATAAACAACTTCATCTGAGACTTCATCATCAGTGAAATCCCGAGCAGCAAAAGTGGTACGCATAACATCATAAGTTTCCATATAACAACTATTCCATGTATGACAGCTCTATGTTGCAGCATCCAAAAAGTTACTGAAGTCATACTTCGGGTACGGCCCAAAAACCAGCTGCTCAAGAACTCCTATCCCTCTTTGGTCTCCACATCGCACACTAATAACCTCTTGCACGTGGATATTTTCTTTAGCCAAAGGATCTATGTCCTTCAATGACAACGTTTCAGCGCCGCAAACAAATTCGCCATGCCACCTGCCGTGACCCCATTTCGGATGACCGTAGCCTAAACCTTTCATTTGCACTGTAAGTAACGGTTTAATCTCCATTACTAAAGGGTCAGAATCTGAAATATTCATAGATATTGTTCCGCCCGACACTCTTCGGGTGCCCTGACGCCATCTGAAATCATGATCAACAGATAAGGCACGTTGTATGCCACCGACATCTTCGATACCCGGTATTTCTTCAGGAGTGGGATAGGCCGGCAACCGAAATCCGTCCCAATGCCAACGTTGACCCGCATCTCCTTCGAAAACACTCATATGAGTAGCATGATTTTCCCAATGAATAGGTGCCCAAAAAAACTTCAGTCCCTTTAGCGGGTCAGAAGATTTTCGCGCTACCGGTTCACCTATTGGTCTGATACCCCAAGAACGATCTTTAGTTCCCCAGAAAGGATCGGTATCTATCACGATTGTTTCTCCAGCAACCGTAATACTCCCAGTCCATTTGCCAAACTGATTGAATCTAGTTGTTTCCATGGAAACACCTATCTCCGATGGTCCAAGGTTCTGATGATTTTCAAGAAAATTTGCTGTACGTGGATGCCACTCTAAATTCGCACTTATTCCAGTCTCGTTTTCATCTATATGTAGACAAAACTTCATCATTGGTTCAATAATTTCGATTCGAAACGGCCCAACTGACATATCTGCCGGATCATCAGACATTCGCTTCGAAGCAAAAAATGAATGCTGAATATCATCGCGTGCAAATGTGAACGAACAATCCTGAATCCCTATATTTGGATATCTCCCAATTGCTGCTCCAAAAAATGTACTCCCATTACCGCTGTAGCCATTAAAAAAAGAACGGTCATACCTGTTTGGCTCATCTGAATAAGTTTTCGTTAATGGATGTGTTGTTTGGTGAATAAAAAATTCATCGAAAGAAGTAAGCAATGGTCGCCCTTAACTAGAAGCTCAAATTTATATATCTTTGGGTTCAGACGTTACCCCAGCTTGATATGTCAAGAACCGCTTCTAAGAACAGTTCAATTTCTTTCACAGAGTTGTAGTGACACACCGAAGCACGGACACAATCGATTACCCCCAATGGTTCCAATATTGTCGATGAGTAGTGGTCTCTCTTACGAGCATGCGTCCTTATTCTTTTTTTATTCAATGCTTCCACTACATCTGCAGCAGGCATACCACTTATTTGAAAAGACACCATCCCAGAACGATGCTCACTAGAAACCGGTCCAATTACCTTTACTTGTTCTATGTGAGCTAGGCCTCTTAGGGAATCAGTTCCATGAAGCATCACATCGACAAGACCTCGTTCGTGTTCTTTTATTACCTTTGTTGTTTGCTCTAAAACGGATCGAACGTCAGCGCTCTGCGAAGCGCCCGATTTTTCCCCAAGCCAAACCAAATATTTAAGAACTTCTGAACAAGCTCCGTAGGCCGAGATATCTCGGGTCCCTAGCTCCCATGCATCTTCAGGAGCGCCTTTTAGTTGATCATGCTTGATTTTCGCCATTCGTTCAGAAAGCCAAGCAACTCCATAGTTATGTCGCGAAAACATTTTGTACCCAGAAACTACATAGGCATCGATGTCATAACTATCTATGTCGATTTCGCCATGTGCAGCAAATTGAATACCATCAACAATTATGTAAGTTTCCGGAGCAACTTCTCTGATCCTTTGAGCAATCGACGCCACATCGACATGCATCCCAGTCACCGGGCTTGCATGAATAATTGTTGCTACTCCAGTGCTCACATCCAGATAGTTACTGTAATGCTCAGCAGTTACTACAGAAGTCTCAACATCAAATGGGACACGCCGATACTCTTTCCCCACCACTTCAGCCCACCTCTCACATGCGCTGTAAGTAGCTGGATGTTCCAAAGTACTTCCAACTATATTTGTCCCATCTGTTACCAAAATTGCGCTACGAATTAATCTTCCTAAAAGCTCAGTACCAGTTTCTCCAATAAAAACCATTCCCGAAGATGCTCTGAAAAGCGTTTTCATATCATTTTTGCCAGATTCAATGATCTTGGCTATCTCAACAGATGCGACATTGGCTCGTCCCTGGTTATCTGGGATGGCGAGCAATTCAGCAGTTCGCTCGACGACTGATTTTAGTGTTAAGGAACCGCCTGCGTTTTCAAAAAAAACGCGCTCTCCCTGGTATGGACACGCATCGGCGTAATGGAATCGATCACGAATCTCGCGCAGAGTTTCATCGTCAAACATTTTTCCTCCTTTTTATAGTTCAGCATGTTCGCCTGCACAAGATGGGTAACTCAGGGCAGAATGGTAATTGTTTAACTTAAGGGGACTATATGGCCGGTGTTCTTGATGGCATACGTGTACTTGATTTCGGGCGATTCATCGCCGGGCCTTTCGCGGCGACAATTCTCGGCGATCTAGGGGCTGATGTCATTCGTATTGAACGAATTGACGGTGGTGAAGATCGTTGGACTGTTCCAGTTACAACAGATGGCCAAGGGGCCTTGTTCCTCCAAGTTGGGCGTAACAAAAAGAGCGTTACTTTAAATCCAATGAAGGATAAAGGGCGCGAAATAATGAATAACTTAATTAAAACAGCAGACATTGTCATTGCGAACCTTCCGCCTGAAACCCGCAAACAAATGGGACTTGATTACCCAACTCTAAAAGCAATAAAAGCTAACTTAATTGTGTCCACAGTCACCTGCTTCGGTTCAGGTGGTCCATTTAGTGATCGAGTCGGCTTCGACGGATTAGCTCAGGCTATGTCAGGCGCCATGTACATGACTGGTCCTGAAGGACAACCGACTCGAAACTCTAGTCCTTACGTAGATTTTTGCACCGGTTCCTTGTTAAGCATGGCAACGCTAGCTGCACTGAGACATCGTGATTTGACCGGAGAAGGACAAGAGCTAGAAGGCGCCCTACTTAAAACAGCAATTACAATTGCTAATTCAACGCTAATTGAACAAGACCAACTGAATTTAGATCGCGTTGCCTCACATAACAGAGCGCAAACAGCAGCTCCCTCGGATACTTTTGATACCGCCGACGGAATGATTTTGGTCTCCGTCATTGGAAATTTTCAGTTTGCACGTTGGGCGAAACTCGTCGGCCGACCGGAATTAAGTGATGACCCCAGATTCCATAATGATGAGTCACGAGGTAACCATCGCAACGAGATCTGTGGGGTAATGGCTGACTGGTGTTCCAGCAAAAAAACTGATGACATCTTGGTAGCGCTGTCAGACCTAAAAATTCCAGGAGCCCCAGTACTATCTCCTCAACAAGCTATTGACCATCCGCATGTCAAAGCCTTAGGTTTTCTCGAAAATATTGAATACCCAACAGCCATTAAAGACATACCTATTAGCAGCTTCCCAGTATCGATGACAGCAAGTCCGGGAGTTATACGCCATAGGGCCCCTGAGCTGGGCGAACACACGGATGAGATTTTGTTGGAGTTAGGTTATTCAGAATCAGAGATAACACAATTACATGCAAATCGCGTGGTTTAAGGATACGGAAACTAAATGGAATTTTCAGAAGTAATGAGTACAACGTTCGCTGCTCGCGATTTTACAGATGAACATATCTCAGATGATCAGCTATACACGATTCTCGATAATGCCCGTTTTGCGCCAAGTGGGGGTAATCGACAGGGATGGAAAGTAATTCTTGTTCGAGACACCCAAGTAAAAAAGCAGCTTGGAGAACTCTGCTGGCCAGCAATGCGAATAGCAGCTGCTCAAATGAAAGCAGGTGAAACCTATTGGCAATCAGTCGAACCAACTTCAGTAGATATCAAGTCCGCTGCTGATGATGAATCACTTCCAATTGCGATCCCTATGTTTAAAAATTTAGGTGAAGTCCCCGTCGTCTGCATAATCACCGTTGATTTAAGAGTTGTAGCTTCAATGGACATGCATCTTGATCGAATTGGTGTCGTGTCCGGAGCTTCTATTTATCCTTTTGCTTGGAGTGTGTTACTAAGTGCACGAAATGAAGGTCTAGGTGGCGCTCTGACTACTCTGGTTGCCTCCGCAGAACCAAAAGTCCAAAAACTTTTAGGCTTAGAAACCCATGACGCAGTAGCAGCAATGCTCACTATTGGAAAACCTGTCAAACAGATCACAAAATTATCGAGAAAACCTGTCGAAGAATTTACTTTTATTAACCACACCAGCGGCCAAGCACTAACTAGACCCTGATTGAGAACAAAGACCTACCAATAAAGTGAATAATTCTAAATACGAATTATCAGTCATCAACCACGAGAAAACAGAACGAACTGAACTCGATCCCTCTAATGCTGCCATAAAAAGTGACGCAGCCGGATTCTAGACCGATAATGGAGAAATGGGGATTAGATTAAAAGGTCAAACAGCCATCATCACAGGCGGTTCACGCGGTCAAGGCGCAGCTGAAGCAAGACGTTTCGCAGAAGAAGGTGCATTCGTCGTTATTGCTGATCTGCTCGATCGCGAAGGTGAAGAGTTAGCAACCGAGATAGGCAGTTCAGCAATTTATAAACATCTTGATGTAACGAACCAAGAGGCATGGTTAGAACTAACTAGAGATGTACTAGCCCTAAGAGGCACTATTGATGTACTGGTTAATAATGCCGGTATTTTAGTATTTGATCGACTGACCAGGACTTCACAAGAAGAATTCGAACGAGTAATGGACGTAAATTGCACCGGAGTATTTCTTGGTATGCAAGCTGTCTCTGATGCTATGAAAAACCAGAACTCGGGATCCATAGTGAATATTTCCTCAGTTGCTGGACTACAAGGTGTCGGATTTCAATTCTCCTACTCAGTAAGTAAATGGGCAGTAAGGGGTATGACCAAATCGGCTGCTCACGAACTTGCGCGCCATAACATTCGAGTGAATTCAGTTCACCCAGGGCTTATTGATACGGCCATGCTTGATCAGTTCAAGGATGAAGGATTCAATGCGGCCACGGTTCAAGTGCCAATGGGTAGAACCGCCAGCGCCGAGGAGGTAGCTGAACTAGTCCTATGGCTGGCATCAAACGAAAGTAGTTATTGCACTGGCAGCGAATTTGTAGTGGATGGCGGGATTTCAGCCACTTAACAGAAATATTAATCATTACTGATTAGCGGATTCAACTCACTCTTCACTATGGGAGTTCCCAACACGGAGCAGCAAATATGAGCAGACCATCACGATTTGAAGGAAAAATTGGGCGCACAGTTAGCGATTCCACACCCTGGTTCGATGACCCGCCACACCCCGGATCCGACGCTCCCAACATAGTAATGGTGTTACTAGATGACACGGGCTTCGCTCAGATTGGTTGCTACGGATCAGATATCGACACGTCCAATCTTGATGCACTCGCTGCAGAAGGTTTGCAGTTCACTAATTTTCATGTGACACCGCTGTGCTCGCCGACACGCGCCTCGCTGCTCACCGGTCGTTCACAACATGCGGTTGGTATGAGGTCCGTCTCGAACTTTCGAACTGGTTTCCCGAACCAGCTTGGCCACATTAGTAACCATGCCGCAACCGTGGCAGAGGTGCTCAAAGCCTCGGGATACGGCACTTTTTGTGTAGGGAAATGGCACCTCGCCCCGATGGAACAGTGCTCGGCTGCGGGTCCGTTTGACCAGTGGCCACTTGCTCGCGGCTTTGACCGTTTCTACGGCTTCCTGGAGGGAGAGACCGACCAATTCAACCCAACTCTTGTATCTGATAACCATCCGATCCCAGCTCCAGGCAAACCTGAAGATGGTTACCACGTAAGTGAAGACCTGGTTGACCAGCTACTAAAAATGATCAGTGATAGCAAAGGAGTGAGACCGGATCGGCCTTTCTTCGCCTACGTCCCATTCGGAGCAACGCACGCACCACACCAGGCACCACGACAATACCTAGATAAGTACCGCGGCAAATTCGACGATGGATGGGACGTCGTACGCGAACGGTGGTTTAAAAATCAACTTGAAATGGGGGTGATTCCTAAGAACACAAAACTTGCACCCCTTAATCCCGGAGTAGATGCATGGGCAGACTTATCGAAGAACCAACAGAAAGTAGGCGCACGATTACAAGAAGCGTTCGCAGCGTTTCTTGACCACACTGATGACCAAATCGGACGACTTGTCGAAGGGCTTCGGAACATGAACGAACTCGATAACACTATATTTGTCGTACTTGCCGATAACGGTGCATCACAAGAGGGAGGGCCCTTCGGTGTAATGCACGAGATGAAGTTCTTCAATGGCATCTTTGAAGACGGCGACGCAATGATCAACCAGATTGATGACATCGGCGGACCACACAGCCACACTAACTATCCATGGGGATGGGCGCAGTGCGGTAACTCACCATTCAAGTGGTACAAGCAGAACACCCATGAAGGAGGCGTTCACGTACCAATGATTATCCGTGCACCAGGTCACATCGCAAGTAAACACGCCGGCGAGCTCCGGAATCAGTTCATAAACGTCGCCGATATCGTCCCTACAATCTACGACCTCGTGGGTGTTAACGCCCCGGATACTTACCACGGTTTAGATCAATTACCAATCACCGGTAACCCATTTTCCTCCGTGTTAAAAGACGCTTCAGCGTCAGCTACGAACACACTGCAATACTTCGAGATGAGTGGAAGTAGAGCCCTCATTTGTGCACTGAACGACGTCACATGGAAGGCCGTGTGTAAACACACGTCACGTGCCGACTACAAGACTGAACCATGGGAGCTATATTGCCTCAGCGATGACTGGTCAGAGTGTAACGACCTCGCACGGACTGAACCCGAAAAGCTAACTCAACTGATTGATCTTTGGTGGAGCGAGGCCGAACGTCACGGCGTGTTACCTCTCGACGACCGTCTGATTGAGCTCTTCGGTGCTCGCTTCCGTGACAACTCACCTCACCCGTCTAACATGCGCTACCTTTACCGACCACCAATGTCGCCTATGCCTGGACAGGCCTCCGCTGCAATCGGCGGCAAGTCATTCGACCTCACCGCGACAGTGACGAGAAAACAGGGAGACAACGGCGTCATCTACGCAACTGGAACCGAGAACTCAGGCTTGTCAATCTTTGTTCAGAGTGACCTCCTCATCATCGATTACAACGCTTTTGACAAACACACGATCCTTGAATCCAACATGAAAATCCCAGAAGGAGAAGCAACATTAGTTGCTAAACTCCGACGTCGAGAAGGGACAACCGGAGAGATGTCTTTGATGGTGAATGGCGTCGCTGCCGGCTCAATCAAGCTTCCACTATTCATGCGGATGATGTCCTCCGTCGGCCCGAGTGTTGCTTATGACCACGGCTCAGCCGTCTCGATGAGATACACCGCTCCATTCCCGTTCTCAGGCAAGCTTCACACGGTCGAGATTCAGTTATTGAGTCGCCAAGACGCCGAGTCACAAGATGTTGAAGCTGCGTCGGAGATGAGCCGCCAATGACCTCTCCCCACGAAAATACGCAACGTTCTCTAGCAGGCTTATCGAGGTTCAAATAATTCATTAGAAGAAGGACATATGACCCTATCTATCACGTTGTTGGGTACCGGATCGCCGATTCCATCTCCCGATCGAGCTGGTCCCGCCACGCTGATTTCAGCGGGTGAGGGCGAGTCAATTGAGCACTATATGGTCGATGCTGGCCGCGGGGTGCTGATGAGATTGGCTGCTGCTGGCCTCGGCGCTCCCAACCTCACAGCACTGCTGATCACTCATCTACACAGCGACCACATCACCGACCTTAATGACGTGATCACTACGCGCTGGGTAATGACTTTTGTAGAAACGCCACTAACTATCGTTGGGCCAGTCGGGACGCAATTGGTGGTTAATCACCTACTCGCATCACTTGAACCTGACATCAGATATCGCATTGCTCACCATCAAGATCTTGATCACCAGCCGCCGGTCACGGTGATCGAAGTGACCGAAGGCGTCGTAGAGTTGCCAGACGGTCAGGGTGGTGCAGTGTCGACGATCAGTCCGGTGATCTGAGCGGTCGGCGCAACAGTCATTCAAGGTGTTCGCGGTGAGCAAGAATCGTCTTGACGTGCGCGTAGGTGTCGATCCACTGCTCTTGATCTTTGAAGTAGAGCAAGGTCGGATCGAGTGCAGCCATCTCGGCTTCGTCGATGTCCGATTTGGCCGCCGACTCCTGAAGGCTGAGGAGCCGTGAGCGGTATGCGAGCAAACGCTCTGCCGGTAGCGCGTCAAGCTCGGCAAAGCCCAACGGACGAACACTTCGCAGTTTCACGTACTGAGGGTGCTCGGTCTGCCCAGTGAGTGCAAGTCTTACCGCGTTCTTGAGCGGGGGTGCCTGTCCGGGATGTGCCGATCGCGAGCGGTCAAGGCCCACGTCGGACACCGTTGATATGCACTAGTGCCGTCATCGGACTGCCGGCGAGTCGCAAGCGCGAGGCGCAGCTGAGAGTTCCGCGACGAGATGGCCGCAGCGCGCCCGAACCGCAGGCTGGGGAGCGTCGTGTTTGGTTTCAGGTCCAGATGTTGAGCTACTGCCGTGACTCCAAGCTGACCGCTCCTGACGAAACGGCCAGCTCGTGCTGGGCGGCGCAATGCACCACGCCCGGACAGTTGAATGTCGTGGGCTGAAGTCGGGCGAACATCGAAAGACTCCATCGAATTGGCCGGGCTCCCCGACAGCGAGCCACCCCAGCAACGACGTCGCGAGCTGCACATATCAACACCGTCCGAGACAATCTTTGCGAGTGGATTCGATAGTTCGATACGGGACGCAAAGTGGCGTTCCGGTATTCGGATCGCGCAGGATGGCGGCTTCGACCCGAAAGACGTCGGCGAGGAGCTGTTCAGTCACCACTTCGTCGGGTGACCCGCACGCCACGATGTTCCCTTCCTTCAGCACCACCAGGTGATCGCTATAGCGAGCTGCGTGGTTGATGTCGTGAAGCACCATGACGATGGTCATTGATCGCTCATGGTGGAGCCGAGTTATCAGTTCCAGGACTTCGAGTTGGTATCCAACGTCGAGGTATGTGGTGGGTTCGTCGAGAAGCAGAATCGGGGTGCGCTGCGCCAGGGCCATCGCAATCCAGGCCCGTTGCCGCTGACCCCCGGACAGTGTCTCGATCCGACGTTCGGCAAACTCGGTCATGTGAGTTGCTGCGATCGCTTCTTCACACTCGGCTTCGTCGTGGGCTGACCATTGCTGAAAGAACCGCTGGTGTGGATAGCGGCCCTGGGCTACCAATTCGTACACCGTCAGGCCCTCTGGCGTCGCAGGGCTCTGCGACAACACTCCGAGCATGCGAGCGAGATGTTTGGTGTCCATATCGTGTATTGCTTGACCATTGAGATGGACGGTGCCACCTTGGGGCTTGAGTAGCCGGGCGAGTCCGTTGAGCAGTGTCGACTTACCGCATCCGTTTGGACCAATCAGTGTGGTGACTTGACCAGCCTTGACTTCCATTGTGAGTCGGTCGATAACGATGTCACGGTCATAGCCAAGCCGGAGTTTGTCGGCGGCCAGTCCAGTAGGTTCTGTCACCGTGTTCTCCTCAGCAGCAGGTAGGCAAAATACGGTGCTCCAATCAGGGCGGTTGTAACGCCGATTGGCAGCTGCGCTGGAGCAATTACCCATCGGGAGGCCAGGTCGGCTCCCACCATGATGATTGCGCCTACTAATACCCCGGTGATGAGCAGGCCCTCGTGGCTCGGTCCAACAAGGCGGCGAGCAATGTGCGGGGCGACGAACCCAACAAAAGCAATCGTGCCAGCAACCGTGACCGTGATGGCGGCAAATCCAGCGCTGGCAGCGATGAGCAGTAACCGTTTCAGACCGATCCGCATCCCGAGACTCGTTGCGGGGAGGTCACCCAGGCTCAGTGCATTCAGCTCTCGGGCGAGCAGGACAACCGCTGGCAGCAGGACAAGAAGCCATGTCACGAGCTGGCGAACATCGCCCCACTGCGATCCGTACACACTGCCCGTCAACCAGATCAGTGCGTCTTGCGCCCGATCGATTTGGAGCCGAGTAAGTAGAAAGCTGATCACCGACGAGCCAAGTGAGGCAAGTCCCACACCAACAAGCACCAGACGCAACTGCGATATGCCGCCCCGCCACGCAAGCACGTAGGAGAGCATCGAGACTCCGAGAGCGCCCGCGAAGGCGAGCCATGGCACGACAGCGTTGTTTGGCTCCGAAGCAAACACGAGATAACTCACGACTACAGCACCAGCGCCCGCATTCACCCCGAGGAGGCCAGGATCGGCGAGGTCGTTACGCGTGACACCTTGCATGATGATTCCGGACACGGCGAGTGCCACGCCGACGAGCAGCGAAACCAAGATCCGTGGAAGCCGAATACTGCGCACCACCAAGCGATCATTCGGATCAGAGGTCTCGAGACCAACCGTTGCTCGAATTACATCAAGGGGCGAGATATTGTAGTCGCCATAGCTCACACTGACCACGAGAAGTACGAGCAGCACTAGCACGAGCAAGGTGACAGCGAGCGGTACTCGGCGATCTACCCGAAATGAAAGTCGTCTTAGCCGGATAACGACCCACGGAGGCCGCACGGTCGACGGCGAAGTGTCTGCATGCGTCGTCATCGCATTTTCCACCGGGCGATGTAGATCAAGAATGGCGCACCGATTGCAGCAAGCATCACGCCGATTGGCACCTCTTGGGGTTTCAGCACTGCTCGGCCAGCAGTGTCGGCAGCGACGGCAAGGAGTGCACCAAGCACGGCTGAGTACGGGATGACCCAGCGATAATTGACGCCACAGAGTGGGCGAGCGAGGTGCGGCACAACGAGGCCGAGGAAACCGACCGGGCCAGCGAGTCCAACCGAACCGCCGGCCATCAACACAACGCAGAATGCTCCGATCGCCCTCACTCGCCCAGTTTTTTGACCAAGGCCTGTTGCCGTGGCTTCACCCAAGCTGAGCGTCGTGATTTGGCGCGCGACAATGAGAGCGAACACGAGTCCAACGATGATGATTGGCGCCATCCAACGAACCAGTTCCATGTCGCGTCCGGCCACCGAGCCAACGGTCCAGAATCGCACCTGATCAAAGGTGTCGAGATCGGTTATGAGAATCCAGGTTGTGACCGCTGCGGCAAAAGCCGAGAACATCACGCCAGTAAGAGCGAGCTTCACCGGCGTGCGAGTGCCGCTGCCCGCCGAGGACACGCCGTACACGAGGGCTGCAGCAACTGCGGCGCCAGCTACTGACAACGCACCGTAGGTAAGCAGTGGTAGCGATCCGCTAGCCGATATACCCACGACCACGAATAAAGAAGCCCCTGCATTCACTCCCAGTAGGCCAGGTGACGCAAGAGGGTTGCTTGTGAGCCCTTGCATGACGGCTCCAGCGCTCGCCATTCCTGCGCCAACCAGCACCGCGGCAATCACACGCGGCAGTCGGATCGTGCGCACGATGAGATGATTGAAGTCTCCATCGTCGAAGGACAGGATCGATGCAACCACAACGCGCGCATCAATATCAACTGACCCAACACCGATGCTCAGCGTCGCAGCCACTATGACGGCGCCGAGTGCAACGATCAGGCCAACGCTGAGGGACCACCTCGATCGCAAGATCATTTGCTTCACCACTACCTCCTGTCGACAGCGCAACTACCGCAGGCGCGCTGTGAAATCCAACGACGTGCCTTTAGCACGTCGTTGGATCACGGCGTTCTTGCCAGTGAATCCCTTGAAGTCCCACGCCTGTTGGCGTAGCTAGCAAGTAGCGGAGGTGCTCTCCTGGTCAGAGAGCAGCCCACCTTCGGTTGCTTCCTGCAGAATCAGGCGAAAGGCTGTTATGCCGCGCGCCTTGGACCAGAGGTTGCGGTTAAAGGTATACACCCGATTGTTCTGCGCAGCTTCGAGTGCTTGCCATACAGGTTCAGACGCTAAGTCGTCGAGGAATGCCTGGTCGCCAGGATTGCACAGGACCACAATGCTGGCCGGGTTGACGCTTGCGAGGCCTTCAAGATCAAGCAGGTATTGGGTCTCTTCAGCGGCCGGCTCAATTGCGTTAGAACGGCCCAACACTTCGACAAAGGAACCAATGAAGCTCTCGGTTGAGTGGACGGTGTAGGAGCGCTCGCCCCAAAGTACGCCGACCACGAATTGGCCAGCATCTGCGGTTGTCCCGGACTGCGCCGCAGTGAACACAGTCTCATAGTCCACAAGGATGTCGTCGGCCTCAGCCTGCTTGTCGAGAATCTCGGCGACCGTTGCAAACACGTCGAGCTGGTCCTGATAACTACCGCGCAAGCTGTTGAAGACCACGGTTGGAGCAATTTCGCTCAGCTGGTCGTAGAGCTCTTCGTGACGTTGCAGATCGGCAATGATGAGATCTGGTTCAAGTGAAATTATTGTCTCAAGGTTTGGTTCCTTTCGGGTCCCAACATCAACACCGCCGACCTCTTCAGTAAATGCTGCGAGGTAGGAAGGTGGGGCGTCGACCGCATAGCCGACTGGAGCGATTCCCAGCGTGCCGAGGTGATCAGCGAAGGAGTATTCCAGAACGACAATTCGTTCAGGAATCCCAGAAATTGTGGTCGTGCCTGTTTCGTGAGTCACCTCGATCTCATAGGGTCGGGCTGACGCTCCTTCATCGCTGCCGCTCTCGTCTTCCTCGGAGGCAGGTTCAGTTGTTGCCGGCGCTGACGTTGTTGCCGGCGCTGACGTTGTTGCCGGCGCTGACGTTGTTGCTTCGTCGCTAGCGCAACTCACCGCAAACAAGGCTGCTACGGCGAGCACCCCAAATCTCTTCAGTAATTCTCTATTCCGCATATCGCAACCGTCCTCATCCTAGATGTTTGGGAGACCTACCTTACTCTGTTAGTTTTGCTTTACATCACTGGGTGCTACGTGTTGCGAAAAGGTCGCGGCGTACGAGGTAGCGACAGAATCCGCGACAACCTTGGTGATTGCACGGTGGATGCGACATCGATGACCTGGAAACCAAGCAACGCCCTCCGAGGACAAGTAGCCCTGAAGGTTCGACGCCAAACCTGAACCCCATCAAGCCGGAGGTCTCGAGGCAGCGCATAACGACATCGCGCTCCCGCCACCGAACAGCGAAAGATCCGGCATTCTGATCACGGCCGACCGTCCCATAACGCGCCAGGGATCGCCCTGTAGCAGCGTCCCCGAAGTGCCGGTCGGGGCTATCCCAAAACGTTGCCGGACGCCGCACTAGCGAGGGGCGCAGCGATTCATATTCGTCCGCGTGAAAACCTCAGACTCCGAGACATTGCGAGCGAAAGGAGCGGGGTGCTCGTGGTTGCGTGTTGCGTTTACGCGCTGCATCTACCCCGCCTCCGCCAGGCCCTGAGTCGTCGCTGAGCGCGCTTTCCTCGCCTGCTTGCGTGCCGCCGATGTCATGCCGCCTCGGATGCCGTGGTCGAGCGTGGGGTCGTCCATCGCTTCGGCTAGACATTCGGCCCGAACTGGGCAGCGTCCACAGATCTCGAGCGCCGGCTGAGCGCGTTCGCCATTGCCAGGGAAGAAGATGTCGATCTCGATGTCTCGGCATGCGGCGTCGTCTAGCCAGGCCGGTGACCGTTCGGCGATCCGCTTGATGGGGCTATCAATTCGCTCGGGCTCGACGCATTGATATTCGGCGGATCCGCGTGGGAAAGAGTCGTCGGGGAATGCTGTGCTCACGTTGCTGCCTGACTGTCGGTCATAGTGCTGGTCCTTCGGTCGGGTTCGGTGTCGGGGTCAGGGTCATCGGCGGTGAGTCAGGCTGCATTGCTGTCCTCCGACAGTTGATCCACTGACACTTCCCCCCCTAAAGGGAGGGGGGAAATGTCCGTGGTGGATGCGGGATTAGGGGTGTCCGTGGTGTGTCCGTGGTCTTGAGCTGGGGTTTTACGGAATATGTCCGTGGATGTCCGTGGCTTGTCGGCGGGTGCGTCCGCGGATGGTGCCGAAAGGGGTGTGTCCGTGGATGTGTCCGTGGATGATTCACCGCCAGCACCCTTGCGTCGATAGGCAGCTGCTCGTCTGGTTCCGTCGTCGTTGTTGCCTCCATCGACCTTCTCGGCGTGGTCGTCTTTGACGAGCTTCTTGAGTTGCCGTTCCATCCGTTTCAAGAGTTTCGGTTCGGTGCTGCCGTACGCCTTCGCAGCGAGAACGGGGATGGTCACGCCCTTGACGCCCGATGCCATCACGGTGATCGAAGTGACCGAAGGCGTCGTAGAGTTGCCAGACGGTCAGGGTGGTGCAGTGTCGATAACTTGCGGACAGACCGATCACAAGCCTGTCGAGCCAAGTGTGGCTTACCGGTTCGATTTCGATAGCGCGAGTGTGGTCGTGGCGGGTGATACTTTGCCTTGTAGTGGCCTAGATAAATTGTGTACTGGTGCCGACGCTCTGGTCCACACTGTCATTCGTAAGGACATGATCGCCAACCTCTCCATGCAACGGATGCAAGATACGCTCGACTACCACTCATCACCCGAAGAGGCTGCGCAAACAGCCGCTAAGGCTAACCTCAGCACGTTGGTTCTGACTCACTACGTGCCACCTATACCCATGGGCGGCACCGAAGATGAATGGCGTGCACTCGCAGCTAGACACTTCGATGGCACTATCGAACTCGGTGACGACCTGCATAAGGTTGATGTGACCTCGCGATAAGCCTTTCTTTGGCCAGTGCTTTGTTCAGTAATCCTTATTGGATATATAATATTTTAAACTTTTCAGCTATTTAATTTTATAAACATGATTAAACAGCTGAATACACTTGAAATGAAAATTTAGCTGTGCTAGTATTGTTTTTGTCGTCGCATTTGCGGCGACTTTCTTGTTTTTGCCCTCTACTTCTAAAAAATTGGGAAAACTTTGGTTTTAGAGCGTTCTGCCCTGGCTAGGCCATGTAATACCGCCCAATCACCGTAATTACTCCGGCCAATCCCTATAAGTACTTCGATAACGATTGATCTTCCGAGACGATTCGTATCAGGAGTGGGAACATCAACGCTGTTTGCAAGATCATCAAGATGAAATAACACTTCGATTAGTCTGGTTCGGCAAAAATCATCCAGTGTTAGTAAGCGTCCACCTAAAGCGCCAACCAGGCGACTTTCTGGTTCAGTAGAAAACCTGTCTTTTAATTCCACTACCAACGCGAGACATTTTTCTACTGTGGCTTCATGACCTATCGAAGATTCAGCTAGCGATACTTTTTTGATTTCATCATGTATCGGAGAATCTACTGCTGCATGAAAATAGGTAACGGGTGTAAGCAAGGGCTTATCAGGCACAACGTTTTCGGGAGTTCGATCCAAATAAGCAATAGTGGCTCCAGCAGCTCTAACTAGATGAGCAGCCAACGCACCAACACTCATACCATCTAGGGCAGAGTTGCTCTCCCACCGGTCACGGACAGCCGGGTTAGCCATCAGTTCTGCTGAGCTTGCCACCGCTTCAACTACTAATTCTCGTACTTCTGAACTTGTCGCATTCTCATTATTCACGCTGCAATATTAGCGTTTTAAGATTTTAATCACGTTGTTAACCTAAATCATTGGATTTAGGCCAAGCCATCTACCACCATTGAGAGCCAGTAACTCCTTTGAAAGGTCCAACAACATCCTCGGTTACCCAACCTCCATAGAATTGACCAGGTTGAGGAATTACTAATTTGTTATCAACAAAACATTGGAAGCTTGCTGGATAAAAAGAAAAATAGCCTGCTAACTGTTTAAAAGCACTTGATGGTTGGTCATATGACCAAGAACCTGCCCGAACTTCACTTTCTTTTACACTTATATCCCAGTACGTCGCATTCCCCTTCCATTCACAAAAACTGGACCTGTCGATCTTTGTGAAATAGCTCTGATTCACGTCAGCAGGTGGCAAATAGTAGGTCGGCGGGTGAGATGTCTCCAGAACTCGAACGGACTTATTTGACTCAGCAATAACAAACCCCGCTAGCTGAACTTTGACGGAAACGTTTGACGCTCGAACTATTGGCGGACGGGGATACTCCCATACGGACTCTTGCCCATCTTGAGGTACTTCCGGCGTCGGCAACCTTGATTGAAACGGCATTATATTTTCTATCCAAACTTCAAATACTGGCTTTGATAAACCAATAGTTACAAGCTTAGAAGTACCTAAACCGAGATTCCCAGATTAAAAACTCAGTTATTCACCCTTGTTCCCAATGATATTGTTCTATAGGTCACACAAAACCAATTACACAATCAGATAATTATTCATATCGAGGCACTTTGAGGTATTAGCCGTCGAAGGTAATAAAATAGATCAGACTAACGATAACTGTGGAGATTGAGGAAACCTGAATGCCAGGGAACGCCAAATTCCACTTTAACGATGTCGCCATTATTGCCGTAGAAGCATGTGAGCCGCCGATTGTGGTCACTTCTGCTCAAATTGATGAACGTCTCGCTCCTTTCTATGAACGAATTGGTACTCCTCCGGGATTGCTTTCTTCGCTCGTAGGTATTGAAGAACGACGTCAATGGCCGGCAGATATTTCATTTATGGATGCAGCGGTGTTGGCAGGGGAAAAAGCCCTTATCAGCTCAGGAATAAACCGTGAAAAAATTGGTTTAATTATCGATACAAGTGTCTGCAGAGAACGTTTAGAACCATCGAGCGCCGTAACAGTGCACCACAAATTAGGTATGCCAAGTACTTGCATAAATTTTGATCTCAGTAACGCATGCCTGGGCTTTGTTAATGGCATGCATATGGCTGGAGCAATGCTCGAATCAAAACAAATAGACTATGCCCTAATTGTTGATGGTGAGGGAACACGAGAAATCAGCGAAAATACGATTCAAGGTTTATTAAAAAAAGGGGCAACGTTCGATGACCTTTTCTTAAATTTTGCTTCGTTAACCCTGGGTTCAGGATCAGCAGCGATGGTGATAGGTCGACAATCCGAGAATCCTGGTAGTCACCCTATTCTGGGTGGATTTTTCCACGCAGCAAGTGAACATCACGACTTGTGTGTTGGGTCTCTTCAATCTATGCGAACCGATACAAGTGCATTGCTAAAGGCAGGTACAGAAGTTGCGAAACAAGCATGGGAAGCCGGCGGCCCCAAGAGAGAATGGTTAGAGAAAGACTTGTACATTCTCCATCAAGTATCACTTGTGCATACTAAATCTATGATTGATGCCCTAGGTCTTCCATCCGATAAAGTTCCTATGACCTTTCCCTATTATGGAAATATAGGACCGGCTGCAATACCAATTACTTTGGCAAATGAGCAAGCGAATCTGAGTACTGGAGATACTTTGCTTTGTCTGGGAATTGGATCTGGATTAAACACGGCCCTACTTGAACTGCAGTGGTAGATAACTCTAAAAGCAATACCGCGAATCGACCCCCTGCAGGTCTGCCAGGTCTTAAATCTGAATGGTCACGACTACTCGAATCGCCTGATGCTGATGGAGTTTTACGTACTTGGCATTTTCTTGATAATAATCCCAATGAATCAAAACTCACGATTCTTTGTGTGCATGGAAATCCATCCTGGTCTTACCTTTGGCGAGACTTATTTACTCATTGTCCAACGGACGTAAGAATCATTGCTGTCGATCAGCTAGATATGGGATTTTCTGATCGCACAAAATCTAAGCGAACACTTGAAATGAGAATTCAGGATCTACATAATTTTACCCAACAACTCGATATCAGCGGGCCCATAATAACAATCGCACATGACTGGGGAGGCCCTATCTCTTTAGGATGGGCTCAACTTAATCACCGTTCTATTAAGGGAATAATTTTATTAAATACTGCGGTGCATCAACCAGAAAGAGTTTTGGCCCCAATTCTAATAAAGTTTGTTCGTCTTCCCGGGGTACTACAATTTTGTACTCAAATAACCAAAATATTTATACGTGGGGCTTTGCACATAACACAACAAAAATCGAGCTCGTCAATCAAACAAGCTTTTTTTGCTCCTTACAAATCTAGTAAACGTCGCAAAGGTATTAAACGGTTCGTCCAAGATATTCCACTTCATGATAAACATAAAAGTTTTGAAACTCTTGAATTAATTTGTGACAGATTAGGAACTTTTAAAGACACGCCCGCACTACTCATTTGGGGTGCGCGAGACAAGGTTTTTTCTGACCGATACCTAAATGATCTAGAGAAGCGTATTCCTCATGCAAATGTCCATCGTTTCGCAGACGCAGGCCATTTTGTTTCAGAAGAAATAGATCTTTCTAAAATAGTTTTCACATGGCTCGAACAATTAGGAATACCAGAGCAGACAAAACTTAGCACTGATGAAGTATCTTCTTTAACCACCAAAATAACTGACCCTAGCTTGTCAATAGAGCTGGCAATAGTTGAAGCAACAAAAACACAAGCGTCGATCACTTTTGGTGAGCTTAATAAGCTCATAGAACAAACTTGTTCTGGACTTCTATCTCTAAAAGTTATTCCAGGATCAAAAGTTGCATTGATGATTTACCCTGGAATTAATCTTTCAGCTTTACTATACGCGTGTTGGAAGATAGGCGCTATCCCCGTTCTAATCGATGCAGGACTGGGTAGAAGCGGAATGAGTAAAGCGATCCGAAGCGCTAAGCCAGACTATTTAGTTGGTGAGAGACGCGCTATCTTCGCAGCAAGGTTACTGAGATGGCCCGGCACGAGAATAAGTGTTAAAAAGCTTTCAAAAATTGAACAAATACTTTTAGTATGTAAATCAAGTTTGCCCTCATTTCTCGCGCTAACACCAATCGAATTACCTGGATTACCAAAGCGCGATGACCAAGCAGCAATTGTTTTCACTTCGGGTGCGACGGGTCCTTCTAAAGGAGTGAGATACACACATCGCCAGCTTGAGTCACAACGTGATGCTCTAATGGAACTCTACGAAATAACTCCCGCAGACTGTTTAGTAGCGGCTTTCGCTCCATTTGCTCTCTATGGCCCTGCAATGGGGATCCCCTCAATTGTGCCAGATATGGATGTGTCCGCGCCCGGAACCTTAACTGCTGCAAACTTAATCAAAGCTGCTCAAGCAATTAATGCATCTCTAGTCTTTGCATCTCCAGCAGCTATAGCGAATGTGATATCTACGTCAAATGAACTTTGCGAGAATGAATTAGAAACTTTGAGCAAAGTTCGTTTGGTGCTATGTGCCGGTGCGCCGGTGCGCCCCCAGTTAATGAAAGATTTCCTTTCATTAACTCCAAATGCGAAGGGGTATAGCCCATACGGCATGACCGAAGTCTTACCTGCCACCAACATCGGCGTATCTGAAATGCAAGCGTCTACAAAAGGGGTGAATGTAGGCAAGCCGGCGCCCGGAGTAGAGATAGCTATATCACCACTTGACCAAAAGGGAATTTCGGTCGAAAAACCAACCTCTGAAATCAACATTGTCGGCGAAGTGAAAATTCGTAGCAGTCACACATTCGATGGTTATAACCAGTTATGGCATACAGACGCGTTGAGTCGTTCATCTGATAACTGGCACGCTTCCGGAGACGTTGGATCATTAGATCACAATGGAGATCTGTGGATTGGCGGCAGACTCATTCATGTTATTAGCACTCCTAAAGGTCTAATGATGCCAGTATCAGTCGAATTTGAAATCGAAGAAATACCTGAAATTCAGCGAGCAGCGGCAGTAGGAGTAGGGCCCGCTGGACTTCAGCAGATTGTGGCTGTTATCGAAGTACTAAATAGCTCAACAATAATTCAAGCTGCTCCTATGTCCCTTGTTACCAAAATTCGCTCAATAACAAGTTCTAATATTGCAGCTGTGCTCACTGTAAAGCGGCTTCCTGTTGACCGTAGGCACAACTCTAAAATTGATCGAGTATTAGTAAAACTATGGGCTGATAAAGCGCTGTCTGGTGAAAAAGTAAGAACAAAATGAAGGTTCTCGTCACAGGAGCAACAAGTTTTTTAGGTCAGCACATAGTTGGCCAACTGGCCGAACGCGGCGATATCGTCACAACTTTTCAACGTTCTTCTTTCGATGGCCCAGGAATCTCGACAAGAGGATCGATTAATGATCCGGATGCGATTAGTAAGGCTATGGCTGATCAGCAAGCAGTTATTCACTTGGCAGCAAAAGTTGCTCCTTTAGGATCATGGAAAGATTTTTATTCCGTGAACGTCGAAGGAACAAAAGCTCTTCATGCGGCAGCAGCTACTGCAGGAGCTTCCAGATTTATCTATATTTCAACTCCATCAGTCGCCCATTTTGGCAATTCAATCAGCGGTGAATCTGCATTACCTGCTATGCCTGACAAAGTTATTGGCCACTACCCTAGAAGCAAAGCTATAGCTGAGTCTTGGCTATTACAGCAATCTAGTATGAGTCTCCCAGTTGTCGCACTGCGTCCTCATCTAGTGATCGGTCCCGGAGATCCACAATTAATCGGTCGCGTCGTAGACCGTGCTTTACACAATCGCTTATTTACAGTTGGGTCAGGGCTAGCGCTTGTAGACACGACGTGGGTCGACAATGCGGCGTCAGCGACAATCGCTGCATTAGATCGCTGCGAATTTCTTGCTGGTAAAGCACTCGTCGTTACTAATGGAGAACCAAGAACTATCTTCGAACTTTTTTCACAAATAACTGCAGCGGCAAATATTCAGTGGAACCAGCGGTCTATTTCACCAAAGCTCGCTACTTTAGCAGGTCACCTTATCGAAAAAGTTTGGCTTCTTTCCCACAAAAAAAGTGAACCCCCAATTACATCTTTTATGGCGAAACAACTCTCTACTGCACACTGGTTCGACCAATCAGATACGACTTCTGCTCTTCACTGGCAACCAAAAATTTCTTTGGATGAAGGATTTGAACTTCTTCATAAGTGGTTTGCTCAAAATTAATCAAACATTCAAAAGATTGAATATCTTCGTTATGACTAGCTAAAACCAATTCAAATTACGCCCAGAAAGTAAAACTAGTTTTTCTAACGGGTCCGTTGTATTTGTCGGATTTCGCGCTGGGGCGAAACGCACATGATCAATTTGTGTCCGTACCTTAGGTAAAAATCCTTCTGCAAAACTGATTAATTCTAGAGCTTGTTCCGCAGCTACTTCTGTATCAACGTCAATAGCTTGAGCCAAGTCCCAAGTATTAATTGTCGCGTCGAGTGATCGAACCATTAGCCCAGCTGATTTAGGCATCATTGCCCCAAGCGGTCCCATCATCTCTCCTTCTAGCCCGGACTCCTCAAACGCAGCAAAGCAATCAATAGATGCTGCTTCAAAAGTTATCGAAGCATCGGCACCCCCAACATTTTCAGGAAACAGCAAATTTACATCAGGTTCAGGTGTCTCACCTCGACACAGAGTGCTGAATAAAAGAGCAGACGTAATCATTTTGTTCAAAAGCATTTCAACATCCCATCCGCGACAGGGACATGCCCAAGAAAGTTGTTGATACTTAACTTGATCAATGATCGCTTGTGCACTACTTTGAGTCATTTTTAAAAGTTGCAACTGCTCCATCCTCAATGCTTAGCCCACCTATAACGTTTTGTTATTTCAGATCAGCTAATTGTCTGAGTTTTCTCAAACATAAAGATCCGCCTTCGCTGTAATATTCATTACAAATGAAGGGTCTCTACATAATCGCAGCCGTGACTATGGCCGGTGTGTCTTCGATATTTGCTCTGCTAGCTGAGATCGAAACTACTTATGGAATTGCTCAAGGTAATCTGGGTTGGATAGCAGGATCTGCCTTTGTTGGTGCTCTTATAACTCAACTTTGGCTTGCGCGCTACGCAGATCGAGGATACGCGACACTTCTATTACAAATAGGTGTCTTGGCCTCTGCATTTGGACTGCTTTGGTTTGGGTTCGCAGACGAGCTATGGCAATTTATTGCTGCAAGAACACTTTTAGGAGCTGGAGTCGGAATGATTATTCCTCCTTCACGAAGATTTATTATTATCTCTTCGGGTGAGCAGCAAGGAGCTCGCTTAGGAGCATTTTATGGTTTCTATATTTGCGGGTTTGTTTTTGGCCCTCCAATCTCTGGAGCTTTGACAGTTTTATTCGATGTACGAGCACCTTTTTTTGTGCTGGGCATTGCAACCGCCTTAAGTGCTCTTGCCATCAAAGGACTAGTCATTCCTTCTTCAGATAATTCTGATACTAAGAAAAAGCGTGTATTAATTAAACTGATATACAAGAGAGAAATGATCGCTGCTCTTCTTGTTGTCGCATCATTTCGCTACTCAATTGGAGTTTTTGAGCCTTTATGGGCACCTCATCTCAGCAACTTGGGTGCCGGGACAATGCTAATAACCTTGTCTTTAACCGGCTTCGCTCTACCAATGCTCATTATCTCAAAATGGGCTGGTGCCTTATCTGATCGTTTCGGTCCGAGAATAACATCGCTACTATCTGCTTTCGCAACCGTACCTTTAATGGCTTCGTATGGCTATATCGGCAGTATTCCTCTACTCATGATCGCTGCTATGCCTCACGGTATTTTTGAAGCAGCACAATCACCTGGATCACAAGCAGCTGTCTCTGACGCAGCAGGAACAGATGATGCAGCTGCAGCCCAAGGTTTAGGTGAAGCTGTCGGCTCAGTTTTTTCATTAGTCGGTGCCCTTAGCGCGGCCCCAATTTATGTACATCTGGGAGCAGGTCTTGCCTGGTTTTCTTCAGCTCTCATAATGCTTGGACTACTTATCGCTAGCTGGTTAATCCATCCCCCGGTAGTTCGCAGACACTAGCTGACCTTTAAAAATTAGTCTGCCTTGTTTTAAATTCTGGATAGTAGTGAACTAATTTCTCTAATACGACAGAGCAGGAGTCTCAAATAGATGCGCTGAATTTATTAGTAACGAGTTTCTATAAGTAACTTAGGATTTGTGGAAGACAACAGCTCGCAACAGCAAATTGGATTTAACTTCGCTGGTAGAAACTTCGCAGGCTCAGACCTTTCACATTGGGATTTTGTAGGTGCCGATTTATCGGGTTCATACTTGTCCGAAGCTGATTTAACATGCGCTAATTTTTCATTAGCTGATATTTCATCGACAGTCTTAGCAGGTGCAGTACTTAGCTCTTCAAACTTTAACGGTGCAAACCTCAACAACTCAGATCTTCGATGGGCACATATTTCTAATTCGAGTTTTATCGGTGCAAACCTTCGCGGGGCACTATTCTCAGGCGCTGTGTTTATTAACAACAATTTTTCTAATGCCATCGCTAATAATGAAACAGTTTGGCCGTCAAATTTTGATCCTATAGCAGCAGGAATAACTCTGTTACCTACTTAATCAATAGCTGCTAGCTACCAAATAGCCCCAGAAATTCTAAGAGTTAGACGCTCGTCTTCTGTCAGTCCGAGCTCCTCTAATATCTCGTCAGTATGCTCTCCATAGTTAGCAGCAGAGCCTCGTGATCCTTCATATCCATCAACATCAAATGGAGTCGGAGGCCCCATAAATCCATCATCAAACGTAACTAAATATTCGTTCTCTATAATGCTTTGGTTCATAGCCAAATCTTCTAACTGATTTACTGGTGAGACCCAAATTCCTACTTCCCTCATTACCTGCCACCAGTTCTGAGTCGTGTTTTTTTGCATGTGAGGTGTAAAAATTTGCCTGAAACTATCTCGATTATGTAAAACGTCAATAAAGGTTTGAAACCTGTCATCGTTCAAAAGTTCAGTTAATCCAACTGCTTTTGCTATCAGCGGCCATTGATGGGCTTGAAGCGCTGCTATCGCTATCCACCCGTCGGAAGTCTTATAAACACCAAAAAGCGGGTTGCTCCCGCTATCCGCGTCAAAACGTTCAAGTTTTTGATCTAGGTTCACTGCTACTCCAACAGCCTGTAACTGCATCCACAGCAGCGACTGTGTTTGCGAAGTGCCAACGACACAGCCAACGCCAGTAAGCGATCGTTTCACTAACCCAGCTAATATTGCAGAAGCCATATTAGTACCAGTCAAAATATCGCTCATTGAACCAGGAGGATAGTTAGGGGTTTCAGTTGGAGAAGCTGTGTCCATAAATCCAGCAAATGCCATCCCAACAGTGTCCTGGCATGGGTCATTTGCCAGTTCTCCCTTTAGAGCAAAGCCACCGCCTCTGCAGTAAACAAGCCGGGGGTTAATCTCTAGAAGTGTTTTCGAATCGGCCCCGTACCTAATCAAACCTTCCTGACGCAGATTTGTAACAAACACGTCTGCTTCTTCGATCAACTTTTGAAATATAGGTTTTCCTTCCTCGGTTCCTATGTCTAAGACCAAAGAACGTTTATTTCGATTCAATGAGGAATAGACCCATTGTTTTCCTCTCTCATCAAACGTAACTCCAAATGCACTATGGAAACTTCTCATGTAATCTGCTTGACCAACTTGTTCAATTTTAATCACACTGGCTCCGAGACTTGCCAACGCTAGACCCGCAACCGGCCCTTGAACATACATGGAGAGCTCAACAACCTTGATGCCCTTTAGAGGTGGCTGTTCTTTTTCAATGTCATTCATATTTACAACATGACTCTTTTTTTGGACTCTGTCATTTATTCTCCACAAATAAATTGCTCGTATTTATCTCACATCAGCTTTCGTTAGGCATTCATAGAATGAATACGCGATCCAACAGCTCAAAAATATTAGTATCGTAGACTCAGTTAAGTACTTAGGGGCACTGATGGAAAAATCTAATTTGGTTGTTGAGCCACTCGACTTAAGCTTTGGTGCTCGTGTACACGGCGTCAAACTTTCAGAAATAAGCGATGCCTGTTTTGCTGATCTTTACCAAATATGGCTTCAATACGGTTTATTAATTTTTACAGACCAGTGGCTTAACCGAAATGATCAAATAAATTTTGCCAAACGTTTCGGTGCTCTGGAATTTGAGATAGCGGCACTTAGTAATGTTTTGGAGGATGGGACCCTTAGGCCAGATAACGATACAGACGAAGTAATCCAAGTTCTCAAGGGAAACATGGGTTGGCACCACGACAGTACTTACATGCCGGTGCAAGCAAAGGGCGCCGTTTTTAGCGCCGAAGAAGTTCCTAGTTCTGGTGGAGCAACCGGCTTTGCCGATATGAGAGCTGCTTATGACGCGCTCGATAACCAGCTCCAACAAAAAATTGAAAACCTTCGAGCCCATCATTCTCTCTACCACTCTCAAAAAAAAGTAGGACACGAGGGCACCAAGGGTTCCCATCAGGGCGGCTTCGATGCCCAAGAAGAAGATACTTATGCTGGCTATGGTTTTCACGATGGACCAGTTTCGGTTCGGCCGCTGGTAAAAACACATCCGGAAACTGGTGAAAAGAATCTTTTACTCGGTCGCCATGCTTACGACGTGGTTGGAATGAGCCCTGCTGAGTCAGAGCAACTGCTTCAACAGCTCGTTGACTTCAGTTGCCAACACCCCCGTATCTATCACCACAATTGGAAACCCGGCGAAACCGTGGTTTGGGATAACCGTCGCTTAATGCACCAGGCAACCCCTTGGCCAATGAACGAGCGGCGAATCATGTGGCACAGCAGAATTGCTGGAAGTTCACAAAGTGAATTAGCACTTACCGAATAAATATTGCGTCGCCAGAATACACAACTAATAGTTCTATGCCAGTTTGTTACGCAGAGATAGAATCTCCTAAGGAAAGTCGACAACTTTTAGCGTGCTGGTTGTGCTACCAAACCTGATTGATAAATCTCGCTGCAACTTTCTAAGCTAGCTTTACGAACAAGTTATATAAAAAGCACTAACAATGCGCCACAGCCTCAAAGTCCTTAGCAACAAGAACCTTCTATTACTAGAAGCTAGTTTTCAACTTCATAGTATTCGGCACTAACGTACGACATTCCAAATGGATCGACAGCCATCACAAAAACCGATGCGTCTCGATCATCACGGGTGGTCCTAATCCTCACTACAAAAATATTGGCCAGTCGGCTCAACCAAGAATTTACCTTGGGAGCGCGACTGACCGGCGGTGCAACTCCATCCGTGCTTTTGAGTGCGTCCGCAGATGTTAGGTTATTTACCATGTACGTAACTTAACGAACGTTCAGTTAAAAGTCTAGAGTTATCCCAATAAAACTTAAAAACTTCTTATACCGGTCAAAATCTATATAGTGACCTGTCTTTGAATTCAATTAAATCCCTAATGATCAAGAATGAGAAGGTCCAAAATCTTAGATTTTTTGTATCCACAAAAATTATGCGGCTTCTCGCCTTCCTGCAACCTCTTTCGCAATCGCAAGAACAACAAGAGCCTCTTCCCTGGATAAAAGAAATTCTATATGTGTTAGCTGACCAGTCCCTTGCGTTGCTACCGAACGCCTCCGGCTTTCAATGTCATACGAATTCTTTAAAAGTGCCATCTCCAACAGAATATTATGTGGGTGGGACTTGATTATGTCGAGAATACTTTAGCTACTGCTTTGTATTTTAATGACACTTGATAACACCCAAACATTTGTGTGTATCTACTATCAGGATCTTGCTCTTCTCTTAGAAGTTTCTTATTTACTCGCACTAAAATTCGCCAAAGCATTCAGTCCCTAAGACCGAAATGAACGTCACCATGAAAAGAATTTTACTTCTACTTAGTTTTTTTGCTCTTACTGCCTGCACTAGTGGCTCTGCGACTACATCACCACCCAGCACAACAGAAACAACAGAAACAACAGAAACAACAGAAACAACAGAAACAACAGAAACAACAGAAACAACAGAAACAGCTACACCCAACACCCTTACGACTACATCACCACCCAGCACAACAAAAACAACTGCACCCAACACCCTTACGACTACATCACCACCCAGCACAACAAAAACAACTGCACCCAACACCCCTACGACTACATCACCACCACAACCCAGCATTTACTTAAATTCCTACAGTCTCACGGATGAGGAGTTTG
>Ga0308019_10000021_pt1 | contig 118121 bp, 112 predicted proteins | sample Neamet284_FD_203135 | JGI IMG/M metagenome (GOLD analysis project Ga0308019, IMG submission 203135) | Marine microbial communities from water near the shore, Antarctic Ocean - #284 | ecosystem: Environmental > Aquatic > Marine > Unclassified | place: Southern Ocean | collected 2014-10-01
CCGATGGTAGTGTGGGGTTTCCCCATGTGAGAGTAGGTCATCGCCAAGCACCTCATTTAGTATTAAAAAACCCCTAGCCCAAAAAGCTAGGGGTTTTTTATTGGGCGCCAGAAATACTATGTGCCTTTGCCAGCTAACTATGCCAAGCAATCTCCATCTCAAAATATGGATTTCTGGTCTATATCACCTGTTTGCCATGTTATAATATGGTCTATGTTATTTAGGTGCTAAATCTATGTCTACCAACACGTTAATATTACTTCTAATACTATTTTGCATAATTATGGTTGCAGTCATAGTTGGCATTATTGTGCGCCAAACAAAGGCTGTAAAAATTAACCAGCGGCGGATTGAGGGCATGCAAGATATGCTTGAAAAACAATACAATAACCGTGTAAGAAGTATAGATGTGATTGCTAGAGCAATGCTTGATAAGCAATGTGAACTGACAGAGGGGTGTATTCGATTAAAACAGTTATTGGATTATATTCAATCTGATTTGTTAGTGCAGGATGAGTATCAAGTCATAGGCTTAATATATAGTGCCACCGAATATATGCCTATAAAGGAACAGTGGAAACAGTTAGACAAGAGCGCTAAAAGAAAATTCACTCAGCACCGTCTTAACTTAGAAGCCCAGCATGCAGACGCAATTCATGCTGCTGTGATGGCATTACAGAAGCATGAATTTTTAGTATATCAAGACTTAAACTAAAGCTTTTTTGATGCGTTTAACCGCTTCTTCTAACACAGATTTAGCACAACCAAAGTTCAGTCTTAAAAACCTTGCATCATTAAAGTTGCTGCCAGGGGACAAGCCAACACCTGCCTCTTCAAAAAAACCACAAGGGTCTTTCAAATTTAATTTAGATACATCAATCCACGCCAAAAATGTAGAATCCAAAGGCAGCATGCGCATGCCTTCAATAGAATTTATCTCATCAAATAAGTAATCTCGGTTTCTACGTAGATAGTTATTCATAGATCTCAGCCATGGCTCACCTTCACTAAGCGCTGTTAGGGTAGCAGTATAACCAAATGGATTGATCTCTGAGATAATGCCATGCATTTCATCTTTAAATGCTTTACGTAGTTCGTCATTGGCAATGACGGCCCATGAACAAGCAAGCCCTGCCACATTAAATGCTTTACTAGCAGCACCTAAGGTAATGGAATTATTAAGGGCATGGTCACTTACAGCTAGATACGGAATATGCTTTTGCTTTTCATCTAAAATGATATCGGCATGGATCTCATCAGATACCAAAATCAGGTTATTAGACTCACAATACGCGTCAATTTGATTTAATTCTTCACGGGTATAAATAGCTCCACCAGGATTTTGTGGATTACAAAATAACATCACACGTGCATCTTGGGCGTTGCGCTTTTCTAACGCGTTTAAGTCAATGCGCACACGGTCTTCAGCATAAGTCATAGCCAAATGGTTAGCCTGTTTACCCGCGGCTACAGGGGTAGTATGAAAATATGGGTACACCATATCGGGTGTGAAAACCTGTTTGTGTTGTTTAGACAAGCTGCGAATCGCAAGGGTTAAGCTAGCTACAATACCTGGCACCCAAACAATCCAATCTGATTCCACGTGACAGCCATACTTAGTCTGATAATAGTCTGCTACCACCTGGTTGCGCTGCTCGTCTGTGTTAGTGTAGCCAAATATGCCATGTTTCACACGTTCCTCTAAGGCATTTTGAATGACTGGAGCGGCCTTAAAGTCTGTGTCGGCAACCCATAAAGGGATAATATCTTGGTGTTTATATTTGTCCCATTTAGATGAGTTTGTGTTGTGGCGTTCGACAATGGTATCAAAACAATAGTCATCGTTAATGGGTATCATGTATGTTTCCTATCGTGTTTTACCAGAGGCTATATCTGGGTGAAATTACAGGTCTTAGTTTGTACCATATTTCCCCCTTTATCTAGGTTAAAAATGCGATAATCATGGTCTATGTTGATGGCCACGTTCGACTTGAAAAATAAAGTGTAAGACAACAGTAGAGTAATTTATGGTGATGTTCCCCGTACTTGATGAAACACAAAGGTTACAGTATTTGCAAGCTATTGGTGTGGCCAGCTGGTTACCTACACAGCCCTTGGTTGGTAGTGAGTTAAACCATAGTTACTGGCGCGAAGATCAGTCCCAAGGCGACTATCAATCATCAATGCCGGTTAAAACAGTGCAACTATCCGCAACATCGCCAGCTCTTTCTGTGCCTAAAATGGCTCCTGCCTCAGCTTCTGTGCTGGACATAACTCAAACACAGCAGCAACAAAGTGACACCGATCTAACGGGCGAGGCTACTGCTACTATCAGCGCCTTAAGCGCTCTTACACAGGGTGCTACAAACCATCATGCTAATGACTCAATGTTGTTAAAGTCATCTAATGAGTCTTCTGCTGAGGTCAATTCAAGTGTTAATGATCGTGCGCCAGTGCCACTTACTCGGGCCCATAGGCTTGCACCACTTCACTTAGGGTTATCATGGTATGCAAATGGTGTGTTGGTGGTTAACGACATTCCTGTGCAGGAAGGAGCGGCTATGAGTAGCCCTATACAAAGGTTACAAACAGCTATTGTTAATGCTATAAGGCCCGCTTTGTCAGACGCTAATGTGCAAATCATGCCGGCTGCGTCTATGGAATTCAATTGGCCTTTAGTTCCTGGACCCCATGCCGACCATTCAATTGTTGGTGCTCAAAGTGGCCTTAAATATAGTTTGATAAAGTTGTTAAAAGATAATCCTTGTAGCAAGCTGTTAGTTATGGGGCCGGCCGCGATAAATTTGTTAAAGCCTGAAATGGCTTTAGGCGAAAGTGGCAATATCGAACTTTCTGGCAACCTAGTTCAGGCTGTTTATAGCCACAGTTTGCACCAACTGTTAGCGGTGCCAAGCCTCAAAAAAGAGACCTGGAGTCATTTAATGCCCCTATTTGATAAACTTGAGCTGACCTAGGGCGTTATGTCTATAAGGGCGCTAGCCAAGTTAGATATAGTGGACATACAGAATTTCTCCTTAGCACCTAATGACCCAAGTTGGTCAAAAGGAGCCTTAGAGGATGTTTTGAATGGAATGCGCCAAGGCACTTACTTAGCCCACGTTAGGGTTGATGACATTACTGGTCGGATTATGGGGTATGTAGTTGCAAGCTATCTTTTTGAGCAGGCTGATGTACAAAATATTATTGTGAGTCAAGCCGATAGAGGGCAAGGTGTAGGGCGAGCGCTGTTGCAGGTCTTGACTAAAGACTTAGCGTGCCATGGCGTTGAAAATATCTTTCTAGAGGTACGCCCATCTAACCAAGCGGCCGTGAGTCTATATCAATCTGCGGGTTTTGTGCTTATGCAAAAACGCCGAGGTTATTACCCGCTCGTTAGTGGTTTGCGCGAAGACGCGTGGGTGTTTAGCCTAAAGTGTCTGTAGCAACCTTATAATCTGGATCTTCCATGACATTAAGCTCGACCATATTGCCCGCCTTAGAAAGCAGGCGTTTACATTCTGGGCTAAGGTGGCGCAGGTGCAATGTCTTGCCGGCGCGTGAATATCGTTCAGCTAAAGTATCAATGGCTTCCAACCCTGAGTGATCCGCTACCCGTGAGCGTTCAAAATCGATAATGACATCGTTGGGGTCTTTGATAGGGTCAAATAGTTCTAAAAAGTTCTGTACTGAACCAAAGAAAATAGGGCCACGTAAGTAGTAAATACGGCTACCATCCACATCTTTATGGGTCACCTGAGTATGTTTTGCATGCTTCCATGCAAACACTAGAGCTGAACATATAACCCCAACTACTACTGCGATCGCAAGATCAGTGATCACAGTAACTCCAGAAACCAAGATCAATACAAAAGCATCAGATTTTGGTATCTTGCCCAAAATTCTAAAGCTAGACCATTCAAAAGTGCCTACAACCACGATAAACATGACACCAATAAGGGCGGCAAGGGGGATCATTTCAATTAAAGGAGAGGCTACTAATATAAACGCTAATAGGAACAAAGCTGCACTGATGCCTGACAGACGACCACGACCACCAGAGTTGACGTTAATCATACTTTGCCCAATCATAGCACATCCACCCATGCCGCCAAACAGGCCAGTAGCAGTGTTAGCGATGCCTTGCCCCACACACTCTCTATTACCATGGCCGCGTGTTTCTGTGATCTCGTCTACTAATGTAAGAGTAAGCAGTGACTCAATCAAGCCAATGGCTGCTAAGATAATAGCGTAAGGCAAAATGATAATGAGGGTATCTAAATTGTAGGGTACGTCAGGAAGATGGAAGCTTGGAAGGCCGCCTGCAATAGACGCGATGTCGCCTACAGAACGCGTATCTAGGTTGAAGAATACAGCCAGTAACGTGACCACCAATATAGCAGCCAATGATGAGGGTATAGCTCGTGTAAACTTAGGCAAGAAGTGAATAATGGCCATAGTCAGGGCGATTAAGCCAATCAATAAATATAGCTGAGTGCCTTCTAGCCACTGCAAGGTGCCATCATCATCAATGAACTTAAACTGGCTCAACTGTGCCAAGAAAATAACGATCGCTAGGCCATTAACGAAACCTAACATAACGGGGTGAGGAACCATGCGGATGAACTTACCCAGTCGTAAAACGCCCGCCACAATTTGCAATATGCCCATTAACACTACGGTGATAAAGAGGTACTCAACACCATGATCAGCAACTAAAGCTACCATTACCACTGCTAATGCGCCGGTAGCGCCTGAAATCATTCCAGGTCGACCACCAATGACGGCGGTTATCAAGCCCACCATAAAAGCAGCATACAAGCCCACTAGTGGATCTACACCTGCGACAAACGCAAAAGCTACGGCTTCAGGTACTAATGCTAGAGCGACCGTAAGGCCTGAGAGGATGTCATTTTTTGCATTAACTGGCGCGCGGCTAGCGAGATCGAACATAGTATTTCCTAATAATAGGTAGAGCTGTAAAAACGCGCGTATTATACGTAAGTTAACAAGGTTTCTCAATGTTTTGGTAGGAGGCTGGTTGTTTTTTGATCAGTTTCGACGTGTTTTATATTGAGGAAAAGTGCATAATCAGGGACAATAGGCCTATTCAAGGTACATGCTGATGTGCCACCCTAAATCCCCTTAGATCACACCTATTATGTCCAACTTGATAGCAGAAGAAGTGGCTACACGTAGAACCTTTGCCATTATCTCTCACCCTGATGCAGGTAAAACGACCATTACCGAAAAACTATTGTTATTCGGACAAGCTATCCAAACGGCAGGCTCAGTTAAGGGTAAAAAAGGGGATAAAAAGGCCACTTCAGACTGGATGGCTATGGAGCAACAACGAGGTATTTCTGTCACCTCCTCGGTGATGCAGTTCCCCTATAAAGAACGTACGGTAAACCTTTTGGACACACCAGGACATGAGGATTTTTCAGAAGACACTTATCGAACCCTGACAGCGGTTGACTCTGTATTAATGGTTATTGATGGAGCTAAAGGTGTAGAAGATCGCACGGTTAAGCTGATGGAAGTGTGCCGTTTACGGGATACGCCTATTTTTACCTTTATTAATAAAATGGACCGTGAAGTTCGCGAGCAAATTGAAGTGTTGGATGAAGTTGAAGATGTACTCAACATTGCGTGTGCGCCCATCACCTGGCCCATAAGTATGGGTAAGCGATTTAAGGGCGTTTATAATTTGTATACTGACACTTTGCATTTGTTCACTCCAGGACAGGGAAGCACGATACCAGATGATATTCAAATCAACGGTTTGGAATCTGATGAAGCTGCAGCAGTATTAGGCGAATTGCTGGATGATTTAAAGGAAGAAATTGAGTTAGTACGTGGGGCAAGCCATAAATTTGATATGCAGCTGTTCCTAGAGGGCAAGCTTACGCCCGTATTCTTTGGTACGGCTTTATCTAATTTTGGCATACGTGAAATGTTAGATTATTTTGTAGAGTGGGCCCCAGCGCCAAAATTTAGAGATGCTGGAGAGCGTGTGGTGCAGTCAGTGGAGCCTAAATTCACTGGTTTTGTTTTTAAAATTCAGGCGAATATGGACCCCAAGCACCGAGACCGCATTGCTTTTATGCGCATCTGTTCAGGTAGTTATGAACGGGGTATGAAGATGCGTCATGTGCGCATAGGTAAAGATGTGAAAGTTGCTGATGCCGTCACGTTTATGGCAGGTGAGCGGTCCAACGTGGAGCAAGCATGGCCAGGTGACATTATTGGTTTACATAACCATGGCACCATTCAAATCGGTGATACGTTTACTGCAGGAGAAAATCTTAAGTTTGCGGGTATTCCTCATTTTGCTCCAGAGCTTTTTCGTCGAGTGCGCCTTAAGGACCCATTGAAAATGAAGCAGTTGAAAAAGGGTTTACAACAGCTATCAGAAGAGGGCTCGACACAGTTGTTCATGCCAGGAAAAAATAACGACCTGATTGTTGGTGCAGTTGGCGTATTGCAATTTGAAGTGGTGGCTTACCGTCTCCAGGACGAATACAAAGTAGAATGTATTTATGAACCGATCAGTGTAAACACAGCCCGTTGGGTAGAGTGCGATGACAGTAGAATGCTTGAAGAATTCACCCGCAAAGCAGCAGAAAATCTTGCCATTGATGGTGGTGGACACCTAACCTACTTAGCGCCCTCTAGAGTGAACTTAAGCTTAACTGAAGAACGTTGGCCAGATATTCGTTTTCGAGCGACCCGAGAGCATTAATACGGCTTTACATAAGGAGGGTTGATGCATCAGCTGATTGATAGTCACTGCCATTGGGATGACCCACGGTTGCAGGATCTGCAACCTACTTTATGGCAATCATGTGTCGATCATGGCGTGTCACAGTTAGTTGTACCAGGAACCCAAAAAGCTTTTTTTAAAAGGCAAATTTCTGTCTGTGAACAACACCCATCATGGCATTTAGCCCTTGGGTTACATCCCTATTTCAGTGACCGCCATCTACCGCAACATTTGGTAGATTTGGCGCATGCAATCCACCTTCATCGACCTGTTGCTGTGGGTGAAATCGGGTTAGATTTTGCTTTAGATACTACACTAGAAGGGTTTTCCATCAGCGACCAAGAGCGTTGGTTTATAGCCCAGGTGCAACTAGCTCAACAAGTTAAACTGCCTATTATAGTGCACAGTCGCAAGGCTAATGACCGATTAGGTCAGCTGTTAAGGCAGTTGAAGTTTGATCAAGGCGGTATTGTGCATGGCTTTAATGGTAGTTTACAGCAAGCACAAAAATTCACCCAGCTGGGCTTCAAAATAGGCCTAGGTGGCACCTTAACTTACGACAGAGCCCAGGCAATGCGGCGCTTGGCTAAAACATTGCCATTGGCGGATATTGTATTAGAAACAGACGCGCCAGATATGCCTATGGCTGGACAGGTAAAAGGCAGCCCCAATCTACCTGATCAGCTACCACGGGTGTTAGCTGTGTTAGGCAAATTACGGCAAGAGTCTCTACTGGAGATTGCTGCACGCACGGTCACCAATACATTAGAAGTGTTACGGCTTAAATAGCGACAAGCTATATCTCTTAATTGTACTGAGCTATTGAGGCTTAGCACATATCTGCAAACGGGTTGCTAATCGATAAATCCACAGCTTTAGCATAACCAGGTATATGAATTTCGTTGCGGTTAATCAATAAGTCTTCACCTACCAGCACGTTATGGCCAAACTTATAGGTTGGTTTTGATAGGCCTCTTATACTTTGCAAATCGTATTCCTGTGCGACTTGGATGTGTGTTTCTTGTGCTAGACGAATCAGCTCCATAGCTTTAGTGCCATGCTTTTTAGCCATGAGTTGGTTGGCTACGTGAGGGCCCATCAGCACAGCGCTGGCATTGTTGCCACCAAAACCTTTAGAGTTCAGTAGAACTGTGTCAATGCCCTCTACGCCTACTTCGTGGTGTGCCGCTTGGATGGTTAGGTTACTGTCGTGAACGTCGCTAGCAACGTGATCGATTGTCTTGATGCCGGGTAAAATCCCATAGCGCCAAACTCCTAAAGAGACAGCAAGCTGATCTCCACCTGCTGTGCCTTGAGAGTGGCCTAGATAGGCTTTAACTGCAGCCACCTTCCAGCGATGTATACCAAAAGCCTTAGCTGTTTCATTGATCACGTGGGATTCAGTGATCCGATTTTGTGGTGTGCTTGTGCCATGGGCTTGAACACAAGAACGCTGGCGCAACGATTCACTGCCAAGCATGCTTTCGGTGAGCGCAGCTGCTTTGGCTAAAGTAATATAATTACCTATTCCTGGAGCTGAAATAGATTTTTTATGACCGTCAGCATTAACAAATACACCAGGTACTGCCCCATGGATTTGCGCTCCAAGCTTGAGGGCCAAGTCATCACTGGTTAGGACAATCCATTGAGAAGCCTCACCCATTGTGAAGCCACAATTGGTGGAGAAAGGCCGAGAAGTGCGGCGTAGATCTGGTTCAGCGCTCACATCCAAGGCGCACAGTTCATGATCTTCAGCTAAAGCACCCATAGTACGGAAACCTTCCATTACTTCAGGGGTAATGGGAGCATCACTGCCACCAACAATAACTAAATCGCGGCGGCCACTTTTTATATCTTCCACGGCATTGCGCAAATTATATAAAAACGTGGCACATGCTCCTAAGGCTGAACCAACAGCACCTACGCTGCCTAGTAGGTAAGCATTGACAAAGTCAGCAGGCATTTGGCCATAACCTAGAGGCATTTGCTTTGAGGTAATGCGTTTTCCAGTGCTTGGACTTTTTAATAAGCCACCAAAACCGGCTTCATCTAATTGACCAATTGAATTGCTGGCGTAGACTGCTATTCGGTCTGGGGCAATTTGATCTTGCATTGTTTGCCAAGCAATACCGGTAGAGCTAAGGGCGTCTGATGCGCCAAAAATAGTCATTTGTAAATTGCGGGGATGGTTGCGTGATTGGTAAAGCGATCCGGGGTCAAAACCATCTGGTAACTGGCCAGCAGCACTGACAGGCGCACGTTTAGTGTCTGGTAAAATGGCTGAAAAGCTACCTGTGATAGTCACCTCTACGGTATCACCATCAATGGCGTTTACTTGCCAGTTGTCTGGTAGACATGTGGGTAAGTGACGTTTGCGCATACGAATGCAGGTGCAGTCACCCGATGAAGGCTTTATTTGCGCTGCTTTGTTAAGCACAAGTTGGTATATGTCGTAGGCTTCTGGCCGAATAGGTCGTATCAAAGTGGCATTGTGTACTTCTTCGGTTAGCTGATCTGCTAGTTGAGCCTGCGTGAGTCCTTGAGTCTGACCAGTGAGGTAGTAAAGGCCATTTGAAAAAGTGGCTTTGTTAGTTAAAGTGGCTAGATCCGTGACTGTATCTAGTTTACTTTGCGTGTCTAAGTGATCAGCAATGAGACGCCGATAACCATGGTGTGAGGAGGTCCGACCAGCGGCATTTACTCCGCCAAAACCAATAATGACTGGTAGATTTGACAACTAACAATTCCCCAAAATGAATGACATGAACACGATATCAGACCATTCTAGCAGAGTGGTGGCTAAACTCTAGGGGGTGTGACCTAATCTAGTGTATTCGATGTACATCCAAGTGTAAGTGAATGACTTTCTTACCTAATAAGTGTAATTCTCCCTGGGATCTTTGCTCTCCGTCACTACTGAACTCAAAAGTAAACTGCCTTAAGGGTGAAATGTGTCCTTTGCGATCACGCTTTAAACGAGTTTTTTTAAGAGCCACCGTATCATCAAGGAGCTGAAGATCTTGCTGTTCACATTGTTGTTTTGCAAGCATGCGCGCTTTATCTTTCGCAGCGCTGGTGTCCCACCAATAATACAGGCCTAAAACTAAAGGCACTAAAAGCCATTCTAAACTCATTAACCACCTGCCTTTTTAATTGAAAGCCAACCACGATTAGCCAATAACATCATTAGTATATCGCGTTGGTCACCCTGTAATTCAAGAGTGTGTCCTTTGACAGATCCACCAGAGCTGGTCTTTTGTTTGAGTTCTTTAAGTAATTTTTTTAATTCTGGCTCAGCCATTGGGATGCCAGTAACCGTTGTTACCCCTTTACCTTTTCGGCCTTTAGTTTCTAGCCTTATACGCACGTTACCATCGCCCATGGTGCTGGCGTTATGGTTGCACTGGCACAGAGCCTGGCTACAGTCAGGGCATAATCTACCTTGGTCAGTGGAATAGACGAGTCTAGACATGTTAAAGAGCCTCTGGAGTAGTGATGCCGTGAATAGGATCTTCAATGACAACTTTTGGGCGAACAAGGTGAACTAGCTCGCTGCAAGGGTGTTCATCTGCATTGCCCCACCAATCCTTTTGCCACGGTTCTAGTTTATTGGTGCGAATCATGGATCTAATATCATCTATATAGTCGATGCCCCTGGAGGAGTAGCTTTGCAACCCTGCTGATAATGCTCGAGCAGAAATAGTTTCCTGGTTATTGATAAGGCACGCCCGAATATGCCGCAACCCTCTATAACCTCCATGGGAATTGAGATTACGAATATACGCATCTACAGAGGCCTGTGGGTCTTTGAATTTGCGCACTTCATAATTGGCACCCTCAGGCCTTCCACTTGGGACTAAGCCACAGCCTGGGCTAAAACACCATTGGCCAAAGAGGTTATTGCCCTCCATAGCAAAGCGAGAGGTGCCCCAGGCGCTTTCGTTAGCTGCTTGAGCAAGCACTAAGGCTACGGGTATTTGATCAATTTTTCTTAATAGTAAGTTTATTTGATCCTCAGGTACCGTGGTTTTAATTTTGTACCTTTTTGCTAGACGGTTGAGGCGCTGTGTTTGTTGTGAAGTGAGACGTTGAGGTTGCATACGTTGGATTTCTATTCGTAATTGCACTATCTTTGCGTTTGCATTGCGTGCCAATACTTCTAGATAGTTAAAAAAAGAAAGCTTTTTTGTTTTAACGTCGGCAATAGATGAGAAATCAGGCAGAGGTTCTACACTAGGGCTTAATCTAGCTTCAATAGCATGGCTTATGCTAGAAGCTACGCTTGCAATAGAAACCACTCTAGAGGAAGTGCTAGGTTTGGCACTTAGCTCACTATCAACTTCATTAGGTGCCTCTGCGGTACTACTTGGCTTTGCCGTTCCTACCGGCGTACCAGGAACGCTTAAAACTGAACTTTGATCAAGAGCTGGCGTGTTTTTTAGTAAAAAGGCAACAAAAAGAACGATGACCAAAGCGGTTAGGCCGGCATACTGGCGAAAAAATGTGACGGCATTCATAGGCAGCGCGGCCCTCTTAGGTATCTAAACGGGTAGCATCAGGGCTAGGTTGGCCCCTTAGCTGAGCTATTAAGCGGGCATTTTCTTGCTTCAATTGCGATATTTCTAGGGTGTATGCCAGACTCTGAGTGAGCAATAGGCCGACTTTACTCTCTAGTGTCCGCATAAGTGAAGCAGTGTCTGGTATTGTTGGTGCAGGATTCATTGAGTTAAATCTTAGCCATCTTTTTTGCTGTTTCAATGGCTGCAAAAGCGCTCATTTGTGCTTCAGTAGCAGGTAGCTGGTGAGCATCTTTCCATTGGTCATAGGGCATGCAGTAGACATGCTCGCGGGCTTGATCATAGTCCATAGGCACATTACTGTCTTTGGCAGCGGCCATAAGCCACTTGCTCATACAATTGCGACAAAAGCCCGCTAATATCATCAAGTCAATATTTTGCACGTCTTTGCGGGTGTCTAGGTGTTTAACTAGCCTACGAAAGGCTGCCGCTTCAAGTTCTGTTTGTGTTTGTTGGTCCATATGAGTCTCGTTAAGGCCAAAATAATCAACCACCATAATATCGCTTTAACTGTCCTAGTGCTAGCAGGGTTAGCTTGAGGCTTGATCTCTAATCCATTATAGGTAAAATGCTGGTTGTATGTACAGCGAATCATAAAGGTGTCTTTTAGGTGAGCAGGAAGATAATTCATTGCGACTGTGACTGTTTCTACGCTGCTGTAGAAATGCGTGAGGAGCCAAGCTATTGCCATAGACCTATAGCTATTGGGGGTCCGGCAAACAGCCGAGGCGTCATTGCGACCTGTAACTACCCGGCCCGAAAATTTGGCATTCATTCTGCTATGCCGTCCTCCCAAGCTCTCCGCGCCTGTCCAGAGCTATTAATTTTACCTGGGCGTATGGCATTGTACCGTAGCGTTTCGCAGCAAATCATGGCTATCTTTGAACGCTACTCTGACACAATAGAGCCATTGTCTTTGGACGAAGCCTTCATAGACGTAAGCGAGTCTACTTTGTTTGGTGGCAGTGCCACCTTGATTGCCCAGCAGATAAGAGCTGATGTAGAAGCTGAAGTAGGAATCACCATTTCTGCAGGAGTGGCACCCAATAAATTCATTGCTAAGGTTGCAAGTGATTGGCGAAAACCCAATGGTTTATTTGTCGTCAAACCTGACGAAGTCGATGCGTTTAGTGCACAGCTGCCAGTCAAAAAAATACCAGGAATAGGTCCTGTAAGTGCTGCTAAATTAGCTGGAAAAGGCATTCATACTTGTGCGGACTTACGTTCTTTTAGTGAGTTAGAGCTAGAGCAGCATTTTGGGCGTATGGGACAAACACTTGCTTCACGTAGGTTTGGAGAAGATCACCGGCCTGTGCAAACAAGTCGGGTGCGAAAATCTGTCTCTGTAGAAAATACATTTGCTCAAAATATAACCAGCATCGAGGGTTGCAGTGGCGCCTTGAATCCTTTGTATGAGGAGCTGATGGGTCGTTGGGCCAAGCTCTCTAGTCACTATGCAGTGTCAGGATTGGTGGTGAAGTTGAAGTTTGCAGATTTTTCACAGCTCACGCGAGAGCAAGCCAGTGCAGACATAGATTTAGAATTTTTTAAAAAGCTGCTAAAGGTGGCTTTTCAAAGTGGTGATGCACAGCAGCAAGCTAAAGGCGTTAGGTTGTTAGGATTGGGGCTTAAGCTAAAGGCCCCAAACCAGCAACAACAATTACGTTTGTTTTGATCTATTTGTGCGTCTAAGTGCTGCGCTTTTTACCCGTGAGGGTAGCACCTAAGTTTTCTAGCATTAGCACCATCGACGGCACCACAAATAAGATAAGCAATGTGCCAAGGGCCAAGCCAAAGACGATAGATATGGCCATAGGAATAAGGAACTGTGCCTGTAGTGACTCTTCAAACAAGATAGGTGTTAGTCCTGCAATCGTTGTCATTGAAGTTAATAGCACGGCCCTTAGGCGCTGGCATGCTGCTTCTATTATGGCTTCTTTAGGGTCCATGCCGTTTTCACGGAAACCTTTGTAGAACGAAAGCAAGACAATGCTGTTGTTAATAACGATGCCTGATAAACCAAACAAACCAAACAATGACAAAATAGTGAGGTCTCTATCCATCACCAGGTGGCCTAACACTGCGCCTGTCAAACCAAAGGGTATGGTGAACATTACGGCAATGGGCCAAGTGTAAGATGTAAACACCCAAGCTAACACAATGTAGATCAGAATAAGCGCTAGTACTAAGCCCGTAAGCATATCATTAAGCGTGTCTCGTTCATCAGCTCTAGCACCACCAAAATTGACCTTAACCCCATACTGGCGCTCAAGATTTGGAATCACATCTTTTTTCAAAGCTGCAATTACTACGTTGGCATTAGTTGTGCCTACATCCACATCAGCCTTTACAGATACTGTAAGTTGGCCATCTTCACTGCTAAATTTATCTATGCCACGACGAGAGCTAAACTCCACTAGCTCTAACAAAGGCACAGTATTGCCTGATGGAAGAATAATAGGTAGGGCATATAAAGTGGCAAGGCTGTTACGGTCTTGGTCTTTAAGCATCAGCCTAACATCAATTTCGTCTGCACCCAGGTAAAAGCTTTGCACTGTGACGCCATCAAAAGCATACCTTAGTTGGCGCCCAATATCGGCACTGCTAAGCCCTAAAGTAGTGGCTTCTGGTGTTAGGCTAAAGATCAGCTGTTCCATGCCATACGGAAGGTTATCATTAATATTTTGAACACCTGAGAATGCCTTTAGCGAAGCCTGTAACTCTAAAGCCACTTCTTTCATTACGCTAGCGCTAGCGCCAGTAATATTAGCTTCTATGGGCTTTCCAGGTGGGCCAGATTGAGGTTGATCGATAATGATTTTTTCTAAACCAGGTACTTTGGGTATTTTACTGTTCCATGTTTCTATGAATTGGGCATTAGAAATCATTCTCAATTCCGAGCTATCCAGCTCTACTTGTAAAAGGGCGACCTGGTCAGTGCTAGAAATACCTGCTGTGGGAAGGGTGTTAGTGCCATAATAGCTCACGCTCTCACTAATTAAGTCGCCACCTAATTCAGCTTCGGTTGCTAACAAGGCCTCCTCTACCTTCACAAGGTAGGATGCAACTTCACTAGCAGGAGTGCCGCTACTAAACTGCACGTTGGCTCGAATGCTGTCACCATCTACACTTGGGAAAAAGGCAAATTGAATCCGCCCACCTACCAACAGACCTACGGCTAAAACTAGCGCGGTGATGGCCAGACTGAATGTCACTAAGCGAAAATCAATTGCAAAGCTAACAGCAGGGCGGAACATGTTATTTTTAAAACTTTCAAACCCGCGGTCAAACGACGTACGCAAACGCGAAGGTTTTTTAGTGGCCTGATTCTTAAGAGCATGGTGAAGGTGACCAGGCAAGATTAAAAAGCACTCCACTAGCGATACTAAAATAACGCAAATAACAACAATTGGAATGTCTGCTAGGATGCTACCAATGGTCCCGTTGATTAATAGTAAAGGTAAAAAGGCTGCAATGGTCGTCAAAGACGAAGCTGTTATAGGCCCCATCATGCGCTGAGCACCCCCTAGGGCAGCCTCTAATGGGCCTTCCCCTTGTTGGAAGTGCGTCAGGGTGTCTTCGCCTACCACTATGGCGTCGTCTACAATAATGCCCAAAGCCATAATCATGCCAAACAGACTGATCATGTTGACAGACCCACCGATGAAATACATCACGCCCCAAGTGGCTAATAATGAGGCAGGAATGCCCATGGCAACCCAAAATGCCACTCTAGAATTAAGAAATATGAATAGTAACCCCACCACAAAAAGCAAACCGTAGGCTCCGTTGTTAATCAATAGGCTAATACGGGCTTTTAAAAGAAGCCATCTTTCATCAAACACGGCAACTTCTACACCTTCTGGCAGGCGTTTACGGGCGTCCACTACCCAGTCATTCATGATGGCCGCCGTTTTAATGGTGTCATCATTTTTACTGCGCAAGATGGTTAGTTGTATCGCAGGCTTACCCTCATAAGTAATGGTGCCTTGATCTTCTTTAGCACGCAGGCTAATGTCCGCAACATCACCTAAGCGAAGAAGTTGGGCATTATCGCCAGTAAGTAGGGGCAACTGCTCAAAGCTACTCACGTTTGAAACTTTACCAATTGCGCGCAGTTGTTTTGACCCATCCGTGCGACCAGCGGTGCCTGCCATAACATCTTGGCTTTGGTTATTAATTAACCCTGCAATGCTTCTCAGTGATAAGCCAAGGTCGTGAATAGTGCTTGGGTTAACTTGGATGGCAATTTCTTGCTCAGGTAAACCACTGACAGTAATCTTGCTGATACCTTTGGCTAGTAACTCACGCTCTGCTTGACGTGCTAAGTTTGTCAACTCATCCACTGGGCCATCTGCAGTAATAAGAACAGTGCCTACGTTTTCATACATTACAAACTGTTCAATAGTGGGAGTTTCAGAATCTGTAGGCAGATTTTGAACAGCATCTACACGCTGTTTAATCGCGTTAGTGGTTTCTGTGAAGTCTGCACTACTTTCTATTTCTAAAATGATGGAAACACCACCACGAGAAGTGTTCGATTGCACTTTCTTTACATTGGCAACGTTCTTAAGTTCTTGCTCAACAGGAATGGTAATGCTGTTTTGCACATCTTCTGCGGCAGCTCCTGGCCAGGGGATAAATACAGTAACAACATCTACTGCGAAATCTGGAAAAAACTGGGTGTTAAGTTGCTTTAAACCGTAGCCACCAGATAAAAATAGCAACAACATCAAAAGGTTAGGGGCGACTCTATGATTGGCAAAGAGGCTAATAAATGATTGCATCATGTGATTATGCTCCGTCTAGCGCATTTCGACTAATAAGCCAGTGACGGCGTTAGGAAGTTGTGTGATTAAAATGTTATCACCGCTAAATAAATCTGGGCTTCGCACTAGTGTCAGGCGTTCACCAGTTGGGCTGGTCCAGTCGCCAATGCGTTGAATGTTTATGGCTTCCAAGCGATTATCCACAATGCGGTAAATACGATTTTGACCATAGATCGATAGTGCAGGAACAGAGACAACATTAGCTTCTGTAGGCAATTTAACTTTTACTTGTAAGTTTCGGCCTACTTCAATATTTTGGTCGCTATTGAGGCTGAAGAAAGCGTCAATGCCACCTTGGCTAGATGAAGCTTCTGCTGAAAGGCGATCTAAGGTTAGGCCATAGGTCTTACCACTAAGGGTAATGCTGGCTTTTAATCCGCGGCCTGAGTTAGCTGTTTGCATCAGTGGCAGGTATCGTGCTGGAATTTGGCTGCGCACCTCTAAGCTTTTGTTATTATAAAGTTTAACTACGCGGTCTCCGTTGCGCACTCGGTTGCCTGATGCGGTGTCCACATTGAGTATCCGGCCATCAAATGGTGCCACTATGCGAGTGCGCCTCAAGTCTAATTCAGCAAACTGCAGCTGAATTTTGCTTTGGGTTAATTGTGACTGTAGTTGTGCGATGCGGTTTGGATGATCTGCGATCATATTCTTTCGATTGAGCAGAGAAAGCTGTTGCTGTTGTAATGCTCGAGTAGCTTCCTCTAAACGTAAAGCAGGAGCCACCTTTTTTGCCACCAATTGTTGCTGGCGCTCAAGATTTTTTTGATTAATGGCTTGCAGCTGCTGTTCTATTACCAAAGCTTGTTGGTTGGTATTGTCACTATTAATTTCACTTTGAATACGAGCTTCAACATCCCTTAAGCTTGCTTTGCGCTGAGCTAAAGTTAAGCGCAATTCGCTATCATCCAAAACGACTAAGGTTTGCCCTGCACTTACGCTGTCCCCACGGCCAACATCGACCTGGGTTACAAAGGCACTCACAGTTGAGCTTAGCTGTGCTGTTTCACGGGCTTCCACAGCACCATAAAGAACGACTTCCGGAGCAATGTCTTGCAACTGCACCAATTGACTAGAAACTCCCCATACTTGTTCCGTGATAGGGTTAGCTGGTGCTTTGGGTTTAGAGTTTTTAAGGTTGATGAAACCTGATATGGCTGCTGCTACGATAGCAATAGGAAGCACAACTCTAGTTAAGAAGCGAAAAATAGCAGTTTTGGATATCATGAAAAAGCCTTTCATTTGAAGCATGTAAGTGTTGCCCAGAATAGAGCAAAGATAAAGAGCGAAATTTTACATTAAAACAAACTAATTTGATAACTCGACTCATCAGTGCGGTATGCACTTTACGTCTTTTTACGATCAAATTAGCTAACATTCTAACCCACTTTGGTTTCAACAGTTTCCGGCACCGTTATAGCAGCATATAATAGGAGTTATGTTGTTATTATTGATAATTAGGAAAGCATTATGTCCACGCAAGACTATAAAGATTATCGGCGTGAGTACGAAGCGCCAGGCCTACGTCGCGCAAGCTTAGCAATTGATCCGTGGGAGCAGTTTTCCCATTGGCTAAGAGAAGCAGAGGAGGCTTGCCCATTGGACGCCACCTCCATGGCTCTAGCCACAGTTTCATCATCTGGCATGCCCAGTGCACGAATGGTGTTAATGAAGAGTTACAGTGAGAGTGGTTTGGTGTGGTATTCGGACAGGCGTAGCCAAAAGGGATGCGACATTGATCAAAACCCTAGTGCTTCTGTGCTCTTTTATTGGCAACCATTAGAGCGCCAAGTGCGCATCTCAGGTGCCGTGTACTTAGTGCCAGAGGCTACCTCTGACGAATATTTTAATAGCCGGCCTAGAGGTAGTCAACTCAGCGCGGCAGCTACAGCCCAAAGCCAAGTTGTCGAAGGGCTGGTAGATCTTGAGCAAAGTGTAGGCAAACTTGATGAGCAAACTCAAGATGGTGTGGTAGCAAGGCCGCAGCCTTGGGTAGGGTTTTGCCTTGCGCCGACTAAATTTGAGTTTTGGCAAGGCCAGCCTAGCCGTTTACATGATCGTTTTAGGTACCAGCAGACAACTGATGGGTGGACCATTGACCGTTTAGCACCGTAATAGCAGGTATTATGAAACAACCTTTAATGATTAGTGCTTTTGGTGAGCTGGCAGTCAGTCGGGTGCCACTTGCTAAAAAAGAGTCCTTAGGAGCTTTTGATCAAGCAGACCTTTTGGCCTTGGATTACTTACAAAAACAAGCCTTGCTAGGGGCAGCCTCTCGGGTGCTAATAGTTAATGATACCTTTGGTGCAATGACCTGTGCGGTGACACAGGTGCTGGTCGCGGCGCAAGCCCCAATGCCAGTAATGTGGAGTGATTCCCATATCGCCCACCTTGGGTTAGAGCATAATGCTCAGGCTAATGGGTTGCCAATGGCTTCTTTTGTGCAAGCACAAAATACTCCCCAAGGGCCATTTGACCTTGTCCTGTTGCGACTACCTAAAAGTCATGCACTGTTGCGTGATCAGTTAATCAGGATGTTGCCGCAACTTGCACCAGGGACATTAATTGTTATGCCCATGATGGTTAAGCATATAGATAATGCATTGTATCAATTGGTGGAATCTTTACTGGGGCCACTGACGACAAGTTTGGCGCATAAAAAAGCCCGTTTAATTTTTGCAGTAAACCACGAAGAGGTTGTTAAACAGCAGAGCAAACCTCTGGAGGCTAGCTGGGGTGTTCCTGCTTTTGGGATCTCGTTACAGAACTTTAGTGGGGTGTTTGGTCGAACCAAACTAGACCCTGGTGCGCAGGTGTTGTTGGAGCAATTTCCAGAAGGGCCATATGAATCAGTGATCGATTTAGGCTGTGGTAATGGTGTTCAGGCCATCGCTGCGGCCAAAAAATGGCCAAATTGCAAAGTGGTTGGGATAGATGAATCCTACATGTCTGTTGCTTCATCGACCATTAATGCTGAAAAAAATGGTGTTGCTGACCGCTGTGATTTTAAGGCTAATGATTGCTTATCCAATGTAGAAGCTCAAACGGCAGATTTGATTTTATGTAACCCACCCTTCCATCAAGAAAGGGTGATAGGGGATCAAATAGCCATGCGCATGTTTGCTCAAGCAGCAAAAGTGCTCACTAAAGAAGGTGAGCTTTGGGTCGTGGGCAACCGCCATTTAGGCTATCACGCCAAACTTAAGCGTTGGTTTAGCAAGGTGGAACAGGTAGGGGCCCACCCAAAGTTTGTGGTGTTAAAAGCACAGGTTTAGCTGGGTTTCTTTTTGCCAATAATATCAGGGTTGTAATTGCTGATATTTTTCCCCTTTATTGGGCGATAAAAATCTTCAATTGACTGCATGTCTGCTGCCATATCATCTGTAGTAATGAGCATTTTCCCTATGCCGCCAGTTCGGTTGGAGTAATCAAAATAAGCCAGCGCTATAGGCACGTTTGCGCCTTTAGCCATGTGGTAAAAGCCAGTTTTCCAACGGTCTACCCCGCTGCGGGTGCCTTCTGGAGCGATGGCCAAAACTAAATTGTCATTGTCAGCGTAGGCCTCTATTGAAGCATCTACAAAGTTCTTGCTAGCTTGTCTATTTAGAGGAATGCCTCCTAGCCAACGCATTATAGGCCCTGCAACACCTTTAAACAGGGTGTGTTTGCCAATAAAATAAACTTTTAAACGTAAGTGAAGTGCTATAGCAATGCCTAGGGGAAAGTCCCAGTTAGAAGTGTGAGGAGCGGCAATAATGAGATAGCTGCCTGAGACTGGCACTACATTAACAACTTTCCAGCCAGCCAGCTTTAATACAAGCCAGGAAAGTAGTCGCATAAAGTGAATAACACCTGGAGTATCATGAATGGTAAAGTGCATGGAAATACGGGCCTAGAAGAGATTTATGCGGTATTATAGCAGGTCGCTCATGAGCATGAGTAATGTTTAATTTTATCAGCCCTAATTAAAGTTTAAAGGGCACTTTGGAGTCACAAATGAAAATTGCTGAAAACAGCGTAGTTACCTTCCATTACACACTTAAAAATGGTGCAGGCGAGCTCGTTGATACCTCGCGCGAAGGGGAGCCGTTACCTTACTTGCATGGTGCAAATAATATTGTGCAAGGCTTAGAAGAAGCACTTGAAGGAAAGCAGGTAGGTGATTCTTTACAAGTAGAAGTGCCTCCGCATTTGGGTTATGGCGAATACATGGAAGAAATGGTTCAGCAGGTAGAACGTGAAATGTTTTCTGGTATCGAAACTCTTGAAGTGGGCATGCAGTTCCACGCAGAAGGTGATTCAGGCCAGCAGCAGGTGGTAACTATTACTGGAATCGAAGGCGAAATGGTGAGCGTGGATGGTAATCATGATCTTGCTGGTGAGACATTGCATTTTGATGTTGAAATTATGGGCATCAGAGAAGCTTCTGAAGATGAGCTGACCAATGGACACATCCATGGCCCGGCTTGTAATCATTAATTACACTAATAAATAGCCCCGTTAGACGGGGTTTGTATAAACTCGAATGAGTCTTTACTTCTAACCACTTAATCTAGAGCATGTGCCTAATATCATGGAAAAGACATATAACCCTAACGCCATCGAACAGCAATGGTACCAGCAATGGGAAGACAATAACTACTTTGCCCCTTCAGGTGAAGGTGTGCCTTATAGTATTGTTATTCCGCCACCCAATGTCACGGGTAGTTTGCATATGGGGCATGCTTTTCAAGACACCATTATGGATGCCTTAACGCGATTTAAGCGCATGCAGGGACACGATACATTATGGCAAGTAGGTACTGACCATGCAGGCATTGCTACGCAGATGTTGGTGGAGCGAAAGGTTCAGGCTGAGGAAGGTAAAACACGGCATGATTTAGGTCGTGATAAATTCCTAGAAAAAGTGTGGGATTGGAAGAAAGAATCTGGAGGCACTATTACACGTCAGTTGCGACGTCTGGGTGCCAGTGTAGATTGGAGCCGTGAACGCTTTACGATGGACGATGGTTTTTATACTGCTGTGCAGGAAGCTTTCGTACGTTTATATGATGACGGGTTAATTTATCGTGGTAAGCGGTTAGTTAACTGGGATCCAAAATTGCACACTGCAATTTCAGACTTAGAAGTGATATCCACTGATGAAAAGGGCCATATGTGGCACCTGCGTTATCCTTTGGCAGCGGGTGCAACCACTGCTGATGGGCAAGATTACCTTGTAGTCGCAACCACTCGTCCAGAAACCATGTTAGGTGATGCTGCAGTAGCAGTTCACCCTAACGATGAGCGTTATCAGCACCTAATTGGCCAGTTTATTACATTGCCTTTAGTCGATCGTTTGATCCCGATTATTGCCGATGACTATGTCGACATGGATTTTGGTACTGGCTGTGTGAAAATCACTCCAGCCCATGATTTTAATGACTATGCCATGGGCCAGCGACATGACTTGGGTATGATCAATATCTTTGATCACGATGCAGCTATTGTGCAAGTGCCCCATGTATACACCACTGCTGGCAAGTTGGTGGATGAGCATAGCGAGGTCATTCCTGCTGCCTACCGTGGTCTTGATCGTTCTGATGCGCGCAAGAACATTGTGGCAGACCTTGATACTGCAGGTTTGTTGGAAGCGATTGAAGACCATGGTTTAAAAGTGCCTCGTGGTGACCGTTCTGGCTTAATTATAGAACCCTTGCTAACAGATCAGTGGTTTGTAAGCACTAAGCCATTGGCAGAACCAGCTATTGCGGCTGTAGAAGATGGCCGTATTGAATTTGTGCCCAAACAATGGGAAAACACTTACTTTTCTTGGATGCGCGATATCCAAGACTGGTGTATTTCTCGTCAGCTTTGGTGGGGCCACAGAATTCCTGCATGGTATGACGATGAAGGTAGCTTTTATGTCGGCCGCAGCGAAGAAGAAGTACGCGCCAAACACGGCCTAGGCGACATTAACCTTAAACAAGATGAAGATGTGCTGGACACTTGGTTCTCTTCTGGCTTGTGGACCTTTGGCACCCTAGGTTGGCCAAATTCCACAGAAGCCTTAGCTAAATACCATCCAACAGATGTATTAGTTACAGGCTTTGACATTATTTTCTTTTGGGTAGCGCGCATGATCATGATGACTATGCATCTTACTAAGGATGAAACAGGCGAAGCCCAAGTGCCGTTTAAGACAGTTTATGTCCATGGTTTGGTAAAAGATCAAGATGGCGAAAAAATGTCTAAGTCTAAGGGTAATGTCATTGACCCTCTAGACTTGATTGACGGCATCAAGTTGGATGCTCTTTTGGAAAAGCGCACTGGCAACATGATGCAGCCTCAGCTGGCGAAAAAGATAGAAAAACAAACTCTAAAGCATTTTCCTGAAGGTATCGAGGCATACGGCACTGACGCCTTGCGCTTTACAATGTGTTCATTAGCATCTACGGGCCGAGACATTAAATTTGATGTAGGACGTATTGAAGGCAACCGTAATTTTTGTAACAAAATATGGAATGCTACCAACTACGTGCTAATGAACTGCGACGATCAAGACTGTGGCCAAGCAGGTGGTGAAGTTGATCTCAGCTTGGCAGACCGATGGATTAGTTCGCGCTTACAAAAAGCTGAACAGAAAGTAATCGAAGCAATTGGGCTATATCGCTTTGATCATGCTGCAGAGGCTTTATATCAGTTTGTCTGGAGTGAATATTGTGATTGGTATCTAGAGTTGTCAAAGCCTGTGCTATGGGATGACAATGCAACTGCAGCTCAGCTGCGAGGCACAAGGCGCACCTTGGTGCGTGTATTAGAAGCTGTATTGCGCCTAGCTCATCCATTGATGCCGTACATCACTGAAGAAATTTGGCAAAAGCTTAAAGGTCTTGCCGGGGTAGAGGGCGATAGTATTATGTTGCAGCCATACCCTATTGTAGATGAAAGTAAAATTGATGAAGTGGCCGAGTCTGACCTAAATTGGGTGCGTGGCATTATTGACGGTGTGCGTAACATTCGTGGTGAAATGAATATTTCTCCAGGTAAGTCTATCCCTGTTTTGTTTAAACAAGGCGACGCTTTCGACCGAAAGCGTCTTAATACGAATAGCCAGTTCCTTATTAAGTTAGCCAAGCTGGACTCTATTACATGGTTAGAAGATTCAGCCGAGGCGCCTTTAAGTGCAACGGCCTTAGTGGGTGCCTTAGAGGTGCTGGTGCCAATGGCAGGGCTCATCGACAAAGATGCTGAGCTTGGCCGATTGAACAAAGAGCTAGGCCGACTACAAGGTGAAATAAAGCGTCTTGGTGGTAAACTTGGGAATGATAAATTTGTTGATAAGGCGCCTGTCGAAGTAATTGAAAAAGAAAGAGCTAAACTGAAAGACGCACAATCTTCTGCAGACACATTGTTGCAGCAAGTGGCTAAAATCGAAGCTATTTAACTTTTTCAAATGTTATTTAGATCGTTGAAACAGCCTGATTAGACGGTTTAGTAGGTAAGAAGTCCAGAGCTATTTGACTTCCCTGTTAATGTGGTGCTAAACTACGCACCGCACTAGCTTGACCGTTACGTGTGAAGATCCAAACCGTAATTTGCGCAAAAATAGGTTTTCCTATTTAATAAACCGCGCAGATGATGGCGGTTTGTCAAATTAATTTAGTAGCAAAGAGTAAGAATATGAGCAAAGGTACAGTAAAGTGGTTTAACGCCGATAAAGGTTTCGGTTTCATCACTCCAGAAGATGGCGGAAAAGATTTATTCGTACATCACTCTGAAATCCGCAATGGCGGCGGTTACGCAACTTTGAACGACGGTCAAGCCGTAGAATTCGAAGTTGGCCAAGGCCAAAAAGGCCCTTGCGCCAACAATGTTGTTCCTTCTTAATTAGTTAAGAAAGATAACATTACAGAAAACGCCGCTTAATAGCGGCGTTTTTTTTGTCTTTAAAAAAGTTGACATCACTCATGGTGCTAGGTTAAAAACCAATACCAGCGTTGCTATAGAGTATTAACATGAGTGAACTGAAAGAAAATAGTTTTGATCGAAATCAAAATGCATTTATGGACGCCTTATATTGGTACGGTATCGCAACTTTATTTCGTGCGCCCCATAATACAAACCCAAGTGATTGTGATATTGCATTAGTTGGTGTGCCTCACAGTAGTGGTAACGGCACCACAGAGCGAGACCAACATTTAGGGCCTCGTGCGGTTCGCAATGTATCGGCTAATGGCCGGCGTGTACATATGAACTTTGAGTTAGACCCGTGGAAAAGTTGCCGTATTAATGATTTAGGGGATGTGCCTCTTACGCACATGAATGATAACGAAGTTTCTATTCAACACATTACTGATTATTACGCAAAAATTGATGCTGTAGGGACTCGGCCAGTCTCTGTAGGAGGTGACCACTCTGTTACAGGCGGCATATTACAAGCGTTGGGTGGGCCTCAATCAAATTTAACAGGTGGTGAGCCCGCCTGCATTTTACACTTTGATGCCCACACAGACTGTTTCAGTAATATGAAACACTTTTTAGGGGCTAAAAAATCAGCAGCCCACTGGGCCTCATACTTAGTGCAGCAAGGTAATGTAGATGCGCACCATAGTGTGCAAGTTGGAATTCGGGGTAATGCGCGCACATTGGATTGGCTCAAGCCTAGTTATGAACATGGCTATGACGTGATTACGATGGACCGGTATAATCAAATTGGTGCTCAGCAAAGCATTGATATTATTCGTGAACGTATTGGTGATAGGCCTGTGTACATCACGTTTGACTTAGATTGCCTAGACCCTACAGTGGCGCCAGGCGTCTCCAATATAGAGGCAGGGTGTCAAGGCTTTATGATGGATCAAGTCATGCAGCTGCTTCAAGCAACACGAGGTATGAACATTATCGGTGGAGATGTTGTGTGCTTGATGCCTACTAAAGACAGTCCTAACCAAATTACCGCAATGGTAGCGACCGCCATCATGTTTGAAATGATTAGTCTGATTGCAGACAGGCATCATTCAAGCTAGATTTTATGGTACTGCATTGCATGGCCTAGTTGGCTATATTTTGCGTAGTGTGCTCTTGCTGTTTGCAACATTTGGTCGTCTTGTACGACTAACTCGATAATCCGATCAAAATTTTCAGGCGCTAACTGTTGGCTTAGATTGATGCATATTTCACGATGGTCGGGTTGGGCTGTGCTGGGTATTGCAGGATGCCCCAAGATGACTGTTGCTTTAGCCCCTTCGTGTGTGCAGTTATGAGGAATAAAAGAATCTGGTTTAAAAGCCCAGATATAGTGGTCTAAGTGGAGAGCTTCTGCTTCACTGCTGCACACAATATAAACTTGCTGGCCAGCCCCAATGCATTTTTCCAACAAACGGCACAGCAGCGGGTAGCGGCTGGCCGGATCGTTAGACTTGAGCTGATAAAAATCTGCCCGACTCACTGTTATGCCTGGTTCACTAGATGTTGCACCAACAAAGGCACACATCGGCCAGTGGAACCTTTGTTTGCACCTGAAGTCCAAGCAGTTCCTGCAATATCTAAGTGTGCCCAGGTGAAGCTTTGTGTAAAGCGAGACAAGAAACATGCCGCTGTGATGGCACCAGCAGAGCGCCCACCAATATTACCTAGATCTGCAAAGTTACTATCTAGTTGCTCTTGATACTCTTCGCCCATAGGTAACTGCCATGCAGTATCAAATGCCTGCTTACCAGCGACCATAAGGCTTTGTGCAAATTGGTCATCATTGCTCATTACCGCGCTAGTGTGGTGACCAAGAGCAATAATGCAAGCGCCAGTAAGGGTAGCAACATCTACAACAGTTTTGGGGTTAAAACGCTCAACGTAGGTTAAGGCATCACATAAAACAAGGCGGCCCTCGGCATCAGTATTGAGCACTTCTACCGTTTTTCCAGACATCGTAGTATAGATATCACCTGGCTTAGATGCAGTGCTTGAAGGCATGTTTTCTGCGCTCGCCACGACCACCACAACATTGGCTTTAAGATCCATGTTGATCACTGCTTGCATCGCACCCAAAACACTGGCGGCACCACACATGTCATATTTCATCTCGTCCATTGCCGCGCCTGGTTTAATACTGATGCCGCCAGAATCGAAAGTAATACCCTTACCTACCAAAACGTGAGGTTGATCACCTTCTTTGCCACCTTGGTAGTTAATAACGATTAGTTTTGATGGTTCTGCGCTGCCTTTGCCAACTGAAAGCAGTGAATGCATACCTAAGGTTTCCATTTCAGCCTCTTCAAGCACTTGCGTTGTGACTTTGCTAGAACTAGCGGCTAATTTATGACCTTGTTCCGCCAAGAAACTAGGGGTGCATATGTTGCCAGGCAGGTTGCCTAAGTCACGACACAAATCCATTGCTTTGGCTGTGGCCACAGATTGCTCAAGTTGAGTTTGAGAGGCAGTGTCAGCGAGCAGTATCATGTTGGGGATATGTGGGGCATCTTTGTTTGCTGTTTTAAATTGATCAAAACTGTAGCAAGACTGGCCCATCGCTTCAACGCTAAGGCGCACTTTGCTTGGCTGGTCAAGGGTTGTGGTCTGCGCAGTGGTTAACTGATTAAGCACATTTGCGCCTGGGTTAGTGCTTATTTTCGACCACGCATCGATAGCCAGCTGTTTATATTTGCGACCACTAAGCTTTTCTGGAGCACCTGTGCCAATGACCAAAATTCGGTCAGGGCCAGCACCTGGATTAAGAAACAATTGGCTGTTTTTAAATTTACTAGACAAGTCACCACTGGCCAAAGCATTGGATATTGCACCGTTAAGAATGGCATCAGCAGCCTTAAGGCTGTCAGTGTCTAACACATCATTACCATCTGTACTCGCAGCCAAGGGTAAGATAACGCTAGATGCAGTATCGAGTTTAGAGGCGTCCTGTTGTAAATGAAATTCCATGCTGTCTCCTGACAAATTGACCAATGTGTGACCTTACGTAGTTGAAGGCAATGACAAAAGTCTACGCCAAATTGATCTGTGTCTCTAGGGATGTAGCGCTTTAAAAGGTCTTAAATCTTCGTTTTAGTAAAAATCTGGTACACTTAACGCCATTGTTAGCTTTAACAAGCTATTACTCCGTTAAGAAGCCAGCCATTTGTCTTTAATTACCCGATACATAAACAAAGAAGTGTTGATAACTGGGCTAGCAGTGAGCACGGTATTGCTACTGATTATCTCTAGCAGCCGCTTTGCGCATTACCTTAGTAAAGCAGTGACTGGGGAGCTTGACGCAGAGGCGGTATTGGCAATTATAGTCAACTTGCTGCCCGCATACTTAAGTACGTTATTACCCTTGGGGGGGTTTTTAGGCGTGTTACTCACCTTAGGTAAGCTCAGTGTAGATAATGAGCTAACGGTGCTTTTCGCTAATGGTGTTAGTCAAAGGCAATTAGTTCAGATCGTGCTAGTGCCTCTATCGATACTTGCAATACTGGTTGCTACATTGAGTTTGTGGCTTGCGCCAGAGACTTCTCGTAACGTAGAGGAAATTCTCTATGAGCAATCCCACACATCCGAATTTGATAGTGTGGTCGCTGGGCGCTTTCAGGGAAATATTGAGCGGCAAGTGATTTACGCTGAATCCATGAGTGATGATCGTCAACAATTACTAAATGTGTTTGTTTTTAATAGGCCTGCACCCAGCGTGGCACCAGTGCTAATTAAAGCAACTTCAGCTACACAGGTCTTTGATGAAACTTATAAAACTCGATATTTGTTGCTCAAAGAGGGCTCGCGAACCCAAGGCCAGCCTGGAGAACTAGACTACACAGTAACAAGATTTGAAGAGTTGGCCGTGCGGCTATTTACTCAAGAGTTGGAAATAAACATAACCCGTGGCTTTACCTTGCCCACTTTAATGCTTTTTGGCTCTGACAACGCCGACCACAAAGCTCAGCTCTACTGGCGTTTGTCACTTCCACTGATGACACTGATTGTGAGCTTTGTGGCGATTGCCTTGGGCCAAGTGAATCCCCGAAAAGGCCGATTTGCCAGATTGTTACCTGCCATTTTGGTTTATTTATTTTACTTATCTGCTTTAACAAGTTTAAGAGATGATATGGCCAGAGGAGTGGCTAATGCTGATCTAAAGATATGGCTGCTGCATTTAAGCTTCTTAAGTTTGGGCATGATTTTATTGTTTGGTCGGCAGTGGTTCAAAGTGCTGTCCAAAGGGGGCAAGCTTAGTGCGTCTGCTTGATATATATATTGCACGTCATATATGGGCTGCAGTAGCGATAGTGTTGCTTGTCATTTTAGGCTTAGATCTAATGACTGCATTAGGGAGTGAACTTGACGCCTTAGACAACGGAGCAAGTTTTAAGCAAGTGCTTACTTACATTGTATTAACGGTGCCTAGGAGAGTCTACGAATTTATGCCCCTCACGGTGTTAGTGGGCTGTTTGGTAGGTTTGGGAGCGTTAGCAAACAACAGTGAGCTTACGGTCATGCGAGCGGCTGGTATTTCTTTACGACGCATTGTCTGGTCAGTAATGCAGGCAGTGGCTGTGTTTGTTTTAGCGGCAGCAATCTTAGGCGAATTTGTAGCTCCGGTGAGTCAAAAAATGGCTGAAATAGAACAAACTCAATATAAAGGAGCCGCCTCTACCAAGGGCTTCTGGTTACGCGAAGGTAATGATTATATTTTTGTGCGCTCGGTGAAATCTGATGGTGTGTTACAGGATGTGTCACGCTATCGTTTTGCAGATAATAATTGGCAACAAACCCTAGTGGCAAAAACAGGTGAATATCAAGGGTCGCAGTGGACATTAAAGCAGTTGCAAACAGTCTGGTTAGAAGACCAAATTATTGTTCAGCAAGGCCAAGATGACATGGTTTGGCCAGTCTCTTTAAAACCTAACTTGCTATCTATATTAAGTATGGATCCACAACATTTGGCGATTGAAGATTTGGTTGAATATAGCGAATATCTTCATCAAAGTGGATTGGATGCAGCACCTTATGAATTAGCTTTCTGGAAAAAGATATTGCAACCACTAGCTACCTTGTCATTGGTATTTGTGGCTATCTCATTTGTATTTGGGTCTACCCGATCTGTGACTTTGGGCCAAAGAGTGCTGGTAGGTGTGTTAGTGGGGTTGGCTTTTAATTATGTACAGGAAGTCCTAGGCCCTGCAAGTAGTGTATTTGGCTTTACTCCACTACTTGCTTACTTAATGCCAATTTTAGTGTGTGTTGCAGGTGGAGCTTGGATGTTACGAAAAGCAGGCTAGCGCTAAAGTATGCCATCATCCAGACAAGCAGGGGCTTACCTGTTAGGCCTTAGGAAGCTGAACTACGCGACTGTTAGACCAGCGATCATGCCAGGCTAGGTGATCACTATCTAATAATATCCACCAATAGCCAATACCTAATACTAAGGCAGAAAAGATAGCGCCCATAAAGCGCAGTAAGGCTTGCTTTGCATTTATTGGTAGGCCTTGATCAGATTCTATGCGCAAACGCCACGCTAACATCCCAAGGGTTTGGCCTGATCGAGTCCAAAATAATGCGAAAAACAAAAAAGTAACTAGAAAGACTGTACTGTTAAATAGTGGCCCAGAGACGGCTTGGCCGTCATTAAAGGCAATGAAAATATAGCCCACTAACATCCATACAGCCATTATCAATAGGCTATCGTACACCATTGCAAGTAGACGTTTAATTAAGGTAGCGTTGGGGTGATTATGACTTTTAAAGCGTCTATTGCTCATGTTATTAGACCGTTGGTTAGGTTGTTGAAAGATGCATGCAAAGTGTTAGCCTCATCCTAGTGCTTTAAATCATCGCCAGTGTGCTTGATTTGGGCAATATGATAGCACAAGTTGATTGTATTTCGAGACGACCAAGGGCCTAAATCACCCTGTTAACTGCACCTATGAGGTTGTTTTTAAGGGGGGGCTTTTCCATCAAAAGCGGATGTTAATGTGCTCAATACCCAGTTAGGATGGCCTGATTTATCGTATACCCTAAATGCACTATTTTTTAAAATAGATAAACTGGTAGATTATATATGCCTGAAAATACCCTGCATCGCTGCAGTTGGCCAACAAAAGACGAAGAATATCTGGCGTATCATGATCAAGAATGGGGCCGGCCAGTGCATGATGATAAACGACTGTTTGAACAGTTGGTGTTGGAAGGTGCTCAGGCTGGATTATCTTGGATTACTATATTGAAGCGTAGGCACCACTATAAACGTGTTTTTTGTGAATATAATGTCACCAAGCTAGCCTTGTTCACCGACCAAGATATAGCTACAGCATTGCTAGATAAAGGCATTATTCGTAATCGCTTAAAGGTTAATAGCGTAGTGAATAATGCTCAAAAATTCATCAATATCCAGCAAGAATTTGGTAGCTTTGATACCTATATCTGGGGTTTCGTTGGGGGCATTACTATTATTAATAAGTTTGAAAGTAATGCAGATGTCCCTGCCCAAACTGACCTTTCGGTAAAGATTGCCAAAGATTTAAAGCAACGTGGCTTTAAGTTTGTAGGGCCTATTGGGATGTATGCATTCATGCAATCCATTGGAATGGTTAACGACCATATAAAAAGTTGTTTTTGTTATTCGCAATGTGGTCAGAGGTTAGTATGAAACGTTTAATGAAGTGGGTTTTAGGGGTGTTTTTGTTAGTTGTGGTGATTGGTTTTTTACTAATCACCTATCAACAAGCCAATCACTTGGTGCATCATCCGTTGGAGGCGCGCACGCCTGCAAAGCATCAGCCTCAAGACTTTGATTTACAAGTGGAGGAGGTGGTTCTGCTTAACGCAGAAGAGCAAAAGCTTCATGGTTATTTCTCGGACACCATTAATGGAGCATACGTCATGTTGCAGCATGGCTTTAAAGCTAATAGAAGTTATATGTTTGAAGAGGCCAAAATATTACAAGACGCAGGTTTTGGTGTATTGGTGACCAGCATTAGAGCGCACGACTTAAACGATGGTGACGAAATTACGTTTGGGGTGCGGGAAATAGATGATTTGGATGCCTGGTACACTTATTTAATTGACATAAAAGGTGCCAAAAAAGGAAAGGTAGGTTTGCTGGGTAATTCTATGGGAGCTGCGATAGCGCTAGAGTACGCAGCGCTTAATCAGGATGTTGCTAGTGTTGTTGCGGTTAGTGCATTTTCTTCATTGCAGGACACCATTAATGTATCGGTTGAGTATTTTACAGGGCTGCCTGCCTTTCCTTTTGCTCCTATGATTTCGTTTTGGGCCGAAATTATTCTTGATATGGAAGTAGAACAAGTCAACGCTGCAAGGGCTGCAGCGTTGTTATGTGATACGCCATTGCTAATTATGCAAGGTGGGCAAGACATCGTAGTGTCGGTGGAAAGTGGTCAGTGGATTTATGATGCTGCCTGTGGTGATAAAGAGTTATGGTTTGAAGAAGCCCTTGGACACACTAAATTTGACACAAAAAAACCCTTCCAGTTTAAGCGCCAAGTAATTGCCTTTTTTGATCGTACTCTTCTTTAACCTGTCAATTAAAGCCTCGAACTAAAAGTGTGAACCACTATTTTAATAAATTCCTTCCATATAAATGTAAGTCAACATAAAGCCTGGCTCCATGATGAAGCAGTGGTGACGGGTTGAAATTTTTGGGGCTGTATTAATCTGTCTCACGTTTAGGTCGAAACCTTCATCCAGCAAGTGATTAAAGGCTGTATTATATCAACATTGTTGAATTTAACTCATGGAAATTGTCTTATGAACCTGGCTAGTGCGTTTCTACCATGCCGCGTATCTTGCGCTTCGATCTATAAAGCTGCATCTGTGGATGCGTTATGCTGCCCTGTTTGTGGTCTCCCTCAAGAAGATGAACTTCAGGTGCTAAAACCTTGTAAGCACCTTGCTTGCGTATATGATCAGGAGGTTCAAGAATTTATCTATAAAAGTGAGGGGTTTAAGCAAAGGGCCTCAGCATTGAACTGGGTTATTTCTGGCGAGCTAAACGCCAAAATGTTGTCAAAACTTGGCTATGCTGATGAGCTTTTGGCATTAGACTTAGCTCGCGCTGGGAGCTGGAGCCGTGAACTTTTTGCGTTTGATTTTAATGCAGATTAGATGCTTTGTGCTTAAATTATAGGTTAACTTAAACTTGGGTTATTTTAATCTACTCTCTTTATTTGCACACTAGTGCTGTTTGCTTTTTAATAGCTCCTATTGCTCAATTGCCATAGGTCTTGTAAATGTCACCAATTCACCCCCAACTCATAAATATCCAATCTGACAGTGACCAGACTATTTTGCAGGTGTACCTTTGGCCAGCCGATGAAGCAAAGGGTTGGGTGCATATTATGCATGGCATGAGTGAGCACGCAGGGCGTTACAGCCATCTAGCTAAAGAGTTAAACGATGCTGGTTTTAACGTGAGTGCAAACGATCACCGAGGCCATGGTCTTACAGGCAAATCAACCGGCAGCTTGGGTCACCTAGCTAACCATGATGGCTGGGAAAAAATGGTGTCGGACCAAGCTGAAATTTTGCAACATCTTCAACAGCAATGGCCTCAGCCTCTGATTATCTTAGGCCACAGCATGGGCTCCTTTTTAGCCACTAGAGTGGTACAAAAATATGCCAATAAATTCGCTAGCCAGCTAAAAGCCCTAGTGCTATCAGCTTCTAATTACAGCCCTCCTTGGTTTTATCGCATAGCCTGCATGGCAGCCTTGTTTGAAAGGTGGCGACAAGGCCCACTAGGTCAAAGTGAGTTTCTCCAAAAGCTGTCTTTTGGGAGCTTTAATGATCACTTCAAACCTGTCCGCACAGCTAAAGACTGGATAAGTTCAGATCCCAGTGTGGTGGATGCCTACATTGCAGACCCACTGGCAGGCCACGGTATTAGTAATCAGTTTTGGGTTGACTTTCTGGACGGTTTGGCTGAACTATCAGAGCCTGACGCTATGGCACAAATACGCAATGACTTGCCTATTTACTTGTTTGCAGGAGACAAGGATCCAGTGGGTAAGCAGGGTAAAGGCGTTATAGCCCTACAAAAAGCCTTGCAGCGTGCAGGGTCTAAACATGTAGAGCGTTGCCTGTATCCAAACGGACGCCATGAAATGCTCAATGAAGTTAATAAACACCAAGTCACTGGAGACCTTTTAGCTTGGCTAAGGCAATGTGGACTTTGAAATGTGTGATCAGGGTTAGATTTTCATAGCAATTTTAGGTATTCTTTTGATGTAAATTTGGGGCTGGACAGCTTTTCAATGAATATAATTAAGGACAATATATGACACTCACTACATGGCTTTCACTGGTAGCAATTTGCTGTTTGGGCGCAATGTCACCTGGGCCTAGCTTGGCAGTCGTGTTACGTCATACGGTGAGTAATGGACGCATGCATGGCGTCGTTACAGCGGTTAGCCATGCCATTGGTGTAGCCTTATGGGCCTTGTTGACTGTATGGGGTTTGGCAGTATTGGTGGTGGAATGGCCACTGATGTATAAACTTATTACTTATGCGGGTGCAGCTTATTTAATGTGGATGGGAATTAAAGCACTGCGATCTAATGGTGCAGGAGAATTAGATGTAGAGTCTGTTGCTGCCCCCATTTTTGAAGCTGCAAGGGATGGTTTAATGGTGTCGTTGCTGAACCCTAAACTGGCATTCTTTTTTATTGCGCTATTTTCACAGTTTGTGTCTGCTGAATTAATCTTGGCTGATAAACTCATTATGACAGGCACTGCGTCTATTATAGACGCCGTTTGGTACGTTATTGTAGCCTTGGCTTTATCTCACTCTAGCGTATTGGACAAGCTACAAAAACGCTCTGCAGTCATCGACAAAATCAGTGGTGTTGTGCTGTTAGGTCTGGCGCTGCGAGTGCTTACACTATAGCGCTTTTAATGGTTGTAGCCAGTTATCCTTTGGGTAGTCACATGCATCGTCTACTAAGTGCAAAGTAAACGCTTGGCGTGACCGATTGGAGGTGTTGGCAGCACTGTAATGTGGCAGTTGTCCATGGAGAATGATTAGAGTGCCCGCAGGCACATCGAGCATGGTTAATGGTTCTTTTGGCCATGGGGTATTGTCTAAATCTTCAAATTCTGTGCCACCATTCTCTGACAACCTAAACCGCTGTTTAAGAGGGATTTTGTGGCCTTGTGGCATCGCTTGCAGGCACCCATTTTCAACAGTAGCATCCTCTAATGCCAGCCAAAATCCAATGCAACTTTTAGGCTGTGTATACAAAAAAGTAGAATCTTGATGCAGTCCTACTTCACCACCGATACTTGGCTGTTTAAAAATATGCATCGACTGCACTGCGCGAGGTTGAGTAATACCTAGTGCCTGACCAATGCCTGCAAAATCCAATTTTTCAACCATGGCTTTATACACTGGATCTAACAGATGTTGGGCGTGGCCTATTTTGTTAATAGACTGTTGTTTTGGCACAGTAAAGTTTCCTTCACTATCAATGGCTTTTTCCTCAAAGAAAAAGCCAATACCACTGGCTGATGCTAGAAAATAATCATCACTAGAGCGCTCTTGCTGGTCAGTTTTAAAAATAGAACGTTTTTGTGGTGGCTCAAATGCCTCAATTAAATCAGCTGCCCGTTGCATCAATGTTTGACGCTGAGCCGCACTGATAAAATCCTCTACAACAAGGTAACCTTGTTGGCTGAAATGCTGAAGTTGTTTAGGGCTGAGCATGGTCGATGTCCTATTGCCAATCAATGGTGTCTTCACCTGCAGCATCAATGTGTAACCATTGATCAGGGGCATCTCCTTCTTGCCAGCCAGAAGCAACACACCGCACTGCTGATTGGAAGTATTCAAAGGCTGCTTGGGCGCACGTTTTATCACTTGCCCATGGGGTGTTCTTGGTATTGAACCAGACACTGCTAAAGTTACTTTGAACTTTACTAAGCACGATGATTTCAAACTCTTTGTGCTTATCCAAGGTTTCAGATTTAGCACCTGCAGGTTGGATAAAAGTAGCCCAATAAGCCTGACGTTTTGGGGTAGAGCTTTGCACGTCTAAACTTGCTGTCACTGATTCTAGCCACGCTTTTATTGCATCTGGACTGACTGATTTTATATAAACTTCGATATCAGTTTGGATCATACTAAAGGCTCCTGTGCCATCAAGCGAGTGAGGATGCTCAGATATACTTGTGTCAGCTGCTCTAAGTCACTCACTTTTACGCATTCATTAAGCTTATGGATAGTACCATTACAAGGCCCAAGCTCAACCACTTGAGCTCCTGTGGGTGCGATAAAACGGCCATCTGAGGTGCCGCCAGCTGTAGACAGCTTTGTAACTGTGCCGGTAACAACCTTTATCGCATCGCGACATGCATCTACCAAAGCGCCTGAGCTCGTTAAGAACGGTAAGCCGTTATAGGTCCACTTGATGTCATATTCTATCTTGTGGTTATCTAGAATAGTTTCTACCTTATGGGTGAGGTCGCTTGCCGTAAGCGCAGTGGAATACCGGAAATTGCACATCACCTCAACATGGCCAGGAACCACATTAGACGCACCAGTACCGCCGTTAATATTAGCGATTTGAAAGCTGGTGGGTGGAAAAAAATCATTGCCCTCATCCCATGTGGTGGACACTAGCTCAGCTAGGGCGGGAGCAACTTTATGAATAGGGTTGATGACTAAGTGTGGGTAAGCCACATGGCCTTGAATGCCTTTGGCTGTGATCAAGGCGGTTAATGAACCGCGGCGGCCATTTTTGATGACATCACCCAGGGTGTCAGTGGAGGAGGGTTCGCCTACAATGCACCAATCCATCTTTTCGCCACGAGCTTCAAGTGTATCGATCACTCGGGTTGTGCCATCCACAAAGGGGCCTTCTTCATCGCTGGTAATTAGAAGCGCCAAACTGCCACGATGGTTTGGGTGTAAAGTGATAAATTCCTCAAGGGCAACAACCCAGGAAGCTAAACTGCCTTTCATGTCTGCAGCACCTCGACCATAGAGGAAACCATCTTTTATTGTAGGCTCAAATGGGGGCGTGTGCCATTGTTCTACAGGCCCGCTTGGAACGACGTCTGTATGGCCAGCAAAGGCTAAGACTGGCTTTTGTGTGCCACGGCGGGCCCAAAAGTTGTCTACCTCGCCAAAACGCATGCGCTCTATTGTAAAGCCAATCGCTTCAAGTCTAGCGATCATCAATTCTTGACAACCTTTATCTACAGGTGTGACGGAAGCTCGGCCCATAAGATCTTGAGCTAAAGCGATAGTGGGTGATAGAGGCATGGTTTGAGTCATCTTAGTTGTTGCTATGTAAGTCAGCGTTAAGCTCTACTAGAGTGCCATTGGGTTTCACTTCTATCCGTCCATTTAGTGAATTACGACGAAATAGTAGGTCTGGTTTGCCTGCAAGAGTGGCCGCTTTAACAGTGTCCACTACTTCATTTTTTTGGTTTAATAAAACGACCTTTGAACCTCCGGTGATGTATAAACCAGCCTCTATGATGCATCGATCACCAATGGGAATGCCCATGCCTGCATTGGCGCCGATCAAGCTATCTTCACCTACCGAGTTAACAATTTTACCACCGCCTGATAAAGTGCCCATGGTTGAACAGCCGCCACCTAAGTCACTATTATGACCTACGGTCACGCCAGCAGAGATACGTCCTTCAATCATGCCATGGCCCAAGGTGCCAGCGTTAAAGTTAATGAACCCTTCATGCATTACAGTAGTGCCTTCTGCCACATGAGCGCCTAAGCGCACACGTGAAGCGTCGCCGATACGTATACCTTTTGGCACCGCATAATCAGCCATGCGGGGAAACTTATCTACCGCGTTAACATGTAACCATTGCCCGCGCAGGCGAGCATCCATCTGACGCTGAGTTAAGTCATCAATTGAAATGGCCCCTTCGTTAGTCCAAGCCACATTTGGCAGTAGGCCAAAGATACCGTTAAGATCCATTGAGTTAGGCTGTTTTTGGCCTGTGGAAAGTAGTTGTAGCTTGAGGTACACCTCTGGTGTGCTTTTTGGAGCAGTATCTGTTTCTAGCAATGTGACAACCATAGGCTGGTTCTTGTCAGCTGCTTGGCTGAACCACTTGGCTTGTTCTGTTTCACTAGCATGATTAAAAGCTTGGGCAAGTTGGGAAGCTTGTGTGGCGTCAATTTGTATTGCTTGATTGCCATTAACTACATGACTACCTAAAACACTTGAAATAGCTGAAACTAAGTGGGTGCTTGGGTTTAAAATTGGCTGAGGATAAAAAACCTCTAACCAATCTCCTTGGCTAGATTGGCTACCAATACCAAAAGCAAAACTAAAATGGCTCATGCAACTCTCCGATAAATAGTGGGTAAAACTTATAGTTTAAAAATAGTGGCGTATTGGTCAGGTTTAAAACCGACAAAGGCCTGAATTTTGGGGTCATTATGTACGACCAGTATGGGCCGTTTAATCATGCTAGGGTTGTCGCACAGAAGCTTGAATATGGTGTCCTGGTTCAGCGAGCTCTGCTGCATCTGAGGCAGTTTTCGCCAAGTGGTACCACGTTTATTGAGCAATTCTTCCCAGCCAACCTTAGATGCCCATAGCTGTAACTCTTCAGAACTGGGAGGGTTTTTTTTATAGTCTCGAAAACTAAACTCAATACCTGCATCTAAGAGCCATTTTTTAGCTTTTTTAATGGTATCGCAATTACTTATGCCGTGCATCTGTACGTGTGCCAAAAGTGTTTCCAAAATGAATACTAAGCAGGTTAATGCAACCCTAAAAACAAGGAGCAAATAATACCAGAAATAACATTAGATTGGCTATTTACACAGACATACAAATAGCCGCAAAAGAGGCTTTAGTGGAGCAAGTGCAAAACGAGAGTAGGGTGCTACTCACTGAGGAGGGAGTTGGAAAAAATCCATTATCATTGCATTAAATAAGTGTGGTTTTTCTAGATGAGCTGCATGTGCGCATCCAGGAAGCACTGCAAGTTGCGCATCTGGAATATGCGTCCATAGCTGTTCAGGTTGGTTCCACTGGTAGGTTCGGTCGCTGTCTCCCCAGATCACCAAGCTTGGCGACCTTATCTGTGAAAGGTTTGATATGCCAGACCATGCCTCCATAGCGCTAAGGCCTGCAAGGGCAGCTTGAAGAGATACATTTTGTGACAGTGCTGCACAGATATGGTATTTGCTGGCTTGCTTGGCTTGCACGAACCATGTGGCTGAAATACGTTGTCCTGTTAGTGTGGGACCATCGGTGATCATTCGCTGTTTAGATTCCTGAATGGTTTCAAATCGGTTAGGCAGCATCCCCACTGGGCCGGTGCCATATAATATTAAATATTCGATTCTTGAAGGGATCATCGCTGCTAATTCTTGCACGATCATTCCGCCCATAGAGTGACCTAACAGATGAAACTGTTCAACGCCTTGCTGGTCGAGTTGATCGAGTACGAATGTGGCGAACCCTCTGATGGTGTCAGGGGATTCCATGGTAAGGTTTAATCCAAACCCAGGAAGGTCTATCGTGAAAATATGAAAGTATTTTGAAAATAAGGCCACTTGCTCAGCCCACTGGGAACTACCTCCCAAATAGCCGTGAACTAAGACCAAATTCTTTTTCACATTTGAGTGTGTCGGCTTAGAGTTTATCAATTGAGTCATACTTAAACCCTATTTGCGTTCACCTTGAACGATTCGGTCAAGCATCATTGCACAAAAAAGTATTGCAAATCCTGCCAGAATGCCCTGACCCACGTTGGCATATTGCAGTGCTTCAAGTACATCCTCCCCTAAACCTTTGGCCCCAATTAAAGACGCAACCACAACCATGGCTAGACTCAGCATGATGGTTTGATTAACCCCTGCGCGAATAGATGGGCTGGCAAGAGGTAAGTCTACACGTGTCAATAGATACCACTGACTTGCTCCAAAGGAAATCGCCGCTTCACGCACATGTTCTGGCACACCCCGTAAACCCAAAACGGTTAGGCGTACCACAGGAGTGCCACCAAAAATCATAGTCACCACCACTGCTGCTGCTTTGCCTGTTCCAAAAAATGCAATAACTGGGATCATAAATACGAATGCTGGCATGGTTTGCATAAAGTCCATAATAGGCCGAATAAACGCATAAAATCTTACTCGTCGCGCACAATAGAAACCTAAAGGTATGCCGATTAAAATGGATAAACATGCTGCGGTGCCTAGCAAAGCCAAAGTAGTCATGGACTTTTCCCAAAACCCTAGTAGCCCAATATAAAGTAAAAAAGTACCTGAATACATGGCAGGGCGTAATCCAGCAGAAAGCCAGGTTAAAAGAATGATAAAGCTAGCTATCACCATCCAAGGCGTCTGCACAAAGATCAATTCCAGTGCTTCGAGCATGAGCCGAATGCCGTAAGTGATGGCATCAAAGAATGCTTCTCCATTGATCACGGCGAAAGAGAATAGGTTTTCCACCCAAGCTATACTGGCTAGTCTAAAACCATGTTCTGTTGGAAATTCGATGAGCCATGGGAATGCGCCAGGGAAGCTATAATGCGTTACTGTAGTGCTGACAATGAGGATAACAAAACAGGCTGCTAGGAAAATATGTTTGATGGGCATGCCAGAAACAATGCTTGAGTCTAATAACCATTGTGAAAAACGTTTTTCAAACAATGTGTTGGCGGTAATCGTTTGAACTGCTTTTATCGTTACTAAAGTTATCATGCCCAAAAATGTGATCGTCAGACCTGTCCCTTCAAGCTGGACTGCTTCCAATCGAATTCCGCCTATGGCGTTTTCCAGTGAATCAACACTGCGTTGATACACTGCTATTTTATCTGTGCTGTTTTCAATGGCAGAGGCCAGCTGCTGGCGTCGCAACTCAAGTGTACCCTCTATTTTGGCGATCCTGTCCCACGCCTCGTTGGCTAAGTCGCCAAACAAACCGCGCACAATTTGTACCAAAGCAAAGGTTTCAACGATTAAAAATAGTAGGCCCCAGTTCCACATGCCACGGGCGGCAAACCAGATTGGGCCAAAGACACCCGCCCATAGGTTAAAAGTCCATACAAAGCGCGATTCATTGCCAATCTTGGTGAATTGTTGCTCATAATAAATGGGGTTAGTTCTAACGAACCTTGCGACTGGTTTTTTTGTGTCAGAAAAAGAATCATTGTTAGTTATTAGTGTTTGTTCGTTTGTCGGTTGAGTCGTCAACTTATTCATGACACTTCTGCCCCTTCGATAACCACCTTTAAGATGTCACGGCGGGTGACGATGCCAATATCAACGCCTTGGGCCTGAACTATAATAGGCGTGTCTGCATCAATAGCCATCTCAATGAGTTTGCTTAGGAACTCATCTTCTTGCACTTGAGGAGCATCAACTGGAGGAGCGCCATGGGCAGATTGGTACTTTTCCATGGGTTGCATTACCGCTTTGGCGCGGATAATTTTCAACCTAGATATTCCTGCCACAAATTCAGCTACATAGTCATCAACGGGGTTCATTACGATATCTTCAGCAGTGCCAACCTGAATGATTCTCCCATCACGCATGATTGCAATGCGGTCCCCTATTCTCACAGCTTCATCAAGGTCATGAGTAATAAACAATGTGGTTTTCTTCATCACTCCTGAAAGCTTAATAAATTCATCCTGCAATTGACGCCTGATCAAAGGGTCTAGAGCGCTAAAGGGTTCGTCCATAAGTAACACTTCAGGGTCAGCTGCTAATGCTCTAGCAAGGCCTACTCGCTGCTGCATACCGCCTGATAATTCATGGGCATATTTATTGCCCCAAGCATCCAGCTCAACTGTTTTAAGCATTTTGGAGGCGACACGAATCCTTTCATTTTTATTCATTGATCTAATTTCTAGAGGCATCGCGACATTATCTAATACTGAGCGATGAGGTAATAATGCAAAATTTTGAAACACCATACCTATTTTTGAATTTCGAAATTTTTGAAGGTCTTTATGGTTGAGAGCCATGACATCCGTGCCATCAATCAGTATTTTTCCGTCAGTGGGCTCTAGCAAACGGTTGAGATGCCGCACTAGTGTTGATTTGCCACTTCCAGAGAGCCCCATAACGCAAAATATCTCTCCTCGCTTAACACTCAAGCTCACATCAGCTACACCAACCACAGCATCGTAAGCTTCATGTACCTCTGATTTACTTAAACCCTCTTCTCTTATCGCATTTAGTGCAGCATCTGCCTGTTCGCCAAAGATTTTCCACACGTTGGAAATTTCGATAACGACATCATCTATGGGTTCAAGAGGGTTGGTTGGCATACACGAGACCTTTTAGGGAAGTTAAAAAAGACAGCCAAAAAGTAGTGTGGGGATAGGTCAAAAACCCATACCCACAAACTCAGTGAAGACGATAAATTACATACCTAACCAAGCATCTACGCGTTCTGGATTATTTGCAATCCACTCACTAGCAACGTCTGATGGTGCCCGGCCTTTGCCGGAGATTTCATAAGCAAAGCTGCTTACATCATCTGCAGTTAAAGAGAAGCGCTCAAAAAACTCTACAATCGCAGGAGAGCGTTCTTGCAAAGATTTAGACCAGGCAATTTGCACGTTTTTAAGGGCGTCTTTGGTTGCAACTGTTGAATCTGTATACCAATCAGGGGAATCAGATGGTTGTACCATTTTGTAATTAGCAGGGTCAAAAGTAGGCTCAGTTAGCATGGACACATCAAACATGTACCAAATGGCATGTGGCTTATAGCAATAAAAGGCGTAGCCTTCATTTTTTGCAATGGCGTCTTTTACTCGAGCAGTCTTCACACTCTCTTCTGCACGGATTGGCTCAATAAATGGCAGTAAATCATAATCACGCACTTTCACTTCGTTAACATTGGCAGAAGCCCAGCCTGGTGCACCGATCCACATTTCACCTTTACCATTCCCATCGCTGTCCATTTGCATGGCAACATCTGGACGACCAAGGTCTGCTATATCAGTAATATTATTGGCTTTACCAAACTCTTCTGGCACACAAAACCCCTGATTGCCTTCATAATAGTTATTACTCAATGCAACTGTACCTGCGCCGTCCACATATTTGTTGGTGAAACTTTGTTGGTTAGGTAGCCAAACATCAGGATGCACATCAATGTCACCTTTACCTTGATCCATGCCCTGAAAAATAGTGGCATTATTGCCGGGTACAAGGTTTGCTTCACCACCGATGCGTTCAACAACAACGGCTTGCAATAAGGCTGCGATGGCTTGGGCTCCAGTCCAAGACGGCGCTCCAATGTTCACGCTTTCTCCGGCCATGCTGGCCCCGCTGCCCAATGTCAAACTAAGAGCACATAAACTATTAACTATTATTTTATTCATTGATTGATTTCTCCAACTAACTACGTGGACTACATGTGCCAGCATTACTAGCTGTGGTCCGGTTTATATTATGAGCACTAACATAATTATAGTGTCCGTTCGAATCTAACTGCCTGAACACACGCTCAAGCAGCTCACAACATCATCTGGGTCTAAATATATCCAGGCAGGTCAAACGTCTCTGGATAGCCCGCCAAAGAAACACTGCCTCCGGTATGTAAAAACACAACATTTTCACCTTTTTTGAAATGTCCCTTGCGAATCAAATCTATAAGGCCCGCAAAACCTTTGCCAGAGTATACGGGGTCTAATAAAATACCTTCGTATTGAGCCAGCATTTTAACGGCTTCAACCATTGAGCTTGTGGGTTGACCGTAGCCATCACCTACATAGTCACTGTTAGCGACTACTTTTTCTCGAGCTACAATTGCGGGGTTAAGGCCCATATAAATGGCAGTGCGCTGAGCCAAGTCATAGACCATGTCTTCTTGCTTAGCTTTTGGGGCCCGAACACCGACTCCATATACTGGAATGCCACTATTAATACCTTCCATACCCAGCACTAAACCAGCTTGGGTGCCTGAGCTTCCAGTGGCGTGAACTAAGTGGTCAATTTTTAGGGATCGATCATTTGCTTGGGTAGTGAGCTCTATGGCTGCATTAACATAGCCCAGTGCCCCGATTTCATTAGATCCACCGCCTGGAATAATATACGGTACCTTTCCATCATCGCGTAATGATTGGGCCAAATCTTCCATGGCTTTGTTCATGTCAGTGCCAGCAGGTCGGGTTGAAATTGTAGCTCCATGCAGCTGGTTGAGCATCACATTGCCACTAAAATTGTATGCGTCTCCTTCAAAGCCAGTTCTGCTTTCTAGCAAAATATGGCAGGCCATATTTAATTTTCCAGCAATGGCACATGTTTGCCTGGCATGATTGGACTGAGTAGCGCCTTGGGTCACAATAGTGTCTGCTTTTTGATCTAAAGCATCGGCCATTAGAAATTCTAACTTTCTGGTTTTGTTGCCACCGGATGACAATCCAGTACAGTCATCCCGTTTAATCCAAAGGTTAGGTCCACCCAAAAATTTTGAAATATTGAGCATGGGTTCTAAAGGGGTTGGCAAATGGGCAAAATGTAAGCGGGAAAAGTTAGAAGTATGCATGTGGGATTCCATAATTAATTTAATGCATGGTTGCACAAAATAAATTGCAATAATAATGCTAATTATTTAGTATAAAATTAAATAATTGAATGTTAGGGGCATGTGACCTATGGAGCTTAAGTGGCTTGAAGACCTAATAGCCTTATTAGAAGAGGAGTCAATCACTCGTGCCGCCGCACGTCGCCATGTAACTCAGCCGGCATATTCACGTAGAATTAGACAATTGGAACAGTGGCTAGGAGTTGAACTTGTTAATCGTCATACCAAGCCTGTAAGTATTCGGCCTATAGGATTGGCAATGGAGGGAGAGGTAAGGGATCTGGTAAATCGATTTTATGCCCTGCGTAACAAAGCCCATGAAGACCAAAGCAAAATAACCTTTGTTGCGCAACACACTTTGTCAGTATCCCGTATTCCTCGTATTATTCGCAGTATTAATGAGCTGTCGCCAAAAACAAGTTTTCAAGTGTTGCCAGCAAATAATGATGGGTGTGAAACACTGTTTCTCAAAGAGGGTGGCCTGTTGTTGTGTTATCAGGAAAGTCACCGCCCCATCAGTTTTGCCGACGAATCAATACTAAAGTTAAAGCTTGGACATGATTACCTTCTACCTGTGATCTCTAAGGATCTCAAAGCAAAGCTTGGAACAATTAAAGTGGGCATGAAGTTACCTATATTAATGTACCCAAAAGGTGGGTTTTTAGCAGAAGCTTTATCCAATAAATGCTTGCCTTACATTTATCGTGATTATCGAGTTGAGCTGGTGTGTGAGTCTGCTTTTTCTGCTAGCCTAAAAGAGATGGTTCTTGGCAGTATGGGCATTGCTTGGTTAGCACGAGACTTGATACAAACGGAGCTAAAAAATGGTGATTTAATTTCCCTAGAAGGTGCCTTAGGGTTTGTGGAGCTGGATGTGTTGCTCTTTTGTCACCAAGATGAAAGCAATGACCAAGTCACCAATGCTTTTAATATTATAGGCTCACTTTGACGCCCTTGAACATCATTAAAGTGCTTAGTCTGATGATCGTTAAAAGCAGTTATGCCCTACTGGTCCAGTGCAAGGCACATTTTGACCTCTAAGGTTTTGAGTAAGCTTTCGTCTGTGATCCGATCGCCATTACTTAAAGTGATAAAAAATACGTCTTCTACTCGGCCACCAATCGATTGGATTTTAGCTTTTTGAATGCTGATGTCCAAACCCATAAATACCAAACCTACTTGAGCTAGCAAGCCTGGTCTGTCGGCGCTGGATAATTCCAATCGTGTCCAACTTCGCCCCTCAGGGTTGCTTAAGCTAACAATGGCAGACTGGTTAAAGAGTTTGTGGGTTCTAAGCTTTCTTTGCTGAACGATGTAAGCAAAGTCATCTGGAAACTGCAGTGCTTGTGTCAGGCGTCGTTGCAGTTGCTCTAAAAGTGCAGGCGTTTGGTTAATAGTGTTGCCATCTGTATCCAGCACCACAAAGGTATCCATGCTGTAACCATCTTCAGTAGTAATAATCCGAGCGTCTTGAATGTCCAGGTTGAGCTGACCAAGAATGGCACATAGGGCAGCAAATAAATTGGTTTTATCTTGAGTGTATACAAACACCTGGGTGCCACCTTCAAAGGCGCTAAAAGAGGTCTCACTAAGAGCGACTAAGGGTCCATCAACCTGATGATTTAAAATAGTGCGAGTGTGCCATGCTATGGTTTTGGCATTTTCACGAATAAAGTAGTCGTCTCCTAAGTTTTTCCATAAGCGCATGACTGAGGCAGGATTAAAACGTTGCTCTTGCAATAGCTTGCGAGCATCTGTTTGGCTTTGTTCAATTAGAGCATTGTGGTCTACCGGCACATCAAGGCCAAGACGTAGCACTCGGTTGGTGGCAGTGTAAAGCTGGCGTAAAAGGGATGCGCGCCAGTTATTCCATAGCGCTGGATTGGTGGCGTTAATGTCGCAAACGGTGAGAACGTATAGGTAGTTTAGGTGTAACTCATCTCCCATTTTGGTGGCAAATTCGTGGATAATATCGGGGTTGCCAATGTCGCGCTTTTGCGCGGTCATAGACATAAGTAAGTGATTGCGCACTAACCAGCTAACCAGCTCTGTATCCCACTTTCCTAGTTGGTGTTGTTTGCAAAAACTGCGGACTTCTTCCGCCCCAACTACCGAGTGGTCACGGCCACTGCCTTTGCCTATATCATGGTAAAGACCAGCAATATAAAGTAGCTCTAATTTGGGCAGTTCATGCACTAATCGACCCGCCACAGGGAAGCGCTCTCGTTCCTTTGGTAGCAGTAACTCACGCATTTTTTTTACTACTTTCATCGTGTGGGCATCGACCGTATAGATGTGATAAAGGTCGTGTTGCATACGTCCAACAATTTTATTAAAGCTAGGAAGGTAATCCCCTAACACGCCTTGGCGCTGCATTTCCAAAAGGGTGTGAGACATGCGTTCAGGAGAACGTAGCAGTTCCATAAAAAGACTATTTACCCTTATGTCTCTGCGGTATTTATCATCAATTAAGTGTCGGTGGGCTTGAATAAAGCGTTTGCACTGAGCTCCAATAGCATTGCACTTTGGATGCTGCGCTAAAATAACAAAGGCTTCAATTAGGGCAAATGGCTGGCGCAAGAATACACTTGGATAGCAGGCCTGCAAGCGGCCATTACGCAGTTCAAAACGCCGGTTAATGGAAATAACGACGTCTTCATCATAGGCATGTAAAATGGCTTGATCAAACAGCTGTAGCAAGGTTTGGTTGAGCTCTGCTATGTGCATGGCTGTGCGGTAATAGCGATGCATAAATTGTTCAACAGCTAAAGTGTCCTCCTGATCTTCATAACCAAAAAAGGCAGCTAATTTTCGCTGGTGGTCGAACAGCAATCGATCTTCTGGACGCTTTGCAATTAAATGCAAAGCATAGCGGATGGTCCAAAGGTAATTGGTGCTTTCTTTGAGGGTATCTAGTTCATTTTGGTTAAGGTAATCGTGGCCAGAAAGCTGTGCCATGTTAGTTAAGCCAAAATGGCGTTTACCAATCCAGCCAATGGTTTGAATGTCGCGCAAGCCACCTGAGGAGTTTTTTATGTTGGGTTCTAGGTTGTATTCAGTTTCGTTAGTGCGAAAGTGCCGTTGTTGCTGTGTTTTAATACGAGCTTTGTAAAAGGCTTCGTCGCTCCACGCCTTTTCAGAAATAACCCAATCAAATACTTTTTGACGCAGGCCATCCTTGCCGATAATGGTATGAGACTCAAGTAAGCTTGTGGCAATAGTAATGTCATCTTTTGCTTGGTCGTAACAATCATTAAGGGTGCGTACACTTGAGCCGATTTGTAAGCCTAGGTCCCAAATAAAAGTAATAAATTGTTGAGTGCAGGAGTGCCAGAGGGACTCGTCTACATCGTTGCCTATAAGAATAAGGAGATCAATGTCTGATTGCGGGTGAAGCTCCCCACGCCCATAGCCACCCACAGCAACTAAGGCTGTATCATCTGGCCAAGAATGTTGCTGCCAGGCTAGGCGCAATATCTGATCTACTAACCACGCACGGGCATGGATTAGCTCATAGATACGGGTTTCTTTGTGCTCGTCAAATAGCTCATCAAGATGAGCTTGCCCGGCTTCTAGGGCATCTCTGAGTGTCTTGGCGGTGGGCGTGTTAGCAAACTGCCGTTGCAGCTGCTGATGGTCGATAAGTTGGTTTTGTAGTGATTTGCTAACCAATGACGCCATTAACTCATTTCTTCTTGACGTATGGTGAGGTTTTCGTAGCCATCAGCAGTGACCAAGATAGTGTGTTCAAACTGTGCAGATAAACGTTTATCTGCAGTAGTTACTGTCCATCCATCATTCTTGTTGAGTTTGACGTGACGTTTGCCTGCATTGAGCATAGGCTCAATAGTGAAGATCATGCCTTCTTTAAGCTCAACGCCAGTGTTGGGCCTGCCATAGTGGAGTACCTGGGGGTCTTCGTGGAATCCTGCACCAATGCCGTGGCCGCAATATTCTTGCACAATAGAGTAATGGTTAGCTTCAGCGTGCACCTGGATCACATGGCCAATGTCGCCTAAACGGGCACCTGGTTTTACAAGTGCGATACCCTTATATAGACACTCCTGAGTGATAGCGACTAAGCGCTCAGCATGGGGAGCAACAGCACCCACTGCAAACATCCGACTAGTATCACCATGATAGCCATTTTTAATAACAGTAATGTCAATGTTAATTAAATCGCCTTGTTTTAGCGGTTTATCATTGGGTATACCGTGGCACACTACCTGGTTTACTGAGGTGCAAATGGATTTAGGAAAGCCATGATAATTTAAGGGTGCAGGAATGGCATCTTGCACATCTACAATGTAGTCATGGCATATTTGATTTAGCTCATTAGTCGTCACGCCCACTTGTACGTGACTGTGGATCATCTCCAAGACCTCTGCGGCCAAGCGGCCAGCAATGCGCATTTTTTCAATTTCAGTAGCGTCTTTAATCAATATGTTCATGTGTTTCTCAGTGCTTTTTCAATGCTTATATAACAATTATATCAGACTAAATTGTAAAATTGGCTGGCAGTCTCCACCTTCTAGTTTTCTTCTCTAACAAAGTGATCCTGAAAGACTACACCTGATCTATCGGTTGAAAGGGAGGGTGCTGTTTGGTTTTGGAGGATCGGTTATGTTTTAAGGCCCCATCATTGATGGGCAATAATTAGATAATTTGTACAAAGGTTTCAATTTGTTAACCTTTAGCATATATAAAAATGGTGGGTAATATGTACCTCCATGTCTTAACATAGATGTTACTGTTTGCTACTTTTAATGCCTCAGCAAAAGCTGTGCGTACCTAACCAAAAGCTCGCTCTTTTGTTCGGTTTATTTTGCGACAAATGAGATTAAGAGAATAGATGGTGCCGCTACTTTGGGCTTAAGGTTTCTGATATCAACCCTGCAGACTTATCTATGGCAAAAGGAGCCCTCGAACCTGCAGTGAGTTTAGAGTGCCTCAACCCTTTGAGCAATATTTTATTTTTTGCCTACATTAACGTCATCTTTTCAAATGTCTTCTTTAATAAAGTGGTTTAGCGCTACATCCAAGATGGCCATGGCTGGAGCTTTGGCCTTTTTGTAACTTGAGCAAGGCTGATGCAGTGAGCAAAATCTTTCACAATTAAGTAATTCGAGGTGCACGAGCTCTCTGATTAGGGTTTTTGGCCAAATGCTTTGCCAATGTAGGCCTATATGTGGTATAAATTGCGCGCCCAAATCCGTTATGATCTTTTCTAATAAAAAGGCAGGCGTGTTTGGAGCTTAACTATAACGTCACACATAAACCGGCACATGGTTCTGGGTGTTGGGGGTCTGCTTTAAGGCCTCTGATCGAACTATGGTTCTTGTTGTTCTTTTGTTAAAAAAGACACAGGACGAGGGTTTATGGAGGCCTAACCCATACAAAAGGAAATTAAAATGACTAAAGTAAGTATGCGCGACCTGCTTAAAGCTGGCGCCCACTTCGGCCACCAAACTCGCTACTGGAACCCAAAAATGGGTCAGTATATCTTTGGTGCTCGTAACAAAATCCATATCATCAACCTAGATCAAACCTTACCAGCTTTGAACGAAGCGCTAGCGATCGTTGAAAACATGGCGTCTAACAAGAACAAGGTATTGTTTGTTGGCACTAAGCGTGCGGCAGGAAAGTTGATTAAAGAACACGCTAGTCGTGTTGGTATGCCATACGTTAACCATCGTTGGTTGGGTGGCATGTTGACTAACTACAAAACTATTCGTCAGTCTATCAGTCGTTTTCGCACCTTAGAAACGCAGTTTAATGATGGTACTTCTGAGCAGTTGACCAAGAAAGAAGCGTTGATGCGTCAACGCGAAATGGAAAAACTTGAGCGCGCTATTGGCGGCATTAAGGACATGGGCGGTCTTCCTGACGCATTGTTCGTAGTAGACGTTGAGCACGAGCGTATTGCAATCAACGAAGCCAACAAGCTAGGTATCCCAGTGATTGGCATTGTTGATACTAACAGCAACCCAGATGGCATTGATTATGTAATCCCTGCTAACGACGACGCCTTGCGCGCCATCGAAATCTACGTTTCTGCAATGGCTGATGCTTGTGCAGCTGGCAAAGACGACGGCACTTCTGTTGCTGGCGAATTTGTAGAAGTTGCTGAAGAAGCGACTGAAGCCGCCGCCGAATAAGCCTAAACTGTTGGTTTAGCTAGGCGATATATAAAAGGGAGCTAAGCTCCCTTTTTTTTAACAGCGTCCTACGTGGCGTTGAGAACTCAAATTGAGGATTTTCTAATGGCTGCAATTACTGCATCTATGGTTAAAGAATTGCGTGAGCGTACTAGCTTGGGCATGATGGATTGTAAAAAGGCCCTTGTTGCTTCTGAAGGTAACATTGAGCAAGCAATTGAGGACTTGCGCAAATCTAGTGGTTTGAAAGCTGCTAAAAAAGCTGGTCGTACTGCTGCTGAAGGCGTTGTGCTTGCAAAAGTTGCTGACGATAATTCATTCGGTGTTTTAGTTGAAGTTAACTCAGAAACAGACTTTGCTGCTCGTGATGAGGGCTTTTTAGCCTTTGCTGCTAAGGTGACTGATGCTGCTTTTGCTGCTAAGCAAGATGATATGGCTGTTTTGATGCAAGGCGAATTGTCTGATGCTCGTGAAGCTTTGGTACAAAAAATTGGCGAAAACATTACGCCTCGTCGCATTGTTATGCTTGCAGGTACTAATGTCGGTGCTTATGTTCATAGCAACAACAAAATTGCTACTTTGATCTCACTGACTGATGGCGACAGCGAGTTGGCTAAAGACATTTCTATGCATGTCACAGCGACTAATCCACGGGTCATTAGCCGTGACGATATGACATCTGAAGAAGTGGATAAAGAGAAAGATATTATCAAAGCTCAGCCAGATATGGCTGGCAAGCCAGATGCTATTGTTGACAAAATGATGATGGGACGCATTAACAAATTTTTGGCTGAGAACAGCTTGACTGAACAGCCGTTTGTTAAGAATCCAGATCAAAAAATTAGTGACTTGCTATCATCTGCCAACGCATCTATTACTGCGTTTCATCGCATAGAAGTAGGTGAAGGCATTGAAGTTGAAGTTGTGGATTTTGCCGCAGAAGTGGCACAGCAGCTAAAAGGTTAGGCCTTATTAGTTTGCACGAAGCGTCGCCATGGTGGTTAAGTTCACTGTGGTGGCGTTTTTTTTTGACTTAAGCCAAGCGCGCAACTTGCCCTTGGGCTATTAATACGTCACTATCTTATTGTTATGTCGGCATTATATATTCAAAGAAATAATAATGTTGTTGACTACTAATGTTTGGGAGAAAAAAATGCCAATTTCTGATAAGCGTCAACCTCGCTACAAGCGCATTTTGCTCAAGCTCAGCGGCGAAGCATTAATGGGCAGCGAAAACTTTGGTATCGATCCCAAAGTATTGGATCGAATGGCTCTAGAAATAGGTCAGTTGGTCGGTATTGGTGTGCAAGTAGGTTTGGTGATCGGTGGAGGTAACCTGTTTCGTGGTGCAGCCCTAAGTGAAGCTGGAATGGATCGCGTTACTGGTGATCATATGGGCATGCTGGCTACTGTCATGAATGCCTTAGCAATGAGGGATGCTCTAGAGCGCTCTAATATTACAACTAGAGTCATGTCAGCCATTCCAATGAGTGGTGTGGTAGATCATTATGATCGTCGTAATGCAATGTTGTATCTGTCACAAGGCAATGTAGTGATCTTTTCTGCAGGTACTGGTAATCCATTTTTCACGACAGATTCTGCAGCGTCATTACGAGGTATAGAAATTGAAGCAGATGTTGTGCTTAAGGCGACAAAGGTAGACGGTGTATACGATTCGGATCCAGTTAAAAACCCAAATGCTGTAAAGTATGACTACATGACTTTTGATGAAGCCATTGAAAAACAGCTAGGGATTATGGATCTTACTGCGATGTGTTTGTGTCGTGATCAAGAAATGCCAGTGCGAGTGTTTAATATGAATAAGCCAGGGGCTTTAGTCAACCTAGTGGTCGGTGGGCATGAAGGTACTTTGGTGAATGTGACATTGCCTGAGGGCGGAGAATAGAATGATTAATGAAATTCAGCAAGATGCTAATGAACGTATGGATAAAAGTATTACAGCTTTAAGTGAAGCGTTTAAGCGCATTCGTACAGGTCGTGCTCACCCAAGTATTTTAGACAGCGTGATGGTGTCTTATTATGGCAGCGATACGCCACTTAACCAACTAGCCAATATCTCTGTTGAAGATGGACGGTGCTTGGCTGTTTCTCCTTGGGAGAAGCCGATGGTTCCAGAGATAGAGAAAGCAATAATGAAGGCTAACTTAGGTCTCAACCCCTCTACTTCTGGTGATCTGATTAGGGTGCCTATGCCTGCGCTGACAGAAGAAACGCGAAAAAGTTTTATTCGTGGTGCGCGAGAAGAAGCTGAAAAAGCACGTGTTTCTGTGCGTAGCATTCGCCGTGATGCCAATGGTGATATTAAAGAGCTGTTAAAAGATAAAGATATATCAGAAGATGATGCGCGCCGTGGTGAAGACATGGTGCAAAAAGTAACAGATGCCCATGTCGCCACAATTGAAGCAGCTTTATTGTCTAAAGAAAAGGATTTGATGGAGGTTTAACCGACATCATTATTTATAGTCCACATTAAGGATTAATGCATGACAGACCCGCGCCAAGGCATTCTTGCACATAAGCTAGAAGTGCTGCCTGAGCATGTCGCCATTATCATGGATGGTAATAACCGCTGGGCCAAGAGCCACAAACTCTCGGGGGTGGCTGGCCATAAGGCGGGTGTTGATGCAGTCAAGGCGGTCATCGAAACGGCTGTGCATTATGAAATTCCAGCACTCACGCTGTTTGCTTTTAGTAGCGAAAATTGGCGCAGGCCAGTGCTTGAAGTTAAAGCGCTGATGGAGCTATTTGTTTACGTGTTAAAACGCGAAGTAAATAAGCTGCATGAAAACAATATTCGCTTGCGTATTATTGGTGATGTAGCAGGCTTAAGTCTTGAGTTGCAAAAATTGATAGTGGCGGCTGAAACAAAAACATTGGCCAATACTGGCTTGCAACTGTCCATTGCAGCAAATTATGGTGGCCGATGGGACATTTTAGAAGCAGCTAAAAAAATGGCTGAAGATCATAAAAATATGGATAAAGAAGCTGGCTCTATTAGTGAAGATGAGTTTGGAAAGTACCTATGCTTAGGTGAACTACCTGCAGTTGATTTATGCATACGTACCAGTGGTGAGCAGCGTATAAGTAATTTTTTATTGTGGCAAATGGCCTACGCAGAATTTGTATTTGTAGACACCCTTTGGCCAGAATTTAAACACCAAAAAATGGTGGATACATTAGTTCAGTTTGGCCAAAGACAAAGGAGATTTGGGCAAACTGATGCGCAATTAATACAACAAGAATCAAACGTTTAACCACGGAGTGGTTGGCATCTTTGATAAAATGCAAAAAATAATAATATGTTGAAATCTAGAATTGCTACAGCTTTGGTGATCGCGCCTCTTACGCTAGCGGCAGTGTTCTTTCTGCCGGCACAGGCTTTTTCGTTGTTCATGGCTATTATTGTGCTAATGGCAGCGTGGGAATGGACGGCAATGATGCGCCTTGTCAGTCGCAGTCAACGAACTTTGTATGTGCTTTCTATGCTGTTCGTTATTGTGACTATACAAAAAATATTACCCTACTTTGATAAAATTATATTCTCAGCATCTGCTTTATGGTGGGTAGTGGCGACCATTTTGGTGATCTTGTACCCAAGAGCTAGTGCACTTTGGTGTGGGAGGGTAAGTAAGGGTTTTGTTGGCTTTTTAGTGTTGGTGCCCACTTGGGCCGCTATGGTTTATATCCGGGAATTAGACCAGGGTTCATGGTTAATTGTATATATGTTCCTGATGGTTTGGGGGGCAGACACGGGGGCCTACTTCGCTGGGAAGCGTTTTGGTAAGCGCAAACTGATGCCTCGCGTAAGCCCAGCAAAATCTTGGGCGGGGGTGGGTGGGGCTAGCGTAACTGTTGTATTGGTTTCGATGTTCGCTCAGCAAGTCTTCGGGTTTTTACAAAATTTTTCATTTGGTATTTACGTTTTAGCAGTGGTGTTATTGTTTGTCTCCATCGTCGGGGATTTAACTGAAAGCATGTTTAAGCGCCAATGTGGCATTAAGGACAGTGGCTCAATACTGCCAGGCCACGGGGGCATCATGGACCGCATTGATAGTTTAACTGCTGCAGCTCCTGTATTTGCTTTGTGCCTTATATTATTTGGTACTTAGGGGTTTAATAACACCATGGTAATGACCATATTAACGACCTTGTTTGCACTGGCTATCCTTGTGACTGTTCACGAAGCGGGGCATTACTTTGTGGCCCGTTGGTGTGGTGTAAAAGTTCTGCGTTTTTCTGTTGGATTTGGACGCCCAGTTTTTCGGAAGTTAGGCAGAGATGGCACCGAATATGTTTTCGCCTGGCTGCCTTTGGGAGGTTATGTGCGAATGCTGGACTCTCGCAATGATGAAGTCAGTGCTTGTGATCTGGATAGTGCTTTTGATTTAAAGTCTCCCTGGCAGCGAATCGTGATAGTTGCTGCTGGCCCCGCAGTTAACTTGTTATTTGCGGCATTGCTATACGCGCTTGTACAAATTTCTGGCACACCTCAGCTTACTCCTATTGCAGTGGCAGTGGGTGACGGCATTTCTACATTTGAATCACCACAACAAATTCTAGCCATTGATGGCCAACCCACGCCTACATGGAAAGCAGTAAACATCGCTTTGGCCAAGCGTATGGGTGAAACTACTCAAATTGATTTTTTGTTGCAAGGGCTTGATGGAAGGCTGTTACAAGAGCAAGCAATCTTGCCAAATGGGATAGAACCCCTACCTGTTTTAGGCATGCCTGTGGAACAAAGTTTTGCAGTGACCCAGTGGATGTCTGAATCAGTTCAGTCTAGCCCCATGTCCCAGCTTGGATTGCAAATTTGGCGCCCCAATGTGCCGATCAAACTAAATCAAATTGTGCCTCAAGGCGCGGCAGAAAAAGCTGGTTTGCAAGTTGGCGACAAAATTTTGGCCATTGATCAAATAGCTATGACAGGTTATAACGAATTTGTAGCCTTCGTTCAGAGCAACCCTGATAAAAACACCAATGTCACCATTGAGCGCAACTCTGAGCGCTTTAATATATCGGTTAAATTAGCATCCTATGTTAACGATCTGGGCGAGCATACTGGCCTTATTGGCATTGGGGTCGCCCCTATATCCTGGCCTCAGTCTATTCAGTTTGAGCAACAGCTGGGTTTGTTTGACGGTTTGCTTGCAGGTGGCAAAAAGACTTTTGAAATGGCAAGCCTAACACTAAGTTTCTTGGGTAAAATGGTACAAGGCCTTGTTTCTGTTGAACATTTAAGTGGACCTATTAGTATTGCCAAAATAGCAGGGGCTTCGGCAGCATCAGGGTTGCTCACCTATATCAGTTTTATGGCGTATTTAAGCGTAAGTCTTGGTGTGTTAAATCTATTGCCAGTACCTATGCTGGATGGCGGGCATTTGTTATATTACCTTGTAGAAGTAGTTACAGGACGTAAAGTGCCTGACCGTATTCAGGCTGTCGGCTTGAAAGTTGGTATGGTATTAGTGTTTAGCGTAATGATTATCGCTTTGGCTAATGACTTAATGCGGCTTTAATCTCATTTTTGGGTTTGTTAAATATGAAACACATTGTTTTAAGCATTTTATTAAGTTGCACACTAGCAGTGTCATCAACGGCCATGGCAGTGAGTTTCATTATTGAAGATATACATATTGAAGGGTTACAAAGGCTAAGTTCGGCTGAAGCTTTTGCTGAGTTGCCATTGAACCTTGGTGATACTGCAGACGAGCGCAGTTTAGCTTACGCCACACGAAGTATGTTTAAAAGTGGCTACTTTGAAGACATTCAATTAGAACAAGACGGCAATCTTCTAGTTGTTGTTGTGCAAGAGCGACCAGCCATCGGCTTTATAAGTCTAGAAGGGAGTAAGATCCTTGAAACAGAACAATTGCGTGGGGCGTTATTAAGTGCTGGGTTAAAGGAAGGTGAGATTTTTAAACGGGCAACCTTAGACCAAATAGAGTTAGAGCTTGAGAGACAATATAATCGTCAAGGACGATACGCAGTGCTAATTGAAACTGCAGTGAGCGACATAGGTGAAAATCGTGTTGCGATAGATGTAAAGATCAATGAAGGCGTGACTTCTTCGATTAGTGATATCAACATCATTGGCAACGACGGTTTTACGGATGATGATTTGTTGGACTTGATGAGCTTAAAGACTCCAGGATTTTGGACTTTGTTCACCAAAGATGACCAGTATTCTAGAGAAAAACTTACAGCAGACCTCCAAAATATTCGCTCATATTATGTCAATCAAGGATATGTGTTATTCAATATTGAATCGACGCAGGTCTCTATTTCTGCTGATAAAACTAAAGTTTTCATCACGATCAACTTATCAGAAGGTGATCAATTTGACGTTGGTGAAATTAGCATTGCTGGTCAATATGAAGTGGATGAGTCATTAATATGGGACCTTATTGATACACCTTCAGGCCAGGTTTTTTCAAAACAATACTTTGTTGAGACCGCAGCAAATGTGCGCCAACTGTTTGGTGATAAGGGATTTGCTTTTGCAGACGTCCAGGCAGTCCCATTAGTGAATGAAATTAAAAATACAGTGGACGTCCAGTATCAGATTAGGTCAGGCAAACGGACGTATGTTCGTCGAATAGACTTCAAAGGTAACACTCGCACTAGTGACGATGTATTGCGACGTGAGATGCGTCAGTTGGAAGGAAGTGTGGCATCAATGGCTGATATCAATGCTTCAAAGCTTCGCCTTCAACGTTTAGGCTTCTTCAATAGTGTAGTCGTAGACACAACTCAGGTTGTTGGCACGGATGATCAGTTGGATGTTGAGTTTGATGTAGAAGAGGGGCTGACTGCAGACTGGTCTGTAATGGTTGGTTATTCTGATGCTGGAGGTGCCTTTTATGGTGCTTCAGTCAACCAAAATAACTTCTTAGGTACAGGAAATAAGATGGAGGCGTCGGTTTCCTCTAGCAGCAGCACTGATCAATATAAATTTAGCTACCTTAATCCTTACTACACAGTTGACGGTGTGAGTCGTGGTTTGGACTTATATTATACAAAGCGTGACTTTTCACAGATTGCTGTGAGTAACTTTGCCACTGATACAGTTGGGGCAGACATGCGCTTTGGCTATCCGATAAGTGATGACGCCCGATTAGATTTTAAAATAGGCGTGGAGCGTGTTGACTTGGCGACAGACTCTTCAAGTGAATCAGAGGTGCAAGCCTTTGTTGCCGAAGAAGGGGGTACATATAAGCAGCTAAAAACCTCCGTAAACTGGAATAAGAACAACCTTAATGACTTTTGGTACCCAACCAAAGGTAGTTCTCACAGCGTTAATTTAGATATTGCTCTGCCAGGAAGTGATCTAAACTTTTATCAATTAGCCTACAATTACCGAAATTTTACGCCAATTAGCTATGATGAATCGTTAGTCTTCTCAATGGGAGGGCAAGTTGGTTTGGTTGGGGCTTATGGTTCCACTAGCACCACACCCTTTTTTGCTAACTATTATGCAGGTGGTTTTGGCAGCGTTCGTGGGTTTGTCAATAATTCGTTAGGTCCTCAAAGCTCATCGAGTGGCAGCCCTTTGGGTGGCCAGATTCTGACTACTGCTTCTGCAGAGATGATTTTCCCATTGTTTAACGATGCACCCTCAGTGCGCACCTCGTTGTTTGTTGATGTTGGTAATGTCTATGCTTCTGGAGACTTCAGTTTAGGGGAGCTAAGATCTGCAGGTGGTCTTAATCTTGCTTGGCTCACCCCAGTAGGGCCCTTAACTTTAGTTATAGCACGGCCACTAAAACAAAAGCTGGGCGACCTAACACAGTCGACCCACATTACTTTAGGCAGGTCGTTTTAGAGAAAAATCACAGGGAATTATGATGAATAAAGTGAAAAAAATACTTACTGCAACAGCTGTGGTTATTGCCTTAGTGGGCCCACAATTGGCAAAAGCGGAATCTATTGTAGTGCTAAAACCAGAAAAGGCTATGTTTGCTACTGACAAAGCCGTGGCTTTGGGCCAACAGCTTTCTGCAAAGCTTAAGCCCCAAGCCATGCGGCTTGAGGCGATGAGTAAAGAGCTACAAGCACTGCAGCAGCGTTTTGAGGCAGATAAAGACCTTATGAGTAGTGATGAAGTCCAAAAGTTTCAAGCCAAGATTCAGAATCTAAGTGTTGACTATCAACAACTTCAGCAATATTTGTCTAATTCGAAGTTGCAGGCAGAGCAACAATTTTTAAGTACGATGCGGCCCTTGTTGGATAAGGTTTTGCGTAATTTGATTAAAGAAAATGATATTTCCTTAATCATTAATGGCCAATCGGTCATATATAATACAGCGGGCATCGATGTCACCGCAAAGGTCGTTGAGTTATTGAACTTGGAGCCGTAATTGCGTCATTTAACCTTAGGAGCTATTGCTCAAATTATCGGTGCAAAACTTGAAGGTGATGCTAGCTATGCCATTACTGGTTTGGCAACCTTGGCATCAGCATTACCCCATCAAGTCAGTTTTTTGTCCAATATGAAGTATGCCAGTCAGCTTGATGTTAGCCAAGCGGGTGCGGTGATCTTAAATGCCGATCAAGCTAAACTTTTTTCTGGACACTGCTTAGTGTTAGATAACCCTTATTTGGGCTATGCCAAGCTTTCACAAGAGTTTATTGTGGCACCAGAATTTAGTGGTATTGATGATAGTGCAAAAGTGCACTCCACAGCCATCATTGGTAGCTCAGTCAATTTGGCGCCAGGCACTGTTATTGGCGCCCACGTCATTCTTGGTGATGCTGTTTCCATAGGGCCGAATAGTGTAGTAGGTGCTCATTGTAATATTGGTCGCCATACCACTATAGCTGCTAATGTTTCTTTGTATCATGACATTGAAATTGGTGCTTACTGCACTATTCATAGTGGTGCCGTTATCGGTGCAGATGGTTTTGGGTTTGCAAAGGATGGTCCTGATTGGGTGAAGATAGCTCAGTTAGGTGGTGTGACTATTGGTGATCATGTAGAAATTGGCGCAGGCACAAGTATAGACCGCGGAGCATTAGATAACACAATCATAGGCTATGGTGTTAAGCTGGATAATCAGGTGCAAATTGCCCATAATGTTGAGTTGGGTGACTACACGGCTATCGCTGGGTGCACTGCCATTGCTGGCAGTACCAAGCTTGGCAGGAATTGTACTATTGCAGGGGCTTGTGGGATTACTGGTCATTTGACTTTAGCTGATGGTGTGCATGTTACAGCGATGTCTTTAGTGACGCATTCCATTGCGGAGGCTGGTGCTTATTCATCGGGCACAGGCTTAGATAAGAATCAAAAGTGGCGGCGCAATGCGACGCGCTTTAAACAGCTTGATCAGATGGCTAAGCGCCTTAAGCAGCTAGAGCTAGAGATGTCTCAGTTTCAAAGCTGATCAATACAAAAGTTCCCAGAGAAGGAAAGTACTAAAATGGTTATGGATGTTAAAGAAATTAGAGAGTATTTGCCTCATCGATACCCATTTTTATTGGTGGACCGAGTGACAGAGCTTAATCTGGGTAAATCTATTGTGGCGTATAAAAATGTAACGATTAACGAACCCTACTTTAATGGTCATTTTCCAGATCATCCGGTAATGCCTGGTGTTTTAATAATTGAAGCCATGGCTCAAGCTGCGGGTATACTTGGCTTTAAAACGATGGATAAAACGCCACAAGATGGTTCAATCTACTACTTTGTTGGATCAGATAAACTGCGCTTTAAGCGTCCCGTGGTGCCAGGAGATAGGCTGCAATTAGAGGCGTCCATTATGTCTGAGAAACGGGGTATCTGGAAGTTTGAATGCCGAGCCACTGTTGATGATCAGCTAGTCGCATCCGCGACAATTTTATGTGCAGATAGGAAGGTTTAGTGCCCGAACCATTGATTCATGCAACTGCGATTATTGACCCCAGTGCTATTATTGCCTGCGATGTGCAAATTGGCCCTTATAGTATTGTAGGGGCTGACGTTGAGTTAGGGCGAGGCTCTAAGATAGAGTCCCATGTTGTGGTAAAAGGTCCAACCCGTATTGGCTGTAACAACCATATTTTCCAATTCAGTTCTATAGGCGAAGCCTGTCAGGACATGAAATACGATGGTGAACCAACAAGACTAGAAATTGGTGATTATAACGTCATCCGTGAAGGGTGCACATTACATCGTGGCACAGTACAAGATTCTGGTTTGACTAAAATTGGCAGTAACAACTTACTAATGGCAAATGTGCATGTGGCACATGATTGTGTACTGGGCAATCATATTATTGCTGCAAACAATGTTGCGCTAGCTGGTCACGTTCACGTTGGCGATTACGCCATATTGGGCGGTTTTACTGCGGTGCATCAATTTTGTCATATTGGCCCCCACTGCATGACTGGAGCTGGCAGTGTGGTTTTAAAAGATATCCCAGCTTACGTCATGGCTAACGGAAATTCGGTATCACCTCACGGTATGAATACTGAAGGTTTGAAACGGCGAGGCTTTAATGAATCAACTATAAAAGTTTTACGTCAAGCTTATAAAATAATCTACCGTCAAGGTCTAACTCTTGAGGCAGCTATTGCTCGCTTAAATGAGATCTGTGTAGAGGGTGATGAACTGTCAGTATTGGTCGATTCCTTGAAACAGACTAGCCGTGGCATCATTCGCTAGCAGGTTTACCATGTCTAATAATACGATCGTTATAGTCGCTGGCGAAGCCTCTGGAGACATATTGGGGGCAGGCTTGATGCAAGCCCTACTAAAGCGACACCCACACCTTCAATTTGAAGGTGTGGGTGGCCCCAAAATGATCGCCCAAGGCTTTAACTCCTTGGTGCCTATAGAGCGTCTCTCAGTAATGGGTTTGGTAGAAGTTTTAGGACGATTGCCAGAGTTATTACTTCTAAGAAGAAACCTAATTGAACGCTATAAGCAGACACCGCCATTGGCAGTGGTGGGTATAGATGCGCCAGATTTTAACCTTGTATTAGAAACTCAACTCAAAGCTAATGGTTTGCCTACGCTGCACTATGTAAGTCCATCTGTCTGGGCTTGGCGTGAAGAAAGGGTGTTTACTGTGGCTAAAGCTTGCCACCGAGTGCTTGCACTGCTGCCTTTTGAATTGCCCTATTATGAGCGTCATCAAATCCCTGCTACTTTTGTGGGCCATCCCTTGGCTGATGCTATTCCTGGAGATTTAACTCTTAAGCATGCTCGAGAAAGACTACAGTTAAATGATCAGCCAGTATTAGCTTTGTTACCAGGCAGCCGGGCTATGGAGGTTAAACAACTGGGGGCAGATTTTTTAGCAGCAGCGGCGTTAATGCAGGCGCGTTATCCTCAATTACAACTAATATTGGCCGCGGCAAATATTCCACGACAAAAACAGTTGCACGCTTTAGTGCAAGCTCATCCAACTTTGAAAGTGTCTATAGTGCTAGGAGAGTCGCACTTAGTTTTGGCGGCAGCAGATGTTGTATTGGTGGCTTCGGGGACGGCAACCCTTGAGGCATTGTTGTTCGAAAAGCCTATGTTAGTGTGTTACCGCCTGAGCCCCATAAGTTATCACATGTTTAAACGTAAACTTAAAGTGCCGTTTGTAAGCTTACCTAACTTATTAGCAGGCCAGAAAGTAGTTGAAGAATTGTTACAGGATCAAGTTCAGCCTCAGCTGATTGCAGACCACCTAACCACATTATTGTTTGATCCAAATGTTGCGAAACAGCAGCGAAGCCAGTTTTCACATATTCATCAGCAACTTGCTTGCGGAGCAGATAATGCCGCAGCTAAAGCTGTTCTTGAAGTGATTAAAGAGCATGGTGCCTGTGCTGCCCAGCGAGGCAGTAAATGAGCCAAGAAGAGTTGGATTTGGCGAAACACATAAGGGGCATTATTTGTGGTGTGGATGAAGCAGGTCGCGGTCCACTATTTGGTGATGTCGTTGCGGCTGCGGTAATATTGGATCCAAAACAACCTATCCAAGGGCTGGGGGACTCCAAAAAACTGACTGAAAAAGTGAGAGAGAAGTTATACGATCAAATTTATCAGCAGGCAATAAGTGTTGGTGTAGGTAGGGCCAGTGTTGAAGAGATTGATCAGTTGAACATTTTGCATGCCAGTATGCTGGCGATGCAACGAGCCGTAGAGAACTTGAGTCTAGTCCCAGATCTAGCGCTCATTGATGGTAATCGTTGCCCTAAATTGAGCTGTTTGAGCGAAGCCATTGTTCAGGGTGATGCTAAAGTAGCTAGTATTGGAGCAGCCTCCATTATTGCTAAAGTGACCCGCGATAGGGAGATGATAGAATGGCACAGTCAATACCCTTACTATGGCTTAGATAGACATAAAGGCTACCCCACTCAGGCGCATATACAAGCGTTAGAAGAGCATGGTGTGAGCCCACAACATCGGCGTAGTTTTGCTCCCGTAAGACGTTTAATTGGAACCTAATATGACCCAAGCTGTGCCCTTTGTGCATTTGCGCATGCATTCCGAGTTTTCTTTGATCGATAGTATGATCCGTATCAAACCGTTGATGAAAACGTTGCAGGCCGAGCGAATGCCGGCGATTGCTTTGACTGATCAATCAAACATGTGTGCCATGATCAAGTTTTATAAAGCTGCTCAAGCTGCTGGTATTAAGCCCATTTGTGGTTGTGATGTTTTCATTAGTACAAAATATTCTGATGAGGCCACGCGCATTACTTTATTGGCAATGAACGCCAAAGGGTACCTCAATCTTACAGAGCTTGTTTCACGTTCATACCAGGAAGGTCAGGTAGACGGCAAGGCTGTTTTACAACGTGAATGGTTGAAAGAAAAAAATGAAGGCCTTATTGTGTTGTCAGGCGCAGCTCAAGGTGAAGTCGGGCTGGCACTCATTAATCGTGGTTTGGAAGATGCAAAAGGTATTTTGAGCGATTGGATAGAAATATTTGGTGATCGGTTCTATCTAGAAGTTCAGCGCACCGGGAGACAGTATGATGAGGATTGTTTGCACCTGTCTGTTGAGCTTGCAAAGGCTAGTCAAACTCCAATAGTAGCAACTAATGACGTCATGTTTATCTCTCAAGAAGACTTTGAAGCCCATGAAACAAGGGTATGTATTAACCAAAGTATGACTTTAGATGACCCTAGAAGAGCTAAAGAATATTCTAATCAACAATTCTTGCGAAGCAATGAGCAAATGCAAGAACTGTTTTCAGATCTACCCTCTGCCTTGGCTAATAGTGTACAAATAGCGCAGCGGTGTAATTTGGATATAGAGTTGGGTCAGTGTTTCTTGCCCAATTTCCCTGTGCCAGATGGCCTAACGATGGATGAGTTTTTTGGCCAGGTTTCCCGTGATGGCTTGGACAAGCGATTACAGGTTATCTTGGATCCATCTGACAAGGAATACGCTAGCAAGCGCAAGGCGTTTGACGACAGGTTAGATTTCGAGCTTGAGATTATTTGCCAAATGGGCTTCCCAGGGTACTTTCTCATTGTTATGGATTTCATTCGTTGGGCTAAAGATAATGAAATTCCAGTAGGCCCTGGACGTGGGTCAGGTGCCGGATCTTTAGTGGCTTATGTACTAGAAATCACCGACTTAGACCCACTGAAATACGACTTATTGTTTGAGCGTTTTCTAAACCCTGAACGAGTTTCGATGCCAGACTTTGATATCGATTTTTGTATGGACAACAGAGATCGTGTGATTGAATATGTATCTCAAACCTATGGTAAGGATGCAGTATCTCAAATCATCACTTTTGGCACTATGGCAGCAAAAGCGGTGGTGAGGGATGTTGCTCGAGTACAGGGTAAGCCTTTTGGATTGGCTGATAAACTATCCAAGCTTATTCCCTTTGAAGTGGGAATTACATTAAAAAAAGCTGTAGAGCAAGAAGACGCTCTAGCTGACTTTATTGATAATAATGATGAAGTCCAAGAAATTATGGATATGGCCTATCAATTAGAGGGCCTTACCCGAAACGTTGGTAAACATGCGGGTGGTGTCGTTATAGCGCCAACCAAGCTGACCGACTTTTCACCACTTTATTGTGATGTAGATGGATCTGGATTGGTGACCCAGTATGATAAAAATGATGTAGAAGATGCCGGTTTAGTCAAGTTTGACTTCTTGGGTCTAAAAACCCTCACAGTTGTTGATTGGGCCATTCGCATGATCAATGACAGGCGCAAGGCCAAAGGTGAAGACGCGATAGCTATTGAAACTATTCCCCTTGCCGACGAGCCTGTCTACAAACTACTTCAGGGCGCGCAGACAACGGGTGTATTTCAGCTGGAATCACGAGGCATGAAGGATCTGATCAAGCGCCAGCTGCCTAGCAGCTTTGAGGATATTATTGCCCTTGTTGCTTTGTTTCGGCCAGGGCCACTGCAGTCGGGAATGGTTGATGACTTTATTAATCGAAAACATGGCCGTGCCAAGCTTGCATGGCCCCATGAAGATTACCAGCTGGATTCCTTAAGGCCGATACTTGAACCTACGTACGGCATTATATTGTACCAAGAGCAGGTGATGCAGATTGCTCAAGTTATGGCAGGTTATAGCCTAGGCGAGGCCGATATGCTGCGCCGAGCAATGGGTAAAAAGAAGCCAGAAGAAATGGCAAAGCAGCGATCAGGTTTTTTGGCCGGCAGTGTAGCTAATGGAATTAATGAAAGCTTGGCGGGAAATATATTTGATTTGGTAGAAAAGTTTGCGGGTTATGGATTTAACAAGTCACACTCGGCAGCTTACGCTTTAGTGGCGTACCAAACGGCTTGGCTTAAGCATCACTACCCTGCAGAATTTATGGCTGCTGTGTTGTCAGCAGATATGCAAAATATCGATAAAATTGTTATTTTCGTTGAAGAATGCCGAAGCATGGAGTTGCCTCTTAACTTACCTGATGTGAACTCAAGTCATTATAAGTTTACCGTGAATGCAGCCAATGAAGTGGTTTATGGCCTTGGTGCTGTGAAAGGGGTTGGCGAAGGCCCGGTAGCTGCAATTATTGAAGCCAGAGAGTTTGGTGGAGACTTTACAGACTTGTTTGACTTTTGTAAGCGAGTCGGCAGTAAGAAAATTAACAAACGTGTATTGGATGCATTAGTTGCCAGTGGTGCACTAGATAATATAGTGCCTAACAAAGAACGCTCTGTCCTCTATAGTGCTATACCCGATGCTGTTCAATCAGCTGACCAAAGTGAGCGTAATGCTGATGCTGGAATGACAGACCTCTTCGGTGAAATCGCTGCACCAGCAGGTGAAGTAAGCATGGAGCAGGTTTATGAGAGACACCTAGGTGCGCGACCGCTCACTCTAAAGCAACGTTTAAAAGGTGAAAAAGACACCTTAGGTCTTTATGTTACTGGTCACCCCATCGATAGTTATGATCATGAGCTTGGGCGTTTTTTACGATGCCGCTTAGATCAGCTTTTTGCTAAAAAAGAAAAACAGTGGATAGCTGGTTTGGTAGTCGCCAGTCGAACCATGAAAACCAAACGTGGAAAAACGATTGCCTTCTTAACCCTCGATGACAGAAGGGCTAGAGTTGATGTGGCTTTGTTTGGAGAGAGCTACGAAAAGTATCGTGATTTGTTACAAAACGATCGTTTGCTGATTATTGAAGGAGAGGTGTCTGAAGACGATTATTCTGGTGGACTTAAAGTAAGTGCCCAACAAATCCTCACTATGCCACAAGCGCGGACCGTTTTTTCCAATGGTCTACGCTTGTCAGTGACGTCCGATTTTGCTCAAGGTAAAGGTTTGCAGCAGCTTTTGGGAATTCTTACTCCTCATCAGATACGCGGAGATGCGCCTGCTGCCAAGCTTGAGTTGCAGTATGAAAATGATGTGGGTAGAGGTGTGATTCGTTGTGCCACACCATGGCGTTTGCAAGTTGAAGATGACATGTTGCAAGAGCTTGCCTATCTGCTAGGTGATGCTGCTGTTAAAATGCGTTACCGCAAATTATAAAATGTGTAAAATATAGGTTATAATCAATTTAACATTTGTTAGTTCCACTTTTAAAGCTAGGCCCTATGAATCCAAATTATCTCGACTTTGAACAACCTATCGCTGATCTAGAAGCAAAAATTGAAGCCTTGCGCTTAGTGGGTAATGACAATGACCTTAACATCAGCGACGAAATTGCTAAGCTGTCCGATAAAAGTGTTAGCTTAACCGAGTCTATATTTTCTAACTTGACAGCCGCTCAGGTATCTAAGGTGTCCAGGCATCCCCAGCGCCCTCATACTATTGATTATATTAGCAGTCTGTTTGACGATTTTGATGAATTGCATGGTGATCGCCACTTTGGCGATGATCAAGCGATGGTGTGCGGTATTGCTCGTCTAAATGGTAAGGCGGTGATGGTAATGGGCCAAGAAAAAGGTCGATCTACCAAAGAAAAAGTGGCTCGTAACTTTGGTATGCCTCGCCCTGAGGGTTACCGTAAAGCCCTTCGTATGATGCAGATGGCAGAAAGGTTTAAAATGCCAATCCTTACCTTTATTGATACCCCAGGTGCCTATCCTGGCATTGATGCAGAAGAGCGTGGACAAAGTGAGGCTATCGCCTTTAATCTAGCCCAGATGTCTGGCCTTAAAACACCTATTATTGCGACGGTGATTGGAGAGGGTGGCTCTGGTGGTGCTTTGGCTATTGGAGTGTGTGACCAACTTAATATGCTGCAATACTCTACCTACTCGGTTATCTCGCCAGAAGGATGTGCATCCATTTTGTGGAAGAGTGCTGATTTTGCTGCTGACGCGGCCAACGCTATGGGTATTACATCAGGCCGTTTACACGACCTAGGTTTAGTTGACCATGTTATCCAGGAGCCGTTGGGTGGCGCTCATCGTGATGCTGGATTAATTTCTGCAAGTCTTAAATCAACCCTCATTAAGCAACTTTCAGAGCTTGAGTTGCTAGACACCGATGCGCTTCTTGATCGCAGGTATAAGCGTTTAATGTCTTATGGTCTAAGTTCTTAGGCCCTATAAGTAGGGTCTAGACTTCCTGCTATGTCATTTTCCTATCACCAGTTACTCGCCCAATCCAGCGGTTTGAAAACACATTTTCAAGCGTCAAGCTGGGTGATCGCTGTGAGTGGTGGGCTAGATTCCATGTGTCTACTACATTCTTTGGTGCTACTTTCACAGAGCGCTCTTTGCCCCCCTCTGCGTGTGCTTCATGTCAATCATGGTTTGCACTTAAAAGCAGCCCAATGGCAGCAACAGGTCGAAGAGCAGTGTATGCGTTATGGGGTTCAATGCATTAGCTTGCAAGCCACATTGTGTCCACAACAAAAGCGCCAGGTAGGTTTGGAGGCTGCGGCCCGCAACGCTCGGTATGACCTATTTAATCAACATTTGCATATAGGTGAAGTGTTGTTGCTGGGCCAGCATGCTGATGACCAAACGGAAACCTTGTTTCTACGGCTATTGCGTGGTGCTGGAGTAGCGGGTTTGCGAGCCATGCCTCAAGAGCGAATGTTAGGATTAGGTATTCTTGTGCGGCCTCTATTACATGTGCGCCAAAGCCATCTTTATGGCTATGCTAAGCAGTATCATCTAACTTGGTGTGAAGACCCAAGTAACCAAAATACCAACTTTGACCGAAATTACTTGCGGCATCAAGTGCTACCTTCCCTGCGTAAGAGGTGGTCTGCCATAGATCAAAGAGTGGCTGCAGTGACTGCCGTGATGGCTGATACCCAGATTTTGCTAGACGAGGTGGCAGCTGCTGACTTCGATTTAATAGTGAAAAGTACACAAGTTGGTGAGTGCTTGCCATCATCAAACCTCAGGCTTCTTAGTCGAGCAAGGCGCCATAACTTACTGCGCTATTGGTTTAGTCGCAATAATGTGCCCATGCCTGACTATGCAGCCATGCAAAGAATCGACAAGGACTTTTTAGACAGTGCGATAGATGCTCAGCCCTACTTGCAGCTTGGTGATTGGTGCTTGCGTCGAAATCAAGGTTATTTGCTTTTGATGCTAGAGTCTCCTAGTCCAAGTAGAGAGGCAGATCCATGTGGTTTTGTGATTGATCATCAGATGATGATGAGTGGATCAATTGCCTGGTCAGATGGGTTGTTATGCCTGAAGAAAACACAAGCAGTAGGTTTGGCTTTAGCTTCAGGTGATGTATTGATGAGGCGTTTTAGAGTAGGTGGCGAGCGCTGTAAGCCATTAGGAAGAATGCACAGTCAAAGTCTTAAAAAGCTATTACAAGAAGCCAAGGTGCCTGCTTGGGAGCGAGCCAAGCTGCCATTGTTTTACCTTAATGGAGAGCTAGCGATGGTGTCAAATTTATGGGTATGCTCTGGTTTTGAAGTGGGCTTAGATGAGCCTGTTTGGTGCTGGCAAGAGACCACTTAAAACGTAGCTTCTTATTGTTCCGATTGAGCTCTTCTGGTATCCTACACTCCCATCTAAGCCAGAAAATAAATCCTGAAAAACAGATTTTTTCTGAGTCAAAAAATTTATAAACGTTAAACATTCCGTCCACTCATGAAACAGTGGGCACGTATTCGCCATAGTTGCGATGCTTCTTTGTGTTTGTTTTATCGTGCTTTAATTCACATCGGCGGCTATATCGCCACATAAAACATAGGGCATTTCATGACTCGTTTCATCTTCGTTACTGGCGGTGTTGTATCTTCTTTGGGTAAAGGCATTGCCTCTGCATCGTTAGCTGCCATCCTAGAGGCTCGTGGTCTCAAAGTAACTATGTTGAAACTAGATCCGTATATCAACGTGGATCCTGGCACCATGAGTCCGTTCCAGCACGGTGAAGTGTTTGTGACTGAAGATGGTGCTGAAACAGATTTAGACTTAGGTCATTATGAGCGTTTTATCGATACTAAAATGTCTAAGAGTAACAACTTTACAGCGGGTCGCGTATATGAACACGTGTTACGTAAAGAGCGTCGGGGTGACTATTTAGGCGGTACGGTGCAAATCATCCCACACATCACTGATGAAATTAAACGCCGTGTATACGAGGGCTCTGACGGAGCAGAGATTGCCTTGGTTGAAATTGGTGGCACTGTGGGTGATATTGAATCGCAGCCATTTCTAGAAGCAATTCGCCAAATGAAATTTGAGTTAGGTTCTAACCGGGCATTGTTTATGCACCTTACTTTAGTACCTTATATAGCCACTGCTGGCGAAACTAAAACTAAGCCTACCCAACATTCGGTCAAAGAGTTGCGCTCTATTGGTATTCAGCCAGACATATTAGTGTGCCGATCTGAAGTGGCTATTGAAGCGCCTGAACGAAGTAAAATTGCTTTGTTCACCAACGTTGAACAGCGAGCAGTTATTTCACTACCTGATGCAGAAAGTATTTATACAATACCAAGCTTATTACAATCCCAAGGCTTAGACTCTATTGTTACTGAGCGTTTTGGCTTGACATGCAATGAGGCTGATCTAACAGAGTGGGATGCAGTTGCAAAAGCAAAACTGAACCCTAAGCGTGAGGTCACTATCGCTATGGTGGGTAAGTACATGGAGCTGCTAGATGCTTACAAATCATTGATCGAAGCTATTAGCCATGCGGGAATTAAGTCACATACCAAAGTGAACACTCGTTATATTGATTCTGAAGATATTGAAACTCAAGGGGTTTCATTACTTGAGGGTGTTGATGCAATACTGGTTCCTGGTGGCTTTGGAGAGCGAGGTACAGAAGGTAAAATTAAAACTGTTCAATATGCCCGTGAAAATAAAATACCTTATCTGGGTATTTGCCTGGGTATGCAGGTAGCAGTCATTGAATTTGCACGTAATGTAGCTGGCTGGAGTGACGCCAACAGTAGTGAATTTGATGCATCATCAAAGCACTGCGTAGTGGGCTTGATCACCGAGTGGAAAGATGAATCGGGACATATAGAGCAGCGTTCAGCGGCTTCTGATCTAGGTGGCACTATGCGTTTGGGAGCTCAGCAATGCCAATTAGAAATTGGATCGTTAGCTCATCAGTCATACCAGCAAGATGTGATTACAGAGCGTCATCGTCATCGTTATGAAGTGAATAATACTTTTATTGGCCAATTAGAAGATGCTGGCTTAAAGGTCTCTGGTCGCTCAATGGATGGAAGTCTAGTAGAGATGGTGGAGATAGAAGATCATCCATGGTTTGTCGCGTGTCAATTTCATCCAGAATTCACCTCAACACCTCGCAGTGGCCATGGCTTATTTGAAGGGTTTGTTGGAGCTGCTATCGTTCAGGCTGAAAAGTAGCTGATCTAACAAAAACATAAATTAACAGCACAACAGGAGTAAATTTTGGATCAACTGATTGCGGATATCCAAGCAAGGGAAGTATTAGACTCTCGGGGTAACCCCACTATAGAAGCCGATGTGTTGCTGGCTGGTGGAGGTTTTGGTACCGCTTGTGCTCCTTCTGGAGCTTCCACAGGTTCTAGAGAAGCTCTAGAACTTCGTGATGGTGATAAATCTCGTTATTTAGGCAAAGGTGTGTTGAATGCGATAGCTGGTATTCACGGCCCTATTGCAGCGCGCTTGAAGGGCATGGATGCAACTGACCAGCAGGGCTTAGATGAGGCCATGATCGAGCTAGATGGCACTGAAAATAAAGAAGTGCTTGGCGCCAATGCAATTCTTGCAGTCTCCCTAGCAGCAGCCAAAGCTGCGGCAATGTACAAAGGTATGCCTCTATATGCACACATTGCTGAGCTAAATGGCACAGCCGGGCAGTACAGCATGCCTGTACCAATGATGAACATTATTAATGGTGGTGAGCATGCCGATAACAATGTGGATATTCAGGAGTTTATGGTTCAGCCAGTCAATGCTGTTAGTTTTTCTGAAGCCTTACGTTGTGGTGCAGAAATTTTCCACTGCCTTAAAAATGTACTCAGTCAACGAGGTTTAAGTACTGCGGTAGGTGATGAAGGTGGGTTTGCGCCTAACTTACCCTCAAACGAGGCAGCGTTGGATGTTATTGCCGAAGCAGTAGCGTATGCTGGTTATGAACTTGGTGTTGACGTTACCTTGGCTTTAGATTGTGCGGCCTCAGAGTTCTATGAAAATGGCACGTACAACCTAAGTGGTGAAGGTCAGTCTTTTGATGCGGCAGGCTTTGCTGACTACTTAACAGAATTAACCCATAAGCACCCCATTATTTCTATAGAAGATGGCATGGATGAAAGTGATTGGGATGGCTGGCAAGACCTTACACAAAAATGTGGAGATCGAATTCAGCTTGTAGGTGACGATTTGTTTGTGACCAATACGAAAATACTGAGCCGTGGTATTGAGCAAGGTATTGGCAACTCTATTTTGATTAAGTTTAATCAAATTGGCACTCTTACAGAGACATTAGCAGCGATTCGAATGGCGCAAAAAGCTGGTTTTAGTGTGGTAATTTCACATCGTTCAGGTGAAACTGAAGATACAACGATTGCAGACTTAGCTGTAGCTACTGCGGCTGGCCAAATCAAAACAGGCTCACTGTGCCGTTCTGATCGAGTGGCTAAGTATAATCGCTTACTACGAATAGAGCAGGAACTAGGTGCTGACGCCCCATACCGTGGACGTCAGGAAATTAAAGGCCAATAAGTATTGTTGACCTCGTCTAGGGAGCTTGCGTTGGCTAATGATGGCCAAGGTTAGCTCCCTTTTTTGTTGATATCCCTATGAAATGGTTAGTTGGATTAATTTTAGCTGCATTGGTGGCCATGCAATACAGTCTTTGGCTTGGGCAGTCTGGATTGCTTGAAGTTGCCTATCTACAAGAAAAAATAACTGCACAAGAAGCAGTGAATGCTAATTTTTTGCAGCGTAACCAGCAACTCCACGCTGAAGTTTTAGACTTAAAGCAAGGTATTGATGCTATTGAAGAGCGTGCACGTCATGATCTGGGTATGGTTAAGCCTAATGAAACCTTTTACCAGCTAGTGGAAGATTAATGAATAGTACACAATTGAATCCTCTTCAGTGGCCTGTTGAATGGGCTTACGCATCGTCTGTGCCAGAATCTAAAGCAATTCTAAAAACCTACTGTAGCGATTTTCTAGTCACAGAAGACTTAGGTTATAAACCTTGTGGTGAGGGTGAGCATGTCTATCTGGACATCACTAAAACAGATACTAATACAGACTTTTTAGCCCGCAGCATTGCGAAATTTGCGGGTGTGCCTGTTAGGCAAGTGAACTACTCGGGTCTAAAAGATAGGAGAGGTGTGACAAGGCAATGGTTTGGTGTGCACTTGCCAGGAAAATCAGAAATGGTAGATCCTGATTGGCAATTACTTCAAAGTACTGAGCTTCATCTGCATCAAGTGGTCAGGCATCAGAGAAAGTTAAAAACTGGAGTGCACCAAGGTAATTTTTTCACCATCAAATTACGTAATCTAAAGCCTAATAATGCACTGGAAAGAAAGCTGTCTATTATTTCCCAGCAAGGAGCTCCAAACTACTTCGGTGACCAGCGATTTGGTCGTCAAGGTGGGAACCTTGGCCTGGCTTTATCGATGCTGCAAGGCAAACGAATCAAAGATCGCTTTAAGCGAGGCATAGCTCTTTCTTCCATCCGCTCTTACTTATTTAATCAGCTTTTGAGTACGCGGGTAAATGATGGCTCTTGGCTGAAGGCGGCTGTGGGAGAGCGCTGCATGTTTAGTGATGGGTTTAGTCAGTTTGATACCTGTTCATTAAGCGACTTAGACAGTGTGCAACAACGTATCGATATTGGAGACTTAGCCCCCACTGGAGCTATGGTTGGTCGCATAGGCAATCTGGTGGATACCCCTGCAAGCCTCTATGAAGCGCATATTTTAGAGCCTTGGCAACCTTGGATAGAAGCTTTGATTGAGCAAGATATGAATGCCCAAAGACGGAGTTTGCGCTTATGGCCCAAAGATTTTACCTGGCGTTGGTGCGAAGAAGATGTTTTAGAACTTAACTTTCATTTAATGAGAGGCAGTTATGCTACAGCATTGATACGGGAATTAGTACAGGCTGATCAGCCGCGGTGATTCCACTCTATAGTAGATAATGATAATGATAATGAAGGATCCAATGCAATTACTGATATCTAATGATGATGGCGTGAACGCCTTAGGTATATCACACCTAGTAAAGCAGCTTGAAAAAGACCATAAAATCACCGTTATTGCTCCTGACAGGGATTTAAGTGGTGCTAGCAACTCTCTAACACTATCTAGGCCAGTGAGGGTCGCCCTGCAGGAAAATGGCTTCTTCAGTATAGATGGAACGCCTGCAGATTGTGTGCACCTAGGTATCAATGGTGCGCTTGATATCGAACCAGAGATGGTCGTTTCAGGGATAAATCACGGCGCCAATCTAGGTGATGATGTGCTCTATTCAGGCACAGTAGCTGCAGCAATGGAAGGTCGGTATTTGCCCCATCATTCCATAGCGGTCTCCTTAGTTGGTAAAGTCCATTTTTTGACAGCGGCAAAGATTGCAAGAAAGCTAATAACGTCAATTCATGAGCTTAAACTTCCTTCGCGTTGCATTATTAATGTGAACGTACCAGACCTTCCTTTTGATCAAATTAAAGGCATTAAGGTTACTCGCCTTGGTAGCCGAGAGCTTGGTGGCTGTGTCATTGATGCGCAAGATCCAAGGGGGCATCAATGTTACTGGATAGGCCCAGTAGGTAGGGTAAAAGATGCTAGTGAGGGTACAGATTTTCATGCGATCGCACATGGGTATGTGTCAGTGACACCTTTATCACCAGACATGGCGTGCCACAGTGCTCTTGATACTGTTACCCATTGGCTGCGAGATTCGTTTTAATGCGCTCCAGTGTTACAGATCCAAAGCGTACAGTTGCCAATAGGCAAGGCATTGGTATGACGTCACAGCGAACGCGAGAACGTTTGGTTAATTTATTAAAGGGCCTTGGAGTGGATAATACCAGGGTGCTAGACGTGATGCGCTCAACCCCACGCCATTTATTTTTAGATGAGGCTTTAGCCCATAGGGCATATGAGGATAAGTCGCTCCCTATTGGGCACAACCAGACCCTCTCTAGGCCCTATACTGTTGCGCGCATGAGTGAACTCCTACTGGCTTCGTGCCCAGCTCAAAAAGTTTTAGAGATAGGCACGGGCTCTGGTTATCAAACTTGTATATTGGCACAGCTGGTGCCTAGATTATTTACTATGGAACGTATTGAGCCTTTACTTGTCCGAGCTAAGCAGCGTTTGGCGCAAATGGACATTCACAATGTTGTCTATCAACATGGAGATGGCTACGAAGGATGGCCGGCTCGAGAGCCTTTTGACGGCATTCTGGTAACTGCAGCACCTTCACAGGTGCCCAAAGCACTTCAGTGGCAGCTATCTGAAGGGGGATGTATGATTATCCCTGTTGGTGATAATGAACAATATTTACTAAAAATCACGCGTTCGGGCAACCATTTTAGTAAACAAAAAGTAGAAGCGGCCAATTTTGTGCCTTTAATTAATGGACTAATATAATGACTGTAAAAAATACGGTAATACAGTGGCGAATATTTGCTACGGGTCTGCTCATGGGGGCTGCAGATTTAGTGCCTGGCATATCTGGAGGCACAGTGGCTTTGTTGAGTGGCATATATAGCCGCCTACTGTCAGCCATAGGCCATTTTGACATGGGTTTCTTAAACCTTATAATGGCCCGGCAATTCTTTAAAGCTTGGCGCTATATTGATGGCCTTTTTTTGGTGAATTTAGGGGTTGGAATTGTTACTGCACTTTTGGGGTTGTCCAAGTTGATAACTTGGCTTTTGTTTGAGCAACCTTTAATCATGTGGAGTTTATTTATAGGTCTGATCATTGTTGCCAGTGTATTATTATTAAAAGAGCTAAACCTGCAAGCTCAGCTGCGTAAACGCTGGCTCATCTTCGGGTTTTTGGTGAGTGTTGTACTAGCTAATGTACCTCTATTGCAGAGCGTCGATGGTTTTTCTGGCTTAGGTTATCTGTGGTTGATGGCGGCAGGAGCAGTGGCTATTAGTGCGATGATATTGCCAGGGGTTTCAGGTAGTTTCATATTATTAATGTTGGGCATCTACCCTTTTTTGATTGCTCGCCTAGCGGCCTTAGACTTTCAAGTTATTGCAGTCTTTGCTCTAGGTTGTGGTTTTGGATTATTGGCCTTTAGCCGGTTAGTTAGTTTTTTGTTAACGCGGTATACGGCGGCTGTAATGAGCTTGCTAACAGGGCTGATGATGGGTTCTGCAATAAAGTTATGGCCATGGAAACATACCATTACCTACCGCTTAAATAGTGCAGGATTAGAAGTGCCTCTGCGGCAAGAGAACCTAATGCCTTGGACGTATAGCCAAATTACTGGAGCTGATAATCAGCTAGTTTGGTGCCTTTTGGTTTGTATTTCAGCAGGGGTGTTGGTGGCAAAATTTGGACGGATTAAGCTACAAGACTTGGCGGTCTAACCATGGGGGTTTCTAGAAAATGTTTATTAACCATTCGCTATTTTAGTGTTGGTGTGGCCATTTGGTTGCTAGTCGGCTGTAGCGCTAGTCAATACGCACCGGTGCAGGAGCTTGGTTATAGCACAGGTCAGTTGGTTGCAAGCAACTCAGTCCAAAGCTCACCAACCTCATATAAAGTGAGATCTGGTGACACTATGTTTGCCATTGGTTGGCGCTTTGGTTGGGACTACAAGAAATTAGCTAAGGCAAACAGCATAGAATTTCCATATACCATTTATGTTGGCCAGGTCATTTATTTTAACGAGGCTCATAAAAGTAGCTCAAATAGTAAGTCAGCCACAAAGAGTTTGATTAAAAAAACAGTTGTTGGTTCTAGTGGAGTCATCGATAAGCCAATATCTGCAAGGGCAAAAACAGACTCTAAGGCCGCCATTGAAAAGCCTTACAAAGGACCATTGTCTGTAAAGTGGAATTGGCCATTAAAAGGTAAGGTATTGCAACCTTTTTCCAACCAAGGTAGTAAGTTCCATGGCATTGATCTGTCTTCTTCACTTGGGTATTCGGTAAAAGCGGCATCTAGCGGAATAATAGTATATGCTGGTAGTGGGATTCAAGGTTATGGAAAACTAGTTGTTGTAAAGCACAATAATACCTTTCTTAGTGCCTACGCCTACAATAGCGGTATTTTAGTCAAGGAAGGTGACAGTGTGGTTGCGGGTCAAGTTATAGCGGAAGTTGGCAAAGGCCCCCAGTTGGACCCGAGACTACATTTTGAAATCCGTAAAAATGGCAAGCCTGTTAATCCACTAAAATACTTGCCAAAGCTGTAAATTGTCCCTAACACAACGCCAGTGGCTTTTATACTAATGTCTCTGGTTATTTGGGTAAGTTAAATGACGCAAAAATTATCGGTAGACGAAGCTCATCAACGGCGCAGTAAAGAGCAGTATGAAGAATATAAGTCTACAGGCACTTACTCCAACAGAATTAGTGACGTTAAAGATGCAACCCGTTTATACCTAAATGAAATTGGATTTTGTGCATTGCTAACTGCTGAAGAGGAAAAATATTTCTCTCGCTTGGCGTTAAAAGGTGATGAGCAGGCTCGCCACCGAATGATCGAAAGCAATTTAAGATTAGTGGTAAAAATAGCGCGTCGTTACGTTAATAGTGGGCTCACGCTACTAGACCTAATAGAAGAAGGAAACCTTGGGTTAATCAAAGCTGTATCCAAGTTTGATCCTGAGAAAGGGTTTCGTTTTTCAACTTATGGAATCTGGTGGATCCGTCAGACCATTGAACGGGCCATAATGAATCAAGTGCGAACTATTCGTTTACCCATCCATGTGGCAAAAGAGGTAAATGTGCAGTTGAGGGCCGCTAGAGATCTAACCCAAAAATTAGACCACGAGCCTACGCTGGAGGAAATTGCTGAGTACCTTGGAAAACCGATTAAACGGGTCAGTACCATACTTAACCTAAACCAGAAAGTGGGGTCGGTAGACAACCCATTAAGCACTGATAGTGACACTACTTTGCTAGAGAGCATACCTGACACTGGAAACCAAGGGCCTGAAAAAACTGTTTTAGACGCCAACCTAATGAGCAACATGGAACAATGGTTAGATCGATTATCTGATGTCCAAAAGGATGTCATTTGTCTAAGGTTCGGCCTGCGCGGCAATGATGTGGGCACCCTTGAAGATGTAGCTCGAGAAGTAGGTCTAACTCGAGAAAAAGTACGTCAGGTTCAGGTAGGTGCATTAAGAAGCCTTCGTCGGACCTTAGAAGTGGAAGGCCTTAGCAGTTCAGACGTGTTGGATGCTGAGCTATAGTGTTTCAAAGTGGTTTGCCAAAAACGAAAAAAACAGCCTTTAGTTGCTAGGAACTTAAAAGCTGCTGCATTTGATATATTAGATCTAGCGCTTGACGTGGAGTAAGTTCGTCGGCTTTATTATTCTCCAATAGTGATTCTATCGGGTGAGATAAACGGCTGAATAAGTCTTTTTGGAGTGGTTTTTCAGAGACTTTTTTTGATGTGTTAGTTTGCTCACTTTGCTCTAAGAGTAGTAGTTTTTGTTTGGCTTCGCTAATGACTTGATACGGAACGCCTGCTAGTTTGGCTACTTGAAGACCATAACTCTTGCTTGCTGGACCTGGTAACACTTTATGCATAAAGATGATGTTGTCCTCATGTTCAGTGGCATCTAGGTGAACATTTTTAACTTGAGTTAGTTGTTTCGCTAATTGTGTCATTTCAAAATAGTGTGTGGCGAAAAGTGTTAAAGCACCAATGTCTTGTGCTAAATTTAAAGCGCAGGACCAAGCTAATGACAGGCCATCAAAAGTACTCGTTCCACGACCCACTTCGTCCATCAAAACAAGACTCTTGGAACTGGCATTATTGAGAATGTTAGCAGTTTCGGTCATTTCAACCATAAACGTTGAACGCCCCCCTGCAAGATCATCGCTACTTCCCATTCGCGTAAACACTCGATCCACAATGCCAATGGTAGCTGAGGCAGCGGGTACATAAGAGCCAATTTGGGCCATAATTACTATGAGTGCCACTTGCCTCATATAAGTCGATTTACCACCCATATTTGGACCTGTAATCATCATCATACTGGCCTCATGTGACAGGGTCGTATTATTGGCTACAAAGGGATTAGTAATTAGTTGCTCAACCACCAAGTGGCGGCCTTGAACAATGTTAATGCCAGGGTTGGGCGTCAATGTAGGCTGGCTAAGGTCTAATGTAAGCGCCCGCTCAGATAAACAGCACAAAACGTCAAATTCACTGATGTCATCTGCGGAGCACTGCAGCGTCGGCAAGTGTGTCGCCAGTTCTTCAACAAGAGCTTCATATAGCGACTTCTCTCTGGCCAAGCTGCGGCTTTTACTACTTAAGGCTTTGTCTTCAAAAGCTTTTAACTCAGGAGTAATAAAGCGCTCAGCATTCTTTAGCGTTTGCCGCCTGATATACTCGACAGGGGCTTGGCCAGATTGTAAGCGGCTGATTTCAATATAGTAACCATGTACGCGGTTGTAGCCTACTTTAAGTGTAGACAGTCCTGTTTTCTGGCGTTCTTGGATTTCCAAGTCGAGTAAGAACTGACCTGCATTTTGGCTAAGTCCACGTAATTCATCTAGCTGTTCATCATAACCATCGGCAATCACGCCACCATCTCTTATTATAACGGGTGGGTTTTCAGCTATAGCACTTGTAAGCAGGGTGACAATATCTGGAAATTCCCTAATATTGGAGGCTAAGGAGCGTGCTTTCTTAGATTCAATGGTGCCCAATAGGTTTTGGATGCCTGGTAGGCTACTTAAGCTGCTACAAAGGCGAGATAAATCCCGTGGGCGAGCCGACCTTAGTGCAACCCGGGCCAAAATACGTTCCATATCGCCTATAGGTTTTAAGCAATGTTGGAAGTCTTCGGGGTTGTTGGACGCAATGATTTGACCGATAAAGTCATGCCTTAGCTCTAACGTTGCAATGTCCCGTATAGGGTTGTTGAGCCAGCGGCGCAGAAGTCTGCCACCCATGGGAGTACTGGTGGTGTCCAGCGCAGCGGCCAATGTAAACTGGTCTCCACCTTGAATGTTGTGATCTATCTCTAAATTTTTCCGGCTTGGTCCATCCAGGATGAGAGTATCTTGTGGTAGTTCCACCTCTAAATTTCGCAGGTGAGGTAAGTCACCTTTTTGAGACTCTTTGGCATAGTTTAGTAAACAGCCTGCTGCACAAATAGCAGCATTCATAGAGTCACAGCCAAAGCCACTCAAATCTCTGGTATTAAACTGGCTACAAAGCAATCTAAGGGCTGTGTCATAAGCGAAGTTCCAACTTGGTTGAGCCCTGCGACAAGACCACTCTTCTATGTGTTCAATAATGTCGCTGGTGTCTTCAAAAAGAAGCTCGGCTGGTCTAAGGCGCTGTAATTGAGTTTGCAGCTGCTCACAGCTATTAGCTTCGACTAGGGTAAAGCGCCCACTACTCATGTCTAAGCTTGCGATACCGTAGGTGTCATGTAGCTGGCAAACTGCCGTCAGTAAATGGTCACGCTTAGCGTCCATTAAAGCTTCGTCTGTGAGTGTACCAGGGGTGACAACTCGAACCACTTGTCTATCAACAGGGCCCTTGCTGGTAGCAGGATCACCAATTTGCTCAGCTACAGCGACCGAACGACCCGCCTTAACAATTTTGGCAATATAGCCTTCAGCCGCATGGTAAGGAATGCCACACATGGGTATAGGCTGACCAGCAGACTGTCCCCGTGAGGTTAGAGAGATATCAAGCAACTGTGATGCATCTTTCGCATCATCATAAAACATTTCATAAAAATCTCCCATCCGATAAAATACTAGATCATTGGGATGGTTCTCCTTAATACCTAGGTACTGCTGCATCATGGGTGTGTGATTGCTAAACTTGCTAATGACTGCCATGAAAAATTCCACAGATAAAGGATAAAGGCTTAAGTTAAGTTGCTATATTACTAGAAGCAGGCCAATTCGAGCAATTTAAACTTGCGCTTAACTGCAGTGTCAGTTCATAGTTATTCTTTAATGAGAAAAAATCGCTACTAAAAAGTGATAACTAGTGATGAGCATCATGCTGAATTAGTACTTCTAGCAAGGTAAAAAACACAAAGAGGATTTAATGCAAAACCAAATATTAGCTGCTGAAGTTGGCCAATTGCTGCTTGAAAAAGGCTTAACGCTAGGGACAGCAGAGTCATGCACAGGTGGGGCAATAGGGGCTGTATTAACCTCTTTGGCTGGCAGTTCAAGCTGGTTCAATGGGGGGGTTATTAGTTATAGCAATAATGCCAAAATTAAATTACTTGGTGTGCCGGCTGATAGCATAAAAACCCACGGAGCTGTCAGCCAGGAAGTGGTGGAGTCTATGGCCATTGGTGGTTGTGAAGCCATGGAGGCATCCGTATGCGTGGCCGTGAGTGGAATCGCTGGGCCAGGAGGAGGCGCTATAGGCAAGCCAGTAGGAACGGTTTGGATTGCATGGTGCCAAAAAGGAGGGAGGTTTAGCAGTCAACGATATCATTTTTCTGGAACCCGACAACAGATCCAAAGTGAGGCTGTGAGCATGGCTTTGAAAGGTATAGTAAGCTTGTTTAAATAGGTTTAGTAGATAAAGCCTTGCACTTTTTCTCAAATATGGTTTAATACTGTACATACAGACAGGTACTGTATGTAATTACAGTATTAAAAGATTTAGGCTTCAAGCCTCAAAAACAAGGTGAAACCCATGGATGCAAACAAACAAAAAGCCCTCGACGCAGCGTTAGGTCAAATCGAACGTCAGTTTGGTAAGGGTGCAGTAATGCGCATGGGCGATCAACCTCGAGAAGCGATTCCATCGGTATCTACAGGTTCTCTTGGTTTAGACATTGCTTTGGGTATAGGTGGCTTACCATTTGGACGCATTTGTGAAATCTATGGCCCTGAATCATCTGGTAAAACGACACTGACGTTACAGGTAATAGCAGAAGCTCAAAAGATTGGCAAAACCTGTGCTTTTGTTGACGCAGAACACGCCTTAGATCCAGGATATGCAGAAAAACTGGGTGTTAATGTAGACGATTTGTTGGTTAGTCAGCCAGACACGGGTGAGCAAGCTCTTGAGATTACAGACATGCTGGTTCGCTCTAACGCAGTTGATGTGATTATTATTGACTCTGTAGCAGCGCTGACGCCAAAGGCAGAAATTGAAGGAGAAATGGGCGATCATCATGTAGGTTTGCAAGCACGGTTGTTATCACAAGCGATGCGTAAAATCACAGGTAACATTAAAAATGCTAACTGTTTAGTCATATTCATTAACCAAATCCGTATGAAGATTGGCGTTATGTTTGGCAGTCCAGAAACCACCACTGGTGGTAATGCATTAAAATTTTATTCTTCAGTGCGTTTGGATATTCGACGCATTGGTGCGGTTAAAAGTGGAGATGAGATTGTAGGTAATGAGACTCGAGTAAAAGTTGTCAAAAACAAAGTTGCATCGCCTTTTAAGCAGGCAGAGTTTCAAATTATATACGGTAAAGGTATTTTTCGTATGGGTGAAATTATCGATCTTGGTGTCAAGCAAGGTTTGGTAGACAAAGCAGGAGCATGGTATGCATATAAGGGCGATAAGATTGGTCAAGGCAAGGCGAATGCCTCGCAGTATTTATTAGATCATCCAGAAATTGGCCAAGAAATCGAATTGCAAATTAGGCAAGCTCTTTTGAGCATTCCAAAAACCGATGAAACATCTGCTGATGTGGTGACACCGCTCACATTTTAAACAGACGTGTTAAGTTTTATTGGTGATGAAGAAGCCGATGTTAGCTGTAGGTATTGAAAAACAAACGGCAGCTTTACGTTATAAAGCAATTAGCTTGTTGGCTCGTCGTGAGCAGTCTCGTAATGAGTTACAGCGCAAGCTGGATATTAAAGCTGTTGAAAACGGTTGGCGGGTTGATTTAGAGACTCTGCTCGATGATCTCTACCGCCTAGGTTTGCAATCGGACCTTCGCTTTTGTGAAATGCTGGTTAGATCGAAAGCTAATGCGGGATATGGACCTTCTCGTATTTACCAGTGGGGCCATCAATATGGTTTAGACCGTGATCTGGTTCACCAACAGCTACTTGAGCAACAATTTGATTGGTTTGAAAAGGCACTACAGCAAAAGCGTAAGCACTGTGGGAGGGCCCTAGCACCTAGTCCCAAAGAACGTGCTAAACAAGCAAGACATTTGTACCAACGAGGCTTTGCCCAAGAGCAAATATACTACGCCTTGGGTGTCTTCTCAGACTAACTCCAGTAGGTCTGTTCATTTATATCACCAAATATCTAATAATACCCGTAATTAGGGCGTAAATCGCTTGCAATGGTCGAAAGCCATTAGTGGTTCAGTATATACTTACACTTTTGTGTTAACAGTGAGGCTGACCATGAAGATCGCGGCTATTCGGCAGGCATTTCTTAATTATTACCAAGACCTAGGCCACCAAATTGTGCCCAGTAGTTCTTTGGTCCCTGGTAATGACGCCACTTTGTTATTTACCAATGCGGGTATGGTTCAGTTTAAAGATCTTTTTCTAGGTGATGAAGAGCGCTCCTATAAGCGAGCTGTGTCATCTCAACGGTGTGTCCGTGCCGGTGGCAAGCATAACGATCTAGAAAATGTTGGGTATACAGCCCGCCATCACACTTTTTTTGAAATGTTAGGCAACTTTAGCTTTGGTGACTATTTCAAACAAGATGCCATAAAATTCGCATGGAATTTTTTAACTGTGGAATTAGGCCTGCCTGAAGAAAAGTTGTGGGTGACAGTGCACCATAGTGACGCCGAAGCAGAAAAAATTTGGTTTGAAGAAATTGGTATTAATCAACAACGTTTCTCACGCCTAGATGAAGACAACTTCTGGTCAATGGGTGACACAGGACCTTGTGGGCCATGCTCTGAAATATTTTATGACCACGGTGAAGACATTTGGGGAGGGCCTCCTGGCACAGCTGAAGAAGATGGTGATCGCTATATAGAAATTTGGAATATGGTCTTCATGCAGTTCAACCGCGATGCAAGTGGGAAGATGTCTCCATTGCCAAAGCAATCAATAGATACAGGAATGGGTCTGGAACGCATTGCTGCCATACTGCAAAACGTACACTCAAACTACGAAATTGACTTATTCCAACACCTTTTAAAAGCAACTGCTGAGGTCATTGGTACCGACGACATGGAAAGTAAATCCTTACGCGTTATTGCTGATCATATCCGCTCAGTTTCGTTTTTGATTTTAGATGGCGTAATGCCCTCCAACGAGGGTCGGGGATACGTTCTTCGCCGCATTATGCGTCGTGCAATAAGACATGGTAATAAACTAGGGGCTCAAGGCAGCTTTTTTCACAAACTTGTTGCACCCTTACTGACAGAGATGGGTGACGCATACCCCGACCTGATATCAGCTCAGGCCAAAATCGAAAAAGTCATTGCTAAAGAAGAAGTTCAATTCGTTAAGACCCTGGATCAAGGAATGCGAATTCTAGAGCAAGATTTAACCAAATTAAGTGGCGAAATAATTTCTGGAGAAACGATCTTTAAGCTTTATGATACCTATGGATTCCCTGTTGACCTAACGGCAGATATTGCTCGGGAACGCAACTTAGAGATGGACCTAGATGGTTTTGAAGTAGCAATGGAGAGTCAACGCACCAGAGCTCGTTCAGCCAGTAGTTTTTCTGTAGATTACGGTCACAAGTTTGACTTAGTCGGGCAGACAAATTTTGAAGGCTACCAAAAGTTAGATCACAAGGCTAAAGTGGTTGCAATCATGACCGCAGGTGAACTAAGCGATGGTGCCACGCAGTTAGGCAAGCACCAAATTGTTTTAGACAGTACGTCATTTTATGCTGAATCAGGTGGGCAAACTGGTGATAATGGCCTAATTGAGTGGCCTACAGGAAGTTTTAAGGTTACAGATACGCTGAAGCAAGGCCAACACTTTGTTCATCATGGTGAACTTATATCTGGAGACCTAAGGGTAGGTGACGACGTAATAACGCTGGTGGATGCTTCACTTCGTAGCGATTCTGCAAAAAACCATTCTGCTACACATTTACTTCACGAAGTGATGCGTCGTGTATTGGGTGACCACGTGACTCAAAAAGGGTCTTTAGTTGACCCAGAAAGGCTCAGGTTTGACTTTTCACACTCAGAACCTGTGTCGGCCGAGCAATTAATAATTATTGATTCTATGGTTAATAAAGAGATTAGAGAGAACACACTAGTGGCTGTAGAGACTATGGCCATTGATCAGGCCAAAGAAGCTGGGGCTATGGCACTTTTTGGGGAAAAATATGGCGACCAAGTCCGTGTAGTTACAATGGGCAGTATCAGCCAGCAAGCTGAAGTATTTTCTTTGGAGCTGTGTGGAGGCACGCATGTTGAGCGAACTGGAGATATAGGAGCCTTTGTCATTATTTCAGAATCGGGGGTAGCGGCTGGGGTAAGGCGTATTGAGGCGCTTACTGGTGCCGCAGCAAGTACGTGGTTGGCTTCAACATGCACCACTCTTGCAGCTGTTTCTGGGCTTGTGAAGGCAAGTCGTGAACAGGTCACAGAAAAAGTGGTCACTCTAATTGAGAAAAATCGGCAGCTAGAGCGCGAGTTAGACCAACTTAAGGCTAAGATGGCTGCAGTTCAGGGGTCTGACCTGCTGTCGCAAACCCAAGATATTAACGGGGTCAAGGTGCTAATAGCCCAGATAGAGGGTGTAGAGCCAAAAGCCTTGCGTGATGCGATGGATCAGTTACGTAACCAGCTTGGTTCTGGGGTGGTAATGCTAGGCGTTATTGAGGGTGATAAAGCAAGTGTTGTAGCTGGTGTCACTAAAGACCTAACAGCTCGGGTAAAGGCTGGAGACCTTATTCGCCATACTGCATCTAGTATGTCAGGTAAAGGCGGAGGTCGACCTGATATGGCCCAAGGAGGAGGCCAAGCTGCGGAACTTATTGGGGCGTTGGAAAGTGCCAAAGGTTGGCTGCAAGATCAGCTGAGCTAACATAAGTCATAGACAGGTCGCCGCAAGGTAAAGATGTAAACTATTTGTATTGTTATTAGGGAATGAAGATGGCGTTGTATGTACAAAAATTTGGTGGAACTTCAGTTGGTTCGGTAGACCGCATTCAACAAGTAGCACTTAAGGTAAAAGGATTTCGAGATCGAGGCCATGATATTGTAGTGGTGGTGTCGGCAATGAGTGGAGAAACTAACCGTCTGATAGGTATGGCCAATGAAATTCAGTCCAAGCCAATGCCTCGAGAAATGGATGTTCTTGTGTCTACTGGAGAACAGGTGACGATTGCTTTGTTATGTATGGCCTTAACTGAGCAAAATTGCCCCGCTCGCTCCTACACAGGTGGTCAGGTGAAAATCCAGACAGATTCTTCGCATACTAAAGCTCGCATTCAAAATATTGATGTAGATAATATGCGCAGCGACTTAGACAAAGGACGCGTCGTTGTCGTCGCTGGTTTCCAAGGAGTTGATGAGGTCGGCAATATTACTACGCTTGGCCGTGGTGGGTCAGATACCACTGGTGTCGCGCTTGCTGCCGCCCTTAAAGCTGACGAATGTCAAATATATACTGACGTGGATGGAGTTTATACTACAGACCCGAGAGTTGTAGATAACGCCCAACGCCTTTCAGAAATCACTTTTGAAGAAATGTTAGAAATGGCTAGCTTAGGTTCAAAGGTTTTACAAATACGTGCTGTAGAATTTGCCGGCAAATATAACGTTCCACTTAGGGTGCTGCATAGTTTTAAAGATGGCCCAGGAACACTGATTACAACTGAGAGTGAAAATACCATGGAACAACCTGTTATCTCCGGCATAGCGTTCAACCGCGATGAAGCAAAGCTTACTGTAACAGGTGTGCCTGACGTGCCTGGTGTGGCATCTAAGATATTGGGACCGATCAGTGATGCTAATGTTGAAGTTGACATGATTTTGCAGAACGTAAGTGCTGAGGGCCTTACTGACTTCACGTTTACTGTTCACCGCACTGATTATGACCTAGCTCTTGCTACATTAAAAACTGTCGCCCAAGACCTCAATGCATCTGGCGCAGTTGGCAGTGAAAAAATAGCTAAGGTGTCTATTGTCGGAGTGGGTATGCGCTCACACGCTGGTGTTGCAAGCAGGATGTTTGCCAGTTTAGCAAAAGAGAATATTAACATTCAGATGATATCCACCTCAGAAATTAAGGTGTCTGTGGTCATTGATGAGAAGTACTTGGAGCTAGCTGTCCGAGCGCTCCACTCGACTTTTGAAATGGATAAGCCACAAACTATTGAAGAATAGTAAATTTACAATTATGATCGCTACGTAAGAATAGATTTAACTTAGGTTAGAGTTTTACTTATATCGCTAGAAAGCAAGTTGTGCAGGAATAATTAAGGTGTTCGGAAGCTAAATTAGTTTGGTTTATCGGCCCAATAAAATGGAGTTTTAGTATGTTAATTTTGACTCGACGTGTTGGTGAGACGTTAATGGTGGGTGATGAAGTTACAGTCACTGTATTAGGTGTAAAAGGTAATCAAGTTCGGATTGGAGTGAATGCTCCGCGTGATGTTGCAGTTCATCGTGAAGAAATTTACCAACGTATTCAAGACGAAAAATCGTCTACAGGAGAGTTGTCTTCAGAAGAATCTATAGAACAGGAATAACATCATCACCAATCAAGCTTGATGTTTTGGGATTGCGCTCTGGCAATACACCAAACCTGAATGTCTAAAGGCCCTTTCCAAGCGTTAATCATACTTTTGCTTAATGCTTGGGCCGTCGCTCCTGTCGTCATGACATCATCAATAATAGCGATTCGGCTAATTCTTTGGTTCAAGTCTTTTGGGGTCACTTGAAAAACGTTTTCCATTTTTTCTAATCTTTGCTTTCGTGTTTGGCCTTGTTGTGGTAATTGATACACTGAACGATGGCATATTTTTGTATTAACGCCCAAATTCAGCGCCCGGCTTAACTCTGCAGCGATAAACTGTGCTTGATTAAACCCCCTTTGTCTTAATCTGTGGTTATGCAAAGGTACGGGTATGAGTAGTTGTGGAGCGATTATTTTACCTTCAGTTATGGCTTGGGAAATAGTTTGGCTTAGGCATGCGGTTAACAAACGACCAGCAGCTAGGTTGTGGTGATGTTTGAACTGATTGATTAACCCGTTAATCGGAGCAAGGTAATCAAAAGCGCACAATGTTTTTTTATAAGGTGGAGGCTCTTGTAAGCAGTCAAGACAAATAACATGGCCGCCTATTCTGCTCGCACTCACCTGTTTGGCGCACACCTCACATGTACCCTGACTCCAAGGAATATCCTTACGACATGGCCCACACAGGTTGTCTTGTTGATGGGGGTGTGCACCACACAGCATGCATGGTGGTTGAATAATAAGTCTTAATCGGTTAATTAGTGACCAGATGTAAACCTCCTTAGGTTAATTAGTTGACTAAAAATGCCTAGGTTTTAATATGCTTGCTGAACCCTTAAGCTGGCTAATCCATGACATCAACATCTTCTGCAACTCCTTCGATGAATACAGACTTTAAGTCTAGTTCACATTTAAATATTGACCAGCGACATAATTGGGGTGTTGATGAAATTACTCTGCTTTTCGCCTTGCCCTTAAATGATCTTCTCTTTAAGGCTCAGACTATTCACCGTACTCACTTTGACCCTAATGAAGTTCAGGTCAGTACATTGCTGTCGATAAAAACAGGAGCTTGCCCTGAAGATTGTAAGTATTGCCCTCAAAGCGTTCATAACGACACAGGTCTAGAAGCCGAGCGCTTAATGAAAGTAAAAGAAGTTATTGAAGAAGCGATTGCAGCAAAAGCAACTGGAGCGACGCGCTTTTGTATGGGAGCTGCGTGGAAAAACCCTCGTGCTAAAGATATGCCCTATGTATTAGAGATGGTTAAAGAAGTCAAAAATTTGGGGCTTGAGACCTGCATGACCTTGGGTATGTTGGCACCAGATCAGGCTCAAAAGCTATCTGAAGCTGGCTTGGACTACTACAATCATAACCTAGACACCTCTCCTGAATTTTACGGCTCTATTATTACCACCAGAACCTATCAAGATCGCCTAAACACCTTAACCAATGTGCGTGATGCGGGTATGAAAGTGTGTGCAGGTGGCATTGTGGGTATGGGAGAAAATTTAAGAGATCGTGTGGGCTTGCTGCAGCAATTAGTAAATATGCCACAGCACCCAGAAAGTGTGCCTATTAATATGCTAGTGAAGGTAGAGGGTACGCCTTTAGATCGGGTTGAAGACTTAGAGCCTTTTGACTTTATTCGCACTATCGCTGTTGCTCGAATATTAATGCCTCAATCCCATGTGCGATTATCTGCCGGTCGAGAACAAATGAATGAGCAAATGCAGGCCATGTGTTTCTTTGCTGGTGCCAATTCCATTTTCTATGGAGAGCGACTGCTGACTACAGAAAACCCTGCTGCAGAAAAAGATAGAGCATTATTTGTTAAGCTGGGCATCCGCCCCGAAAGACGCCAAGACGTATCTGATGAAGCGCATCAGGGCGCTATCGAGCAGGCAATCGGTCATGCAAAGGTGGAGCACATGTTTGTTGATGCTAGCCTCTAATGCACAGTTTAGAACACGCTCTAGGTGAACAACTCAAAGGTCGCCGTGTTGACGACTTATATCGTACTCGAGCTTCACATACAGGCCCGCAAACTCCAGAGATAAAGTTGAACGGCCAAGCGTTACTTGCTTTTTGTAGTAATGACTATTTAGGCTTAGCAAACCATCCTCTACTGGCCAGTGCTGCAACAAAGGCATGTTTGGACTATGGTGTAGGTAGTGGAGCGTCTCATCTGGTCATAGGTCATACAGACCTTCATGATGAGCTGGAAGAAGCCTTAGCAAAAGTCACCCAGCGGCCAAGAGCATTGTTATTCTCTAGTGGCTATATGGCCAACATGGGTGTGATCAGTAGCCTTTTAGATCGCCAAGACGCCATTTATCAAGATCGGTTAAATCACGCGTCTTTGCTGGATGGTGGGCTGCTAAGTGCAGCTAAATTCCAGCGATATAGACACAATGATATCGTGGACTTGCAGCGTCAACTAAATAGCACACAGGCTAGGCGTAATTTGGTCGCCACAGATGCTGTGTTTAGTATGGATGGTGATATTGCTCCGCTAAAACGTCTCAGCCAGGTATGTGCTGAAAAAAATGCTTGGCTGATGATCGATGATGCACATGGTTTTGGTGTGCTAGGTACTAATGGGGCTGGCAGTGCCATAGAGCAAAACCTTAGTGTGGAAGAGTGCCCTATTTACATGGCAACATTGGGAAAAGCGTTAGGCAGTTATGGTGCTTTTGTAGCTGGCAGTGATGCCTTAATAGAAAGCTTGATACAGTTCTCTCGAAATTACATTTACACCACCGCCTTGCCTCCAGCTATTGCAGCTGCAAGCCTGGCTGGGGTTCACCTTTTAACTGATGAGGCTTGGCGCCAACAACATCTTAATCAGTTGATTAAGATGTTTAAGCAACAAGCTAAAGAATTAGGCTTGCCTTTGATGCCTAGTAATACGGCAATCCAGCCAATTATGTTAGGCCCAGCAAAGGTGGCGCTGAAAGTCAGTGGTGCTTTAAAAGAAATGGGTTTTTTAGTCACGGCAATTCGCCCTCCTACTGTGCCAAAAAACACCGCGCGCTTAAGAATTACACTATCTGCAGCACATACACAAAGCCACCTTCAACAGCTGATAGACGCCTTAGCGCTACTGCAAAAGCAAGGACTGCTGCCTTTGGTGAAAGGGTAAGTGTTACATTCACAGGCGCTAGCTTTGGCAACATCAAAACCTTATCTTGTTTTACTTCATGGTTGGGGTTACAACAGTACTTGTTGGCCTGCTTCGATGTTGCAAAGGTTAAGGACTCGTTACGAGCTCATACTGCTAGACTTGCCGGGGCATGGTCATGACACCTTTGTGGAGGATGGCCGCAATCATCTAGTTCAGTTAGATGAGTGGATTATTGCCACCAAAAAAAGTCTTCCTTGCCAATATCATGTTTTAGGTTGGTCTTTGGGGGCGCAGCTAGCCATTCGAATGGCTCATAATGATACACGCATTCAAAGTGTCATATTGATGGCAGTGAACCCTAAGTTCATAACCTCCAATAATTGGCCTTCTGCCATGATGCCAGAACTGTTGGCTCAGTTTCACCATGATTATGAAACCTTGCCAAATAAAACCTTACGGCGTTTTGCTAACCTTCAAGCTCAAGGGTCAATTTTGCCCAAAATTCTGGTAACTCAAGTGATAAAACTCATGCAAGTTAAGGAAGAAAATGCATTTGGCCTTCACTTATTGCAACAGTTAGACGAGCGAGAGCACTTGTGCAAGCTAACTCAGCTTTGTTACATAGAGCTGGCTAAGGGTGATAGTCTGATTCCATATGGGTGGGTGGAGCAGTTAAAACTGCCAAACAATGTGCAGGTGAGTTATGTTAAAGGTAGTCATGGATATCTACTTGAGCAATATGCGGTCACGCATAAAATGGCTAATTTCCTTAACCTTGAGGTTGGTCTGTGATATCTAATCCAAAAATTCTTCCTGATGTGCAAAGTGTTGCTCATTCCTTTAGCCAAGCAGCCAAAAACTATGATCAAGTTGCAGGTTTACAGCGGCTGGCCGCAGATCAGTTAATCACTAAAGGGGCTGATCTTCATCGAGGCTGTGTATTGGACATTGGCAGTGGCACAGGATACGTTAGTGCCCAGTTGGCTAATGTTGAAACAGTTACTCAGGTGACTGGTTTAGATATTGCCCAAGGTATGCTCAACTATGCCCAAGCGCATCACCATAGCAATAAATTACATTGGAAATTAGGTGACGCCCAAAAAATACCTTTGGTACTTCCTAATAGTGCTAATACCTATGACCTAGTCATCTCTTCTTTAGCTATTCAGTGGTGTAAAAGTATTGATGACGTGTTTTCTGGTGTGGCGGGTTGTCTAAAAGAAGAGGGTACTTTTCACTGCGCCACATTAGGCCCCAAAACTTTGCACCAGCTAAAATGGGCTTGGAGTCAAGTTGATGATTACCAGCATGTTAATGAATTTGTGCCACTGGAGGTCTTACGTGAAGCCCTTCACAATCATTTTGTTGAAGTGACTATTGATTGCCAGCCTATTGAGCTTAAGTATGGCTCAGTGCAGCAGTTAACAAAGGATTTGAAGCAGCTGGGTGCCAGTAACCATAACGTTCAAGCAGCACAAGGGTTGATGGGAGTTGGGCGTTTACGGAAAATGGTATTGGCATACGAATCTTTGAGAGACGAAGAGGGTCAACTCCCAGTGACTTACGACGTTTATTACATTAAAGCTAAAACTCGAGTCACGTCATGAACCGAATAAAAAAACGTTTTTTCATAGCGGGCACAGACACTGATGCTGGCAAAACCATGGTTGCGTGTGCATTGTTAGCAAAAGCGCGTGGTAGAGGTTTGACTACGGCAGCAGTTAAACCAGTGGCAGCCGGATGCAGCGAAACTAAGGATGGCTTAAGAAACGATGATGCTGAGCAACTTTTGGCTCAGTGCACTATACCCTTATATTACGAACAGGTTAATCCAGTTGCTTTTAAGGCCTCCATTGCCCCCCATATTGCTGCTCAAAAGGAGGGCCAGCGTATGCAAGTGGATCGTCTCATTGGCTTCACAGGTGGTGTATTAATGCAAGGTGCAAACTTTACGCTAGTGGAAGGTGCAGGTGGTTGGCGGGTGCCCGTTAATGAGCGTGAAACGCTGGCAGACCTTGCAATAGGTTTGTCACTGCCTGTAATTTTGGTTGTGGGTATGCGGTTAGGGTGTATCAATCATGCCATACTCACCGCCGAAGCAATTAGCGCAGATGGCTTAGAACTTGTGGGTTGGGTAGCCAACTGTATCGACTCTGAAATGGCTGAGTTAAGTGCTAATATTGCAACTTTGCAGAACCGTATCCATGCACCTATGCTAGGTGTTGTGCCCAATCTTAATGCAATCAGTTTACCTTTCAAAAGGGTGGAGGCGTGCCAAACCTATTTGGATTTGGATATCTTACTAGGTTAGATGAGCTACTAGCCTAGCTTCTAAGAAAATATTACGGCCTCTTTGACCTTATTTTATGACTATAAAGTCTCCCAATTGACCTAAGGCCATGAAACAGGGTATTTTTCAAACAAGTGTTTGAATTAATATGTTTATGTTTAAAAAAGCGGAGTCATCATGCCTAATTATCGAGCCCCACAACGGGACATTCAATTTGTAATGCACGAAGTGCTAGCCATGGCTGATCACTACAAAACACTGCACGGTAGTGAAGACATCGATGCGCAAATGATTGATGCGATTCTTGCAGAGGCAGCCAAGTTTTCTGAAAACGTACTGGCACCAATTAATGCCTCAGGCGATGAGCAAGGGTGCAGTTGGGATGATGGTGAGGTGACTACCCCCTCTGGCTTCAAAGAAGCCTATGCCTTATATGTTGAAGGTGGCTGGCCGTCTATTTCTCACAGTCAAACTCTAGGTGGGCAAGGTTTACCTGAGTCCTTAGGTACAATGATAAATGAGCTAAGTGGCACATCTAACTGGTCTTGGAGCATGTATCCCGGGCTTAGTCATGGGGCTATGAACACCATAGAAACCCACGGTACCCAAGAACAAAAGCAACAATACTTATTGCCGCTGGTAGAAGGCCGCTGGACCGGCACTATGTGTTTAACTGAGTCTCATTGTGGAACAGATTTAGGCTTGTTGCGTACCAAAGCAGAACTACAAGAAGATGGTAGCTATGCCATTTCTGGTACAAAAATCTTTATTTCTGCTGGTGAGCATGACATGGTAGACAATATTGTCCACATCGTTCTTGCCCGTTTACCTGGTGCACCCGAAGGTACAAAAGGCATCTCTTTGTTTATCGTACCCAAGGTTAATGTTAATCAAGATGGCAGCTTGGGTGGCCGCAACCAAGTGAAATGTGGCTCTTTAGAGCATAAGATGGGCATCCATGGGAATGCGACCTGCGTGATGAACTTTGATGGTGCCAAAGGCTACTTGATAGGCCCTGCAAATAAAGGTTTAAGCTGTATGTTTACCTTTATGAATATTGCCCGCATTGGCACTGCAGTGCAAGGCTTATGTTCTGCTGAGGGGGCGTTTCAGGGGGCTCTAGAATACAGCAAAGAGCGTTTACAAATGCGCTCTCTTACAGGCCCAATTGCTCCAGAAAAAGCAGCAGACCCGATCATCGTCCATCCGGATGTTCGTAGAATGTTGTTAACAGCGAAAGCTTTCGCTGAAGGTGGGCGTATGTTGGCTTACTATTTGTCACAATTAAATGACACGATTACACGCAATAGTGACTCAGATGAAGCCAAAGAAGCCGAGGTGTTGCTGTCGCTATTAACCCCGATTGCCAAGGCATTTATGACCGAAACTGGCTTGGAATCTGCAAATTTGGGGATGCAGTGTTTTGGTGGGCACGGATATATACGTGAATACGGTATGGAACAAATTGTTCGTGATGCGCGCATAGCCACTATTTATGAGGGCACTACTGGTATCCAGGCATTGGACCTTCTGGGGCGTAAAGTATTAATGACACAAGGTCAAAGCCTTAAAGCTTTCACGAAGAAAATCCATCTTTTTTGTAAAGCTGAAGCAGAAAATGAAGCTATGGCTGAGTTTATAACCCCTTTAATGGCGGCTAACAAAGAATGGGGTGAGCTTACTATGAAAGTTGGTATGGCGGCTTTAAAGGATCGTAATGAAGTGGGTGCGGCTTCGGTAGATTATTTAATGTATTCTGGTTATGTAACACAAGCATACTTCTTCGCTCAAGCGGCAAAGATATCGCAAGTTGCTTTGGCACAAGAAACGACTGAAGCAGACTTTTATAAAGCCAAAATTTTCACTGCACGCTTTTTCTTTTCGCGGTTGTTACCACGGACTCAGACACACGCGACAACCATGCTTGCTGGTGCTGATACCTTGCAGGATTTAGATCAGGACCACTTCAGGTTTTAGTTTTTTGGGTCAAAAATAGTTAAAAAAGCCTGCTTTAGTGCGGGCTTTTTGTTGTAATTACAGGCAAACAATTAGCTTAAACTGCGATAAATAAACTCTCCCCAAACATAAACAAAAAACAATGCAGCTACAAATACAGCGGCTGACCCCATATCCTTTGCTGCACCAGTTAGCTCGTGGTGATCCATGCTGATGCGATCTAGGGTCGCCTCTATGGCAGAATTAAGATACTCCATTAGTATGACCAATAAGCCAGCACCCAGCATGAGGATGCGTTCTATGGGGGACTCACCAAGGTAAATAGCAAACGGAATACTAAAAATAAAAATGGCAGTGTATTCCCGCATTCCTGCCTCATTTTTAAAGCAATAAAGCATGCCTTTCAGGGAAAAAATGGTGGCGTGATACATTCTTTGCCATCCTGCGTTTTTGGGGTAGGTACGTAATTCAGATTCGGATGACTTCATGAGTTCTATAATAGCCTGTTATTATGTTTTTGGCACTTCTTCACTGGAACCAGTCTAACCAATCTTTTGGCATCTGAAAAGAAAGCATATAATGTTTGAAACTCCTTGAACTAAGTAATTAATGATAGAATTACACTCATATAACCGTGAAAAATCAGGATCCTATTTTGTATCAATTTATAGCTGGCTTACCCAAAGTAGAGTTGCATTTGCACATTGAAGGCAGTCTAGAGCCTGAGCTCATGTTCGAACTAGCGCAGCGCAATAACGTGGCCATTCCATTTGCTAACCCGGATGAAGTTCGAGCTGCTTACAATTTCTCTAATTTGCAGTCGTTTTTAGATATTTATTATCAGGGTGCCCAGGTGCTTATCACGCAGAGGGACTTTTATGATTTAACTTGGGCATATATGTTGCGTTGCAAGGTGGACAATGTACTTCATGCTGAGCTATTTTTTGATCCACAAACTCACACAGATCGAGGGATTAGTTTTGATACGGTGATGGAGGGTTTAACAAAAGCGCTAGCTCAAGCTGAGATAGAACTAGGTATAACCAGTGAGTTGATTTTATGTTTTCTGCGCCATTTAGACGAAGCGAGCGCCTTTGAAACCTTGCGGCAGGCGAAGCCCTGGAAGGAAGCGATTATTGCTGTAGGGCTGGATTCTTCGGAAGTTGGCCACCCACCAGAAAAGTTTGCAAGAGTTTTTGCTGAGGCCCTTGAACAAAATTATCTTGCGGTCGCACATGCAGGGGAAGAAGGGCCCTCAAGCAATATTGTAGACGCTTTAGATATTCTTAAAGTCAGTCGAATTGACCATGGTATACGTTGTGTTGATGACCCTCACTTAGTCACTCGCCTGATTGAGCAGCAAGTTCACTTAACTGTTTGTCCACTTTCTAATACCAAACTAAAGGTATTTAACTCGATGGACCAACACTGTGTTGTTGATCTGCTACGCCAAGGGGTAAGTGTGGGTATTAATGCAGATGACCCAGCTTATTTTGGTGGTTATATGAACGATAATTTTAACGCCGTCGCTATGGCCCATGACTTAAATTATAAAGAGTTAGCTAAATTTACACATAATGCTATAAATGCTAGTTTTTGTAGTGAAGCTAGAAAGCATGAGTTACATCAACAACTACAAGCTTATTTGGATATCCAATAACCCATGAAGACAATTAAACTTTTGGTCATAGGGGCGTCTGGCCAAGTGGGTTCTGCCTTGCGTGCAAAGGCACTCGATTTAGGAATATCAGTGGTGTCCTTTGACGAAGGCATGTTAGATGCCTTAGATGTTGATTCTCTTAAAACCGCTATGACCTGCCACCAACCAAATTACGTAGTCAACACTAAAAGCCATGCAGCTGTGGACCTAGCTCAGGATTATCCAGAGAAAAACTTTGTGGCCAATCATGATGCTGCATTAGCACTGGCCAAAGTCTGTAACGCACTCAATGTCCCCTTACTCCACTTGTCCACTGACTATGTGTTTGATGGTGAGCAGCATGCTCCTTATAAAGAAGATGCGCTTACAGCACCAGTTAATTTTTTTGGCGAAGCTAAGCTTGCTGGTGAAAAAGCGATTAAACAATACTGTCCTAAGCATATTATTATTCGAGTGGGCTGGGTTTTTAGTGCTCAAGGTAATAATTTTGTATTGAGAACCTTGCGTCAGTTACAAGCCGATCACCATGTAAAAGCGGTGTCAGATCAACAAGGCTGCCCCACTTACGCCAGTGATGTGGCTGGGGTTATTGTCGCCATCATTCAGCAGTTAGAGTGTGATATTGATGTTTGGGGCACTTACCATTATAGCGGTGCTGAAGTAACCACATGGAAGGGTTTTGCTGAAGCAATACTTGCAGCAGCAAAAATACATGGAGCTACACACGCTGAATATATTGATGCAGTGACGAGTGTGGAGTGGCCAGCAAACGCACCAAGGCCAGCGTATAGTGTGCTGGACTGCAGTAAAATACTATCCACCTTTGGCATACGACAAAGGCCATGGCGTTCAGGGCTTGTTAAGGTTATTGATGAAGTCTTTAAATCTGCATAAATAGACTTTCAAACCCTTCTCAATCACACCTTTATGCAGCCTAGCCCAAAAACACCTACGGTAAGTTAGAAGAGATGGCCAAGGGCAGGTATAATGTGTGGCAATTAAACTATTAAGTGGCCATTCAATTGGGTCATGAGTGAGCTTATGGAACATCAGCTGATAGACGATTTTGGACGCCAAGTCGATTATGTACGTATATCCGTGACTGATCGCTGTGATTTTCGCTGCGTGTATTGTATGGCAGAAGAAATGACCTTTTTGCCTCGGCAAAGTATCATGAGCCTTGAAGAAATTGAGCTTGTGGCAAGGGCTTTTGTGGAATTGGGAGTGACTCGTTTACGCCTAACTGGTGGGGAACCCCTTGTACGTAGAGGATTAGTCGAAAACTTGCACAAAATAGGCAATCTAAAAGGCCTAGACGAACTGCTAATTACCACTAACGGTTCTCAGTTAGTACGCCATGCTAAGGCGCTAAAGAAAGCAGGGGTAAAGCGCTTAAATATAAGTCTAGATTCATTGGATGAAGCCAAGTTTACAGCGATGACTCGCACTGGAAAATTGCCCCAAGTGTTGCAGGGCATCAATGCTGCTATAGAAGAAGGTTTTGAACGAATAAAAATTAATGCCGTAGTCATGCGTGGCAGTAATGATGGTGAAGTTCTTGATTTAGTTGAATTTGCCAGAGATAGCGGCATTGATATTGCTTTCATTGAGGAGATGCCTTTAGGCACTATTGAAAGCCATGACCGTGCTCTCACTTATTGCTCCAGTGACGACGTCCGTGAAATTATTGAGCAGCGTTATACCTTAATTCACAATCCTCAAAAAACAGCAGGGCCATCCCGTTATTACAATATGCCAAATCACAGCACGAGGATTGGCTTTATTTCTCCACATAGCCATAATTTTTGTAGTGACTGTAACCGAGTACGAGTGACTGTTGAAGGCCGTCTGTTGCTTTGCTTGGGCAACGAACATAGTGTAGACCTTATGCCTATACTTCGAGGGCAGCCTGGACAGGTGGAACCTTTAAAGGAAGCTATTATCGCTTCTATGGCGCTAAAACCAGAAAAGCACCATTTTGATTTGCAAGAAAAACCGCAAATCCTCCGATTCATGAACGCCACTGGCGGATAATAAGAATAATTAAACATGACCAATAATATTGATCCCTTTCAAGATATTAGGCCTTATAACGATGAAGAAGTTAGGCCAGTAATCGATGCGCTTGTAAATAATAGAGAGCTGCTGAATGTCTTAGGGAGCTTCAAATTCCCAAGGTTGAAGCCACTATTGGGGCCTGCTTTAAATCCTCTTATCCAGTGGGCGCTTAAGCGTGAATTTAAGCATGTGACCGATGTGGCGGGATGGCAGAAAATAATTTCTAAATATATGGGGAAAATGCTCAAACGCACTGTTTCTAAATTAACCTATAGCGGTTTGGATAAGCTCAAGCCAGGTAGAGGCTACTTATTCATATCTAATCACCGCGACATTACGATGGATCCTGCCCTAGTGAGTTATGGCTTAGACCAGCAAGGCCTGGAAACGGCTCGAGTAGCCATTGGTGATAACCTACTGCAAAAACCGTACGTTAGCGACATTATGCGATTAAACAAGAGCTTTGTAGTAAAGCGCTCTGCAATTGGAGTGCGAGAAAAGATGAAAGCTTACATGGACTTATCTAGCTACATTGATCACTCGGTCCATACAGGGCACAACATCTGGATTGCTCAAAGAGAAGGTCGGGCTAAAGATGGCATTGATGCTACAGATGCAGCGGTGATGAAAATGCTCTATATGAGTAAGAAAAAATCAGGTCAAAGCTATGCGAATTATATTAATAGCTTACATATAGTGCCTGTGTCGATCGCCTATGAGTTTGATCCCTGTGACAAGGCAAAAGCTTGCGAATTGGCAGCTTTGGATACTAGTGGAACATATGTCAAAGCTAAATTTGAAGACATGAAAAGTATTGTTAAGGGCATCGTTGGCCACAAAGGTAAGGTGCACGTTGCCTTTGGAGAGCCTTTGGATGGACAATTTAATACTCCAGAAGAAATTGCCATTGCTATAGATTCAAGTATTGCTAAAAACTATCACTTACATAGTACTAATATTGCAGCTCATGCAATGAGCCTAGGGCAGTCTCATGTATCTGCTGATGTGTTGCAGCAGCGCTTTGCAGACCTCACTGCAAAGCAGCAAGAGTATGCACTGGCGATGTATGTCAATCCAGTCTTGCGCCAGCATCAATTTAACGCTGAAGTAATCGGCTAAGGTACCCTACGTTATGTCAAAACTGACTCATTTAGACAACCATGGGCATGCTCATATGGTGGACGTTTCTGAAAAAGAGATAACCACTCGTTTAGCGCGGGCCGAAGTTTTTTTGGATATGTTGCCGGCAACCTTGGCCTTGATTACGGATGGCAGTCACAAAAAAGGTGACGTTTTAGCTGTGGCACGTATAGCAGGCATTCAAGCCGCCAAAAAATGTAGTGACCTAATTCCGTTGTGCCATCCTCTTATGCTGTCCAAGGTGAGTGTGGATCTGACACCAGATTTAGACTTTAATCGAGTCCGTATTGAAGCAATGTGCAAACTGAATGGCCGTACAGGTGTGGAAATGGAAGCTTTATGTGCGGCCTCTGCAGCAGCTCTCACACTCTACGATATGTGTAAAGCGGTAGACCGAGGGATGACCATAAATGGGTTACGGGTGATGGAAAAACACGGTGGTAAAAGTGGCCACTGGGTGATTGATGCACCAGTTGGAGATAAGGCATGATCAATGTACTTTTCTTTGGACAGCTTAAAGAGCAGCTTGGTGTAGCTGGCATTCAAGTTTCTATAGAAACTGATGTTACAGTTTCAAAGCTACTTGATACTATACTCAAGACATATCCACACTGGGCTCAAGATATTAATAGCAAGACTGTTTTAGTGGCAGTTGATCAGGTTATGGCTAAAGCAGATACAAGAGTATCAGTGTCTTGTGAAGTCGCTTTTTTCCCACCCGTTACAGGAGGCTAAACCTATTTTAGTTGTTAGAGCAGTCTTTTTTTACATCGGCTTGGGCATCATTTCTATTGTTGCTTCAATCCTATTGGTAGCGACTTCCCCTTTAGTCAAGCGCCGCTTTAGATTTAAGTTTGTAAGTTATTGCAATCGTGCAGTGTTGCAATGGATGAAAATAATGTGTGGAGTCACTTTTGAAATAAAAGGCTTACACAATATCCCTAAAAACCAATCTTTGGTGGTTGCGTGTAATCACCAAAGTGACTGGGAAACTTTTTATTTACTCACCATGGGGCTGCCAGTAAGTACAGTGCTCAAGAGAGAATTATTGTACATTCCATTTTTTGGATGGGCTTTAGCGATGCTCAATCCGATAGCTATAGACCGTAAACGTAAAACTAACGCTCTAAAACAACTTTCTCAGCAAGGTTGTGAGCGTTTGAATGCAGGAATTTCTGTTGTCATCTTTCCTGAAGGTACGCGTTGCCCTCCAGGAAAACTAGGGACGTGTACAAAAGGAGCTGCTATGTTGGCCCATCAGGCAGGTGTGCCAATTCTGCCTATAGTACAAAATAGTGGGCGCTTGTCTCCACCACATCAGTGGCTCAAATACCCAGGCAAGGTAGAGGTAAGAATTGGTCAACCCATCGATGCTAATGCACCTACGAAGGAAATGCATGCGCAAATGGTTGCTTGGATGACAGATAACTTAGCTGAAATTTCGTAGGTTTGTCTTATTGAATCGCCGCAGTTAGCGGCCATTCAATAATCAACTACCAGGTCTGTAAGATAGTGTTGTGGCTAACTAAGTAGTTAAGTCACGTACTTAGTAAAGACTAAACTTGCGTTGGTGCCGCCAAAACCAAAGCTGTTAGACATCACGGTAGTTAACTGGACATCATCTTTCTTTTCAGTCACTACGGGCATACCATCTGCACCGTCATCCAGCTGATCTATATTGGCAGAGGCCGCAATAAAGTTATTAGCCTGCATCAATAAGCTGTAAATCGCTTCCTGCACGCCTGCGGCTCCTAAAGAGTGACCCGTAAGTGATTTTGTAGAAGTGATCGCAGGGCACTGGTCACCAAACACAGATTTAACTGCTTTTAGTTCTTGTATGTCTCCAGCTGGAGTGCTGGTGCCGTGGGCGTTGATGTAGTCAATCGGTTTATCAATAGTGCTCATGGCTTGTTGCATGCACCGCATAGCACCTTCACCAGAGGGTGACACCATATCATAACCATCTGAAGTGGCACCGTAGCCAACTAATTCAGCATAAATTTTTGCACCACGAGCTTTTGCGTGCTCTAGTTCTTCTAGTACTAGCATCCCGCCACCACCGGCGATCACAAAACCATCTCGGTTCGCATCATAAGCCCGAGAAGCTTTTGTTGGTGTTTCGTTATACTTGCTAGATAACGCGCCCATTGCATCAAATAAAACACTCTGACTCCAGTGAAGCTCCTCTCCACCTCCAGCAAAAACAACATCTTGTTTGTTTAGCTGGATCTGTTCCATTGCATTACCAATACAGTGGGCGCTTGTAGAACAGGCAGAAGTAATGGAGTAGTTGCACCCTTTGATTTTAAAAGGTGTGGCTAAGCAGGCAGACACTGTGCTGGCCATGGTGCGGGTTACACGGTAAGGGCCTACGCGGCGTAAGCCTTTTTCACGCATTCCATCTGCAGCTTCAACAACATTACCATTTGATGCTCCGCCAGAACCTGCGATTAATCCGGTACGGGGGTTAGAAACCTGGTCCGGTGTTAGTCCAGAGTCATCGATGGCTTGCTGCATAGACAGATATGCATAAGCTGCTGCGTCGCCCATGAAGCGCATTAGTTTGCGGTCGATTAAGCTAGCAAAGTCAATGTCTATGCTGCCTGCAATGTGGCTTTTGAAACCCATTTCTTGATATTCAGGCTGAAAGCTAATGCCTGATTTACCTGCGTGCAGGGATGCTAAAACTTCTTCTTGATTGTGTCCAATGCAGGACACAATTCCTAATCCGGTAACGACAACACGTCGCATAATAGACCTCGTCAATGTGCAGTTAAATAATATGTCTTAGGAGTTACTAATGGATTAAAAGTCGTCAGTGCTGGTAAATAATCCAACGCGTAAATCTTTTGCAGTGTAGATCTCTCTGCCATCCACTTCCATACTGGCGTTGGCAATACCCATCACCAACTTGCGTTCAATGCAGCGTGTAATGTCTATTTTGTAAGTTACTTTTTTAGCAGTGGGTAGCACTTGGCCAAAAAATTTAACCTCGCCACAACCCAGGGCGCGGCCACGCCCTTTATTGCCCTTCCAGCCCAGATAAAATCCCACAATCTGCCACAAGGCATCTAGGCCTAGGCAACCTGGCATAACTGGGTCAGTTGGAAAGTGGCAATCAAAGAACCAAAGGTCTGGATGAATATCAAGTTCAGCTATGATTTGACCTTTATCAGCACTGCCGCCCGTTTCAGAAATGTGGACAATGCGGTCCATCATGAGCATATTACCCACTGGTAAGCGGGCGTTGCCAAGTCCGAACATGTCGCCATTGCCGCAAGACAACAGTTCGTCACGGTTAAAGGAAGAAGGTCTGCTCATTGTTATATTTCCGTATGGTCACTTAGTAATTAGTCACTGGTGTAGTTTGCATCATGGTAGATGTTAACTAGCTAGTAAAGCATTGTAGCATTATTAGTTTTGTCGGGCTAAGGCTAGTGTGCATAAATGAGCCAGGGATGTTTTAAACACTGAGTCACTTACTAGATTGAGGCAATCAAGGGCGTCCTGGGTCTCTTTTGAGGCCCTAGCACGGGTGTAATCTAAAGAACCACAACGAACCAGAATAGCTTGAATTTCATTGATTTGTCTGCAACTACCTTGTCTTATCGCTTTGCGAATAAGTTTTCGTTCGGCATCTGTGGCATGATTCATCGCATGGATCAGAGGCAAGGTAGGTTTGCCCTCAGCCAAGTCATCTCCTACATTCTTCCCCATAGTTTCCTTGTCGCCTGTGTAGTCCATAAGGTCGTCTATGAGCTGGAATGCAATCCCCAGATGGCGGCCGTAGCGCCTCAAGGCGTCGGCTTGTTCTTGGTTGGCTTTGGCGAGTTGAGCGCCTGTATGGCTTGCTGCCTCAAACAACATGGCAGTTTTACCAAGGATTACTTGTAAGTAATCAGCTTCGCTTACGTCTGGATTTTTAGCATTAAGAAGTTGCAGAACTTCACCTTCGGCGATTACATTTGTAGCGTTAGATAGCGTGCCCATGACATCTACTTGGCCGATGGTAACTAACATTTGGAAGGCCCGTGAATATAAAAAATCGCCTACAAGCACGCTAGATGAATTGCCCCATTTATTATTCGCAGTGGGTTTTCCACGTCGAAGGTCTGACGTGTCAACGACATCGTCATGCAGTAATGTAGCGGTATGAATGAATTCAACAACAGCAGCAAGGGTGATGTGTTGGTTGTCTTGGTATCCACAGGCTCGAGCAGACAGTAATACCAAAAGTGGGCGTAAGCGTTTGCCTCCACTTTCTATAATGTATTGGCCAATTTTTTCCACTAATGGGACTTTTGAACTAAGGTGCTCAACAATAGCCGCATCAACAGCTGAGAAGTCTTCTTTTACGGAATGGTATAAGTCGGTAGCCTGCATAGTTTATGCGGATCGGATATAAGGAAAGTTAAGTGCGTAATGCTAGTTAGCTAGAGAGCAAGTGTCAAGGAAAGTGCTATGGGTATGGGGACTATTTAGGATGCTTTTTTTATCCCTTGAATAAATTATAGTGGGTCACTAAAAACCCTTCAGATACTGTGCTCATAGGCTTGTGAATAAGCTGAAGTTAGCGTAAAATTACGCCCCCTGTGACTGGTCCACTTTGCTCCCTGTCATATGGTACTTTTAAGACTCGCTTTCGAGTTTTAAAATGCTATTAGCAGCAGGCCTTTTTTTAGTAGCCGGATCAGCACATATTGGAGAAGTGTATGTACGCAGTAATTGTAAGCGGTGGCAAGCAGCACCGTGTAGAAGAGGGTGAAACCCTTAAGCTAGAAAAACTGAACCTTGAAGTTGGCGCTAGCGTTGATTTTGATCGTGTACTTTTAGTTGTTAACGGTGAAGATGTGAAAATTGGAGCTCCTGTTGTTGAAGGTGCTAAGGTTTCTGCAGAGATCGTGTCTCACGGTCGCGGCAAGAAAGTTCGCATCATGAAGTTCAAGCGTCGTAAGCACCACATGAAGCAGATGGGTCATCGTCAGTGGTTTACCGAAGTTAAGATTACTGGCATTAGTGCCTAATCGTAAGGAGATAACCCATGGCTCATAAGAAAGCAGGTGGTAGTACTAATAACGGTCGCGATTCAGAGTCTAAACGCTTAGGCGTGAAGCGCTTTGGTGGTCAGGCCGTTGCAGCGGGTAACATTCTAGTTCGTCAGCGCGGAACACACTTCCATGCAGGCACAAACGTAGGTTGTGGAAAAGACCACACTTTGTTTGCTACAGTAACTGGTACTGTTAAGTTCGTTGTTAAAGGCCCTAAAAACCGTAAGTTCGTTACTATCGTACCGGCTTAAGGCTAAGAACCTAAAAAGGCCTTAGGGGTCTTTAAAAAAAGCCCCGCCTAGCGGGGCTTTTTTGTGTTTACTACGAACGGTACATCACTAACTCAAAAGTTAGTGATGTGGCGATTTAAATATTACTGATCAAGGCGCTGAGCCTTTATCTTGCAGCTTTGGCTGCACGGAGAATGTATGAAATTTGTTGACGAAAGTAACGTCATTGTTGAAGCGGGTAAAGGCGGTAATGGTTGCTTGAGCTTTCGGCGTGAGAAGTACATTCCTCGTGGTGGCCCTGATGGTGGTGATGGTGGTGATGGTGGCAGCATCTTTGTAGAAGCAGATGAAACTTTAAACACCTTAGTTGACTACCGTTTTCAACCTCGCTATCAAGCTCAGTCTGGCGAATCTGGCAAGGGAGCTGATTGTACTGGAGGGTCTGGCGAAGACATGACCTTAACGGTTCCTGTGGGCACTACTATTGTCGATCGTGATACGGACGAGCTGTTGGCAGATTTAGCTGAAGCGGGACAGGTGGTAAAAGTAGCTCAAGGTGGTTTCCACGGGTTAGGTAACACTCGTTTTAAATCTAGTGTTAACCGCGCTCCTAGGCAAACCTCTAATGGTTCCCCTGGTGAAAAGCGTAACCTGCGTTTTGAACTGAAAGTATTGGCAGATGTTGGTTTGTTAGGCTTACCTAACGCGGGAAAATCCACCTTTATTCGGGCTGTGTCTGCAGCAAAGCCTAAGGTAGCTAATTATCCGTTTACAACTCTTACACCTAACCTGGGTGTGGTGAGTATGCAGCGCCATCGTAGTTTTGTTATTGCAGATATTCCAGGCCTTATTGAAGGTGCTGCTGAAGGTGCTGGATTAGGCATTCAATTTTTGAAGCACTTGTCACGTACTAGTGTGTTACTCCACTTGGTCGACATGGCGCCTTGGGATGATGTTACACCTGCTGAGTCAGCTAAAATCATAGTCCGTGAATTAGAAAAGTTTAGTCCAGCTCTAGCAGATCGTGAGCGCTGGCTGGTGCTTAATAAACTGGATTTAGTGCCAGAAGACGAGCGCAAAGAACGTTGTCAGTCTGTTGTTGATGCCCTAGACTGGAAAGGTCCTGTATACGAGATAGCTGCCATCAATAAGCTAGGTACTCTTAAACTAGCTGGTGACATTATGGACTTCATAGAGGATCGTAATGAGCGAGCCCTTGCAGATCCAGAATACGCAGCTCAAGAAGAAGAGTTGAAGCTACGTTTAGAGCAGGAAGCCCGCGAGCGTGTACAGCAGTTCAAGTTGGCTCGTCATCAGCAACGTCTAGCTGCTAAAGGCAATGACGATCTAGATGATGATTACGATGACGACGACTATGATGTGGAAGTTGAGTACACCTATGACTAGCCACCAGGCTGCTGTAAGTGGCCAGCGCTGGGTGGTGAAAATCGGTAGTGCTTTGCTAACTAATGATGGAAAGGGGCTTGATAAGCAGGCCATTGACGGCTGGGTAGATCAGTTGGCAAAGCTGCGCCAGCAAGGTGTCGAAATTGTATTGGTTTCTTCAGGCTCTATTGCTGAAGGAATGGTTCGCCTAAGCTGGACTCAGCGCCCAAAAGAAATCCATAACCTTCAAGCTGCTGCAGCTGTAGGCCAAATGGGGTTGGTGCAGCGCTATGAAGAGAGTTTTTCACGACATGGCATGCGCACTGCACAAATCCTTCTTACTCATGATGACCTTACTCACCGAGAGCGCTACCTTAACGCCCGTGGCACTTTGCGTGCTTTGGTAAGTCACAACGTTATTCCTGTGGTGAATGAAAATGATACGGTGGTTACGGATGAGATTCGATTTGGTGATAATGACACACTAGGTGCTTTGGTTGCCAATTTGGTAGAAGCAGACCTTTTGGTCATTCTCACTGATCAAGACGGTTTGTGTGACAAAGACCCCCGTCACCATAACGATGCGAAATTGTTGTCACAAGTACACGCTGGGGATCCGTCTCTTATACCTATGGCTAGTGGGTCTGCTGGCAGTTTGGGCAGTGGTGGAATGTTGACCAAAATACAGGCTGCAAAACTTGCTGCTCGTTCAGGCGCCAACACTATCGTCGCTAATGGGCGCACACAGGGTGTGTTGAGACGATTACGCCAAGGCGAAGAGTTAGGTACCTTATTTTTACCTGACCAAGAGCCTCTGCTAGCTCGTAAGCAGTGGCTTGCAGGGCATTTGAAGGCCAAGGGTGAGCTGCATTTAGACGCAGGAGCAGTGATGGTGCTTACGCAGCAAGGTAAGAGCCTTTTGTCAGTGGGCGTAAGCTTTGTGAAGGGGCAATTTACTCGTGGTGACATGGTGTTGATCCTTGATGAGTGCGGGCACACTATTGGTCGAGGTTTAGTGAATTACTCATCCATCGAGGCCTTAAAAATTGTTGGCTTAGCCAGTAGTTCAATCGAATCTACTCTAGGCTATGTCGCAGAACCTGAGTTGATTCATCGCGACAACCTCGTTCTTCTCTAGTCGTTAAATCCATTCAATACCATTTAATCTGGCTTAAATATCAGCCAGAGTCTTAGTTGTGGTCTATATTTACTTAATGTTAGGTTAAAGCAATGTTGAGTTAAAATGACAGGAGGTTATTGTGGGTAAGCAATATGAACAGCTCTCTGCTAGATATATAAACTTTATAGAGCACAAAAAATATTCTTTGTGGGCACAGCTGCAACTACAGGTAAGGTGAATATTTCCCCTAAAGGTGGAGATTCTCTAATGGTTCTTAGCCCTTCCCAGGTAGTTTGGCTTAATGTGACAGGCAGTGGTAATGAAACGTCAGCCCATGTGCAAATGTCACCTCGTATGACGTTGATGTTTTGTAGCTATGATGGTGCGCCTTTGATCCTTCGCGTATATGGTGTGGCTAAGGTAATACACAAAACTGACCCTTTATGGGATAGTTATATAAACTTGTTTGCGTCAAACATATCTGCAAGGCAATTGTATTTGTTGGATATTGAGCTGGTATTGAGCTCTTGTGGCACTGTAGTTCCCTTGTTTGATTATGTGCAAGGTCGGACAGAAATGAATGCTTGGGTAGATAAGAAGGGTGCGCAAGGCATAGAAAAATATTGGCTAGCAAAGAACCGATTGAGTTTAGATGGGTTTGAAACCAACATCGCAACCTTGAATGGTGCAGATGATTAAGAGCTTTCTATCAAAGCGCTGTGACTAGCTGTTATTAAAAGGCAGGCACAAAAAAACCGGCCTAAGCCGGTTTTTATAAGCGCTATAATAAATTATAGGGCTTTGATTTTTGCACTTAAACGGCTCTTATGGCGAGCAGCTTTGTTCATGGTGAAAATGCCTTTAGAGACACTTTTGTCCATGATTGATACGGCAGTTGTGTACGCAGCTTGGGCAGCTTCTTTGTCACCAGCTTCGATAGCAGCGATAACTTTCTTTAAGTATGTGCGTGCCATGGAGCGCAGGCTTGCGTTATGACTGCGACGTTTTTCTGCCTGGCGAGCGCGTTTCTTTGATCCAGCGGAATTGGCCACGATCTGGCTCCTATATAAATATAATTAAAAAGCTTAAATAAAGTGTTAAACACAATATTTATAGCAGGGTGTTTATGAGGTGCGAAATTATTCCCGTTTGGGCGTCTTTTGTCAACTTAGATTACGTCTTTTTGTTATAAATATCAGTTCATTTTAATGTTTTTGCGTTAACATGGGATAAATCGTCCGAAAGGAGGCAGAAATAATGTTTTTTTGTCACGTTATTAATTTTTTGTAGGGTTCTATGAGTTCTTCTTCGTCACTCAAACAGTCTTCGCCTAAACCCTCCAAGGGTATAAAAGGATTGCTGGGCTCCAGCATTATTGTTGCTAGTATGACAATGTTGTCACGAATTCTGGGTTTAGTGCGGGACGTGGTTATCGCCACTTTGTTTGGTGCGGGTTCTCAAGCAGATGCCTTTTTTGTAGCATTTAAAATCCCCAATTTTTTACGCAGGCTATTTGCAGAAGGTGCCTTTAACCAGGCATTTGTGCCCGTGTTAGCGCAAATGAGTGAGCAGGACAGTGATCATCTACTTAAGGCCATGATTAGTAAGGTAGCTGGAAGTCTGTTGTTGGTATTAAGTGTTATTACTATAATCGCTGTAGTGGCTGCGCCAGTATTGGCCCTGGTCTTCGCTCCTGGTTTTTCTGGAGACGGAGATAAGTTAGGTTTAACTGCCGATATGTTGCGCATTACCTTTCCTTATTTGTTACTGATATCCATGACTGGTTTTTTGGGTAGTTTGTTAAATTACTCTAAACGATTTGTTATTCCAGCACTGACTCCTGTGTTGCTCAATATTAGCTTGATAACAGCGGCCCTTTGGCTAGCCCCACAAATGGCGGTTCCAGTAATGGCTTTGGCATGGGGTGTGTTAGCGGCGGGTATTTTACAGCTAGCCTTGCAGCTCCCCTTTGTGGCTCAGCTGGGGCTATTGGTGCGCCCTAGTGTGGGCTTTAGTGACGCTAGGGTAAGGCAGGTGATGAGATTGATGCTACCTGCTATGTTTGGAGTATCAGTGGCACAAATCAACCTGCTACTAGACACAGTTTTAGCTTCGTTGTTGCAAAGTGGCAGTGTCTCTTGGTTATATTATTCTGATAGGTTGATGGAATTGCCGTTAGGAGTGTTTGGTATTGCCATTGCCACAGTTATATTGCCAGGGCTATCCCAGCGGCATGCGACTAAATCACCTCAAGCTTTCAGTGATACTCTAGACTGGGCGTTACGAATGGTCTTGCTAGTAGGAGTGCCAGCAGCGATTGCTTTGGGGTTGTTGGCAGAGCCTCTTATAGCTACGTTATTTCACTACGGGGCTATGGGAGACGCAGACGTGCTGTTTAGCGCAGCTAGTTTGCGGGCCTATTCGTTTGGTTTGCTGTTTTTTATGTTGATCAAAGTGTTAGCGCCTGGTTATTTTGCACGGCTGGATATGAAAACCCCTGTGCGTATTGGTATTTGGGCCATGGCTAGTAATATGTTGTTAAATTTATTATTGGTTTGGCAGTTTGCACATGTGGGTCTGGCCATGGCTACATCTTTGTCAGCCTTGCTTAACGCAGTGCTGTTGGGTGTCGGATTGTACCGCAAAAAAATATGGCTGCCTCTTGGTGGGTGGCTTGTTTTCTCATTGCGTGTACTGTTGTCAAGTTTAGCTTTAATCAGTGTGATTTATGTCACCTTTGAGACTGCACAAACATGGCTTGCCTGGGGTATGTGGCAGCGAGTAGGGCAGTTAGCGATGGTGGTTGTTTTGGGTGCTTTCGCCTACAGTGCATGCCTTGTTTTGACAGGTCTTCGATGGCACCACCTACAAGGCCCAAAATAGTCCTTCATATCAATTGCTAATAAGCTCGTTCTAAGTCGCAAAATACGTCTTGTCTAGTATATAATGCAGGCTTACTTTTGCTGAGGCCAATGGCCTCGAATTTGATGAGTGCTTATGGAATTTATTCGTGGTCTTTATAACCTCAAGCCTGAGCATCGTGGCTGTGTGGCGACCATTGGAAATTTCGACGGCGTCCACCTTGGCCACCAGCGTGTGTTGCGCCAAGTCAAACTAAAGGCGATTATGCAGGGTCTACCTGCGGTGGTTGTGTTATTTGAACCGCAGCCCCTAGAGTACTTTGCAAAGGATCAAGCGCCACGTCGGATAACTCGGTTGCGGGAAAAACTACTTTTACTTGAACAACATGGTATTGATCGTGTTTTATGCCTGCGTTTTGATGCAAAATTACTTAGCCTAAGCGCCCATGATTTTATTCAACAATTATTAGTCAGTGGTTTAGCGGTAAACCATTTTGTGGTGGGAGATGATTTTCGGTTTGGCAAGGGTCGTATGGGTAACTATGGGCTACTCCAATCTGAGGGGATGACCCATGGGTTTGATGTGGAAAATACTGAAACCTGTGAGTTAGATGGTGAGCGTGTTTCAAGTACGCGTATTCGCAACGCCCTAGAAGTGCATGATTTAGAGGCGGTCAGGCGGTTTATCGGCCGAGCGTTTATAGTGACGGGTAAAGTAGCCTATGGGCAACAATTGGGCCGAAAATTAGGTGTGCCCACTGCCAATATCCGTTTACAAAAACCACGACCAGCCCTACAAGGCGTGTATGCAACGCTTGTGCATGGGCTGCTAGAGCTGCCTATTGCTAGTGTGGCCAATATTGGTTATCGGCCTACACTTGCTGGCGTTCAGCCTCAGTTAGAAGTGCACTTGTTTGATTACAGTGGTGACTTTTATGGCAAGACAATTAGTGTAGAAATTTGCCAGTTTATTCGTAGTGAACAAAAATTTGATGGGCTTGCTCAGCTGCAAGCACAAATAAAGCAAGATATGCGCACGGCCAAAGATTTTTTTGCTGTTGTATCCCAATAGATTTAATTGATTATTATTTAAGAAGCGAACAAAAGTATGAGCGACCATAAATCCACTTTAAACTTACCCCAAACAGCCTTCCCAATGCGTGGTAATTTAGCCCAGCGTGAGCCTAAAATACTCAAAAAGTGGCAGCAAATGGATCTCTACAATAAACTGCGTGAAGCAGGTAAAGGTAAAGAACAGTTTATTTTGCATGATGGTCCTCCGTATGCCAATGGCGATATCCACATTGGCCACGCAGTCAATAAAATACTAAAAGACATTATCGTAAAGTCTAAGACGCTAAGTGGTTTTGATGCACCTTACGTGCCGGGTTGGGATTGCCATGGCTTACCCATTGAACACAAAGTAGAGCAAAAAATTGGTAAAGCAGGAAACAAGGTCACTCATGCTGTGTTCCGTGAAAAGTGTCGCTTATATGCCGAAAAGCAAGTAGCTGGACAAATGGCAGACTTTGTTCGTTTGGGTATTATAGGGGACTGGGAAAACCCGTATAAAACTATGCGCTTTGAGACCGAAGCTAACATTATCCGCTCATTGGGAAAAATTGTTGAAAATGGTCACTTGGTAAAGGGCTATAAGCCAGTTTATTGGAGTGTAGTTGGCGCATCCGCTCTGGCTGAAGCCGAAGTTGAATACCAAGACAAAGTGTCTTTGTCCATTGATGTGCGTTATGGTGTTTTAGATCAACAGGCCTGGAATCAGGCTTTTGGTGTAGTCACTGACCTACCGACCTCTGTAGTCATTTGGACAACCACCCCTTGGACTTTACCCTCAAGTCAGGCGGTAAGCATGCACGCTGAATTTGATTATGTTTTAGTGCAAGTCAAAGAAGAATGCCAGGTGTTTGCTAAAGACTTAGTCGCCAGTGCCATGGAGCGTTACGGCATTGATGACTTTAAAGTATTAGGTGAATCCAAGGGGCAAGCGCTAGAAAACCTACTAGTGCAGCATCCATTCTTTGATGAGCGTCAAGTGCCAGTAATATTGGGTGATCATGTCACGACAGAAGCAGGGACAGGTAGTGTTCATACTTCTCCAGATCACGGAGTAGACGACTTCAATGTGGGCCGTGCCTATGGCATCGGCACACTTAACCTTGTTGATGATAATGGTGTCTTTGTTGATGCGGCTGGTGAGTTTTCTGGAGCTCATGTTTATAAAGTAGACGGCCAAGTTGTTGCTGCTTTAGAAGCTCATGGCACTCTAGTGCATCAAGCAAAGATCACCCACAGTTATGCTCATTGTTGGCGCACCAAAACACCTTTGATCTATCGTGCTACACCACAGTGGTTTATTTCTATGTCGGAAAACGGGTTACTAGAAAAGGCCCTTGATGCGGTAGAAAATGTAACCTGGCACCCAGAGTGGGGCGCCGCACGTATCTCTGGGATGTTGTCCTCTAGCCCAGACTGGTGTGTTTCTCGTCAACGCACTTGGGGTGTACCCATTACATTGTTTGTTAATCGACAAACCCAGGAACTGCATCCTCGTACAGCGCAGCTGTTTGAAGAAGTGGCTCAAAGAGTAGCGCAGCACGGTATCGATGCTTGGTTTGAGTTGGATGCTGCAGAGCTGCTAGGTGAAGATGCCTCAGAGTATCAAAAAGTCACAGACACAATGGATGTATGGTTTGATTCTGGCACCACACATTATTCTGTACTAGAGCAGCGTCCAGAGCTGCGTTTCCCAGCTGACCTTTATCTGGAAGGTTCAGATCAACATCGTGGTTGGTTTCAATCGTCTTTGAAAACCTCGATTGCAATGCATGGTGTAGCACCATATAAAGGCGTACTGACCCACGGGTTTACCGTAGATGGTCAAGGCCGAAAGATGTCTAAATCTATTGGCAACGTGATGTCACCCCAAAAAGTGTGTAACACTTTAGGTGCGGATATCATCCGCCTTTGGGTGGCTTCTTCAGACTTCAGTGCAGAAATGGCAGTGTCTGATGAAATTCTTAATCGCACTGCTGACGCCTACCGCCGCATTCGTAATACAGCTAGGTTCTTGTTATCTAACTTAAATGGCTTTGATCCGGCTGATAACCTTGTAGAAGTTGATGACTTGTTAGCTTTGGATCAATGGGTGCTTGGCCGTGCTGCGCAGCTTCAAACAGAAATTGAAGCGGCATATCACAGCTATAATTTCCATGCAGTGTATCAAAAAATAACCCACTTTTGTTCACAAGACTTGGGGGGGTTCTATTTAGACATAATTAAAGACCGCCAGTACACTTGTGGTGCAGACAGCCTTGCACGCCGTTCAGCGCAGACAGCAATGTTCCATTTGATTGAAACCATGACCCGCTGGATTGCACCTATCCTCAGCTATACAGCTGATGAATTGTGGGAGCACATACCGGGTAAGCGCACAGAATCTGTGCAGCTAGATGCTTGGTACCTAATTCCTGCCCCCACAACTAGCCGCATGAGTGCAGATTACTGGGCACAGATCATGGATGTAAAACAGGCAGTCAATAAAAGTCTAGAAACCCAGCGAAGCCAAGGTGTGATTGGTGGCTCTTTAAGTGCCGAAATTATTTTGTATGCCCAGACAAAACTTCATGCTCAATTGGAGCAGCTGGGAGACGAATTACGCTTTGTTTTATTGACATCAAAAGCCTCGTTGGTGCTTGGCGAAGCAGGTGGTGAGGAGACAGAATTTGCTGGTTTACGGTTAGAGATCCAAGCCTCCAAACATACTAAGTGTGAGCGTTGTTGGCATCATCGAGAAGATGTAGGTGTAGTGGAGCAAGAGCCTGAGTTATGTGGGCGTTGTGTAGATAACGTGAGTGGCGCAGGTGAGATTCGACAGTTTGCCTAATACATTTAAAGCCTCAGCTTTGAGGCGGTTTTTACTGCTTGTGATGGTGCTATGGCTGCTAGATCTTGGTATCAAGTGGGTCATTACCCAGCAGTTTAATTATGCAGAACGATTGCCTGTAATGCCTTTTTTTGACCTTATTCTCGTGCATAACAAGGGAGCTGCGTTTAGTTTTTTAGCCTCTCAATCAGGCTGGCAACGATGGTTTCTGTCGATCATAGCTTTAGCTATTAGCCTTTGGTTAGTTATGTGGTTAAGGCGCACCCCCAGCACGCATACACTATTAGGATTAAGTTTAAGTTTGGTATTGTCTGGAGCGCTTGGTAATTTAGTTGATCGAGTCGTAAACGGCTATGTAGTGGATTACTTGTTAGTGTATTACCCACCCTATTACTTTCCCGCCTTTAATCTAGCTGATAGTTTGATTTTGATCGGTGTGGTGGGTTTGTTTATAGACTTTTGGCAAACAGAAAAGGCAGCAAAGCGTGACTCAAAGCATTAATACATCTTCTCATGTGAAATTAAATTTCGCCTTGCACCATGCCAATGGTCAAACCATAGACAGCACCTTTGGAAAAGGTGGAGTGGATCTCACGATAGGCGATGGCAATTTGTTGGCAGGCTTTGAATCCTGTCTTATTGGCATGTCTGTTGGTGATCGTCAAACGTTTACGGTGCTTCCAGAAAATGGTTTTGGACAGCATAATCCAGCCAACTTGCAAACGGTTAAGCGCCATCAATTTGGTCCAGACATGGTGTTAGAGCAGGGATTAGTTGTGAGTTTTTCTGATGCAGCTAACACCGAGCTACCAGGTGTGGTGAAAACGATTGATGGAGATGATGTCGTGATGGATTTCAATCACCCTTTAGCAGGTGTGGAGCTTAAATTTGAAGTGGAAATTTTAGCAGTGAGTTAAACGAGAACCTCCTTTGGCCTATGGCCTAATATGGCCTTTGTTTAATGCCCGTTACAATCTATAAAACTAAGCTACACTTAGACAGCAGCCAATAAGGATGTTGTCATGCGTAAATTTAATCACAGACCCTACGTGTTTAATGCTATTTTTGGATGGAGCTTACTTGAGCTTCTTAGTGTTTTAGCCATCATGGCTATCTCAATCTCATTTGCTGTGCCTTCACTTTATGCCGCCTGGCAACTTCAGTCTCTGCAAGATGAGCGGCAAAGACTTTCTCAAAAAATTCGCTATGCACGCCTTACAAGCTTACAAAAGGGCTCTAGGGTAAGTGTTTGTTGGGCTCCAGAGTGCGGTGCTGAACAGGGGTTTATCATATACCTAGACGCAAACACTGATGGTTATTGGCAATCTAAAGAAAAACAACTTTCCCACTTTTATTTAAATAAAGACATCGCCTTTAGTTTTAACCGAGGTGTCCAAATTAGTTTTAATAGTGCTGGCAATACAGCACACTCTGGCACCATGCTTTTGTGCCCCAAAATGAAACAGCTAAGTGGGCAATTGGCTAGTAAAGAGCTAGGTTATGCATTGGTAGTTTCGTCATCTGGCCGTTTGCGTGAGGAAAAAGCATTATGTCCATAGTGTTAGAGGCTGTGTTATCAGGCGATCAAAAAGGTTATCAAAAGGTTCGCCAGCAAGGCTTGGCGCTAATGGAAGTGTTATTAAGTCTTGGGTTATCTAGTGTGATGTTTTTGGTGCTCTACACAGCCCAGGCACATAGTCAAAGAGTGCTCATTTACAGCCAACAAATGCACAATGCTAATGGTCTCCTAGACCAAGTTGCAAATCAGGTATTGGCGTACCCACAACACTATCAAATGTTGATAAATACCTCACCAAAATCAGCTCAAGGATGCCTACAAGGTTCCTATTGTGCTCCAGCTGCAATGACACAGGCGTGGGCTGCATATTGGCAAGAAGATCTGCACAACCAGCTGCCTAATGGAGAATTCACCATGGCATGTGATGGGCGCTGCACACATGGTAATACCCTTACCCTCGGATTGACCTGGACGCAAAGCCTAGCCACCTTTTCAGAATCCTGTGCAAAGGGGATGGCATGTATGCATCTAAATATCGCACTGTAAACCATGATAATGGGTTTACCTTGTTGGAACTGTTGCTTAGCATGGGCCTTGCCGCATTAATGATGAGCGCCATAGTCGCAAGTCTAATGCAGTTTAACCAACATAAGCTGTTGGCTCAGGCGCTAATTCAAACCCAGTCGCAAAGTCAGTTAGCTGTTGCCCAAGTGCTCACCGATTGGCTTGGTGTCTGTGGCGCTGGAGTAATCTCAGGCACCTCTGAAACCATCACCCTCATGCGCAATGACAAGGAGCGTTGTATTCAATACGACTATGCTCACAATGACCAAAAACATAACCTGACACGACGAAAATTAGGGGGTCGAAATAGTGGTTTTGTTGCACAAATAGAAGCAATGGATCTTTATTTTGGCGTAGATAGCGACAGCGACTGTCGTATAGATCAGTGGCGACAAAGCTATCAAGCCATCGAGCGTGTTTATCTATATCAAGTCAGGGTTAATTTGCAGTTAAGAGTCCCTCTCAGTAAGCAATTGAAGGTGGGTGAGACGAGCTTATGGGTATGGCATCCAGAGGATGATGTGATTATACATCCAGTCAGTTTTATTTGGCGCTTAGATCATGTGTGTGGATAAAAATTTGGACTCAAGGTTAGATTTGCGGTCAGCTTTAAAACATCAACAAAAGGGTTGGTTACTTTTAGTTGTAATTATGGTGCTCATGTTCATCTCTTTAGGTGCGGTCATGTTGATGTCTCAAGCTCAATTGGGTTTGAAAAGTGTGAGGCAAGAGCATCAAGCCATACAGGAAAAAATCAATCAATGGCCGCAAGTTTTAGGCCCCGTGGTGGATGTCGATGTGCACTAATGAAAAGGGCTTTAGTCTGATGGAATTATTGTTAGTGCTTGCCTTGGTCGGTGTGATGTTAGGTTTTGCGATGCCCGCTTGGCACCAATCTCAATTGCTAGCAGGCAGGCAACAAGCATGGCTGCAATTGCAGCGCATAGGCTTGCAGCAAGAGATGTGGCATATGCAGCATGGGCATTATTTTGAAGACATCAGTGCAGACAGCCTTGCACAAGCGCAGGGTCAAAATCCTTATCACTATAACGTAGAGTTACTAAAAAATGGCTTTTTGCTTTCAGCTGTCGTTAATAATAATGGACCACAGCACCTAGATCTGTTGTGTTGGCAACTAACACTATCTGATTCTGGTGAAATGAAAAGTCTTGGTAAAGGGGGGCAAATCCATCAGTGCAAGTAAGCACTTTGGCATCGATATGGGTTAAAATAATAAGCTATGTACACGTATTGGATTAAAATCATGGCCCTATCACAGCAACAAAAAATCATCGCAGCGCTGCATACGGAACCTGTCATTGATGTAGAGGCACAAGTAACGCAGCGAGTTCAATTTCTTAAGCATAGTCTAATGACAGCAGGTGTTAAGTCTCTAGTGCTAGGCTTGTCTGGTGGAGTGGACTCAACCACCGCTGGTAAGTTGGCACAAATGGCCTGTGAACAATTAAATGTGCAGTACCAAACTAATGAATATCAATTTATCGCTGTGCGCTTGCCGTATGGTGTACAAGCTGATGAAAGTGATGCGCAGTTAGCTCTAGACTTTATCAACCCTAGCCAGCGTATGGAAATTAATATAGAAGCTATGGTTAAAGGTTTGGATATTGCCACGAAGTCTTTGATTAAAGGGGTCAACCCAAGTGCTCATCAGTTAGATTTTTCTCGAGGTAATAACAAAGCTAGAGCTAGAATGACTGCGCAATATTATGTGGCAAGTTTATTGAATGGATTGGTGATTGGCACTGATCATGGTGCTGAAGCGATTACGGGATTTTTCACGAAGCATGGTGATGGTGCTTGTGATATCGCGCCCTTGTTTGGCCTAAATAAGCGCCAGGTGCGCAGTTTGGCCGCTTATATGGGTGCGCCAGATAATTTGGTGCATAAAATACCCACAGCTGATTTAGAAGAGCACAAACCGCAGCAAGCTGATGAAGATTCGTTAGGTATCACTTACGATCAAATAGATGACTACTTAGAAGGTAAAGGCATCTGTAGTGAAGCTCAACTGCAGCTAGAGCAGCGCTATCGTCATACAGAGCATAAGCGCCAGGGCCCAGTGACACTATACTGCCAATGGGATGTTTAAATGAAAGTTACTCAAATAGGTCAAATGTTAAGCGATTAAACCAAGTTTGAGATACTTCTTCCTCTAGCTCGATGACGCTTTCTTTGTTGGTGCTGGTTTCACCAAAGTTGGCTTCTAATACCTGTTTGGCATTATTTGCATTGTCCAGCAAACCCAACTTCGTATAAGCCTCAACCATGATGCCTAGCGCCATTTCTACTGCTGGAGTGAGCTGGTAATTTTCTACTACATATTGTGCCCTGTTTACAGCAGCTAGCCATGCATTAATAGAAATATAATAATTGGCAACATGGATTTCATGTTTTGCCAATAAGTTCCTAAGGTATACCATCCTCACCCGAGAATCTGGTGCGTATTCACTATTAGGGAATCGGTTAATCAATGTAGAAAAGTCATCAAACGAGTCTCTGGCTGCGCCAGGGTCTTTTTTTGCTTTGTCTGTGCCAAGGTATTGGTCAAACGCTCCCTTGTTTTCTTCAAAAGCGGTTAGGCCTTTCAAATAATAAGCGTAATCCACATGTTCATGATCAGGGTGTAAGCGGATAAAACGACTGGCTGCACTTTTAGCAGAACCAGGTTGACTGCTGCGGTAATAAGCGTAAATCAGCTCAAGCTGAGCCTGCTCAGAATAACGCCCGTATG
>Ga0308019_10000024_pt1 | contig 107230 bp, 119 predicted proteins | sample Neamet284_FD_203135 | JGI IMG/M metagenome (GOLD analysis project Ga0308019, IMG submission 203135) | Marine microbial communities from water near the shore, Antarctic Ocean - #284 | ecosystem: Environmental > Aquatic > Marine > Unclassified | place: Southern Ocean | collected 2014-10-01
TCCCAATCTATCATACCATTTTGCTTGCGTAATTGTCTATTACGTGTACTGACTGGCATTAACTCTACAATATCACCAATTTTGATAGTCATTGATTTTCTCTTCTCAGTGTCTATAATAGTTATTATACAGCGGTTCAGTGATGTTGTCAAGTGTTTAGTCAAACTGTTTTCATATGACGCCCAAACACAATCGATATGGGCGTTACTCAATCTAAATCCTCATACCGTAGCATTCGTTTTATCACCATTGAATACAACTCGTGTTCTACTTGGTGAATGTTTTCTTCTAGGTCAGCAAGAGTACACACTGATGGAATGTACACAGCCTTCTGTGCGATGATGCTACCAGTGTCTATACCTTCATCAACATAGTGTACTGTTACACCTGTATACTTTACACCATAGTCGTATGCTTGTTTAATAGCATCAAGACCAGGAAATGATGGTAACAGGCTTGGGTGTATGTTGATTATGCGATCACGAAACTTGTTTACAAAATCTGGTGGTAGTATTTTCATAAATCCAGCGAGTATAATCAATACAGTGTTGTTTGGTATTGCGTTTATCCATTCTTTTTTCTTTGTTATAACATAATAAGGTATATTTGCATTCTGCGCTCTTTGAATTGCATATGCGTTTGGATTGTCTGTGATGAGCATATCTATTTTAATATGTGCATCAATGAGTGCTTGTAGATTTGTACCATTACCCGATGCAAAGCACACAATTGGCAAATATTGTGTGCTAGAGGTTTCTTTAAATAATGCTTTATGAAGCAATTTTTGGGCCAGTATCTTTTTTAGGAGCCAGCATATGCTTCTTAATACCATGCTCGTAATGAAGAGCATGGTTAATTTCAACAATAAAGCATGTAAACCCACTTGGGTCAACACCAAGAACAACTACGTTTTCTTTATTCCCATATACTGTTATTAGAACATTGCCTCTATTACTAGTCGTTGTCAGGCCACCTGCGATTAACTTATATTGGTTTTCATTCACAAATGCTGCAATCTTTTTTGTATCATCACATACCATCTGAACGTTCATAATAAAAGCATCCTCTGTCGTTTGAGATTTTGCATTACTAGAGAACATAATTAAAGACATAAAAGTGATTGAATACCATAAAGTGATAGTAGCGAGTGTTTTAAACATGATTGATTTTTCTCTCAAGTTGGTGTTCGTATAAACAGAAAATAAAAGAAGCTTGGATAAAGAGACTCTAGATACCGTATTTCTCTTTGTATGAGACTCTGAGTTCTACAAATTGTTCGATGAAATTATCTCTGTTTTCAATAAACACTTGAGACTCAGAACCATCGACCGCAATAATCACTACAGTGCGACTGACTGGTATTTTAGTTCGTTCTTCGTACATTACAGCATAACAAGATGCTTGCATAAAGTAGTTAGAAATCCATTCTTTCTTTTTGGGTTTACGAGATGTTTTGAAATCAATAATAGAGAGTTTCCCGTCGAACTCTGCAATACAATCTACCCGACCTGCTGTTTTTAGAAAATCTGAATACAGAGGTGCTTCTAAATATTGAATATTATCAATATGTGTGTCTAGAATGGGTTGGATTTGTTTGAACATAAAGATGTTCGCTGGCATTTGGCCATCAAATACGTCAGGCTTATTGTTGAGGTAGTCTTCACATATTTGGTGAACTTTTGTACCTCTAGAACTGGCTTGTGTAGAGATACGGTTGGCTTCTTCTGCGCCAACACGTTTTCTCCAAGCGGCAATACCTGCTTTGCTTAGTTCTGATAATACAGTCGTAACTGACGGGTAGCGATTTCCGTCAGGGGTATTGTACACTCTACCGCTACCCGTAGTTTCGGCAACAAGCTCCGTTAGGGTTGAAGCCTGTACATGATTAAAATGTTTCATCAATCTAGTCCTAGTTTGGACCTCGCTATAATATAGGATTTTACGAGGCCTGATCTCACAATGTCTTTGGAAGTGAATTCAACGAAATCGAATTCTTTCATACTATCTATAATGCGTAAAAAATCTCTTAACCCGCTCAACTCTTTTTTTCGTTCGCTTGTCAAATCATCTTGACGAACATCACCACAAAATATGATCTTACAATTTTCACCAACTCTTGTCATAACAGAATGTAACTCCATCGCATTCATGTTTTGAACTTCATCTACAATGATAATTGAATCGTCTAGTGTGATACCACGAATGAATGAGGTGGACATAAATTCTACAACGTTCTTTGTCTTTAAAATTTCATAAGCATCACCACGATTAAACAGCTTTCTAGCAATATCTTGATAGGGCGCTTCGTAGACTCGCATCTTCTCTTTTTGATTACCGGGTAAGAACCCAATATCTCTTGTTGGTACTACTGATCTAATAATAAAAACTTTACTAAAATCTTTATCTTGAAGCACTGATTTGAGTGCTAGATATAATCCAATAAACGTTTTACCTGTGCCAGCAATACCATGAAGCATCAAATGAAAATCGTTATCCCACGAGTCAAATGCATCTTCTTGTGCTACTGTCATCGGCTCAACGTCTAACAGTTTAAATCTTTCTCCTACATTCAGTTTCCCAGAGTTGTCCAAAACTTTATCTTGGCGCAATTTTCTTTTTTGTCTTTTTGTTAGTCGGTCCGGACTTGCGAGCATGGATTGTCCTATTTTGTTTGAATGTTGGATCCTATATTCGCTTTTTTCACTCTTGTCAAAACATCATTGAATCCGTTATCGATTTTACCTGTAATACTACCAGTGCCCGTTACAATAGCAGGAGCAAAGATTAACAGTTTATACCCATCTTTAATTATTAGTTGCGCTTCCTTCCATGTGCAAAAGGATGTCATAGTGTCGCCAGTTTCTATATGTTCAAATGAATATGTAGGCATTATGCTTCTCCAGTGACAATATTATACACTTCTTTCCAATTCCTTGCAACAGGTATATGGAAGTCCGTGAATGTGTTAAAAACAACCCCAGACAGTTCGTAGCTTTCATTATGAGTGTGTCTCATCAAAATTGGTTTAAGGCCGAACTTCAACCCACATTCTGCATTCTCTACTTTATCTTCAATCCACCAACATTCGCTATCTTGAAATTCCATCAATTCACAATCTTTATCAGCACCAGTTTCGATACAGTGAATGAAGTCGAAAACGTTTTCGCCAAAAATTCTGACTAAGTTTTCTTCACGAAGTGCCATGGCATATTGGTTTGTGGAAAGTGACGTAATGACACCGAAGACGTAACCATGCTCTTCATTCAGTTTTTTTACATACTTAACTGCATCTCTGAAAGAAGGCAAGAATCCAATCCATGCGCTTTCGTTGAATTCTGTTACAAGTCGTCGACCATGAGCCTTATCTGTTATCTCTTCAAATATTTTATCAATGCCATACCTATATGCATAGTCATCAGATAGCGTGTATTCCTTTTGCTCCATAAATTCAAAGAATCTATACGACCAATCAAGTAGAACACCATCGCAATCTGTTAATATTAACTTAGAGTTCTTCATACTTTTCACTTTCCCGAATCTTGCTTTTCTGCCTACGTTTTTCTTGATAGGCGTATTCTTTCATTTTTTGAGAGTTCTTTCGATTCCTTGCATTGCGTTCGAACCGTTCTGGGCCTTCGTCCCAGGTGCTTTTCTCACGTCGATATGTTTTACCCATTTGAAGTGTTAGTATCCTCTACAATTAAATTAGCATATGCTTCGTTGATAGTCTTTACAGTCAATCCCTTCATGCGTTTCTTATCTTTCATATCGATAAGCAGCAGAGCATCGTCCTTATGAACTGATTCAAGGAGTTCAATGAACAAATTTTCTCGCCTCGATGATTGTAATTGAGATCCTGTACCTTCATAGAAATATGGTATACGTCTAGTATTGGTAAAGAGCATACCATGGTCTTCGATAAGGGTTGATGGACTATATGGTGGAACGCCTTCAGGTAACAGACATTTGAGAGAAGAGCAATACATTGCTTTCAACACAGTCTTGACAGACCTCGCTTCATTCTGCTTCAGCCATTTTACTTTGTCTGATTTCGATTTCATCTTAGATGCTTTGCCTAAGATTTCAGAAATAGATAGTTGCATTTAAAATTCACCTATGTTTTCAATAAGATTTTTCAATCGTTTTTCAATAAAGTAGTTGAACAATTTTGATCTATCGCCCCCTGCTTCGTTGTATTTAGTCATTACCTGCTTCTGAATATATTCGGGCACCATAGACAAATCAATCATAGCTTTATTGCGTTGATAGCCACGAAGGATTGTTTCGTTCGACATACAATCATTTTTAAGTTCAGTAGTATATTGTGTGATACGCTTTTGTGTCATAGGCTTTTGACGAGTTTTCATAACAAGACAATCATCGGGCGATAGCATATTTGGAACACCATCGCCAGTATCACCCTTCATAATGTGCTCCAATATATACTGGATAGGGTTAGCATGACGAACCCAGCGCTTACGAATAGGATCGTATTGCGTTACATTAGCATATTTATGTAGTTGAATAAAGTCTTTATCAGCAGAAAGAATCAAAATCTTTTCTGTAGAACCAGCGTTCAATTCAACGCCAAACTTATGACAAATTGTGCCAATAGCATCATCTGCTTCAGCACGGTCAACTTGAACTACCTTGTATGGAAAAACTTCTTTGAGTTCATCTCGCACAATATTTAGAATACGAAATAGTTCATTCCAGTTGAGTTCAGAAGACTCACGAGACTTTTTACGATTTGCCTTATAGTATGGAAAAATGTCTCGTCGCCAGTAGTTCTTATCGTCAAAGCAGAGAACAAGTTCTCCATAATCACTTTTGAACTTTCGACGGTACGAGCGAATTGAATTGAGAATCATATGTCGAATGAGACTTTCTTCAAACTCAACATTGTGATGGTTGCCAATTTGAACCATGACGTTACTAATCATAACTTGATTCATGTCAACTAGAATCACTTTCTTATCCTTTGTTGTTCACTATACTTAATATATATCATATATCATATGTAAATAAATGTCAATCTTTTTTTCTAAAAAGATGGGTGCGATGATAAAAATTGAATCCATTCTTTTTGACGGCGAGTCCAATTGAAAGCATAGTTCGTATCGTGTATTTGCCTATTCATATCTAGCACACCATATGTGCTGACATGCTCTATAGCATTCTTCAAATAACTGTATGCCCTATTAGCATGTATTTGTGCATCCTCATCCCACTGATACATAGCAGTCATATTAGCAGCGGTCTCTGGTAGAGCAGCATAGTTTGGATGCACACATAGACAACCAGCAGACATAGCTTCAATCAATGCAATACAAGAGGTCTCTTGCCAGATAGACGGATAGGCGAAGATGTGAGCGTTCTGTAGCGCCTTTCTAACCTCTTCGTTAGATACTGAACCATGATAATTGATTTGTGGATGCTGTTTAAGTTTTTCAAACAAGTCCTTGTATGGCTTGTCTCTTTGCTCCCATCCATAAATCTTGAAGGAACTATACACATCAAGCTCGATGTTTTTGTACTGTTTTGATAGAGCATCGAAGATAGGATACAATAAACTTAATCCACGATGAGGCGTTGTATGGTAGATGATACGAATCTTGCCATCCTTCGGCTTTTCATGTTCGTCAATAGGCTCAATAGCATTCTTCAGAATATAAGAATGACTATATGGAACACCTAAAAAATCATGATATTGCTGAAACTGCCACTGAGAAACGAATACGAGTTTGTCGTACTTCTTATAGCCACCATCTTTTAGATGTGCTACTTCAGGGTCTCCAGCTAGGTCGTGACATACGAGAATTTTTTTTAAATCGTCTCGCAGTCCACGAGTGCGTGAGTGGATAATCTGAAATTTCTTTAGCAGCTTTTGGGGAATGCGTTGCTTCATTCCCAGTGCCATCATTTCAGTTCCACCCATCGCATTCGCATTAGTTTCATTGCGAACAAGCTTACCTGCTACGATTTCGACCATAAAAAATCACTCTGTTTTGCATTGCTGTTTACGCTATTAATTTCAAATTTAACCATGGAATCCAAACGAAAAGAACGCCAAGCACTCTTCTCTAAATCCCACACAGCAATCGATTTAGGATCTTCTGGTAGATTTTTCCAATGTCTGCTGTGATATTCTTCAAAATTTGGCTTATTAAGCACTTCTTCGATGTCTTTTTGCTCTGGTAAATATTTTGTCTGAAGAGTGCACCACATCGTCCTCATATCGCCGTTCACCTTCGTAAACGTAACCCAACAACGTTCAGCTAGTAGCTTTTCTAGAATAACCGAATAATCCATCATAACCTCCACTTGTATCTTCTACATGGTCTAAAAATTCTGACATATTTTCAAAGACGGCACCATTAAAAGTTATGATGTATTTTCCATCAGCCTGTCTACGTCCACCAGAGGGATTATAGACAATCATATATCGTCGTTTATAATTTGTCACCACTTTAATGAAATCATCACGGATCAGATCATCCGTGTCGCAGTGTAGTATATACTTACCCATCTGTTGGCTCCTTTCCAATTGAGTATGTTTTCATTTAGAATCCATAATGGGCTCAACAATCTTAATCATTCGAATGATGGTATTCGTTGCATCGATATCCATCTGAAGATTCTCCATTTTCTCTTGTAGTTCCGTTAACTCTTCTTGATAGTAGTTTAGCTCCTTTTCCTTTTCCAAACGAGATTTGTTTAGTTTGTTAATCATGATTGCAGTTGTGTATTCAATCATTGGCGGCGGTAGAAGAGATGAGCACCAATGCGCTCTTGAAATGTGTATGCTGCTGCCCAGTATGGAACAACGTAATGGGCATGATACCAAAGGGAATTGTTAGTGTTATCATTATCTGGTCCTTCTTCACGATTTTTCATTGTGATTAATGCGATGTTAAAATCTTTTTCATAAGCAACAGTATTTTTCACCATGTCTGATTTACCATCGCAATACCAAGAGAACTGGCACTTGTTGCGAATAGGTGCGCCTTTAGAGTTTCTTACTGCTTGATAAACGACGCCACAAATTGTATCAGGAAATGATTTATCCTTAACACGGTTGAGGACCACATTAGCGATTGCCGTTTTCTCGTCGTCCTTCTGATTCCTTGCTTCGAAGTAGATGTTGGTAGCAAGACAATGTGCTTGGTCTATTGTAGATGCATCAGTTGTCTGAGGTACTACGTAGTATCGATGTATTATTTTGACCGGCTCAATTTCTAAATCTAATGTCTGTGCAGGCGCAGGCGCTAGCGCAAGCATCGGCTCAACTTGATTAGCTGAAGTGCGACTAGTGCCATTAACAAAGTAAGCAACAATCAGAGAAGCCAGAACAACTAGAGCAATCACTAACAATTTACATACTTTATTAAAATTCATGAATTTTACCTCTCTCTGCCAATACGATAAGCTTCGTTTTCAAGATTCCGCTGATGTTTCTCCTTGCGCTCTGCTACGCCACGCTGACAGGAAGCATATGCTCCTGGATTGTCAGCGTAGCTTTCACAGGAAAAATCAGACGGAACTCGTTTTACCTGTTGGCGCTCCACATAGTGAGGCGGTCTAACGACTGGTGCTGCTGGAGTCTCATTGTTCTTGTCCATATTCTCGCCCACTTTAGACCCCAGAACAGCGCCAAGAACAGCGCCGCCTACAGTGGCTAGCACTCGACCTGAGCCTTTGCCGACAGTACTACCGAGGAGACCTCCAACAGCGCCACCAGCAATAGTACCGCCACCTTGATTTGTAACACAAGCAGACAATGCAAGTGCGAGAGTAACAGTGAATAGTATTTTACGCATCGGCATATTCCAGTGCTTTCTGTAGGGAATCCATCTTCTTTTTCTGGTTCGCACCAAACCAAGCAGACTGCATCCGAGTGTCATTTGAGCGACCAGCAACGTGGTCAGTGAAGTAGGTCACTGCATTGTAAGCAGTCCACCAGGAGCCTTCAGCATACTCAGCACCAGGCTGAGTTTCCATCAGGTCACGAACAGTCTCACCCGTGCGAGTAAGATCGCCCTTCGTACCAGTCTTAGTACCAAACAGTTCAGTGAGATACTCATCCAGAGAGGTAGTGGTGTAGCGCTTTGAACCAAGATACTGAGCCATCTCACGATAGTCTTCCATCTTGCTGTGAGCGATACCGAGAGTGGATTTGACGTTCTCAGCATCAAACGCTTTACGATGATTTAACTTAACAGCGTTTGCCGCATCTTTGCTGAGAGAATAAGTCAGCGTATTGTTGCACACCACACGAATAGGAGTGAATCGAATATCAATCGACTTACCATACTGATGAGGGTTAGAAAACAGCAGGAACGATTCAACCTTGTCTCCGTTGAAGAGTTCAAAGTCATCTTCAACCTTAGCAAGCGCCCATACAATCTGACCGTCTTTGAGAGAACCAGCAGTGTGCATCTTCATGTCGCCCGCTTCGACGAACTCATTGAAAAACTCAAATGCTTCAGAATTCTGAACCGGATTCCAATTAGCACCAACCTGTGTCATCACCTTACTGTCAATGTCACGTACAAGCGCTTTCTGGCCAGTTGGGATTTTCTCACCGTCGAACTCAACAAAAGATTCGAGTTCCTCAACACGCCAGTCTAGCCCTGCGAGCGTCATCATGTCCATAGCAGAAGTGTCTTCTGGTACTTCAACCCCCAGACCATGCCATGGCACTGCGCCTACATAGGCCATCTGTGCTTCACCGTTTACAATTTCAATTTCACCGCTCATTTTTAGTCTTCCTTTTCAAGCATTCAATATATATATAATAACAGTTTTGAAAACAAAAGTCAAGCACTTTCTCGACTTTTTTACAAAATTTACACAGCAACAGCAAACATTTCTGCTCTGCTATCGTACAGGTCAAACAACTCACTTGCCAATTCACGCTTTCCTGCTTTGGGAAAGTCGACCACCTTAGAGTAGGGAGACTTCTTAGCATACACTACAACGCCGGAAGTCTTTGCTAGTTTGTTCCAGACATACTGTCCGCCAGCAGATTGACTAGAGCCAGCCATGAGTGTGATATTCATCTTCCTCATGAGGAACTTGTAAATTTTAAGAGCAAGGTTTTTACCCTTGTATCGATTATCGACCTTCAACAGATCAACGTGCCAGCCACATCGCTCCTTTGTCAAGTCTATACTTGCAGCGATGCGATAGCGAGTTTCCATGTCGCCGTCGTAATTGCGAAATCGTCTAGTCGCATTGCGGTCATAAACCCACACTGTGTTATATGTAGACTCATCAGAGTCGAAGTATATATCGTATCCGAAAGCACGGCCAACGAGTTCTACGTCGTCTAGATTACCGTATCCAAGCGAAACTCTTTTGCTCATTTGAACTCTTGCAACCACGTTAACTCTCCATTTCTCGATTCGATATAGATATTATATCTGTTTTCAAAACAAAAGTCAAGCACTTTTTCACTTTTTTTTATAAAAAATTTGACAATTTAAAGTGTATTTTTTCACTTTTTTCATTTTTTTCATTTTTTACATGAAAAATTAGTCGATATCGTCTGCACCGCCCTTTAGAATATTCAAAAACTGAGTGTAGTAGCTCATAGGGTCAGACTCAAATTCTGCCATTGGGATAATGTTTTCAAGATTATTGTGCAATGGGTGATCGTTACCCTGCATTCTCATAATGAGCGCTTTGGTGCACTCTAGCATCAAAGCAGCATCATATCCCAGTTTTTCAGTTTTTTCGATGTTGAATCCCATATCTCGTAGTGAGCCTAGCGTTTGAACGAGGACTTCAGTTGCAATGTCAATTGCAACTTCTACCTGCTCCTCTTGAATTCGTTCGTGTAACTCTGTTCTATTTTGAGGAGGTTCGAACTCTGTGTTTCGCCTGGGAAAGAGAATCACATTCGAGGAAAGCATTTCCTTATCCAGTTTAAATTCTACTTCGTCAACTTCTAGGTCATCTGGTGTAAAAGTGATATCCATTTTTATCTCCTATATTGCTCGTAATAGAATGCATTCGCCGTTGATGCGGCCCGTAGCAATACCAGGCTTGGTTTTAATTTCACCAAACGCCCTGATAGCACGAAGTTTAGTAGTCTTTAACACGCTGTTAAGCACGTCTTCTGGTTTGCGAATTTTCTTCTTGAAGGATTTATCTTCGTCGAAATTCTGAAGAGTCGTGCCCTTCACAGAAAATTTCTCGCCATCCTTCGCTTGATAGATAAACAAATCACGATACTTCGTATTGAAAACGAACAGTATTTCGCTCTGTGGAATTACAATGGGGTCGATGCTGCTAATCTTAAAATCACCATCAAACTCCTTGTATTTTAACTTTGAGACGATTTTTTCGAAAGATACCTTGCGCTTCACACGAACCTTCTTCTGACCCGTCGCATAAGAATTGGCGTCATCGATGAGAGAATTCACAAAGTCAAGATACTTCTTATGCTGTGGGATTTTGAGAAATTGATAAGACTCGACGAGTTCTGGAGTTTTATCCTCAACCAACTCTCGTAGCTCTTTCTGTAAGCGAGAATAATATTCAGCAATATTAGCTGCATATTTCTTAGCAGGCTTCAGAACAATCAGTCTACGATACAGACTGAACTTGGGCTTCAAATTCTTGCAACTCTGTTCTATTTTGAGGAGGTTCGAACTCTTTGTCTCTAGAGAATGCATTTTGTTGATATCGACCAATTGATCGACTAGATAGTCAATGGCGCTCTCACATTCACACATAATCTGATCGTAGGTTATCTGAGATTTGTTCATTGTCATTCCTTTTCGTTTCTGATATATCTATATTACATCATTTTAGAAACGAATGTCAACCTCTTTTTAAAGATTTTACATGATTGCGGTGAATTTTGCAGTTGATGATACCATTGAGATACGAATCATCTAGCAGAACGTTTCTATCAAATTGCTCCTGGGCTTCTAGATACCCCATCTCTCCTTTAGATTTACAAAGATGTAGAATATTACGGCGAAAAGCGCCTCTACCATTCTCTAGTAGAAGACGCTTCACCAACTCAGAACTACCAAAATAGTCTTTCCAATCCGATTCAACTATCTTACGTCTCTTGCGAATCTTACCTTTGAGTGGAGGTAAGGTCTTTTTAGACCAAAATAGCTTTTTACCAACATACTTTTTATCAGTATCTAATTGTGTGATAATATAAACGAATCCGACATAATCTTCAGGTACATCTAAGAATTCTTCATTATTGTAAAACCATGTTATGGCAGCATCTCCTCTTCGTCTCTCATCAACTCTTCATCTCCACAGAAAGGACAATAGAGTACATCATCATATAACTCATGCTTTATAGTGAAAATTGCTCCGCAGTTATCACAGATGCGTTCTTTATCATATGCTTCATCCATTGTTTGCTCCCCAAACGTCTTCCCAAGAACCACTGAGTGCTGCTGTAGCATAGTCTGTGGAACGATTCTCGAAAAAGTTAGTGTGTGTTGGTGCGTTAATCATTTCTTCTACCCAAGGCAGAGGATTCTTCTTAACTTTAAAGATGCCCCTCATACCCATAGAAATCAAGCGACGGTCAGCAATGTAACGAATATACTGCTTTACATCCACTGCTGTGAGATTTTCCATCTCGCCCATCTGAAACGCTAAGTCAACGAAATCATCTTCAAGTTCTACCATTTTCTCAGCGATAGAGTAGATTTGGCCCTTTGTATCGTCATTCCAGATTTCAGGGTTCTCTTCAAGATATGCACGAAACAGTGCAATGATGCCTTCGGCGTGCATCGTTTCATCAACGATAGACCAAGTAACAATCTGACCCATACCCTTCATCTTACCATGACGAGGAAAGTTCAGTAGCATAATAAACGAACTGAATAGTGCTAGACCTTCAGTGAATGCAGAGATTGCTGCCATCTTAACAGGTAGAACTGCATCATTGTCTACCTTCGCCATGAAGTACTCGTGCTTCTCACGCATTGCATCGTATTCTAGAAACTCGTTATATGTGCTTTCTGGCATACCAAGAGTTTCAATCAAATGTGAATACGCAGCGATATGGATCGCTTCACGAGCAGCAAACCCCATAAGCATCATACGGACTTCTGGTTGAGGGAAATGTGGCAGGTAGTTTTTAACGTAACCACCCGCCACATCGATATCAGACTGTGTGAAGAATCGAAAGATTTGTACTAGAAAATATTTTTCAGCGCTTGATAAACGATTACGCCAATCTTTAATATCTTCCATCATCGGAACTTCACCATGCAACCAATGAGACTGCTCGTGCTTTAACCAAAGTGTGTACATATTAGGATAGTTAAATGGCTTAAAATAAAGCCTCTCATCAGTTAGCATATGTTTGTTAGCCCTTCATGAATAATGTATATGCGCCATAAGCAAGGGCGCAAACTGCAACAATCTTAACAACCGTTACTGGCAATAGAAGTAATACAGCACCGCCGGCAACCATTACAGTGCCGTCTAGTGTCGTGCGTTCTGATAATCTATCTTTAACCCATTGCATTGTAGTTCTCCTTATTTTTTCTGTGTTGGGACAGGTGCCTCAACAACAACTGGTGCTACTGGTTCTTCTGCGAACATATGCGTAGAAGATGTAATATCTGCTTCCATAAAATATGCTACAACAACAATAACAGCAACGAAACCAAGTACACTAATAACAACTTTAATCATCGGTATTTCCTTTCTTTAGAGTATCTATATTTTCTCTAAGTGCAGTATAACCTCCTTCTAATAGTTTACCATTAACAAAAATCTGTGGTACACCTGTAAGCTCCCAAAATTCCAATATGCTATGGCTATCGTCTAAGTCAAGCTCAGTATAGTTGATTCCACTATCACTCAGAAGTTTTTTTGCAGACTCGCAATACCAGTGCTCGGGTGCTGTGCACCAATCTGCCGTGATTATTTTGACGTGGATCAATCAGCCATCCTTGTGTCACCAGGGCGAAAATTTAAAGCACTACCATTTAAATGCATAATCATAAATCCAATAACACACCTTTTCGATTTTGAAATAGGATTATTTGCTGTTTCGGAATCAAGCATCATCAAGAATAGTTCATTGATAATAATCTCTGCTTCATTTACTGTTACATCATTCTTAGAATTTGGCAGTCTGTTTTTATAGCAACGAAGTTTCCACGCTAGATAATCATATGTAGTGTAAGACTTTCTAGCAAATTCAAAATCAAGTAGTAGCTTTAGACCAGGGGCAGTTTGCACAGTATGTGACTTATAAACAAATCCTTGTGGAACAGTGAGCCGAACCCATCGATAAGGATGAACACCAATTTCTTTCAATACGGGCACAAACTGCTTGATGGCAATATCTTCAAACGATAGCTTCTCAATTAGTTCGTAACCACTCTTTTTCATATTCCACACAGTCTTTGTGTCTGCACTCATAAACATTATAACTCTCCTTTAATCATTAACCCTCACAGGCCATACAATCTTCGCCCATAGCGATAGCGGACATATCCAGTTCTTGAATAACTTGCCTTTCAATACGACGAGATACCTTGTCTGCTTTACCAATCTTCTCAGACCGACAGTAGTACATCGTTTTCAGACCTTTTTTCCATGCCAAGAAATGAACCGCATGTAGATATTTCACATTTACATCTGGACGAAAAAACACATTTAAAGACTGTGCTTGGTCAATAAACATTTGTCTATCCGCAGCATGTTCAATAACCCATCGTTGGTCAATTTCCATTGCTGTCTTATATATATCTTTTTCATAATCAGAAAGAAATCTCACATGCTGTACAGAACCTTCGTGTGCAATTATCGATGACCAAACTCTATCATAGTTGATTGAAGAGTCTTCGTCAATCTTTTTCTTAATTAAAGCATCAAGAAATTTGTTCTTATTTAGAAATGCGCCACTTAATGTGTCTTGCCTGTATGCATTAGCTCTCCAAGGCTCGACAGAAGGAGACGTATTGCCCATAATAATGGAAGAAGATGCGTTAGGAGCAACAGCCATAACATGACTGCAACGACGACCAGTGTCCTTAGCGTCAGGTGCTTCTCCTCTAATACTACCCAGCTTCAAATTTGCTGCATCTAGACCTTCTCTAATGTGCTTGAAGACACGCATGTTGAGAGACTTCGCAACAGCAGATTCAAACGGAACATTTTTCTTCTGAAGATAAGCATGAAATCCAAGAGCGCCAACACCAACAGAACGCTCACGCATAGCAGAGTATTTAGCTCGTGAAACAAAATCAGGAGCATTGGTAATAAAATGCTGTAACACGTTATCCAGCATTTCTAGAACATCTTCGAGAAACTGTTCATTCTGAGACCATTCGTCAAAGTATTCTAGGTTCAAAGATGATAAGCAACAAACAGCAGTGCGGTCAATGTCTGTTGGCAATGTGATTTCAGAGCATAGGTTTGATTGACGAACTTTTAGACCTTTGTCTTTGAGCCAATATGGAAGCGCTCGATTTGATGTATCGATATAATGAAGGTATGGCTCACCAGTCTGCATACGCATTTCAAGAATACGTTGCCACAACTCACGAGCAGGTATGATCTCTCTAACTTCATTAGTCTCTGGTTCTTTGAGTTCCCAGCTATCATCTGCATTTGGATCAAGCATAGACTTTTCTACAAGGCTCATAAACTTATCAGAGATATTGATACCATGATGAAGATTGAGACAACGGAAGTTTTGGTCACCAGTAGGCTTTCTCATCTCAAGAAACAACAGAATATCTGGATGGTCAATATCTAGATACGCAGCATAAGAGCCACGGCGAGTTTTGCCTTGACGATACGCAAGAGAAGAAGCATCATACATCTTTAGATGTGGGAGAACACCTGTAGACTTATCACCAGCAGAACGAATGCCGAAGCCGACACCAACGCCACCACCAAGCATACTAAGCCAGTTCGTTTCAGAGAGTGTGTCAACTAAACCCTCCGCTGTATCTGGAATCCAATTCAAATAGCATGAAATAGGCAATCCTTTCGACGATTTACCACCATAAGATAAAATAGGTGTAGAGTAGCTTAACCAATGATTCGATGAATATTCATATAGCCGTTGAGCGTGTTGAATGTTAGAACTAAACGTTTTAGAAACAAAAGCAAATCGTTCTTGTGGGCTTAGCTCATCATCGTTCATATACGATTCTTTTAGACGACGAATACCTAAATCGTCAAATAACTGATCTTTATTCGGACTAATTGTAATACCCATATGTTCCATTTTTCATTCGTTCCTTATGTAATATATTCTTCTAGTTTATTTTTAAGTATATGCAAATTATTACTTTCAGGCGCTTCTCGCAACAATCTAGCAAACTCTATCTTCATCAAATCTATATCATTTTGTATTGTCGTCAAATCTCTATTATTTGCAGCATCAACAAATAGCGGATGCGCTTGGTCTAGGCCTTGGCCTGCTTTTTGAAATTCTGTGTATCTCCATACAATGTCTTCAGCTTTATCACCAATAACATTTCGTATTTCATCTCTATTTGTAGTTAAAAATGACATTTGATATATTTTATGGTATAGTATAGCATTTATTTGACTACTAGTCAATTCAATTTGTTTCATTGCCTCATCAGTAATGCTATAAAAATATTGAAACCAAGATATATTCGAATGCAGTTTACTATCGAATTCATTTTGAATCATATATTTAATGGCAGGGTGATTGATATTATTTCTAATAGTTTTTAATACAAGAACAAGTCGAAGATCGTTGCACTTTCTAGATAATGGTCTAGCGCCATGTAGAGCATTAGAATCGAATATAATCAGTCGCCCACATTTTGGTAAAATCGAATGTTCTATATCCTTCGTATCATCATTAATGAGTACAGTTTCGCCGCCCCATTGATAGTTCCATTTCGTATTTAAATATACCATACAAGTTTCAGATGGCTCACAGTATTGCCGTGCTATCCACGGGTCATCTCTATGAATATACCCATCAGTACCGTATGTATATCCATTAAAATATATTCTATTGACGCCCGTATTGTCGCCGTCGGGCAGATGTGGTTTTATATTTTCCCATATATCAAATAAGTCAGAATAAGTGTCCCTGTAATAACTTAGCTTAGATATATCATACGGAAGATGTTTAACTATGAGAGTAGAACGCTCGTCTGGTCTATAGTTCCAATGGCCATGTGGGTCAACTGAATGATTTGCTTTCCACCCATATTTCATACCTTGTAATGGATACTTGTTTCTTATATAGTTAACATTATTTTGGTCGATAAAGTTATCAATAGTTTTATATAACATTTAATAATACACCCAATTTATTAACGTTTTCGCTAGATAAGTCAAAATCATTAATGATTACTGTTGGCGATATATCACTCCTCATAGAGTCTTTTTGCTCTAAGAGGTTTGCAAACTCTATCCATCTCAGTTGTGTAATCCATGGATCGGGTAAAACTGTATTATTAATAATATCATTTGTTCTATCTTTCTTTTGACAAAATATATTAACAAGAACTTCAGCTTCGATACCAATTATATCCTGAACTTCTTCTCTCTCTATGAAAAGTTGTTTAGAATGTTTGTAGTAGGTAGTACCGTAAATAGAATGAAAGAGTCCTGCTTTTTGTTCAACGACAGAACGACCAAAATGATTCAAGATATCAGAGGTGCCAATCAAATGCTCTAATAGTGTTTTTTTAGAATGTGGCAATTTATCAGCACCAATTGAATAGAGATAGTCAATTTGTATTTCTAATCCTTCTATCATATTCTTTTCCAAGTGATTAATTTCATTTCGGCTTCAAGACCGCTATATGAATTACTATCTATAATGAGTTGAATGTCAGCAGATTTCATACCACTGATTATCATATCGTTTATATCTTTACCAGGAGTGTCTGGCCAGAAGCATACTTTATATCCCTCTTTGACACACTTATTCATCTTCTCAACGATTTGTTTATTTCTCGGTTCGTTGTCGAACACGATAGTAGCATTCTCAGTACGCATCAAGCTTTTAAATGATGAACCAGCCATAGCAATAGAATTATCAAGGAACAAACTATCAATTGGTCCTTCAACGACTGAATATTTACTGTTATAGTCTAAATCATGTAGACCGTATACCTTTTCTTTGTTTTCATCTAGCATTATAGTTATATATCTTATTTCAGTCGAACCAAACGCTCGACCTTGAAATCCAAATACGCTCCCACGCTGATCTATAAATGGTAGTATGAGACGAGAATGTTCTTTCATCTCCAGCTTACCAGGCACGAGCGAATTTACCCAATCAACAAACTTGGGAGCGTAGTATAGTTTATAATGTTTATTTGTGGGGATTTTTCGTGATTCAACATACACCCGTGCTTTGTGATTAGGCATGAGTTGTGAAATCTTTTTGATTTTGAGGAGAGGAGAACCACGCTTGCGAAACTTCGGCGTCTTGAAGTTTAATGCTGTAGGTTCTTTCTTCTTAGTCGATAGTTTTTCTAAACCATGCTCAGAAACATAGTCGTTATATAGCATAGTATCAACTAACTTTAGGAAGTATTTAAGATTATGACTTGCGTTGCAGTTATGACAATAGAATATAGTCAGTTCATGACTTTTTTCGAGTATCCAACCACGAGCCTTACTCTTAGATTTCTGGGAATCACCACATATAGGACAACGACAGTTGACCCTGTATGGATGAGTAGACTTTACGCTGAATCTCTCTAGTCTATTTGACAAGAGATTAGCAAACTTCATATCAATAGGATTCATTCGTTCTTCCTTACGTCACTTACATCATAAGCTATAATAGCTATTATACAGTGTTTGTAAGAAATGTCAACCTAAAACATAGCAGAAATATCAATCTTGGACATTAAAAATCCTATAGCAGCAGCAGAGGCGATTACACCATACTTCCATTTTTCAAGCATGGTGATACGATTCTCGTGCTTCTCGAACATTGTTCTGACAGCTTTAAACTCTCCCACGATAGAATCGTAATTGCGCTCCATCGTGTGATTGAGGTCATCACGCAATTCTGAAATTCTCTTATGAGTAATGCCGATGCTTTCATCTTGATTTTCAAGACGAGACTCATGCACAGCCAGTAGCTTTGAAATATGACTTGACATTTCAGTCATTTTTTCAATTGCTCTATCTAATCTATCGACTAGAAGTCTATTTGTTTCAACTGTAGTTTTGATACTACTCACTTCACTTTGAAGTTTGTTGAGTTGAGTCTGGTTTTGATCCGTCATCTGCTGGTTTAATCGCTTTCTCGTAGTAAAGAATAACTTCCTTTTGTTGGCGAATATATCTCTCCAACTCAGATACGTTTAGTGCCAGATTCTGATAACCACGAATAGAGAAAGCGACAATAGCTAACTGGCCGTTCTCACCTCTAAATTCTTCTAAGAATGCATCGATGTTCTTTTCGCTTACAACCCGGATATCAACGTCGTATAGTTCAATCGGCTTTGGTGGGGCTGCTTCCTGAATCTGCTTTGACTGGTATTCTGTCTGCGTTATTATGGTTGCTGGCAGCTTTTTTCCTGTCGAGCATCCGCTGACGAACATCGTTACCGCTAAGAGACTCAATACGAGCCCAAACTTTTGTAGTTGCATTTTTCATCCTCTTTTCGAGATTATTTGGATCCCTCAATGCATCTTTTGATAAATCTCGCTTTGATAATACTTTTCGCAACTTATCCTGTTGTGCAGTAGCCTTAGTGAGGTTGCCTTGAAGTTCCTTATTCAACACTTGTTGCTGTTGAATGTCAGAATTCATTTGCTTGATTGTAGCCTGAGACGTTTCAACAGCTTGTTCTAGCTTTGCTTGATTCTCAGCATAGATAGCAAGTCGTTCTTGTGTGTCTTCATAATACATGAAACCGCCATAACCTACGCCACCCAGAACGCCCATAAGAACTAAGATTAAAATGAAAATAGGCATACGTTAACTCTCCTCAAACTCTTTTCGGCTCAGTTTCAACAATTTCTTCTGTGCTTTTTTAGACACAGGAGGAGAATCAGGTGGCAAACCAGCAACATTTCCACCACCAGAAGTATTGACAATCTCTTCAAAACGAAGGTTGATATCGTTTTCTTCTGAGAGTGTTGTATAGTGCTTCATGAATCCTTCTTGAAGAACCTCGTCAGGAGTTTCATCTGTATAATTCTTACCTTCTTTGACAAGATACAACGCAGCAGCATATGACCCCAATCTTGTTTTACCACCTGGAATCTTCTCAATCAATCGTTTTAGTTTGAGAATCATTAGATCGTATAAACCAAAGGCATCTCGTTCTTTGATTGTGCGTAAATTCTTTCTACTCTTGAGTAGTTTACCACGCTCATCGATTATCCCAAGTTTATACGCTTGCCATTCGCTGAAAGGAGTGGCAAGTCTTTTAATCATGTTGTATACTAGAAATAAATCGACTATCATTAGATGTTCCTAATTTTCTCTATTACATGCTGATCCATACCAATGTCCGTATTTCGTTTTCGTTGTTTGTTATATACTACAAAATCTGGCATAAAGTTGAGTTTAAGAAGAAACGGCTTTAGAACTTTAGAGTGTTCTTCTAGTTTTAAAAATAATATATTAGTTGCTGCTAAACCAAAACAGTTATAGAGTACAATAATATGATTGAGTATTAGCCGTTCTTTTAACTCACCTGAATTATCATAACGATTGAAGAGTCGCTTGAGATATTGTATACGTTTCAAATCCTCCTCGAACTCTTCTTGACTAGTACACTGTGGATTATCATAGTACTTTGCTGCATATAGTAAAAATGTTTCGTCAGTTAGTTCCATAATAAATCCACAGTGTTACAATGTTACAAAAAATTAAGATACTGTAATTGTACCGGCTGCTGTTCCGATTGCTACTAGACTAGTAATAGTAGAGTTGGTAGCAGTGCCCTTGTCTTTAATAGTACCACTGTTTAGAGCAAGAGGATTGGCTACAACAGATACAACATCTGTTGCAAGTAGTTCACCCGATGACCATATATGAGTAAACACAAGTTCGTTTGTACCCGTGCCAGAAGCATATGGTAGAACGATGTTGACACTAGTACTTGTACCAGCGCTATCGTTTGTTACAGTTAGCTGTGGCGTACCGCCAGTAGTAACAACATCAACTTCTTCATTGAACCGAACACGAACTGATAGAGCAGCGGCTGTTGCAGCAGCAATGGCAGTTGTAATGAATTCGATTTCTGTAATGTCAGCGGCAGCAAGACTAACGTTCAACCCGCCAACACAGGCAAGAACTTCTGGTGCTGCGTCTGGATTACCTGTTGATAGACCAGGCTCTGCTAGCCAACCTGCGGCTGTAGCATATACCTGCTTCTTTTCTGCGACTGTTAAATATTTTGGTTTTGCTTCGTCAGCGTCTGATGTACCCCAGAGTGCCATGGCGTGTTTCCTTTTTTGATTTTAATTAGTTACTTTTTGGCTTCTTGTTTAGCAATAGCCTTTGAGATTGCTCCCCGGCGCTTTTTAAGATATTTATCAGAAGAATCTACATCGCCATCGTTGTCGATATCAGCATCGTCTTGTCCAACAGGATCCATGCCATCGCCATCATCAGTCTTCTTACTGACCTTTGCAAATTTTTCATTCATATCTTTAGCCATCAGCATATTCCTCTATTTTAATTTTTAACCTATTCTTACCTTTATGAAGACGATGAAACGTTTCTTTTGGTATATATAATGTATTTGTGCTATTTATAAGAAATGGTAAGTCATTATCATACTGAAACATCCAACCATCGCCTTCGACGACTTCTATGAGCCTGTCTTTCTTGTCACGATGCCATTCAAGCTCATGCTCATTAGCACTATCATCAAACTCACGAAACCAAATATCACCGACTCTCTCACAATCTATATATGGCTTCATAATATTATGCCCTTCTCAATCAACAGTTCTCTATTTTTCAAATGCCGATTTTCGATGTCATCTTTTGACTGGCCAAAATACGCAACGCCTATGTGATCACGAATCATTACTTTATGAAGAAACACCTCACTATCTGTAAGACCGTCGTAAATTTTAAATTTTCCGAGTATCCTTCCAAACTTTCCTCTCGCATCATCCTTTTCTGTGACGAGCGTTTGGTAGGATTTGAGTGGCAAAAATTTCTTAACATAATCTTTAGCCAATAATCCATATTTTTTCTCAATCTTATCACGAGTTCTAGATTCGGGTGTGTCAATACCAAACAGTCTAACTCTTTGATTTGCTAAAACGATATCAAAGCCAAGGTCGATATCAACGTCAACAGTATCGCCATCAATAATCTTGACCATCTTACATTTATATTCGTACATTTTTTACCACCATGAACTAGGATTGTCAACTTGCATACCAAGCATCTTAGCATATCGTGGTAGGCGACATGCCCAATACAATGCCTTTGTTTTATCGTTTCTCGTATCACATTTAAATCTAGCTGCAAATGACTTTCTAGCAGCAACGTTGTTAATTTTAACGTTAAGTCCTGTTGTGTCACCCCAAGTAACTTTCTTTATATTACCTGTAGATGGGTCTTTCACATACACATAGAACTTCTTTGGACCACCACGCTTTGGCTTATTCAGTTCTGGCTCAGCTTCTTCGACAAGAGGACAGTCAAGAGGAATTTCTTCCCCTTGATAATCTGCCATCTCGCCGAGATTAGTATCTAGAATTTGAGCATCAAGCGGAGATACTTTCAGCGTACCGTCTTTATAGTAACGTCTTGCTTCACGAAAGAATTGAAAGTAACTTTCTGAAAGTGGACGATACACATTATCTACGAATGAAACGTTATTCGCTTCCATAAACCACATAGCTTTCTCTACATCCACATATTGCTCAAATTTCATCATTGTCCTGGAGTATCCTTTTTATACTTTGCGTTCAACTCATCTGTGCCTTGCTCGCCTGCACCATACTCTTCTTCTACCATTTTAGCAAGCGCTCTGGGGTTTAGGTTAAGACTATATTTACGGATAACTTCTGCTGCCCAATAACCAACACTACGAGACCTGTCTTTGTCTCTTTCTTTTTTCACTAATTCAACAGCTTTTTTGTATTTGCCTTTGTTTAGCATAATGCCTAATTTGGATTCATCTACATCTAAAGATTCTACAACAGACGGCACAAATCCATCCTCTGCTTGTTGTTCCGAAAATTCAATAGTAAACATTGTATCGTTAATCATAGCATTAAACGATTCAATCACGCCCTCATGCTCAACTTCTTCATTACGAACTTTAGCTGCTTTTGCATCACGAATCCATTTTTTAGCTGCTGGCCTTTTGGGTTCTTTCTTGACCCATACTGCCATTCTTTTATATATAGCCATTGCAGCAGCATCAAAACGAACTTTAGCTGCTTTTGCATTCACCTCTTCTGAAGTGTCAATTACGATGAAGTTTCTCCCGAATTGGGTTTGGAAGCTTCCAATGTTGCGCTGTACAGCATTCCACATCTTCTCAACTTCATCTTCTGGTAATGTGCGCTCACGGGCTTTGTTGCGAGCCTGTGCAGTTTTAAGGTCTGAGTTGACGAAAATCATTGCAGTATCATAACCGAGCAATTCTAATTCGTCAGCTTGTTGTTTAATCTTACTGTAATTTTTACCAGTGCCATCAATGATAAGTCCTAAACGACCATTCAATGCGAGTTTTTGTTTTAGCCCTGTAAGTGCTACCGCACGACTACGAACTTTTTGACCTTTAGGTGAGAAAATATCTTCAGGCGTTGCTTTCAACCCAACCTTCTTCAGTAGTGCTTCGAACGCATCATCAGAATTGACTAGCTTCAGCCCCAAAGCAGTCAATGCTGTTTTACCAACAACAAATGATTTACCTGATCCTGGACCACCTGCAAGAAATACAGCTTTGAAGATGGCTGGATCATATACGCCTTCATCAAGATCAACTTCTTCATTACGAACTTTAGCGGCTAAGTCAGCATCAGCTTTACCCCATGTACCCTTTCCTTTTGTAATGAAAGAGTTTACACGAGCATATGCCCACTGTTCTTGAAGAGCGCCTGGGCGATGACCAGTTCTCCAAGCAGCCATACCTCTATCATAGACCTTCTTGAGAATGCCATAAGAAATGCCAGACTTCTCTGCTTTCTTCTCTAATCCTGCAAGAGATTTTTCTACAAGCACTTCTTCAAACATCTCGTTCAAAACGTCATCGAGCATATAGTCCACTTCTTCGATGAGGCCCTTTTCATCAAGTTCGACTGGTGCTGCTCTGTTGACTCTATAGCGCTTAAATCTCTGGTCGTGCTTGACTACACCTTCTTTACCAAACATTTTATGATAGCGCTTTGTGTGCTTTGAAGTCTTTGTAACAGCATCTACACTCTCTTCTGCTGGTCCTTCTCTAACCTTTGCGAGTCTTTCTTTCTCAGCTTTCTTTACAAGAGGTAGCAGTTTCTTAGCAATTTTACCAATCGCTGCCTTTTTCTTTTCAACTTGTTTATCAACTGACATTCTCTCTGACGGAGACAGTTGATCGTAATTGACGCCCTTTTTACCAGCAACTTTCTTTCTAATGATTTGAATTGCTTTTTTACGAGCACGAATTTTTAACTTCTCAGGTGATGCCATCTTCTTTGCAGCAATCCTGCGACCACGCATAATCTTAGATTTTGCTTTCTTAAAAGCCATCGCTCTCTTCTTACGAGCAGCAACACTGAGAACAGCTTCGAACATCAAGTCTTCGCCGAGTTCTAGTTCCATCTCTTCAGCAATCTTCATACCATCTCTGATTGCTTGAAATATCTTACTTGAAGAACTCTGTAGCTTCTTAGGAAGACCCGTTTTAAAGGCTCTCTCATCGCCGTCAGCAGCCGCAGCTCGCATCTTTGATGCTGACATACCTTCTGCGCCTTCAGCATCAGGGTCACGCTCACCAGCAGAGACGACTTCAATAGAGTCGAATGTGTATTCTTTACCGTTGTATTTGTTGAGTAGAGTTTCAAACTCTGCAACTCTATCAGAGCCAGCAACCATAATGAGTTTTGTATGACCCATGTCTTCAAGCTCTTTAGCAACTTGCATAATTGTCTTTGAGCGAGACTTTGTGACCATACTACCAAAGGCTTTCTTTGCGATCGCAATCTTAGTAACATATGGCAATGGATTCTTCTTCGAATCATATGTTTGCGAAAGATAGAGATGTGGCATCGCATCATTTTGTGCTGCGATTGCGTTGATCTTAGCAACGACTTTTTCGTGCCCAATCGTAGGAGGGTTCATTCTTCCAAAAGAGAATACTGCTGTTGATGATACAGCTTCTTCTAACTTAGGATTAAGTTCAATCGTATTTTTTACGACAGCATCATTCTTCTTCTTGTCCTTTTTGGACTTCGTGTCGTCTTTCATTTTTCTCTCCAGGTTTTCCGTAGACTTGACTGGTCTATGATATATTGATTATTTAGTAGAATACTACGTTTATTTATTATAATTTTTTTCTCAAAATTCCAAGAGTTTTAAATCCATCCTCTTTAGCTAAAATTGAATCATATCCACACAACTCTAAGAATGTGGCAAAGTCTTTGCTGTCATACCAAAACTTATCAACTGATTGAACTTTATCTCCAAAGGCTTTTTTTAATTTGATATAAATTGGTTTCAATTTAGCTAAATCTGTATTTTTAGATTTTTCTTTCATAATCAAATTTAACAATTCTGTTATTTTCATTCTTTTTTCAGAATTTCCCACATCAAAAGTATTAGTAGGATTATAATCAATTGAATCTACTTCTGCATTTTTGCGATAATAGGCATACCCATCAGCAACCTTTTTATCGTATGAGAACCAAACTATTGGCTTCTTACCGTAAAGAGTATCACCTTTATCAAATCCTCTATATAATTTTTTTTCATAAAATTGTTTGAAGCTTTTCATTTTTGCCAACCCTTTTGTACATCAGCAGAAAAGTTAGCATGGCTAAACTGAAGTCTATCAACTAGTTTTACAGCAGTGCCTTTCAACTTATCTACAGCAACGAAGCCTTCTTGACCTGTGACTTTGTATCCATCTTTCGTAGAGAGTAGTGTGTTGATTGTAGCTGCTTGGTCCATCTTCTTGATGATGATATCTTTGGCTTGAACAATCTTGTCCATTAGGTCGAAGATGAGTTTAATTTTTCTTTTATCAGTCTTTGTAAAGTATTCCATTACAGATGTTTGACGACCACGAACCCCAGACTTGCCCTTTTCTGTCTTACGCTTACCTTCTTCTTTTCCAAAGTAATCCATAAGATACTGCATGAGGTCTTTCGTCAACTTCGTTGTATTACCCATTCTCTCACCGACACGAACTTTTGTGTTTAAGAATGTTTTTGTTCTCATAAGAAGTTCATCATTATCTGAGATGCCGTTGAGTGTAGCACGGTCAATCTTATTGAAAATCTTACCAGCGTCTGCTAGGATTGTTGTAATCGTAGCAGTCTCTTTTTCAGTCATCATTGCTTTGCCAGAAACGTCACGATATGCAGCATCAGTAGAGAATATACTAGATGTGTCTTTTAGATTTGATGCAATCTGCTTCGCAAAGCTAGCTTGCATTGTTTCAAATGAGTCACCCGTGTAAGTAGTATGCCATACGACGCCGATGCTGGCTCGTGCGATTTGGCGACCCAATGGAGTGTCTTTTGGTACAGCGTAAACAATGGTATTAGGATGAAAAGTAATATGCTTGACACCATTATAGGTAATGTCTTTCGTGTCACCTTTAGTAAAGAGCAGGTCGCCTTGAATGACGCCTGTGATACCAAGTTTCGGAAACTCTTGTAACGCAGTCTTGAGTTTATCTGCCAAATCCCCAGATGTATCGGCATCAACATCAGCTTCTGTTTTATATACCTTTGGGTTCTTGTTAAAGATACCCTTCTTGGCAACGAAAAATTTGTCATCATTTGGATCAATCCCTGCAAAAATGGCGGGCGAACCGTCCCATTTAACTGTAGCATCAACTGTAGTCTTCGCATCGCCTGAGAGCATATCACGAAGTGAGCGTAAAAAATTAATCGCTTCACGGGCGCCATCCACACCGCCATTGAGAACGTTGTCCTCAATATGCTCCATGTGTGTATTCTTTTGTTCTATGAGGTAGGAGTTAAAGTTTTTCATATTACGTTCCCTACAACTTAATCTTAAATCCAACACGGGTTCCAGCAGCAGATGGACCACCATATGTTGATAATCTAAATTCTTTAAATAGAGGTAATTCGTCAACAATTTTTTTATTGATTTTTAATATATTATTTTTCGAATTTACATTATATAATTCAAAAGTATCATTTGACCTATTGTGAATTACAAAATAGTCATCACCACCTTTTATAAAATGTGATAATATCATTTTATGAATTTTTATCATTAATCCACTACTTGTAGTTTTAAGTGCAGATGGTAGTTTGCCAGATTTACCCACCCCCTTATCTCCAGCATATCCAATAGTAGGGTCAAGACTTTTATAATATTCCATTATAGCATGAAATGCACCACCTTCATTACCACGTTTTTTACGAATTTTATTCCACTCATTACCTCCTTTTTTAAACACATTTGTAAGTTCTGAAACACTCTTAATATATAACTCAGATGTACTATCCAATTCTACCTTACCCGCTTCCGACTTTTTGTTTTGTTTTCTTCTTGCAGTAATATCAAAAAAAGTGATTTCATTTTTTCTAGCATTAGTTCCCTTAATCTCAAATTGAATTCTTTTTCCACCAATAGTCATAACCAAATCTGGTTTTGTTGAACCACTAGGTGCAACAGAGAATTCTGATTTAAATTCTATCCCTTCCTTCAAACACAGTTCTTTTATGTATGCAGCGCATTCTTCTTGAGTTTTTGTTCCAGCGGCAACTCTTTTTTGACTCTTACCGCCCGGTTTTTCAACATGAGCTATCATGATATACCCATCAAAAGGTTTATCATAAGATTTTAATGATACCTTTGCAAACCATGATCTTCCTATAAGTTTATGAAGAGTTGCTGGAGCAACAAACCAAACAGTAGTGTTTGCAGAAATTGTTTTAATTACTTCCCCATTTTTGTCAACTAAATCTGTTTGTTTTAATGTTGGAAACCCTTCTGGATATGCATAATCCTCACCAGCTACTGGTGGATAAATAGTTCTTTCTCCTGATTGGGGTTTATCACCTCCCACTCCGTTAGGAAAATTAGCCGGCCCAAATGATGCTTCAGAGAGCGTGTTCTTATTAATAAACTGTTTTAATCCAAGCATGGCATGTCCTTACAATTCTCATTTCGCTCTGTTTCGTTTATTTATAAGAACATATCTCTTTGCCCACGGACTCTGCTTCTCGAAAAGTCTTACGAGAGAACAATGCGACCAGCTTATCATTCTTATAGACGAACGTATGAAAGACTTTTGGTTTAGACCATATCATCGTTTTGAAAGTTTGTACCCAATTTAGATCATATTTCTTCATCATCTCAGCATCTTTATACCATTTGAGATTGTATTTCGCTTGTTCGATTCTATATGTTTTCATCTCTAAGATTCCTTATCTTCGCCTAACAAAATATTATTTTCGTTAGCAATCAGTTCTTCTTTAATATCATATATCGTTTCGTGTTTTATCATATTAATGATAGTATTGGTCAACGATACTTCCCGTTTAAGGTATCCAATTTTACGCTCTAACTCTGAAAGTTCTTTAAGGTAGTAATCGAGTTCTTGTTCTTTACGCAACTTTTGTTCGATGAAATCGCTCATTAGTATAATGCGTTGTTCTTCGCTCACCATATTAATCCTTTTCATTTCACTCTTATGAGTATAGTATAGTATATTTAATATCGTTTGTAAAGACTTTTTTTATATAAATAGTCGAATGACATAATGTTAAATTATATTAGGATTGATGATATGAATAGATTTATCATTGCTTTGTTCGCTTTGATTTTCGCATCTACGAGCGTTTATGCTCAAACAGAAGACAAAATAACGACTGATAATACCAGTAAGATCGACTCTAAGACTACGGTCACGTCTCCGCCACCGTCTGCTATCTCTCCTACTATCAATTCGTCTAACTCTGATTTGTGTACAATCGGTGTAGCGGGAGCAGTGCAGACTCAGATTCTAGGTCTCTCTGCTGGTAAGACTGTGCGTGATATGAACTGCGAAAAACTGAAGAATGCTAAGACGCTATATGATATGGGTATGAAAGTTGCAGCAGTGTCTGTGATGTGTCAAGACAAACGTGTTTTTGATGCTATGATGCACGCCGGAACACCTTGTCCATATGATGGCTTGATTGGCGCTGAAGCTAAAGCAGGCTGGCAAAATGATGAAGAAAAAGCACCGAAAGAAGAAAATACAGTTAGGAGTGTAATGGATGATGATAGCACGATTACCCTTATTGGTGGCGGCATTGTTCTTGGTTTGCTTACCATTCTCAGCATACTCTGAAACTAAATCTGCAACTTCAAGGAACGCAGCAGATAATGTGACAGTATGGGATATGGATCTGGTTCTACCACCTGAAACTGGTCTAATCGTAAATCAAGTGCGTTACAATTATACAGTAAATAAAATCCGTGAAGATGCTTTCTCGGTGACAATTCAGAACAAAAGAGTTGGCGGTGGTGATAAGAATGTTTTTGAAAGCACTGATGATTGGTCTGGCGTAGAAGGTCAGACGATTGTCAAAAATCTAGCTGTCGCTAATATACCGAGAATACTCTGGGGCGAAGGCAGTCTCAATACAACGGGCGAAGGTGAAGTCGTAGATGCTAATGTTCGTTATAGCTATACGTTTGATAATTGTGTTAATCCACTTACAAATCCATTATGTCCTCAACCGGTTGAAAATAGGGAATTACCACTGATTATAAATCCCTTTGACTCAGAAGAGGTGCAAAACGCTCTTGCACAAACAGTTGATATTGAAGAAGATGATGAGCGCAAAGCCGATGAAGAAAATTCACTTGAAAATAAAGACAGAAGGCGACAACTAGCACGATCAAACAACCCCTTAATGACTAATGCTGCTCAACTTGCTGCATTATTTGAACAAATGGCTTTGGTTCCTAAGTTTGAAGAATATTATGCTGTCGAACTACAAGGCGGCACCTATAAAGAAACTGTTGAATTAAAAGATGCTACATTACCTGACAATAGAAAAGCAATGAGAAGTTTATCTAAAGATCAGAAGTTTAATAAGATAATTAGGTCACAATACGAAAAATAGAGAGGATAAAAATATGCTCAATAAAGTTCAAATGAGATATTTTTTGTTATCGGCGGTTGCAGCAGTATTTGCAACGACTGCTTTGGCAAACGAAGACGCTCCCATCACAGGTACAGTAGAATCTAAATGCGTAATCTTCACCGAAACGCAAGGTATCTATGGCACTCCACTAGCTAGTAGGCTTTCTACTGCTGTGGCAGATGGTGGCGTACAACCAATCATTCGTTATGATGTAGCGCTTGCTGATGCATTTCTTGGAAAGATTACCTTTCCTAGCGCATTTTCAAGTTCTCCATCGCTATCTGATACTCAAACGTTTACGGGCAACGTAGAGGTTCACAGTGTATCTGATGCTTTGATGGCAGATTATGACACAGATAAAATTACGTTTAACAACACTCACGAATATGATTTGACTATTGCTGGTACAGTACGATTCAAAATTTCTTCACAGGTCGACTACGGCGTCAGTAAAGCGTTTCCTGCTGGTACGTATACATCACTCGTAAATGCGGAGTGCATCGCAAAGTAAGGTAGATATGTTATGAAATATGTAGTTATAGCAGCAGCGCTATTGTTATCGTTTAGCGCTGCTGCTCATGAAATGACGCCAGCTTATATTAAAGTTAAACCTTCGGGCGTGCCCAATGTTTATCTCACCGAGATAAAAATGCTTAATAGAAGAAGTGATGTATCATACTATGAAATAACCGCCCATGATGCTGACTGGAAAAAATTACCCTTTGCTTCTTTTGAAAGGGTATTTAAACTTCCATACACAAAAAGAAAGACTATTAAGATATATTTTAAAAAGAAAACTGTAGACAAGCTTGTCTATGTATGTACGAAATCGAAGATAATTAAAGGAAAAGGAACGCTCGTCTCATCTCGAATATGTTCTAAATTTAACCGATGAAATATATTGCTTTTTTGATGATACTGTTGATGAGCGCCTCGGCATATGCTCAATCAACTAGTTTGAATTTAAGTATTCCGAGCGCATCTAACTCGTTTGGAAGCGACAGATTTCGTGCAGGCGATCTAGACTGTCAGAACTCAATAGGTTCTGCTACAAACTTCGAATTTGGCGTCACTGGTGTACGAAAGGGCGAGAATACTAATCCTCTCAGTTCAAATTTTGGTAAATCGTCACCAGATGTAGGCGTATATGCTAGAATCGTGATACCGCTAGGCGCAAGACCAAAGGCAAGAATTAACTGTGATACGCTATATCAATTAGAACTATCAAAGAAACGATTAGAAATTCTTAAACTTCAAAAAGAACTCAGTGAACTGAAAGCATTGCAGTTTGAGAATTAGGAGAGCGTAATGGCCGAAGTAGAAATTGCTGGAATAAACCTCAAAGGGGGCAAAATCATGGTCCTCTTTACAGTTCTATCTACTCTCGGTGGTGGGCTGTGGGGCGGCTTCGAGTTTTATTCAGACTATAGAGCGATGAAAGAAGTTGTTGAGAACATCGACATTCAGGAAATCAAAGCAGGCAATGCTCTTGTGATTACCAAGTTAGATGAAGCAATCGATTACACCAGAGATATTAAACAGGGACTCAAAGCCGATATCATTCGTACAGAGAAAATAACAGACGATACGAGCCGTCGTATGAAAGACCTTGAAAGAGGTATCGATGTTCGTATGAGAGAATTGTCAAAGCTTTCTCGTGTGTCTGAAAAGGATGTTAGAAATACAATGCGTGAAACAGAAGAACGCATAGACCTCAAGATGGAAAAGCTGGATACTAGTCTGAGAGAGTCGCTTCAAGAAGCACTTGATAATCCTCTAACAAAATAAACATTTCTAATTGACATATATTCCTTGACGATTAAAATTATTCATAATGAATTCTTTTGCTAATGGACCTTGCAAGGCATATGCTTCTGTTTCCCACGGCTCTTTTTTAGAGAATCTCCTGTATTTGCCATCCTTGCATCTCCAGCTATGAGTGCTTACCATACGTTTAGTTGCATTTTGCATAACATGAACCATTTCATGACAAACGGTAGAAATGAATGCATCAACGCCATCATCAATCCCTTCTATAATTCCATCACGAGATAATCGATTATCTATTTCAATAACATATGATTTATAACCAACATCTTTATAGCAAAACCCATATGCATTCTCTTTTAAAGTGTTTCGGATTATGCATTGAATATTTAAATTTCGATGCCGTGATAATAATTTCTTAACACAAAAATCCATAACATTTTCAGCAAGAATTCGGTCTTCTTTGATGCCACCTCTTGTTTCTATAATAATCATCGTATTAACAGAAAGCAACACAACAAAAGAATAAGAATATAAACTATTTCTATAACCATCATTACTCCCACGGAAACTATAGAATACATACCTGTTGGAAAATAAAGCTGATAGAATGAGCTATTAAGAAAGAGATTAATTAAATATTTCATATAAGCTATTATACAGCATATGCGAGAAATGTCAACCCAAAACACGATAAAAATGAAAAATAATTCAAAAAAGTTTCGTTTTAAATACATTTTTTGTATAAATAGAACACTGGGTGCGTGTTAGTGTATTCAAAGGAGTACAAGAGGCAAGTGTTAGGATCATATCAATCCAAAGCAAGGAAAAGTCGAAGTCACACTAAGGTGTCGCTGGGGTTGCGTTCGACCACGCTGATAGGTAAATAAAACCGCTTCTTCGAGGCGGTTTTTTTTGTCTTCAGCAAATGACTACGCAAAACTAGCCTTCCATATATTCTTGCCAAACTTTTTAGAAAGGCTAGAGTCTTTCTCTTCTTCCTCCCATCGTTTACCAAACGGACTATTGCTCATAACAGGAGTATCATCTACGAGACCGTCTTGAGCAGATTGTTCTACGTTATAAAACCTCATTCTCGAACGGTCAATACCAACAACAAATCGTTTATGGTTATTTGGGTCAGCCCATCGATTTTTCAACTGTTTGAACATAATTTGACCAAGTTGCTCTAACTCTTCTGTAGCAATGAGAGCGATCATAAAATCAGCCGTTGCAGGTAGACCAAACGACTCAGAAGTATCTTCAAGACCAACATCTGAACTACTAAACCCAGAGCGAGTCGTTTGAGTAGCAGATACAATTGGAACATTAAATTCTACAGCAAGACCACGAAGTTCTTCGGCAATAGACTTGATTAGAGTATAAGAGTTCGCCATAGCGTTTGCTTTTATGCGGCTACTTGTACAAATATTCAGATAGTCGATGTAGATGATATCTGGTGTAATATTCTTCTTGAGTTTTAATTCGTTTAGCAGATGACGGAAATGGCCAGAGCCAGCAGATGCTGTTGGATATTCTTTTATAATCAACTTGCCTGTAGTTTTACTCTTCAGTCGATTGATTTTCTTTTCAAAAACATCTTTAGGCATCATATGAATTTCGTCAATAGATGCGTCAAGTAGGTTTGCATCAATACGTTCAGCGATTCGTTCTTCGGCCATTTCCATTGTAATGTACAATACGTTCTTGCCATGCATAAAATTACTAGCAGCAAAATGACACATTGCAAGTGATTTACCTACGCCTGTGCCAGCAAGAATGATATTGAGGGATTTACGAGGAAGACCTCCCTTCGTGACTGTATTTAGTAGATCGATATCAAATTCAAGGCGGGCCTCTTTATGATGATAAAATTCATATCGCTCATCAACGTTCTCAAGAAAATCGTGACCTACGCTATTGTCAAAGGATACACCCAAAGCGTCTTGAAGTATCTTTGGTATAGACCCCTTGTCTAGGTTGTTGTCCTTCTGGTCTAAAACACCAATTGATGTTCTAATAGCATTGTATAGAGCCTTGTCTTGACAAAACGTTTCAGTCTTATCAAGCAACCAGTCTTCACTATTCTTCTCATCATATGATAGTTCATCAACAGTTTTACATACCACATCGAGCTGTTCTTGGGATATGCTACGAGACTCTTCCAACGAAAAACGCAAAGCATCATTTGTTGGTATAGAGTTGTAGTCTTTGATATAGGTATCAATCGTTCGATAGATTAGCTTGTGTTCTAAACTTTCGAAATACTCTTCTTCTAAAAACGGTAATACTTTCCTTGTGTATTCTTCATTATGTAATAGACTCCCTAGAATGAGAGATTCGATCATGTATTTTTCCTCTATTTACGGCCATCCAGCAAAAACATTATCACTTGTACCTGCTAGACCCGTTTGCTTCAGCAAAAACATCTTCTTCTTCTGATGCGAACATCGAGTTTTCTCCAATAGTGTAACGACTCTTAATATACTCTGAAAAGTCGGTGGTTGTAAACATATTTGTCCAAAATTTTCCATTATCTTGGATTTCTTTTGCTCGCATCTTGTCGCCAACGAGTTCGCCTGTTTCACGATCTACGAGTTGATACCAACCGTTTGAAGGCTTCGCTAGATAGCTCGCTTCAAGAGCAAGAGCCATCAAACCAGACCACTTATTAATACCACCATTCCATGTAACTGAAATTGGAATCTTTGACTTCTCCTTGATGAATCGAGATTTTTCAATGTTAATGATGAAATTATAACCAGCAATATCAGTGCCATCTTTCTCTTGTTGGCGACCAATAATCCAAATAGAATCTGCCGAGTAATAGATGCCTGTACCACCAGATACAACATCTTTAGAATACATTTCTTGCGTTTTGTAAGTATGATTAACAGCAATCAATGGAATATCTTTGAGCGTAAGATGTGGTGTTACCATACGAAACAAAGACTTCATCTGCTTTGCACGAGACATATCTGCAACAGACTTGCCATCCATAGCGTCATCAACTTCTTTCTTAGATGCTAGATTGCCCACAGAATCGATGACGATACACACACGATCACCTCTATCAATCCCGTCAAGTTGCTTCATAATATCAAACTTTAGTTGCTCAACATCCATAATAGGAGTATGAACAACACGATTCATATCAATATCAAAAGATTCGAAGTAGTTCTGTGGTGTGCCGAACTCAGAGTCATAGAACAACACAACAGCATCATCATATTTCTTTAGATATGCACTCGCCATTAGTAGTGAGAATGCAGTTTTGAAGTGCTTAGATGGTCCTGCAAGCACCGTAAGCCCAGGCATCAATCCGCCATCAATCCGACCAGATAGTGCGACGTTAACCATAGGTACCTGTGTTGGCACCATTTCTTTCTTACCATATACTTTAGAGTTGGCAAGCGTAGCAGTAAGCTTAACTGTACTATTCTTAGTCAATTTATCAAGTAGGCTCATAATTTATCCTTTGTAGATTTCTGTCAATTTATCTCGGAATTCTTCAATCTTATCTAGACGATTAGGCCAGAAGATATAACTCTTTTCTGGATTTGCTGCTAGATTATTAAGTAGTGGTAATACAGATGAGTATAGCGCATCTAGACGCTCTTGTATACCTAAAACCTCAAAGGAAGCAGAACTTTTTTCTTCTGCTAACTTTTGTACGACTTCAAGCTCATCTTCATCAACGGCCGTAAATCCGAAGTCAAATGAATAATCTTCTACCATCTACTTACCCTGCTACAAGGGCATCGAACGCAGATGTGTCAACTGCTGCTGCATTTTGTAGTGGAGTCAAATCTTCAGTTGTCCAGTAACCTGTCTTTCCTAGAATGATATTACAATGCTCAATATTGCGTGAAAGAATGGTTGCATCATCTGTGTAATCAGCAGGTGTAGCAATGACAGCATTGATTAGATCAACAGAATTCATACAAGCGCTGTACGTATGTGCAATCTTTGCGGTCTTTTCTGCGTCTGTCCAACCTTCAAAATCTGTGTCTGCGTCTGCCATATTTTGTATCCTTATTATTTGTTGTTTGAGTTGTTATCTATTTAGTATCCGTTAGGAATAATGACGTAATGAATCAACAGAACGATGCCAACGCTAACGCCAAGCCCAATCATCATCTTCATGAAGTCTCTTGTAACAAGTGGAAACACTTGCTTCATCTTCGTATTATGAACAGTTGCGATAGCAAGTTCACGACCAGATAATAGACCAACAAAGACCCAAGTAGTAGACATTGGAATGTTATTGAGTTCTTTGAAGAAGTATAGAATAACGAAGTATACTAGGTCAATCAGACAAGCACTTCGAATATACTTCGTCGAAGATTTTTCAATAACAATTTGTTGAATCTTACCACCACGCTCTCGAAACATCCAGCCAAGACCACCAACAAAGATAGCGCTGATAGCGAGCATCATATCAATAGGCACTTCACGAGGCAAGAATACAGCGATGTTAGCCATATCGTGAGACAACCAAGTCCACCACAGAAGACCGGTAGTACACCACTGAACAACTCGCCAGTATGGACGAGACCAGTGATTGCCAATCGGCTTTCTTTCATCAATCGCTCGACTAATCAGATGCCACAACAAATATGCTGCTACTGCTGCCACTGCATATCCCATAATCGACTTCATCAACATCTTTTCTAAAACAAAAGTAGATGCGAATGCAGAGAGTACGAGGAATGATGTTGATACGGGAACTCCAGCACGAGTGAGACAAAGCAGAATAGCGGGTGCTACTGCGTGATACCACTTAACTTCTTGAAAGGGAATCTTTGTGAGACGCTCGTAAGAAATGTCTCCGCTATTGATGTACCAACCATACCAGAGAGTTGCTAACAGTACGACTGATGCTGCGACCCATAGAACCTTCCAATCAAATCTTTCATTGTTGGAAGCAATCCATGTTCCGAGTGTCTGAACAGAATCGTTAGCAATAACTGAATAAGCAGAAAAAAGAAAGCCAATTGCCATCCAGAGAGTCAGTTGATCCATAATATTCTCCATAACAAAATGGGAGGAGACGAATCTCCTCCCAGTGCTAATAGCAAATTGCTATACGATATTCACTTTACGAGGCTTTTGCTCGTCTGGGACAATATCTTCCAACCAGACTTTCAGCATCCCGTTTACCATCTCAGCACTCGTTACTTCAACGGTATCAGCAAGTGTGAATTGACGGGTGAACTTTCGTAGACCAATCCCACGATGAAGCCATTCTTCGCCACTAGGCTCTTCTTTCGTCTTTACGTCAGATTTGATAGTGAGTGTGGAATCTTTGTGTTCAATGTCAATATCCGCTTTGTCGAAGCCTGCTACGGCAATTTCGATAACGAACTTATTGTAGCCAATCTTTTTAACGTTAAAGGGAGGATAAGATTGTTGATTGAACTGTTCTGTGGTGGTTTTGATCCTCTTAATCATATCTTGATAGCCGATGAAATATGGCTGATAGATTGGATCGTTAAAGATGGAGTGTACCACCTTAGTAGTATGTGTGTTAATAGTCATTACTTTACTCCTTATAAGCAAGTTAAGTGTGTTTAATAAAAAAAGCATGAGACCCGTTTGGCATCTCATGCTTATATTTATATCATATTAATTATAGCATGTCAATCTTTTTTATCGTTGTTTAAGAGTAGTTAATATCCGAATACCACACTCCAGCACTTCTTTTAACCATACCTTTATACGGCCCATCGTGATAATATGCTAACTTTGAGCATGTGGGTTGCAGTTTATTCTCTTGCTTTTCTCCATAAAATAGCCCAATCCATACACCGTCTCTCAAATATGTTTGCATAACTTTGATATAATTTTCGTGACTAATTCTGCGAGCTATAGCGCCTTTTACCTTATTTCTTTCATTCTTTTTTTCTGACGACACTATCTCTTTTTGTATTTTAATCCATTCCTTAATCTTATCTGGATGGAGGTCATCATCTTCATCTAGATTATGCAGAGAAGAGTGAATACCAGATTTTCCATAATTAGGATTTCTTTCAGCACGAGTTGCCCGGGCTTTCTTGAGACGTTCGATAGCTGCTTGGCGTTGGTCTTCCGTCATAGGTTTACGTTTTTTACGAATCTTCTTAGCCATTATTTAAAACCACCGCTTATGTAAGAATTTAACAAACCGTTTGCAAGTAATGCAAGTCCAACAGAATTAACAACTAACAATGCACGATCATTCCAAAGAATTGCAACAATCAACCAACCAAGAAGCCCGACTCCATGAAACAACATATTCCAAGGATACAAATTATTAGTTGTTAAAAGTATACCAATTATAATCATAACACTAGAAAACCATTTTAAATACCAACTCAAACCACTAGTTGGCGTGACAGTTTTTGTAGCTATCTCATGAGTTTTTAATTCAATACTACTCGTTCTAGTTTTATCTTCGATATCCGGATTCAATTTTATATTCTCTATCAATTTCTTAATCATATTATAGACTGGTCGACGGGCAGTGTCAACCCTTTTTATCGTTTGCCACCAATATTATATTTTGCTACTAGCTCCCATTCGACTTTCTCTTTGTATGGTAAAATCTTAATTTGTGCTAGTGGTGCAATAACATCTTGCGTTTTCTCTGGTTCTACAATCTTCACTAGATCCCACTCGTCGAGTAGGTTAGCAATCGTATTACGACGCCCCTTGTCTTCTTCTGAAAACGAAGAACTCTTACCGTCTAGGGTAAACAGTTCCTTGAAGTGAACGATATAATACTTGCCTTTCTTATGTAGTATATGACAAGACTGATATAGTTTTTTGTCTTTTCTGGATGCAACACCGATACGAGTCAGAGTTTCCTTTACTTTGAGAAATGCTTCTTCGTTACCTAGTTCCACCTCCACTAATGTTTCAACACTCATTTCACGCCACCTTTTTCTTGTTTTTGTTTGATATGACCTATCTGTTCCAATGAAAGAATCTTTAGATACTGTAGGGCAACTTTTTTATTGCAGCCATAATAACTGTGTATTATATTTATATTTTCATCATCTTCAGGCTTTGACCACTTAGCAAAACGTTTTCGGCGGCGAAGAACGTTATTGTAGTAGTCAAACTGCAATATATTGTCGAGGTGATGTAGCGTGTTCATCTCATTTGCGTGTAGTATTGCATCTGGATGATATGAGAGCGCTCTATTAGAGAGAAAGGCGTTGTAGTTTTTCTCAGCAAGAGTATCGTTCTCAGTGCCTCGCATGAGGTCTTTCTTGGTATCTGATACTGCTTTGACATAATCAAAGGGATTGCTCATTTCCAAGAGACCTCAAACATGATAGCAGTGAGAAACGCCATGATGTTGATTTCAGGATCAGCAACAAACGAGTGTTTGTACTGATACTCGCCAAGAGTAATCACAACACCAGGAACAGAGTTATCAGACACTTCTTCCCACGCAGCATCATAGAATGCACGGAAAAACTGTGATGCATCTATATCACTGTTCTCGCCAACCCACTTACGAACAGATTGATAGTCTTTCGCTTTCATGTAAGTTAGTAGTTGTTTAAACGATTCTTGACTTAGATTTGCTAGAATGCCAGAATCAATACGACCAGTAGAAGCGTAACGTTGGCATTCGTTGATAACCCTGCGCCAGTCAGGAAAGTGTATGTTAACCAATTCAGCAACGACTTTACTCTCAAATTCAACATTTTCATTCTTGAGAATGCCACAGAGTCGTTTGTAGAATTGTGATGCAAGTTTAGCTTTTTCCGCACCTTTAGTTTTAAAATCAATAACTGTGCACCGAGAATGTAGTGGTTCGATGACACGGTTCTTGAAATTACAAGTAAGAATGAACCCACAGTTTTTACTAAACTCTTCCATAAAGTTACGAAGAGCGGGTTGAGTTGATTGAGGGTTGAGGTAATCAGCCTCGTCAAGGATGACATACTTACGGCCTCCAGTAAAGGATACTGCTGAAGCAAATTGCATGATTTCAGTTCGCAGCGTATCAATGTTACCGTTCATTGAGCCATTGATAACAATATAGTCAGCACCAAGTTGTTCGCATAAGGCTTTCGCAACAGTCGTCTTACCAATACCAGCACTACCAGTCAATAGTAGATTAGGGATATTCTCTTGGTTGACAAACTGCTGAAAAGTTTTCTTTAATTCACTTGAAAGAATCGTATCAGCAATCGTTTTAGGACGATATTTCTGCACCCAAAGAAACTCTTCGTTCATATCGAAACTCCATCATATAATAAAAATCAAGTATAGCAGAAAAGGGGATGAGCGTCAACCCATCCCCTTAAAGTTTTAGCTCAGAGTAGAGAGATCAGCATCATCTACTGCTTCAACAGGCACTTCAGCGACTTCTGCTGGAGCAGCCCCGCTAGATGCAGCATCTGCTTCTGCTGCCGCCTTCTGCCTATCCACTTCTTCTTGTAGGATTCCAGCAAATTTTTCACGAAGGGTGCCAACAGAAGTCAGTTCTGGGCCACGGATAGCACCACGAGCGCAAACGGCGTCAATCACACGAACAACAGCGTCAATATCTTGTAGGGTGATTTGAGTAGCTTCTTCAGTCATATTATTCTCCAAATGTAGAGTTAGATTCAATTGCAATAAAATATTTTACATTGTCCGAAACGAAGCACGATAGCCCCTTTGATGATAAATTAACCATATAATCATTCGGCATTAGTTTTAGATTTTCAACTTTGAGATACATATTAAACGCATCTGATGTCGAACCAACAACGACACCATAACGGTCAGTTGTTGGATTTTTAGAGTTTACAGCCTCCAATACGATTTCACCATTGACCCCTGAAAAGGCAATCTCTGGTAAACCAAGCACAGAAGCAGCCTTGAGAACAGACTGCATATCACTCCAAGAAATATTCACATTTACCTCACAAACAGGCATAGAGATATCTTTTTCTGGTGGTTGTAAAATCATAGAAACATCAGCAAGAGTATATTCAACTTTTTGCTTGTTCTCCATGATATTGATTGATTTATCATTGAAAGCAATCTCAGGTGTTTCGAACAACGATACTGTTGCGAGAAAACGAGATAGGTCATAGATACCTGCTTCAGATGAAAAATCATCTTTACCGTTAGCAATAGCCATAATAGTCTTTTGAGGAGAAATTGTTCTCAATGCGCTACCAGGTTTGATAACGATAGAAGGATTAATAGAAGAGAAATTCTTCAAGATGTCCATAGTATATTCGTTTAGCTGCATTATATAGATCTCCGTTATTTACGATTGCGCTTACGAGTAGCACGAGTAGTTTTAGCCTTTTGTCGTTCTTTATTTATATGAGTTTTTTTACCCTCTTTGTAGTATTTTTGGTTCGATTCGTCGCTTGCAGTAGGTGACGCACTAATAGCAGCCATTGCACCAAGGCTGCCACCGAAGATATATGAACCAACATGCTTGAGTTCCATCCAAGGACACATCCATACCTTCATACCAGCTTTACGAACATTCTGACAGAACATATAGTCTTCTGATAGATAACGCTTCGTCTCTGGGTCAATGATACAGTCAAAGTAAGCCATAATCTCACGAGAGCCATCAAAAGCGTCTGTGCGAATATGGTCTGGTAGATAGTGATATTCTGGATATGCCTCCTCATATTTCTCAAATGTATTACGAGGAATACACATGAAACCAGTACCAGCTTCTAGTACTTCTACTGGTTGGTCAACACGAAACCCCGTGACTCCCTTTGCTGGATTGAACACGTAGTCGCCAACAAAGTTCTCAAGATTAAACGGATTCTCATCAGCATGGCCCATCTTCACTGCCTTAGCAATCTTTTCCCATGAGATAGATTTCTTAGGATATGGACCTGTGATGATATCTGTATTATCTGGATCAGCCATTTGCAACGCAAGCAAGGCAAACACATCGTTCGGCTGAAAGCCAATATCGCTATCAATGAACATCATATGAGTGCAATCACTACGCATGAACTCGTCCACACAGTAGTTTCTAGCACGAGTAACAAGAGATTCGTTGAATAGATAATAAAACTTCAGTTCAACACCATACTTGACTGCCGCCATACCAAGGTCGTTGGTAGATTTAGTGTACATGCCAGCGCATTGACCGCCGTACATAGGCGTTGCGACGAACACCTTTGCTTTTCGTAACTCCTCAACTTGAATTTTTAGTTGCATAGGCATTCCTTTCATTAGTATCATCTTTCGCTTCCCAAACGTTTAGATGATTGTTATCATGATCATGTAGAGCTATGATAGCATAGTGAATGACCTTTGTCAAGTCATTTCGCCAATCTTCCACACTTCCTTTATGCCCATATCGTTGAGCGTACTTCATAATATTACCAATACAAAAACCAGCACCATGACCACTATCTAAAATAAACTCAGTAGCTTGATACTTGTTCTGCGAATAATGCTGGCTGTAGGTAGAGTCTACATACTCTAAGATTTCTGCCAGCAGCTTGTCTTCACTATACTTATACATCGCCTCTACCTCTAGCTTTACGAAACCCCATTATATATCATTCTCTTCAACTCTGGTTTACGATAATTCGGACCCTTGAGAACTTTGCCGTCCTCACGATAGATAGGCTTTCCGTCAATTCCTAATTTACTCATATTACTATTATGCACTTCTTCGAGGCATTTGTCAAGATCAATTCCAAAAGAATGTCCAGCACCATATACAACGTATAAAATATCAGTCAGAGCATCTGCAACCTCAACGATATTTCTATCGTCTAATGCTTCACGAAGCTCTATAACTTCTTCTTCAATCAATGCATAGCGTAGTTCAGCAACAGAAGACCACTGTGGTTCAGTCTCAACATTTTGACCAAACGCATCCATAAACTCTTCTACTTTTTCAAAGTTAGTCATACATTATTCTCCATAATTTTCAATAAGAATCATACCATAGTTATTCGTTTCGGAAAGCATTTTCATATCAGGTTTGTAGCGTAGTTTATTCTTTTTGAAAGGCCCATAATCAACATGATGATGCCAACGACCATATTTCCAAGAAATACGAGCAACGTCTGGATGCATTTTAACGAGCATCTCTGATTTGTTCACTGTACCTACAGCGTTATAACCAATATTCTTCATATCTTCAGCTTTATCTAAAACTTCAGTGCCTAATTCTTTATGATAGAATTCCTCAGTGTTGCCACCCTTCACAGTTTGAGTGGCTGCTTTGCCTTGAAGAAAGGAATTGAATTGAATAGTACAATCGCCATCCTTTAGCACACGAAGAGATAGGTCAGTATCTTCATTATAACGACCACGCCAACGATGCTTGCACTCATTATCAATGAGCAAGCAAGAATAGATACGAGTGTTTGTAACAAAGGGCGGATAATGCTGATTTGGAGCAATAAAAAAACGATACTGAAAACCAGACACTGGAACATTCTCAAAACGATCTATAAAGTCTTCTGCTGCTTTGAAGATAGCGCCACTGCCGACACGAATACGTTTGTTCTTATGTAGTCTGTAGAAGTCGGCAATATTATCATCCATTACCCAATGCTTTTCAGCACCAATAGAGATAGCATGATCCCAGCACCAGTTTCTTGCTCTGCCTGGTCCATCACCATGATTGCTGAATGGGGCAACAAGTAAGGTTACCCATTCACGAATATTGAAATTATCTAACGCTTTCTCATAATTATCTAAATCTTGTGGCTCAATCGCAATATAATGTGGTACACCGATCTTACATAAAGACCTTGAGGTACCCATAGATTCGTGTCTGCCTTTAGAAACAATATAAACTGGCTGTTCAGGATTAGTCATTCAAAAAGTTCTCCAGATTATTACCACGTTTAGAGTATGCTTTGTTCCAGTGACATCTCCATTTGCCAAAATCACGAAAGCCACCATCCTCTCTCTTTACATTACCAACAGTTATATCTTTGTAAACGATTTCAAACAAGCCAGGAAACATTTTCGCTATAGTTTCGTGGTCTCTTTGCGTATCTTCGACAGTCTGTTCATCCCATATGACAGATTTCATAGTCTTATTATTAACACTTTTGTTCACAAAACAAAACTCTTGGCTTACTCTGTTGCTGAATCCTCGTGTGAGTAGAGATAGAAGAAATACGATATCTTCGCCGACTTTGACCTCAGTTAGTTTTAAATCGGGCAACACATGAGCAAAGTCCTTTCCGTTAATCCAATATTGACTGCCCAAAGAAACGTTCGTTGAATAGGCTTTAATCCTAGGAGGATGTTCAATGTGACTGCATCCACACACAGTAACATCATCTTCTAGCCAAGAAGAATACATTTCAAACATCTCTAAAATATCATCAGGTGTGCATTTGCGTTTAGACTTTTTCATACTAGAGATGTCAGACCAATATTTAGTATTACGACGATAAAAAGTGATATCATCATCTAGTAGAGCGTATTTCATATCCTTAGCTTCATTGTAGATTATGTTGCGTGTCTCAGATATTGCTCTAGGATGCTCTAATGTAATATACTCTGGTAGAACCAAATAGTCAACATTAAAATCGTATTTTTCTCGTTCCCACGACTGAACAACGAACACTACCTGACGTTTGAGTTCATCAGGTAGAGCATTGTATGTGATTTGATTGTCAATTCGATTCACAGTGGGAATGAATATCTTATCCATCATTCTTCTTCTATCCAGCGTAATAGAGAGTTAGCTGTCTTATCTAGTTTTGGATGCCAGATTACTGGGTTGTTTTTAGATTTAACTGATGGGTATTGTCCGATCAATTCGCAGAACTCGTTGTAGTCTTCTTCATTTCTAAAATGAACGTAGATAGTTTTGAACTTACCGTCTTTATTAACAGCATTCTCGAACTCGGGCATGCCTTGCCAGTGCTTTTTCCAATAATTTGGATGCGAAGTTTCAACGTCTGAAATGTCATCAACGAAGTCTTCAAGTGTTGATTCTTTTGACTCAACTTTCTCAGACATTTCTTTCATATAGTTATCGTAATCTCCACTTTCTTTTACTGTCATTATCATCTCCAATTAGAAAAAACTTTCAAGTGTTACTTTTTTATTCTTATTGTATTTCATGTTTTCAACTTCTAAATTGAAATCAGGCATAGGTATGTTTTTCTTATTTGCTCTATCGGTTATGTCATACCAAATTAGATCAACGTCTTTTGGGTAAGATTGGTGGAACCAATCGAAAGTCGTCTTACCTATACCAGCGTCTTTTTTCGAATCTGGCATAGGTTTTAAATATTTCTTGGCAGTCTTATTGAGAGGATAGATGTATCGAAACATATAGCCAGAAATACGTTTAATACCTTTCTTTTGCATGAAATCGGACGTTAACCAAAACACTTGTTCTGGTCGTTTGAGTTTATCCCATCTGCCATCATTCTTTTCTTTTAAGAACAAAGCGTTTTCTTTACATAGTTCTTTGGATGTTCTAGGATGCAATTTCTCACCATTTTCCATGAGATATACATCTGTAAAATATTTATTGCCAAAATAAAAGTTGGATGCTTGATATACATAACCACATTTCCCCATGATGCCGTCTGCCATCGTGTATAGAAAAAGACACTTCGGATGATTCTCTTTTAACCAGCGAATAGTGGCAGACAACATTTGTGATTCTGAATTCCTAGGCATAGCGTCTGTCATACACATTTTACCAATCTCAAAATAGTAATTAGAAATCGGATGTATATACTTTCCATCCTCAGTTTTCTCATTGACTTCATCTTTGAAACCAACAAACATTTTTTTAAATGTATCTCTTGGTCTTGTACCCCATCCAAGAGTCAACGCACCTACCAAAGCACTATCTAGATAAAAACCTAAATAGTGCTTTGTGATCGCAGGCATGACAGGAGAGTAATGATGATTTTCTACGAACTGAACAGCAACATGTTTATTAAGTTCTTTTACTTCAAACTTTACTTTTATGGTGCCTGTCTTATTTCTCATGTTATGAATAGTTTACCTTGATGATCAACCGCTTACCTTCCTTCGAAATGTTTTTCTGATTGTGTCTAATAATAGCACACGGAAAGGAGTGTGTCAAGTGCTTTATGCCGCAACCTCAAGTGCTTTGTCAATTTCCATGAAGTCAGTTCTCTCAGCCTTCTTCTTTTTCTTTGGAAGATTAGCAATTACCTTCTCATATGGAATCAACCTACCACCATATACTTCCTGTTCACCCACTAGCTGTGGAATACACCCCTCAATTGTCCAAGGACGATACTCTGGAATGTTATCTTTGATAAACGGGTCAAGGACGGGCATCACGACTCTTACCAAATTAAAGCAGTTCTGATAAGCAGTCTCTATTGCATCAACAAAGGTTTGAGTGTTTTTCTTGATATCGGCAGGTTTGCGCTTCTTGCTATAGAGGATGATTCGCACTGGGTCAGTGCGTTGTATCTTTATACATGCAGGAACAATAGCGTCTGCCATAAGACGGTCTGCATATCGCATGTTATCAACACATACAACAAATAGATTTTTATCAAAGTTACCATTAGAATCTTTCAATTTGTACCTATTTTCCTGTGCCCATGCATCTGCCTTGGGGTTATCCATGAATATAGATAGTTCGTAAGGTGCATTTCCCAACTCAACAATCTTATTGAGAATTTCCTTTTGTGTGCTTGCTGATAGAAACCGTTCCTTATAATTCATGCGGTCTTCTAACCAAGTGAGTGCAGAGGCTCTGTCTCCATCAATGATCCCTTCCTTGATAAATTTTACACCTGTCTGGATGTAGTCATCTTTCTTATTAGTCCGTACACTACCAATAAGGTTATTTGCCTTCTGTGCTGCTTCTATGAGGTATTGGTACACTTCTTCATCAGTGAGTCCTTCATCTGGCGTATACACTGCAATGGGAATAAATTTAGCACCACGTTCAATCGCACCACGAAAACGGCGGCGACCATTGATTGCTTCAATATCTCCATCCTCAGTTTCCATAAACTGTGGTGGTGGACCCTGTTTAGTATCCCAATCAAGACGAGTATAGGAATCCTGCATCTCGTTACTCGCTTCTGCTTCGCCATCATCGAAACGAATATTGTACTGTTCTAGATTTTTGTAAAAAGTGCTGGTGGTGTTGTATTGCCTGATATCCAAAATATAGATATACTGGAACGTAAAGCCAGTATATTTTGGCATTTCCATATCTAGATAGTTTGTGAGGTCTATTGTGGAATTTGCATCATTGAATGATGGAATTCGGGTGTCTCCGATAAATCGGTTCTTCATGGTCTTTCTCCTTTTGCACCGCCAAAATTAGCGTTGTGCTACACTCCGTGATTGCAACTAGGCTGGGGAATGTAGTTATTTAACTTCTTATTTATAACACATTATTCAATGTGTGTCTAGAGGTTTTTAGAAAAAACTTTCAAGCGTCGATTGCTCTTCAACTGTCCATCCAACAGCATCAAGAATCAAACGAATCGGCTCAACAAACGTTTTACCATACTGCATATCATAGTCGATAAAACGGTGTAAGTCAAACTCTTTTGGTAAAATATCTGGGAATGAGATGACATTTTCACGAATGGGATTAGGCATCTTCAGATAGATGAACTTAATCTTCTCGCCGTTCTTGATTTCACCAAGACGATTGTTCAGACGATGCTGTTTCAACAGATGATTGTATAGCAGAGAGCCTCGAACATGGATGGGCGTGCCCTTACCGTATATAGCCTTTGCATCAGCGTTCTTTTTTATATCGCTCACACCACGAGGAAACGCAATGTCTTCTGGGTTCTGGCTTGAAAACTCTTTACGGAAGTCAGCAATGAATGTCTGAATATCTTTGTTAGTACCAGACATAATCAACTCGAATGCTTCTTTGAAACGGTCACGGCAAATCTGAGGCGTTGAAGACTTGATAGCCTCAATGCCCATAATCTTCATCTTGGGTTCAGCGTACTGGACGCCCTCATTGTTATGAACGTTCAGAATGTAGCGCTTCTTAGCAGTCCACACGCCACGATCAGCAATCGCTTCTCGACCCATGACCATGCGATTTTCATAGCCACCCATCTGCTTGTAGAGTTTGTCAAACGATTTTGTGATTACAGGCTCAATCGCTTGAGAGCAGACTTTATCGAGATATTTTACAGTGTCTTCTTTGCTGTTATTTGGGTAGGTCTTCTCTACCAAATCTTTCATATTGAGATAGACAGAATCAGTGTCAATGGCAATCACATAATCTTTATCTGTTTTCAAAACATTGTTGAGATATTTGTTGATAGACTTCTCAGCGCTTAGAACAGACAGTTGACCAGAGAGCGTGATGCCTTCAGCGATGCGCATATCAAAGTAACGGAAGTATTGATTACCTAGCGCACCATAAAGAGAATTTAAGAGAATTTTAATTGCCATCTGCTGGTTCTCATATCGATTGACGTCACGCTCAACCTCATATGACTTGCCAAACTTCTCAAGTTTCTTCTGTGCTTCAATCATCTTGCTCTTTACTTCAACACGTTCAGAGTAGTATGCTGTAACGATAGAAGGTAGAACACCACGATGGTTTGTACGAAAATATGTGCCGTTAGCTGCCATTGCATAGTCAGTATCGTTTACGACTTCACCAGACAGACACTTGCTGACAGAAGCATTGAAGTTTCTATCGTTCTCAACGATTGTCTCAGGCGACATATTGTATTGCACAATGAGATTAGGATACAGAGAGTTCAAGTCAAATGAGCATACCCAATCGTGCATACCCACTTGTGGGTCTTTCACATAACCACCAGGATAGTCGCTCTTCATCTTTCCTGCATAGGGTAGAATGGCAATCTTCTTTTGACAGAGGTTGCGATAGATAATCGTGTCCCAGATGCCAGTTGTGCCGAATGTATCATTGTAGTTGACGCCAGCTTTATAAGCAATCGTCATCGCAAGTACAATCAGCCCCATCTTGTCTTCAAGACGGTCTACAAGTTGAACGTCTTTGATATTGTAATCAATAAATTTCTGATGATCTTCTTTGTAAAGCGTGTATAGATTGCCATATTCTTCATAAGACAACTTACGCTCACCAAGTACGACATAAGCAATGTGGTCTAGTCGATAAGATGCTTGTGTGCCATATGAATAGCCAAACTTCTGAAACAAGTCCAGATAGTCTAGTTGAGAGATGCCAGTCATCTCATACGTATTCATTTCTTTCATCTTGTAGCGAACAGACTTTTGCTCAACCATTTCCCATGGAGACATTTTCTTTGTTAGCTTTTCGCCAATCACACGATGCATACGATTGATGATGTATGGCACATCGAAGAATCGAACGTTCCAACCCGTGACAACATCTGGCTTCAGATTTGACCAGAACAGCAAAAACTTCTCAAGTAATTCCTTCTCATCACGACAGTACATATACTGAACTTTAGAAACAATCGACTTTGATGTATCATATTCGCCGAGACCCCAGACATAGTAGTTCTCATCTTTGTTAGACTTGAGAGCAATAGAGATTACTGGGTGATTTGCTTGGTCTGGCTCTGGGAAGCCCTCGTCAGATGCGACTTCAATATCAATGTTGACGATGTTGACTAGATTTGAATCAAACTCGACCTCATCAGGCCAGCGTTCTTGAATGTATTGACTAATATATTTTGTGTTGCCATAGACGTTGAACCCATCGACACCGGTGTACATCTCCATGAACTGCTTTGCTTCACGCATAGAGTCGAACTTCATGGGTTCTACGTTGACGCCATCAAGGGCTTTCCAGTCGCTCTCATTCTGCGATTGAGCATAGAGTGTGGGCTGAAACTTAATCTTCTGCTGAATGGGCGACCCGTTACGATACCCACGATATAGAAGGTTCTGACCGTAACGTGAGACATTTGTATAGAAGTTCATGCATATCTCCAAAGTGAATAGACATTATATCTCATATTCAGAGGTATGTCAAGCTAAAAGCTTTTTCAACATCTATGCTGCAATCCTAGAAAAGTTCTTTACCTTCTCAAAACGAAGAGTGCTATCGAACTTGTCAATCAACTGGTCAGTCTTGTGACTGATAACAAACACGTTAGAGTCGCCAGTGATATCAGTCAAAATTTTCATGAATTCTTCTGTGCCATTAGCATCAAGAGAGCCATCGAATACCTCATCCATAATCAACAGATTGGTCGAAACAGAGTTGCGTAGCTTTGAGACTGTTCGCCATGTGAATAGCAGAGCCAGATCAATACGCATTTTCTCACCCTCAGAGAACGACTCATATGAAAACTCATCACGAAAGCGAGAACGAATCGTTTCATTGAACTGCTCATCAAGCTCAAACTGGACGAAGAAATCCATCTCAGCAAGATACTTGTTGATTAACTTGTTGATAATAGGCACGTATTGACGAATGATCTGTGTCTTGATACCACCATCTTTGAGTAGATTAGCAACAACGCCCATCGTATCACGGTCAATCGTTAAATCACGATGGTCATCATTGTATCCCTCAAGTTCATTATGTAACGATTCAATTGTGCTAGTATCAATAGACTCCGCTTCTTTTTGTGCGTTTGTCAACTCAGTCTTCAGAGAAATAATATTGCGCTCATTAGAAGCATAGGTAGCATTCTTAGCACTCATATCAAAACCATGTTGATTGACATGACCATGAACTTCGCCAATCTCAGTCTTACGATTTTCTACAGAGGTAAGCTCATTCTCCATCACATCAAGACCATTTTCAATATCGTCTTGTTTGATACGTTTTTTAGATACAATGTTTATTTTGTGCCCATCATCTATATCTTGCTTACATACAGGACATTCATCATTGTCTTTATAGAACTGAAGTTCTTTTGCTATCTCTTTGACCTTAGAACGAAGGTTCTTATCCCAGCGAACTAGTTCCATATACTTCTTATTTACAGACTTCTCATCGCTAATAGATTTTTTCAATTCACCAATTGAAATCTCCATCTCTTTTACATCATCAAGAAGGATACTATTGTCTTTGATTAACTCTTCAATACGAGATTGAGTCTTCTCAGCATCAGCTCGTTTCATTTTCAAAATAGAATCGTTATGCTTGTTCGCAGAAGCAATGCGGTCTGTAGTCAAATCAATTTGATATTTGATGTTCTGTAAATCGGTCTTGTTTTGTGTGATACGTTCCTTGAGCAGAACGTTCATCTTGGTGAAAATTTGAATGTCGAGAAGGTCTTCAATAATTTCTCGACGATGTGCTGCTGGTAGCTGCATGAAAGGAACAAAAGTGCTGCTACCAAGCACAACAATCTGACCAAACGATTTGAAATTCAGCTTCAGGATGTTCTGCTCAAGATGACTCTGATAATCTTTGTTTGCCCCATCCTGATTTAGAAGATTAGCATTCTTGTATACTTCAAAGATATTGGGTTTGATGCCACGACGAATCATATATTCATCACGCCCAATGTTAAAGTCTAACTCAATAAGCAAGTCTTTTTGATTGATACTGTTAAGTAGCTGTGGTTTGTTTACCTTACGAAAGGGCTTACCATAGAGAGCAAACGAAAGCGCATCTAGAATTGTAGATTTACCAGCGCCATTTTCACCAACAATCAGAGTCGTCTTTTGACTGTTGAGTGAGATTGTAGTGAAAGCATTGCCAGTTGATAGAATGTTTTGATATCGTATAGTTTTAAACTCAATCATAAATTCACTGCCTCAGTATATAATGATGCCACAATATCGGTCACACGACCTTTATTATTACGAATCTCTAGCCCATCAACATACTTGTTTAGAATAGTCAGAGTGTCTTCGGCCTCATCAATCAGATTGTCCTCGTCAACAATATCAAGATTCATATGGTCCTCAACTGTCTTGATATCAGCACATCCCATATCAATTAGCTTGTTCATCCATAAATCAAACAAATAAGGATTAGACTTGTTCTTTACTATAACCTTTACGTAGCTATTTGTCAACTCTTTTTCGAATTTTAAATCTCCAATGTCATTCAATGACATATTCGTGTCATCATACCACAGCTTGTGAAATAGGCAATGAGGATTTTGAATGAACTCTAACTCTCGTGTATTAGTGTCTAGAATATGAAAACCACGAGGATCATCATAGTCACTCCAAGTCATTTGATAGGGAGTACCTAAATACGAAATATTACCGTGGGTAGACTTATGATGGAAATGACCAGACAGTACCATATCAAACTTACTAAAAATATTTTTATCAAGTCCGTTATGGTTAACTGCACCTCGATACATTTCAAATCCTTGTATCTCAAAATGTCCCATAAGAATTTGAGCATCTGTTTCCTCAATCGCTTTCATTGTTACTTCATAGTTCTCATCGCAAATCCACGGCACAAGTAGCACCTTCAAACCATCATAGTTTCTCTCTACAGGCTTCTCCCAGTAACAACCAAAGTTGTAGAATGAATGCCCATACAACTGACCCATACTGTTAATTTCATTCGTGTTTTTGAAATATACGTCATGATTGCCAATAATCATATCAGTTGGGATATTACGCTCGTGAATAGGTTTGATTAGATGTTCTTCTAGTTGGGAACTAGTGACGAAATTAATATACTTTCGACGATCACACACATCGCCAAGATGAATAACACGGTCAATATTATGAGTATCGATGTACGGAAAGAACTGCTCGTCAAAAAAAGAATTAATGTGATCAGCAATAATACGATTGTCATTACGGACTCCGAAGTGAGTATCAGTTACGATAGCAATTTTCATTCTTCGTTCTCTTCCTCATCATCATAAAACAACTCAACACCACTCTTCTTTTTTATTTTAGGAATCTTCTTTTTCTCAAGATTTTTCTCAAATTCCTCAACGAAGTTGTTCATATAATCAGTAGCTTGCGAACTTTGATTGTTGGATAAGTCTGCACCAGAACTATCATCATATAGTTCGCCCATCACCGCCATCGATGTGTACATCTTCTGCTTTGTGTATAACTGCGTCTTCTCCTTTGCGATTCTTCGAAGGAACGCATAGTAAATGATTTGCGTAAAATACGCAAAGGGATTGGCAGACTTCGCTGGGTCAAAGTTGTTTAGCGCTCTAATAGCATTCTCAATGCCATCTGCGACCATCTCTTCACGAAATGGATAGTTGATGAAGTTAGGTTTGTATGCGAGCCTCGTCGAGATGTCTATCATGCAGCGCCCAATGTAATCGGGAATAATCGGACGGGATTCGCCCGAATCTTCAGCATCGATGCGGGCTTGACGATATTCCACCATCACTTCAAAAAACTTTTTATTGTCGATATATTGATTCTTGCTTTTAGCCATTGAATCTTTTCCACTTTTTATATTCACTACTATTAATATATACTAAAACGTGACGTGTGTCAACCTAAATTATTATTAATAAAAGTATTGACATTATTTTAAAATGCTGTATAATAGCATTATGCTTATTGATAATAATAGATGATTAGTTATAGCGATTCTTATCTGGTGCTATCAACTGTTCGAAGACATCATCAACCAAAGAATCAGTTTCGTTAACGCTAGTGTGGTAAGATTCAAGAGCAGCAGTATTGACTTTCTTAGCCTCATACATATATGTATGATAGTAGTATTCAGCGAGTTCGTTTGCTTTACCCAAATTACTGAGTATATTGTCCTTAGATATATATGTAGTATTATTGACAACTAAGCTCATCCAATGCTTCATGGCTACTCCAGCATTTGGATTGAAAACAACAGTGCAAGGGTCTTCAATGATATATCCTGTTTCAGATTCGTCTGTTACCAATGCGAAGATGTCTTCACCACTTATAAGTTTAAACACATATAGCATGTTTATTCCTTTATTTCAACGTTGTACAGTTTCAATTTAAAGCCCTCTTTTGAATATGTATCTACTCTCTCCATGAAGTGTTTTAACGCAAAGTTTCTCTTCTTTTTGTAAGCCAAGTCATCTACAATATCGTATAAGGTGGCTTTCTCTTTGCTTTCATGAGTTCTAAGTCCTCGGCCGATAGATTGAAGATTACGGATCCTAGACTTTGAAGGAGACGCAAAAACAATATTATGCAGATTACGTATATTGATACCAGTAGAATAAGTACCATAACTGGCAAGAATAATAGTATCGCTACTGTCTTCAACAAGCCTTCTAATATTTTCTCTCTCATTTGAATCGACTCCACCGTATACGAAATGAACTTCTTTATCACCTGATTGAAGCATTGGATGTAACAACTTACCATGCTTCTCAACGAACTGAAAGAGTATGAGTGTATTACCCTTTAGACTCCATGCGAGATTGCGAATAAACTTGTTTCGTGCTTCATTTGTAACAATAAAATCAATCTCTTCTTGATATGTTTTGTTACGAATTAGCTTTCTTGTAGCATCAGAATATTCTAATACGATGCCCTTAATCTCAAGGTCTGCTAGAATATTCTGATCCATCAACTCTGATGTACTGACAACTTGTTTTACTGTTCCGAATAAACCCTCTAATACTAATTTATGCGTTGTTGTTCCGTCAAGTGTGCCAGTGAAACCATAGCGATATCTACAATCGTCCATTTTAGATAGGATATTAGTTAGGGATTTTGCTTTGAATAGATGTGCTTCATCGCCAATCACAACATCATATGATTGAAACCATGGCTTCTTTAGCTTATGAATCGACTGCCATGTTGTAACAACTATCTTATTATCTATATCTTTCTCAGCACCCGCCATAATCTTGTGTATGTCCATTGGCTGATTATTGTTGTATTCAACAAAGTCTGATGCCATTTGGTGAACGAGTGATGTAGTCGGTACAATGATAAGAATTCTTCTATCTTGCGCAATATGCCATTGTGTAAGTAAATATATGATAAAAGATTTGCCACTACCAGTAGGCGATAGAAGCAACTTACGCTCTGAGTTTAAACATTCTACGAACGCTTCATTCTGATAGTCTCTTAATTCGTATGGTGCTTTGACCAGGGTTGCTAAAGCATAGCCAGATTTTTCGCCATATTTAGCTATTGGTTTCCATTTTTCTGATACGACACATTCATAGCTTCTATCATTACAGAACGATACTACATAAGGTAATAGGCCAGCGTAAAGCAGTCTTGTCATATTGTTAAGCAGTCGTATTTTTCCGTCCCACATTTTATTGCGATACGCAGGAGAAAACTTCGCTCCGGGAACATCAAACTCAAAATACTGAGACATTTCCATAATCACAGACGCTTCAGCATCGATGCGAAGATATACCTCATTGTGCTTTTCAATATGAACCGTATCTATCAAAATTTAAATACCCACCATTTCCAACTATACTAAGCATACATAATATATATGCAAACTCAATTAGCTAAAATCCTATGCTTTCGCCACATCCACAAGTCGATTTTACTTTTGGATTATCAATTACGAAACTTTGTGAAAATAGAGTATATTGATAATCCAATGTAGAATCTTGGAGATACATCATACTAAAAGAATCAGTAACAGCACCCTCTCCTATGTCAACATCGTCATCTTGTCTATTTGTCACATCAAAAATGTATTTGAATCCAGTGCAACCACCTCCTTGTAGTTCAACACGAAATACTCTATCTTCAGGTTGCGATTGAATACCATTTAGTATCACATCAATTTTATCTAGTGCTGTTTGTGTTACAATCATTGATTTATCTCCAATCTTGACTATTTTTGTATTTAGATTCTAAAAAAGATGTAAGGACCTACATTAGATTGCCCCAGTTCTAAACTTTTCAAAATTTATCATATTGGTAATCAAAAATCCACGATTGTTAATCGATTTGATGATATTCTCTAACAAGTCCACCTTCTCTGTTGCATCGCCAATCTTTAGTTTCATTTTGATAATGAAAGAGTCTGCTTCTAGAAGGTCTTTCTGATAACCCTTTGGCGTTCGTTTGAGATTAGGTTCCCAACCATATTCTTTCAAGTCTTCTTCTGCCATCGATCCATCATGCCATTCTGTTCTTAACACTTTGAGACGTTTTAAATCTGCTTCCATCTTGCGTTGCACACTATGCTCGTATGTATAATATCTGTAATACTTGGCGTGCAACTTAGGTATCTTTCTCGCTTCTTCAGTTAAGTTAGAAGGGTTCATATCAGTATCTTTTTCCCATTCAACATGAATGTCATCGATGTTCATTATCTAATCTTCCTTTAAAAATCGACTGATATCAAGACTAATCTTACTGTCGATACGGGCTCTCAATTCCGTTGATGAAAATCTATGTCTACGAGTATTGTAATATAATTCAATGCCATTGGTTTTGCAGAACGTTTTACCAGTGAATAACTTATCCTTATACTCTTCGCCCAAGATTCGAATGTTGATTGGATATGTCTGAAGAATATCTTCCAAATCACTTTCCCATTCATATGGCACAATTTCGTCTACGTATGATACTGCGCTTAGTTGTGTATATCTTTCTACAATGGTTTGTACCGGTTTGTCTTTGTTTGCTCTATCGTTTGATGGATCAATTTGTAGACCACAAATAAGATAGTCACAAACACTCGCAGCTTCTCGTAACATCATAATATGACCAGAATGTAACAAGTCAAATGTTGATGCCGTAAATCCCACTTTCATCTTGTAAAATCTCCCATGTATGTTTCCAACCATTTACTTGGTGCGTATACCCCATTTGGTTGTCTTCAATCGCTTTTGCTAGTGGATAGTCGTTTCCACCCTTATATGTAGTGTCGCCAAAGAATACGAGTTTGTCTTCAGTGCTGTCGAAATCTTTTACTATCTGACCCTTATCTTTACCTTTCTCAGTAATATCCATACCAATATCACCAGCAACTTGAAATTGATATTGCGTAAATTCTTGTGATAACTCTTCGGCAATTCGATTTCGTTCTTTGTGTACCAAATCGAATTTAACGTATTCTAATCTCTGTTCAGGATTGGCGTTCCTGCCAACTGTAGAGAAGTTGATAAGTCCCATGCGGTGTTCAATGTGATTGCCTGTTTTGGTCAGATGTTTGCTCTGCGCAGATTTCTCTTTGAGAGACTTTAATAATTCTATAGATACTTTCATTTTATTCTGACTGACAACCCTGTCGCCTTCCCATACTTCATTACCTGAGCAGTTGTATACTCTCTTAGCAGCAAAATATGTGGGAATACCTATTTGTTCGATTGTTTTGACTCTATCTGAGCCAGTAACTAGATACACGCTATTTTTATTAGAGAAATTAAAGAACCAGGTTTGAAAATCCTGATCCATCAAACTTCTGCTTGGTGTTAATGTACCATCAACGTCAAACACATAATGTAATATCATAGTACTCTCCATACTTCATTATATTATACATCATATATTGGTTATTGTAAACCTTTTATATTTGAAACTTACTGTGGCTTCAGAATAAACTACATCCACTGCCTTTACGTCCAACGCAATTTCAGAGAGACTTGCTGGCATGAGGTCTTCAAAATTTATTTCAATATTAGAATTTTTTGTAGAGTTCAAAATCGTGAGTGTCGCATCTGAAAAAATGCCTGAATTGTCGCCATCTTCTCTCGTAACTAGATTTTTATGCTGTGTGAAATTATCCGGAAACGCTATACCAATCAACCAATCATGCATCTCTAGGTAGTTAGTCATATTTTCATCAACCCGAAATGTGATGCTAAAATCGCCATATTCTAATTTATCTGGGCTGAACGAGAGATTCGAGAATGGAGTAGCTACCGTGGCAAAACCAGCAGTCAGTGACGGAACTGAAGCCGATTGTATATAATATTCAATATTAGGCGCTCTTTGCAGAACGAATCTGAACCCTATCGGTGAAAGGAAGTTTTGAGCCATGTTTGCTCCATATTTTTTCAAAAATTAAAAAAAAGCGCTAGACATTTGATGAGAAGCACTTATATTATATTTATATGATAAAGAGAGTCGTACGACTCTAGAGTCGTATTTGATGCGCAAAAAAAGGGAGAGCCGAAGCTCTCCCTTTTCAGTCTTTTGGTAGGTTAACCCTACTCTTGGTATTACATGATGTTAGTGATTGCAACTCGGCGATAGTATGTGTTTTGATCGCCAGCAGCAGGACTTGTGTTGTCGATAGCGCCTGCACCATTTGAGGTAGCAAATGGGTTAGCAACCATGCCGTAACGAGTCTTGAAGCCAATCTTAGGTTGGAAGCTACTCTCACCAACCGCACGAACCATTTGCAATGGAACATATGGGCAGTAGAAGATGCCAGCATCGAATGCGCTAGAACCCTTGTAGCCAACAATCATGTAGTTAGCGCCTGCATATGGGTCGATGTAGACTTTCATGCGGCCATTAATGACACCAGCGAATGTGTTGCCTGTGTCATCTACATTTAGCTTAGATGCGAGAGCAGGAGCATAGTCGAGGACGCCTGCCATCTGAAGTGCAGAAGCAACATCAGAAGAACAAACAACAACGTTGCCTTTACCACGACGGGTCTGCTTTGCGATTTCATTAGCTTCACGTTCAATCTGGAACATGAGACCTTTGAACTTTTCAACACTCCAACGACCGTTAGCATCAACGTCTAGGTTGAATGTACCAGCAGCAGCGGTGTTTGTTTGAGCGCCAGCTTTGGCTGTGTGATAGATTGTGCGAACAACTTCACGATTGATTTCTGCAAGAATTTCAGCAGAAAGAATGTTAGCAAGTTCTGTTTCAGCGTCAAGACCATGAATAGCCTTTAAATCTTGTGCTAGTTCAGTAGTGTACTCTGCTTTGAGCGCACGAGACTTGGCAGTAACAGTAACCTTGTCGATTTCGAAGCCCATCTGAGCATAAGCAGCTTCAGCTTCCATTGTAGCCGTAGCAACACCAACACCAGTCGTTTCGGATCCAGCACCGAGAGCATTAGCGTGTGTACCTGCGCCAGAGAAGTCTGTGTCAGCTTCGCTGTGCAGCGCTTCAGTTGTAACAGTTGTCGTGTTAGCATACATGGACTTCATGGCAAAGATAAGCCCAGAAGGACCGGTCATTGGCTGAACACCACAAATGTCATATGCCATCAAATTAGGCATAGAACGACGAACGAGGCTAATCAACACAGGATCGTAAGTGTCGGTAGAAGCAACGCCACCAGAAGCGCCATCACCAATAGAGTTGGCAGGTGCGGCTTCCATCAGTAGGCTATTAGGTGACCAAGCAGCGCTTTCTCTTAGAGCCTTTTCGGTGTTCTCTAGGACAATAGCAGTAACTGCTCTTTTGTGATTATCTGTGATAGCTTCGAGGTCTGGATGCTCCAGAATAGGACGCCATTTGTTGTTTAGTTCTTCATTTAACATTTTAGAAGATTCTCCTTAACTAAGAATATTTATTTAACTATTTATACTATTTGATATTTCTGAAAGTCTTGCTGATGGATTTAGCATAGAGAGCCATCTGAGGGTCAACATACTTCGCATCTGATTCCTCATTTACTGGATCTAATTCGTCCGTCTCTTCAACAATTGCTGATTTGCCAAAATAGTTTTCTTTGATGATTTCAACTTTACGACTGTAATCATCAAGGTCTACATATTCTAGGCCTTCGGTGAGCGAACGCAGCTTTTCAGTCTGTGTATCTGCTAGTCCTTCTGAAAGAACATCGAATACGTCCGACTTCTTAGCTTCATCAAGCTCTTTGGAAACCTCAATGTTTGTATCAAGCTGTTCGTTGAGGCTCTTTTCAAGCTCTTCGATCTTCTGTGCCATTTCAGCGACCAGATCGACTTCTTCGTCAGGAACATCAATATGATGCTCTGAGAAAAGTTCTTTAAGACCAGAGATGAACGACTCTGCAATATCAGAGCGAATTCCACTCTCCACTGCAAGTTCGTTTGCTTCCATCCACTGCTCTGACACGTAATCTAGATATGAGTCAACCTTCTTAGTGAGGTCTTCTGTAGCTAGTTCTACTTGCTCATCTAGTTTGAAATTAAATTCTTCTTCTAAACGAGAAACTTCTGCATTAACTTTTTCTAAAACAACTGCCTCAAAGAGAACAGCAGCCTTTTCTTTAAAATCTTCTGATAGTTCTTCACCACCAAAAATTTCTTCTACTGCTTCGCTCATAGAGTTATCGGCACCTATTTTTGTTTCGCTATCAGATACCGTATCATCGGAATCATCAGCAATTACTTCATCAGCTTTACGCTTCTTGACACTAACTGCGGCCGATTCCATTACTTCGGAATCACTTGCAGATGCCTTCAACTCGTCTAACTGATCAATTTCTTGATCTGACATATGTTGTCTCCTTCGAGTTTATTAGTTATTTAGTTTATTTATAAAAAATGTTATTTTGAAATATTATTCAAGAATTTTGCAAATATTTTGAACTTTTGTTCTTCGAGTTTACGAGGAGAGAGTTTTTTAGTCTCTGCTACAATCTGTTCAACCATTTGTTCACGCATCCAGTTACCAGAAGCGATATCATAAAACCATTCTGACCCTTCCATAATACCCTTTACGAAAGCATCAGGAGCAGATGGGTCAGCGACGATATCGCCAGCAGTAGCGAGCATGAAATCGCCCTGTACTTCCATAATACCTTTCCCTGTTTGCTTAATTGACCCCATGCCACGAGATGATACGCCAAGTGTTGCACCTTCGTCCATAAGATTCTTTACTACCTTACCCATTGGAGTATCCATAATCTTTGCTTTACCAACAAAGTTTGAGCCCTCTTGATGTAAGTCAGTAATCATATGTGACACTCGCTCAAGGTTGATGGTTGGTCCATCAGGATGTCCGAGTTCACCAAAAGCTCTTTTTTTCTCTACAAATTCTTTATTATATCTCTTCACTTCTTTCGCAATAACTTCAGAAGGATAGACACGCCCATTACGATTTTTGAGGTCGCCTTGCATGAAGACGCCTTCAATGAAATAGTTTTTTGGCTTACCTTCTTCGGCAGCTTCTGTGATGTATTTAACATCATCGTTTATTTCGCAGATTAATTTCATTGTCCTACCCTAACCGTTAGAAACTGGTGTTCTGAAAACGTGGTCGCAAGCGGCATTTAAACTAACGTAAACTTCGCCATCGCCCGCAGCACCGCTTCTAAGTTCACCAATGTCGATAAGTACGACATGCCCCGGTCCTACTGTAATCATAGTAGAAACCGCTGAAGAGGTTGTTCCAAATGAAACATTAGCAATGACTGTTGTATTACTATTGTAAATTCTTTGAAATCTACCATCTGTGATTTCAGCATGAGTAGCTGTGACTGCTACTGTATTTGCTATAAGTTTGATTGCTGGCATATTTATCTCCCTTACATTGCTTGCTTGGCAAAGGCAAGAATCTCACTATTAGATTTCTTGTCTTGCATAAACTTAGCGAGCATTGTCTTTGTGTTTGCAGGGTTCAACGACTTATATAGATTATTGAGCGCTGCTGCATCATCTTTAGAAACCTTTACCGTACTACCATCTTTAAGTTTCATGTCGGTAGCGCTGAAATTAACTGCTTCATCAAGGTCAACGGATTCGTATACTTCGTATGTCTTACCAGCAACTACGAAAGTTTTATCACCCTTTTCTTTAGCTGCTTTTAGCGCCATTCCAAATGCGTTACCTTCCTTCATCATCTTATTAATCTCAGCACCCTTCATATTGTGCTTTGTAATAAGTTTTGTAACTGCACTTTGAGTTACAAAAGGAATGTCCGCTTTTACCAACTTAATAAGCATCGCTTTATTGTCAGCAAACTTATTCATAATGGCAGATAGCTTCTTAGCGTTATCTAAACTGATTTTCTTATCACGCATTGGCTCATATGCTTTTTTGAGTTTAGCAATACCTGCTGCGCTTTCCTCTAACTCTTCATTTGGGCCATAGCCTTTAGGAGTTACATCTTTAGTGCGTGACGCAACATCTTTTTTTGATTTACCCTTTGCCATTCTTTTAGCAGCATCTGGGTTTAAATTACCTTTCTTATCAAGAAACTTTGCAAGATGAGGCGGCAACCCATTTGATGCTTCATCAAGGTCAACTTCTTCAATTACATTTTTAGGAAACGATTTTTCAATATATTTCACTACATCTTGAGTAGACCTACTATCCATTTTTGCAACAATCTTAAACTTACTACCAGATTTAGATGCAATTGTTTGGCCGCCCATTCCAGTTTTCTCTAACTTCTTTCCATCAGTTGATAACATTTTACCATTCATAGATTTACCACTATAGAACGCATCTACAACTTGTTTATCTTTTGGATTTAATGCTTCATCAAGGTCAACTTCTTCTGGAACATATTCATTCTTCTGCATCATTTTCATTGCCCCAGTTGCAAGTTTGACAATAGGAAGTTTTTCCATCTTCTTCTTGGTTGCGTCATTTACCTTGTCATAGATTTGCGAAATAGCAGATGCAGTGAAAGAATCGACCATAACACCATCAATCTTTGCAGCAGATTTCTTGGAGGCAATCTCTTTTACCTTGTCGATAACACTCTCATTACAAATTTGTTTTGCAAACATTACGGCTTTCCAGCTTTCGCCATAAGTAGCTCGTAATGATTCTTCATTCATTTCGCATTCACAATCTTCACATCCACAGTTTTCACATTTACACTTAGTAATATTTTCTTCATAAACCGCAGCGTCTTTACCTTCTTCACTATCAGCAATACGTTTCTTCTTACCAGGAGACTTTTTTGTACCCTTTAAAGTTTCTGCATCGTTTAGCGGATGGTCAACGATACCAACGACGTGCTTGTCTTTGAAACGTTTTTCGCCAGCAGCTTTTGGCTCCAGCAGTTCTTGTAAATCTTTAAAGGATAGCATTTGTGAGTTCCTTATAATTTGTTTTTTAGTATTCTGTGCTGTCAACGTCTGGTTCATCGTCGAGATCAACGTTTAAATCAAAGTCGTCCTCTTCGGCACCATTCATCATCTGCTGTGCAATATCTTCTCTTTTAGCATCGATAGCAGCACTAATCTTGTCCTGCATTATGTCTTGAAATGCGGTTTGAAAATCGTTTGGTTGATTTTCGTGAGCGTGTTTCAACAAATCTACTATATTATTTTCTACCATCATACCAACTCCATATATTTATATCAATTAAGATTGTTCTGTTTCATCATTTGGTTCTGCTTCGACGCTCTGGTCATCATCTTCTTCACCTTCATCATCAAGGTCATCATCACCATTTGCTTTTGCTTCAATAGCAATTTGCTCATCAATGTCTTTTATATCGTCTTCTGATTGTTGAAGTACGTTCATACGAACCCATTTTTCAGAGTAGTATTTACCAGTATATTCGTCAATATCAGCAACAATCTGTAGTCTATTTTGTAGTATTTCAGCCTGTTTCAATTCTTCAAAATGATTATCGTGCATAAAGTCGAAGCGAATAGCCGATTTAATCTTAGGCCAATCTTCTGGTGCAATCACACCTTTCAGAATTAATTGCTTCTCAAGAATTTTATTGAATAGAATAGAGAATCGATTTCGTAGTCGATTGATGAACTTAGAAAACTTCACTTCATCTCTCGTGATTTCAGAAGCTCTACCGAGAGCAAACCCACTCTCCGTTTCAAGCCTTGAAATAGGCACGTTCAGCGATTGAAACACTCTCTTTTGAAAATATAAAATATCGTCCATTTCACCAAGATTTTGACCACCTGGAAGAGTTGTGATTTCTGTACCTTTACCACCTTCTCTTCTTGGAAGCCAGAAGTCTTCCATCATCGTCATGAACTTACGGTCATCACGAACTTCGCCAGTAGTCGCATCATAAACGAGTCTGTTCTTATGTTTTGCCATCATATCTCTTAGATATTGCTCTGCCTTCATCTTAGGTAGATTACCAACATCAATATAGAAAATACGGCGCTCTGGCGCACGAGAAATACGATAGATAACAGCAGCATCTTCAAGCATTCTCAATTGATTCATAGGCTTGATTGCCTTATGAAGATGAGAGAGAACGAGCGAGTTGTTTTCGTTTAAAATGCCAGATGTGGTGTGAACAATAGAATCTTTAGAAATTTTAAGACCCTTCGTGCCATCCATTCCACCAGCAGAACCGATAGAAGCTGTCTGTGCAGAAAATCCCTTGTCACTAAAGATATAGTATTCATTCTTCGTTTTTTGTATTACTGTTTCGCCTTCACGCTTCTTCTCAACTTCTTTTATCTTACGAATCTTTCTTGGATCAATAAAACGTAACTCTTTAATGCCTTCACGAACATTATTTTCGTCAATGATTGCATGATAGTAGAGCCTACCATCAACATACCATTTTTGAAAAACATCGTAGCCGACATTGGAAAAATCTAACAGGCGAATAACTTCGTCAAACTCTTCACGAATTCTTTTTTTAATCGAATCTGGTTGGTCTAAGTCGTCTGTAACGCACTCGACAACTTTTTTGTTATCAGTTACAACAACTGCTTCATTTACAATATCTTCAACTGCTTTTTGAACTTCGGGTTGTTGAACCATATTGCGATATTTTGTGACAAGCTCTGCTTCGTTTTTAGCGCCACCTTCTAAATCAACATATGTGCCATAAGCACCACCAGCAGCTACAACTAAAGAACCTTCGTCATCTGTTGCGGGAGCAAATGACTTAATGTCTTTTGTATTATCACTTTTTCTTTTAATTTCAAAACCGAACAGATTTGCCATACTGATATTATACCCCTATAGATTGGAGGGGACCGAAAATGTCAGTCCCCTCATACAAATCTATTTATATTAGGCGGTTGAGTTGCCTGTGATGCCACCAGAAACTTCCCAGAAATCATATTGGAACGTAACTGTGAATTCTTCAATCGCATCAGTTGTTTCCCAAGCCATTTCAATAGCGGAAACTTCAGTTGGGAACATACCGTTGAAAGTATACTCACGAATAGGAACACCAGTCTTAGAGAACTGTGTAATCTGAGCATTCGATTTGTATAGTAGTGGTGAAGCAGAACCAAACTCACGAATATTACCAGCGTGAGAGTTGATCGAGTTTGACCACTGTTCCATTGCGTTACGGATGAGAAAGTCTTCATCGTTGATGATAGTGACGGTCCATTCAGCGAATGTTCTATCACCAGCAACTTTAATCTTGCGACCAAAGTATGGCACTTCAATCACACCTGTGGTAGATGCTGGTATCTGTGCTGCTTTGACCATGAATGGTACTTTAATGTCACCGGCACCATTTGCTGGATTAGAAATCTGTACTTGAAAGAGCGATGCTCTCGCTCCTCCAAGTGTCAGTTGGCTTCTAATTTCTTGAATGTTGAAAGCCATTATTTAATAACTCCTTTGTTTAATGCTATTTATTCGTTTTGTTATTAGAACTTACCTACAATTTCTTCAAACTCTACGCCAGTTCTAACTGCAACGAAGTTCAACTGAATGAAGTTGATTGATCTAGCAGGCTTAATATAAATGTCGCCAATAAACTCGTTACGGTCAATAACTTCGCCAGTATTGTTCGATGTATCACAAACAACTCGGAAGTCATAGATACCACGACGACCTTGAACGTCACGGAGGAATGGTTCAACTAGATTTCGAAACTGTGCCCGTGTAAACTCATCATTGAATTCGAAGAGTGAATATTTAGCAGCAGTAGCGATTGCTTTTTCAAGAACAATAAAGAGACGACGAACGTTAATGCGGTCAAATGCGCTTGGTCTAGCAAGTAGTGTCTTGTCGCCAAAGAGTAGTGTGCCCTGACCAGCTTGTGTAATAACTGGGTTTACGCCAGCTTTGTAGAGTTGATCTCGTTCACCTTTCTTAGGATTGTATGCTAATTTAACAACGTTCTTGATGATACCACGATTGTAACCTGCTGGCGAATACCATGGGTCACGAGTTGTGTCTGTGCGAACGCAAAGACCAGCAATGTCACCGTTAAGTGGCACATATCGGAACTTATCGTTATATTTGTCATACTGATATTTGTAACCAGAGTCAACAACAGCATATGAAGATTGAGTTAGAGCAGCTTCGAATGCTAGAACTTGATCAAGTTCAGCACCAATTGCTTGCTCAACAACGTCAGTGCGTTCTGGTGAGATGAATACGACACAATCTTTACGATTTTCAGCGACATTATCGATGATATAGTTAGCAGTCGTTGTATTAGCTTTACCTGCGAGGAAGAGAGAGATATCAATCTCTTCAGCATTCTGATAAAGGTCAATACCTCTAGCGAGCCTTGAAAGAGCAATTAATGATTCAGTACCGTTAGTGCCTTCAGAACCATTTGAGAATGATATGTAGTTGGCACTATCAGCAAGTGCAACAGCAGTTGCCCAAACGTAGCTTGAACGTTCGTTGACTACATCTTTGTAGTAAATAGAGCTGCCTTGGTCATCTAAGTCGCCATCTGTTACGCTAACATCAGAGTATACTTCGAGGATTGTGTTAGCTGTACCTGAGATGCCGCCATCTTCGTCAACAACGACGATATGTGCGTTAGAACCAGTAGGAGCGCCATCAACGTTTAGATAGTATGCCCATTTACGAGTTGCTGTTGTTGGTGATGTGTCTGATAGACGATATGCAGGAGCAAAAGTGATAGTAGCAGCACCGCCAGCAAGCGCTGTTGATACAACAGTCAAATCTTGAAATCCAATAGTTGAACTACCAACACGAAGAACATCACCAGCAGCTAGATTTGTAGTGCCGTTAGAACCCGCAACAGCGGTATCCAATTGCGTATTAGCACATCCAACTGTTGTATTGCCCGTTTGTAGTCCAGTCGCAAGAGTGATTGCTTCAGAGAAGTCCGCAGCATCAAAGCACACAGAAGTTTCTAGGTTGTTACCCCACGTACCAGCAGATTGAGCGACGAATACGCCTTGACCAGTAAGCGCTTCCGCTTCTGTGCGTGTTTCGATGAGGATTGTCGTGTTACCAGAAGAAGAAGCAGTTACAGCATCTGCGGCTGTGACACGAGTAACATATAGCTTGTTACCGTATGACAGGAAGTTGGCAGCAGTTAAGAATGTTTCATAGTTATTTACGGTTGGTTTACCATAACGAATAACCAAATCTTCTTCTGACGTGATAAGAGTTGTTTGTTCTACTTGACCTTGTGTGAAAACGCCAACAATGACACCTTCTGTTGTTGATACGGCAGGAACTACGGTAGAGAGGTCAATCTCTGACACGTTAACACCTGGACTTACTTGAAATGGCATAGTTCATTTCTCCTTGATATCTTAGATTCTGGTTACCGATTATTTTTATTATTTATAAAAAACGATATTTTACTGCGTTGCTAAAGCTCGTTCTACCATTCTCCAGTTGTCGGAACAAGGTCTTGAGATTGGTCATCATGACCTGAGTCGTAAAATCCAAATGGTAGAAGGTCTTGCATCATTTGCTCTTCGCTTTTTTGTCTCAATTTTGTCATAGTATTAATATCTGTAATAGAATTAAAATATTGTTGAGCGGATAACCAAGCAAAAAGAACTAAGCACATAACTAAATCATCGTGACTTCCTGATTCTGCCTCATAGCTATTACCTTTTCTGGAGAATGTAGAAAGTTCTTTGATAGTGTCAAAATCGTTAATTATAATTTGGTCTTGCTCTATCATCAATTTGAGAATGGAAGACCCAGTAGATTTAACAGATTTTGTTGTTCGTATACCTTTGTCAATATTTTTACCACCAAATCCACTTGATACTCTTTTTCCTGATCTACCAGCAGATTCTGTTGTTATTAAGTTTTCGACTTCATATTCAAAATATAATAAATCAGCAACTTGCCCGCCAATATCGTTTATTTCAATGAGTGTGTGTGCATCATTATAATATGTTACTATTCTATGTATAGTTTCAGTGTATTCTATTGGAGTAACAAGATTGTCTCTATATATGCACACTTGTTTATAAGGCATTGATGTAACATCTATAACTTGAAACGCCGAATAATCTAATCCTTTACCTCTTGACACATCAACGACACACGTATATATTCTGTCTTTTTCTGGTTGTTCATATACTTTAATACCCGCTTGATCTTGAATGGGGTTTTTATGAAACAATTGTTGCAGTTTAGATCCATCGATTAATGTACCAGAACTACCAAGAAACTCGCAACAAAATTCCTGTGAAAACTTTTGTGTATCAAAGTCCATAGAAGCAAGAGTTTCTTTCTTCCATTTTTCACCTCTACCAGGCACTTTATACCACGGCACTTCTACAAAAGCATATCCGTTGCGATCTTCTTTCGCACCCTGAAAAGTCTTATAGAAATGATTGAGTCCGTTTGGTGTAGAAGTCAGTAGAATTTTTGTAGTAATGCCAGATGAAATTGTTGGAAACACCGAAGCGAAAAATGAGTCCCAATTCTCTACGAATGCTGTTTCATCAATATAGAGATATGATACAGACTTACCACGAATAGCGCTACTGCTTGTTGCAGTGGCAATAATCTTACATCCATTTTCAAATTCAACAGAGCCTTTGTTCCACTCAACTACACCTTGTTGAATCCATTTTGGTAATGCTTCAAATGCAATCTTAATACGGTCAAGAATCTCTCTAGCAGCATCACCTTTATTAGCGAGTAATGCTACAGTCTTGTGCCCATTGAATAGAATGTAATGAAGAATGAGTACAACTGCTGTAGTAGTTTTGCCCGCCTGTCTTGATGTATTGACGACGACGTTTCTAGATTTTTCTGATTTGTTAATAATGTCTTTTTGATAGTCGTAAAGTACAATAGGAATTAGCCCACGGTCTACATGAACAATTTGAATATATTTTTCTGCAAAATAAGCAATGTCCTTACTACATTTAACATACTCGGCTACAAGTTCTTGTGACCATTCAATCCGAGTGTCTTTTCTTTTGAGGTTGACATTCCCCAAATAACCTCTTTCCATTATAATTCTTTCAACGCTTTTTGTAAATCTGCCGTTGAACCTACAAACAAATTGTTATTAACTGTCTGTGGTCCAAAGTCTTCTTTAGGAGCGAGTTCTTGTTTCTTTTTAGAAAGATCAAGAAGGTCTTTGTTAGCATTAACAAGAGTGGTCATCAATGTGGAAACAACTTCATACGCTCTTGGATGCTCTGAAGCACGAGCAACATCTATCATTTGCTCAAGTGCATGATTGCCCTGTTCAATGACAGAATACAAATTTTCTCTTGTGTATTTGAAATCGTTTTCAATATCATTATCTGTCTTTTTAGGAACAATAACAGAAACGCTTTCACGCTTTACTGGTTCTAAACCCAAAGCAGTTGTGATAGTTTCATCGTCCATATTAACTATCCTCTATAATAACAACGTATGCCCAGTTATCATCTTTGTTGATTTCGGTATGAGCAACTGATTCATTATCAGGTACTGAAATCGTCACTGTTGGTGATGATGCATAACCAGAACCAGCACTTGTGATAGTCAGTTCACGAACACCATCATTTACAACATTAGCACTTGCTGTTGCTGTATTACTGCCCGAATCAGGAGCAGCGATTGTAACAGTAGCGCTGTTGTAGCCAATACCATTAGTAATAACTTCAAACGACGATACACTATCACCAGTAATCTGTGCGTTTGCTGTAGCACGAACTGTTTGACTTGAAACGAATCCTGCTGGGTCACCATTTGCTAGTAAGCCTGGATATACCTTGACGCTTTGCATTGAACTGTTAGAATAATCACCGTTTGCAAACTGACTATAGAAGTTGACATTAGCAAACTTGATGATTTTCTTAGTCGTGACTGGACCAAAGAAGTATCCCTTCATTGTGAAGGTTAATGTCCAAATCACAACTCGTCTTGTATTAAAATCCCCGTCATACACTTCTTCACTACTGACAGAATTCATGATTGTGGGTATGTCAAAATATTCATCTAAAGCATCAACAAGTTTGACAGAAGCAGTCCACTCTGGTTTGAAGAATGGAAGAATCTGTTCTAAAATTTTAGTACCATCTTCAGAATACTTTGCCATAATGGACAGCGTAAAGTCCATATTATATGGTGCTGGCGCAAACTGAGTTGTTAAAATTTGATTGTTAGCGGATACTGATTTTGTGTTACGAATTCTACCAGTCAATCTACGCTCTGGGTCGTATGAGACATTCGTCATCTCGAATGATATACGAGGCAATGAGATTGCTGCGGCATTAGTTAAACTTGAGTCGCCCTCAAGTCTTGCAAGAAATTTCTGCATTGGACCATAAGCTATAGGCACACGAAACTGCTTTTTAGTTACGCTACTGTTATTTTCACGAGAGATTAAAATCTCGTTGAATAGAGTGCCAAACACAGTGACATATCTACGAAGAGTGCCGTGATAAAAGCTATGTCCAAACATTAGAACCTACCTCCTTCAGAGAAAGGATCAGCTTCAGAGAAATCGATGATACCATCCGCTGCTGTCTCAATCGTGCTGTTATCAGCAAATGGGTCTTGGGATTCCAAGTACTCAATAGATGTATTAGAAGTTGTTTCGTAACCAGCAAAGAGCGTATCAATCTCGGATACACCTGTGCTGAAAGTCTCTTGTGAATATTCAAACATTTCACATCTTAAATCGTACATCTGTAGAGCGCCCATCTGATAAAACACTGGCTCATGCTCAACAAACTTAACCTCAAACATCTTCTTGTTGAGTGGGAAATAAATCAAGTCACCTTCAAGTGGTCTATCGTTCGCAGTATATGATGCTACGTCAAGTTCAAATGTTCTTTTAGCAATCGTCAATGTCATCTCATCACGAATCTCTAAACCAAACTTCGATAAGAAGTCGCCTTCGCCTTCAAACCCATCAAAGTTCTTGATGTACATATCAATGAAGTCTGCTCTCTTGAATTCAGAGAGGTCATCTTCGTTTAGAATATCATCTACTGCACCAGCAGTTCTTGTGATGTAATAGATATCATGCCCGTGTAATTTGATTGACTCAATAACCAAATCTTCTATGAGATACTGCTCCATAGAAGACTCAAAGTTATTAAAATATACTGAGGTTGGCATAAATCTTATCCTGTCATATCATGTACGGGTAAGGAATAAGAAGTAGTCATATCTTCTTCGAGACGCTGAATCTCTTCTCGTGCATCAGAAAGAATTTGTTCACCGTTGAATGTTACGCCACCCGGTAGTTGCATTCCATTGAACTTTGTGAGGTTTGACCCCCACTGATATTTAATCTTTGCTGTGGCATAATTCTGTAGCCAACGGTCTTTGTAAACATCACTATATGTTGCTGGGTCTACAATCTGGTAGCATTCTGCAACAACAAAATCCCCAGCATTTACTTTTGCCCAATCCATATCAATATGAAGACGGTTGATGTGTCGATTGTAGCGAATAGGCTGCTTACCAACAAGCATCTCTTCAATGAACTGAATATGTTGCATTGCCATCATATATTCTTGAAGTCTATATGAACTCATATTATACATATCGTTGAGAGCAAACTGATAGCGAATGTTGAATAGATTATTGACAGAAAGAGAGTCGCCAATATCAAAAATATTCACTACACCAATAATGTTTTCTGCGATAGTAATATACTTGTTTGTAATATCAGTAGAAGTGAGAGCGTGTTTTAGAAACGTCTTTTCTGTACCATCGAAATGATAGTCCCAATAGTATGAGAATGACTCATCAATACGATCATCAACTTGGTCATCGTCTACGTTAATTTCAATCACAGGCTTACCTAGCTTTCTGAGGCACCACTCTTTGAATTCTGGTTTTGTAGTTGGCTGTGCCATGCAAGACTCCTGTTATTTTCTTTTTATTTATAAGAATTCATTATGTATCATAAGCTTTTAGTTAAAGTGGCAATTTGAGATTTGAGTTCCTCAATTTGAGTAGATAATTCTTGAATAGCTTTAATAGCAACTGGAAGAAGTTTGCCAGGAGCAGCTTCCAATCTGTCTGGGTTTGTTTTTAACACAAGGTTCAAAACATCTTCAATGCCTGCATCTTGCTGTGCTTGATCCAATTCTTGTGCTATAAACCCAGTCTCTTTCTGTCCTACTTTAGCTCCGTCTCTCATGTTCCATGCAAACTGAACAGGATTTAATTTGTTGATGAAGTCAAGACCAAACGGAAGTTCTTTGATGTCTGTTTTATCTCTACGATCTGACAATGCAGAAATGCTTGTGACTTGAGCACGAATTGCTGAAATATTAGCGTCACCCAGAGTAATTTCATTGCTGACGTCCACTGCCGATGCTGCCGCATCGTGACCAATGAGGGTATTGTTGCTTCCGGTCGTCAGTGCGTCACCGGCGTTCGTGCCGAGAATAGTATTGTTGCTACCGGTTGTAACGTTAGAACCTGCTTGATAGCCCATTATAACGTTTACTGCTCCGCTGGTTAAATCGTAACCGGCTTGATAACCAATAGCGACATTATAATCACCAGTAAGAACGCCTAAGCCAATAGCAGTGTAACCAATAGCGACATTATACTCAGCACTAGTTGCGTTAATGCCTACTGAATGGCCTTGGAAGTTATTACCGTGAGTGGTAGTTAACTTATAGCCTGCTCTATAGCCAAGTAATATGTGATGGCTTCCGGTAGTTAAAATACTACCAGTCTCTTGTCCAATACCAATATTATAAGTGCCAGTAAGAACGCCTAAGCCCAGTGCTGAATATCCAACACCGAAATTATAATCACCACCAGTTACGTTACCGCCTGCATTATAGCCTTGGAAGACGTTATGCGCACCATCAGTTAAATCGTTGCCAGCCAAACGTCCAATAGCGATATTATAACTACCAGTAAGGACACCTGCGCTAATTGCACCGTAACCAATAGCGACATTATGACTACCAGTAGTTGCGTTAGCGCCTGCTTGATAGCCTTGGAAGACGTTTGTAGTGCCGCTGGTTAAATCGTAGCCAGCTTGAAAACCTAGAGCAATGTTATTGTCGCCAGTTAGGACACCTAAGCCAATTGCATCTCTGCCAATAGCGACAGTATAGTTAGCAGTAGTTGCGTTACGGGCAGCGAGCACGCCAGCAAATACGTTATTATGCCCGCTGGTCAAATCTTCGCCAGCTTGACTGCCAATAGCGACATTACCAGCACCAGTTAGAACGCCTGCGCCAATTGCTTCTCTACCAATAGCTACAGTATTAGTAGCAGTAGTTGCGTTCCTGGCTGCTACTAAACCAATAGCGATATTATCAGCACCAGTTAGAACACCTGCGCTAATTGCTTCTTTACCAATAGCTACAGTATTAATAGCAGTAGTTGCGTTAGCGCCTGCTAGATAGCCTAGAGCGATATTATCACTACCAGTTAGAACACCTGCGCCAATTGCTTCTCTACCAATAGCTACATTCTGCGAACCAGTAGTTGCGTTATAGCCTGCTGCATAGCCTTGGAAGACGTTATGCGCACCACTGGTTAAATCATAGCCAGCATAACGTCCAATAGCGATATTATAATCACCAGTAAGAACGCCTAAGCCAATTGTCTGGTATCCAATAGCGATAGTATAATCAGCAGTAGTTGCGTTATAGCCTGCTGCATAGCCTTGGAAGATGTTGGCAGCACCACTGGTTAAATCATAGCCAGCATAACGTCCAAGAGCAATATTATAACTACCAGTAAGAACGCCTAAGCCAATAGCAGTGTAACCAATAGCGACAGTATAGGTAGCAGTAGTTGCGTTAAAGCCTGCTGCATAGCCTTGGAAGATGTTGGCAGCACCACTGGTTAAATCTTTGCCAGCATCACGTCCAAGAGCAATATTATAATTACCAGTAAGAACGCCTAAGCCAATTGCGTTTGTGCCAATAGCGATAGTATAATGAGCACTAGTTGCGTTAAAGCCTGCTGCATAACCTTGGAAGACGTTATGCGTACCACTGGTTAAATCATAGGCAGCAGAACGTCCAATAGCAATGTTATGGTCGCCAGTTAGAACACCTAAGCCAATTGCATTTCTGCCAATAGCGATAGTATCATTAGAAGTAGTTGCGTTATAACCTGCTCGATAGCCTTGGAAGACGTTATATGTACCACTAGTTAAATCATAGCCAGCCTGGTGACCAATAGCGATATTGTCAGCACCAGTTAGGACACCTAAGCCAATAGCACTGTAACCAATAGCGACAGTATAGTTAGCAGTAGTTGCATTATAGCCTGCTCGATAGCCTTGGAAGACGTTATATGCACCACTAGTTAAATCGTTGCCAACTTGACGGCCAATAGCGATGTTATCAGTACCAGTCATAACGCCTACACCAATTGCTTCATAGCCGATAGCAATAGGATAGTTTGATGTAGTGGCTTGTAATCCTGCTTCGTGCCCAACAAATACACCACCAGTGCCTGAAGTAATGTCTTCACCAGCTTTATAACCTAATGCGGTGTTATAGTTGTCCGAACCATCATCATTAGCTAAAGCATCAGTGCCTAGACCAATTGTTTTACCACTATCTAGTGTTTTGGCGTCGGACAGATCATTAATAGCTAATGCACCAGTACCAGCATTGATTCTATCATCAATAGCGGCAGAGGTCATCAACGATGTATCATTATCAGCGAATGATTCTGCTGAAGTTTGAGCAGTAGTGAACGTTATACTATCAAAAGTAAATCCAGTACCGATTGATGGTGAAGTCAAAGTCTTATTGGTAAGTGTTTGACTACCAGTAAGGGTCGCAACAGTAGAGTCAATAGCGAATGTTCTATTAGCACCAAGTGTGCCACCACCAGTTAACCCAGTACCAGCAGTCAATGTTCGTGAAGTGTATACACCATTAGTGACTGTTGCAGCATTACCTGAAGTTGCTTGATTACCAGCAGTATTGACGCCTGGTAGATTTATGTTTCCAGTACCGTCAAACGAAACACCGCCAATTGTTCTCGCAGTCGCAAGTGCAGTTGATGTTGCCGCAAGTGCTATCGCAATATTACCAGTGCCATCAAATGATGTTCCACCAATAGTTCTAGCTGTTGCAAGTGCAGTTGTTGTTGCAGATAGTGCTACCGCAATATTAGCGGTTCCATCAAAAGAAGTTCCACCGATAGTTCTAGCAGTCGCAAGTGCTGTTGCGGTTGCAGCATTACCTGTAACCTCACCAGTTAATGTACCAACAAATCCTGTAGCAGTTACTTTACCAGTACTTGGATTGTATGTTAATGTTCCATCAGATTCTAGTCCAAGATTACCACCATCAACATCGCCACCAGCAGTGAAGATAAGAGCATTACTTTCGTTCGTAGATTCGTTATCTGTTATTGTAACCGTTGTTGCAAGTGTAGCTAGTGCAACATCAATGTTAGCAGAACCGTCAAATGAGGTTCCACCAATTGTTCTAGCTGTTGTTAAGGTAGCAGCACTTCCTGAAGTATTTTGGTTACCAGCAGCATTGACGCCGGGTAGATTAATGTTAGCGCTACCATTGAATGATACGCCACCAATAGTCCTAGCTGTTGCGAGTGTAGTTGCTGTTGCAGCAAGTGCTACCGCAATGTTAGCACTGCCGTTAAATGAGGTTCCACCAATGGTCCTAGCAGTCGTTAGAGTTGCAGCAGAACCAGAAGTATTTTGGTTACCAGCAGTATTGACGCCGGGTAGATTGATATTTGCAGAACCATTGAATGATACGCCACCGATAGTCCTAGCAGTCTCTAATATGGTAGCAGTTGCAGCATTACCTGTGATAGCACTAGAAGTTAATGCGATTGTGCCCGTTGCATTTGGCAATGTGATAGTACGATCAGCAGTTGGGTCTGTGATTGTAAGTGTTGTTTCGTATTCATTAGGAGTCGCACCTTCGAATATGATAGCATTTGCTGCATTCATCGTAACAGTGTCAACAGTTGTTGTTGTTCCTGCTACAGCAAGATTTGGTACGAGCAGTGTTCCTGTACTTGGATTGTAACGTAATGCGCCCGTATCGTCCAACAATGCATTTGACTCATTGTGGAAGACTACAGGATAATTCGCATTTGTAGTGCTATCTGTAACTGTAGCAAGAGTTGCGAGAGCAGCAGTTCCGCTTGTGTTTTGATTACCAGCAGCATTAACGCCGGGCAGATCAATATTTGCACTACCATCGAATGAAACGCCGCCAATATTTCTAGCTGTAATGCTTAACGTTACAGTACCAGATGCACCACCACCACTCAATCCAGTCCCAGCAGTTACGCCAGTAATGTCGCCAGCAGTTGCAGGCGCTTCCCATCCAGCTTCGCCGCTGGAGTCTACAGTAAGGACGTAATTATCTGTTGCGGTACTGTCTTTGACTATAAAGTTGAGTCCAGGAATCCTAAACTTGGTAATGGCTGTGTGGCCTAGCGTAATCTCGTTGGACACACCCACTGCTGATGCTGCCGCATCGTGACCAATGATGATGTTATTGCTGCCCGTGGTTAGCGCATCACCGGCGTTCGGGCCGAGAATAACGTTGTCGGCTCCTGTTGTTGCGTTAGCGCCTGCTTGATAGCCAGCAAATACGTTATATGTGCCACTAGTTAAATCGTAGCCAGCTTGATAACCTAGAGCAATGTTATGGTGGCCAGTTAGAACGCCTAAGCCAATCGCTTGAAATCCAATAGCGACAGTATAATCAGCAGTAGTTGCGTTAAGGCCTGGAGCATAGCCAGCAAATAAGTTGCCAAACCCCGTAGTAACATCTTCGCCAGCTTTGTAACCTAAAGCCGTATTTTGATTTGTTGAACCATCATCATTAGTTAGAGCGCCCGTGCCTATACCAATTGTTTTACCGCTTGAATTAGTAATAGCATCAGACAAATCGTTAACAGCGCTAGATGCTAGAGTTGTGAAATTTGCGTCTAATTCGGCATAAGTAAGCGCTGAACCTTTTGTTGCTCTAAGTGTAATCGCCATTAAATTTATTCTCCGCTAAGTTCGCCTGTATCGCTAATATATATGCCGACATAACTAGCAAAAGAATTTCCAGCAATACCCGGATTATTTTCAACATAATCACTGGTCGTATAATTAAATAATTCTTTTTCCGCATCAGTAAGTGGTTCATTAAATATATAACACTGAGCAATCAATGCTTGTTTTGCTGTAGCATCCGTCTCAGCCGCAATTTGTGCAAGTAGTGATGCGTAATTTGGATTAGCCACCGGAGTCGCTACCTACGCCATTTGCGTATACTGTTGTTGAACCTGTAGCAGCGGAATTTCCTGGCCAAGTACCATGACCGCCCGTCGGATCAGTTGTTCTATGTACAGCAATATTATTTATAAAAACAGAAGGAGAGCCTCCTGTTGCTGGGTCACCACAATAAGTCTTATCTCCAATCCTAACTGCTTTTTCACCATTAACATATACGCTAGACGAACCCTCTTCGTATGATGTCCTATGAAAGGGGTTAGGGCTTGGAGATGCGTGCCCTATATGGTCATCTACGTTTGTTCTAACTATTCCTGGCATCGTTTAATAACCCTATATTGCCATTTTTCTACCTAGTAATTTCTGGTGATATTGTAACAATACCTTGTAGAACTCTTGTGACCACGCTTGTTGGAGATACAACTTCAACGTCATAAAGATATCTGCCAGCAGCGATGTTTGCAGTGTAAGCAGAAGTCATTGAGAGAGTTACCTCACTCGCTGAAGCGTCGATTGCAACTGTAAAATCTTTGCTAGTAGAAGACGTAACACTTTTTCTCATAGCCGCACGACCAGTGTAACTGGTCAATGTCATTACAGCGCCCGCAGAGTTTGTAGGCGATATAGTGACAGAATAATCTGATCCCTGGTCTATGATAAGGTTAGACTTGGTAGCCATATTCTACATACCTTTTCTTTTGTTGTATTTATTAGTCTGTTTTTAGTTAGGGACTAGTTCTCGCCATCGCCATCGCCGTGACTATGACCAGAAGCTGACACGGTGCCCTTTGTCTGGGTTATGGTTAATGCACGACCTGAAATACTAACAGATAGCCCCGTCACCACGTTACCGGAACCACTAGTTGCAACTGATACAGATGTAATACCAGTATCAGTCGGCGTTATCCAAGTAAACGAGCCATCACCATCTGATCTCAAGAACTGTGTAGATGAACCATTACCACTAACATTTAACTCGCTTGCTCCAACAGCATCAGCAGCTATCTCGCTTGCACCAACAGCATTAGCAGCTATGTGTTCTGCACCAATTGCATTATCGGCAATCTTAGTTCCATCAACGATATCAGCGGCAAGATGAACTTTATCAATACTACCATCTACATACTGGTTGCTGTCAACTGAATTAGCAGACATATGAGCAAGATCAATACTACCGTCCACATACTGATTGCTGTCAACTGAATTAACAGACATATGAACAAGGTCAATACTGCCATCTACATACTGGTTGCTGTCAACTGAATTAGCAGACATATGAGCAAGGTCAATACTACCGTCTGTGTAATGCTCAGAGTTAATTGCATTATCAGCAATCTTAGCACCAGTTACAGCATCAGCACCAAGTTTAGCACTAGTTACAGCACTATCAGCAATTCTAGCACTTGCAAGTGTGCCAGATGAAATATTGCTTGCGTTTAATGATGTGAGTGAAGCGCCAGAACCAGCGAATATTGTCGCTGTTGCTGTGCCTGTAATCGTTACACCGCCAGAAGCAGTAGCGAGTTTAGCATTACCTGCGTTGTAGAGTGTCGCAACACCGGAAGCTGCTTTGATTGTTGCTCTATTAGTGCCTGCTGTTACAGTATAGATTGTTAGAATACCGTCTTCACTATCAGTTGTTGGGTCTGAGATTAGACCTTGAATGGAAGCGTAGCTGTGATTTGTACCAGCAGCATTATCAGCCTGAAAGAATATTTGTCCAGTTTCATCATTAGAAGCAGGAGATGCACTATCATTCTTTAGTATTAGGTCAGGGCCTTGGGCGCCAGAGTCATTATTATAGACTGTTAATGAACCAGTTGATGGTATGAATGTAAATGCAGTAGCATTACTATCAGTGCCGTCACGAATATAGAAGTTACCAGTGTTGATATCAGCGTATAGATGTGAACCATTATGATAGATTTCAGCATCACTGTCGCTACCAAAGCGGAGGCTAAGACCGTCATCAAACTTCATATAACCACCATCAACTATAAATGAAGTTGAGGATGTTGTAGCACCATCTAATGTAACTGCACCATTAAAGTCTGTTGTATCAGAGAATGTTTTGTTGCCTGCGATTGTCTGATTACCGGTAGTATAGACGCCGTTTGTTACAGTGGCAGCATTGCCTGATGTACTTTGGTTACCAGCAGCATTTACGCCCGGTAGATTTATATTAGCACTACCGTTAAATGATACGCCGCCAATTGTTCTCGCAGTCGCAAGCGTAGTTGCAGTTGCAGCAAGTGCTACAGCAATATTAGCACTACCATTAAATGAGGTTCCACCAATTGTTCTAGCAGTTGTTAGCGTAGCAGCACTACCTGTAATACTCCCAGCAATCGTTGATGAGAATGTCTTAGTTCCAGCAATAGTTTGATTACCAGTCGTTTTAACAGCAGTGGTTGGTAATCTAGCGTCAGCAATAGTGCCAGATGAAATATTGCTTGCGTTTAATGCTGTGATTGAAGCGCCAGAACCACTAAATGCTCCACTAAACGTTGTTGCGGTCGCTGTGCCTGTAATCGTTACGCCACCAGAAGCAGTAGCGAGTTTAACGCTACTACCATTATAAAGATATGCAACACCGGAATCTGCTTTGATTGTTGCTCTATTAGTGCCTGCTGTTACAGTATAGATTGTTAGACTACCGTCTTCACTATCAGTTGTTGGATCAACAATTCTACCATCAAGATAAGCGTAGCTGTGATTTGTACCAGCAGCATTATCAGCCTGAAAGAATATTTGTCCAACTTCATCAGTCGCAGCAGGAGATGCACTATTATGCCTTAGTGTTAGTGTTGGTCCATCATCACTAGCATCATTATTCCAGAGTGTTAATGCACCAGTTGTTGGTGCGAATGTTAATGCAGTAGCATTACTATCAGTGCCGTCACGAATATAGAAGTTACCAGTGTTGATATCAGCGTATAGATGTGAACCACTATGAAAGATTTCAGTATCAGCGCCTGTACCAAGATTGATAGCAACACTATCATTGAACGTTAAATCGCCGGCAGTTTTCACCGCCGCGGCGGTAAGTTGCATGAGAGTGCTATCAGCGTCAATTGTTGCTTGTGCTACTACTGCTGCACGGTCATCAATAGCGGCAGCGGTCATCAACGATGTATCATTATCAGCGAAAGTCTCAGCGCTTGTTTGAGCAGTAGTAAACGTAATACCGTCAAAAGTAAAGCCTGTGCCAATAGAAGGTGAAGTAAGTGTTTTATTCGTTAGTGTTTTTGTTGTGCCGCTGAAATATGTATCAAGAGTTGTTAGTGCAACTTGCTTCATTGCACCAGCATCGTTGTATACAACTCTATCTGCGCCAGCGGCAGTGATTGAAGACGCAGCAGTACCACCATCAACTTTATTCAGTTCTGTAACTGTTGTAGTGAGACTTGTAAGTGTTGTTGCTGTTGCAGCATTGCCTGTAATGTTAGACGAAATTGATGCTGGTAGTCTAGCGTCAGCAATAGTGCCATCCGAGATATTACTAGCATTTAATGCTGTGAGTGTTGTGCCAATGCCGTGAACATTATCAGCATAAACGTGTGTCCAACGAAGGGCGTCCGTGCCAAGAGTTCGTGCAGAATCCGATGATGGAACAACGTCACTATCAACTCTTGCTGTAATCGTAACTGTATCAGAAGTAGCGTTACCGATATCTGTGTTGCCAACAACACTCAATGTTGTAACAATAGAATTATTGACCGTAAAATTACCACTGCCAGCAAAAGTAGCAGTACCATCTACAACTAAATTGCCAGTAATATCTACATTATCTCCAACAAACAAGTCGCCAGCGATGCCAGCACCACCAGCAACCGTTAGTGCTCCGTTATTATTGGCACTAGAAGCAGTCGTTGCAGTAACTGCAACTACACCAGCAGAACTAATCGTAACAGCATTAGGATCACTAGCAGAACCTAATGAACCACCGTCTTGGATTGTCAAAGAAGCAGCAAAGGTAGGCCTAGCAGTAAAGTTAACCACACCACCAGAAGAAATGCTTAATGCATCCAAGTCACTGGCAGAACCGATAAGACCACCATCCTTAACAACCAAGTCACCAGCAACTTGCAAGTCACCGATTGAACTTAATGTTGCTTTAGCAGTTGCGCTAGAGGCAGCAGTTTCAGACACGCCTGTTGTAAATACTAACTTGGTTGCATTTGCGCTTGCGCTAAATGTTCCTTCAGCAATCGCATGAATACCCGCTGCGACTGTAGCACCATCTGTACCATCTGAGTCCCCAGCGGCAAATTCTAGCGAAGCAATAACCTCATTTGCTAGAATCTCATCTTCTTCAGATTTCAGTTGAAGAACGATTGGTAGATTATCACCAGCAGTAACATGGGTTAGTGTAAGTCCAACATTATGGACATGAGCCAATGTGATTTCAGAGTTAGTGCCAAACGAAACTACAGCAGCATCAGAAAGGAATCTTAAATCATCACCGATAGACAAGTCGCCAGCAATACCCGCACCACCAGCAACAGTTAGTGCTCCGTTGTTAACAGCACTAGAAGCAGTCGTTGCAGTAACTGCAACTACACCACCAGAGGAGATTGAGATTGCGTCAGTGTCTGAAGCAGAACCAATCGTTCCAGCATTAGGAATAATAATGCTACCACCAGTGGTCATAAGACCAGCACCAGTGTATGTTCCACTTGCGTTTATGTTCGCATTAACATCTAACAAAGTTGCGTTCAGTTCAATCTCATCGGTAGCATTAATATCTAGAATAGCATTAGTAGGCGCATTGATAGATTGACTTGCATCGTTGAACTGAATAGCCATTGTGCTATTCAATAGGATACCAGTATTATGAACGTGGGTTAGAGTCACATCACCATCAGCGCCAAAGGATATTGTAGCAGCGTCATGTTGGAGTTCTAAGTCTTGTGTTAAAGTTACATCACCATCAGCACCGATAGCAATCGCATCTAAGTCTGAAGCAGAACCAATCGTTCCAGCATCAGGTATAATGATATTACCGCCAGTGGTCATAAGACCAGCGCCAGTGTAAGTTCCACTAGCATTGATATTTGCATTAACATCTAAGAGAGTTGCGTTAAGTTCAATCTCATCAGTAGCATTGATATTCAAAGTAGCATTAGTAGGCGCATTGATAGACTGGCTTGCATCGTTGAACTGAATAGCCATTGTGCTATTGAGTAACAGACCAGTGTCAGCAACGTGAGTCAGAGTCACATCACCATCAGCGCCAAATCCTAGAACCGCTGCATCACTAATCAGTCTAAGGTCATCACCAACGCTTAGGTCAAGCGCAACGCCAGCACCACCAGCAACCGTTAAGGCACCAGTTGTTTTTGAAGTTGATACAGTTGTAGCAGTAACTGCAACTACACCACCAGAACTAATCGTAACAGCATCAAGGTCACTAGCAGAGCCTAATGAACCACCGTCTTGAATCGTTAGGGAAGCAGCAAAAGTAGGTCTAGCAGTGAAATTAACCACACCAGCAGAAGAAATGCTTAATGCATCTAAGTCTGAAGCAGAACCAATAAGACCGCCATCTTTGAGCACTAAATCACCAGCGACTTGGAAATCACCAATAGAACTTAGTGTTGCTTTAGCAGTTGCGCTAGAGGCAGCAGTTTCAGACACGCCTGTAGTGAAGACCAATTTAGTCGCATTGGAACTAGCAGAGAATGCTCCTTCAGCGATTGCATGAATACCCGCAGCAATCGTTGCACCGTCTGTACCATCTGAGTCGCCAGCAGCAAATTCGAGAGAAGCAATAACTTCATTAGCCTCAACAACATCTTCTTCTGATTTAAGTTGTAGAACAACAGGAAGATTATCACCAGCAGTAACATGGGTTAGTGTAAGTCCAACATTATGGACATGGGTCAATGTGATTTCAGAGTTAGTACCAAATGAGACAATTGACCCATCTGATGTAAGATTTAAGTCATCTTTAACTGTTGCATCGCCGTATACGAATAAGTTGTCGGCCGATGAACCACTACCAATTTGTGTGTTCGAAGTAATGAGAAGAGTTTGCGAGTTTGCAAAACTGGTTGTTACAGTACCACCTCTAAGGGCAGTTTTAACGACTAATTCATTAGACGAAAAGATACCGTTAACGTAACTGTTGCCCGTCGTTGTGGACTCATTCGTTAAATTAGCCAGAGAGACTGCTTTTGCTGTTACTATGATAGTTGACATATCATAGTAAAGTTCGTTTGCTTTACTCAACCAGCCAGCAAAAGTTCCTGTTGTAGAGTTTACATTGGTATATGCTTTGGCCATTCTTTTCTCTTACCTATTCTGGTTTTCTACAAGTTTGATGAGAAGGTTTTTGATCTCACTCATTTCATTTTTGATAGAATCTACTTCATCCTTCAAATCAAGAATCTTTCTTGATTCTGCTTTACGAGTCTTGTATCTACGCAACCCATCTATATCAGTATTTATAATAGCATTGGATGTAGCATCTCGAATAAATTTATGTTCTGACATTTTATGCTAATGCAATCGCACGAAGGTCACGAAGTCTCGGTACTCTATGGAACGAAGCACCTTTAAGCACTATCTTGATTGCAAAGTATCTGAAATTTGATGCTTGAAAAGTGCCATCAGTATATTTAAATGCGCCTGAGTTAAGAAAAGCAGAACCGGTCACACCAACACTTGTTGGTAGATTAAAAGCATACTCTTTAAAGTCAAATCGATTTGTATTCTGAGAAATCGGATTTGAAGCTTCACTGCTAAATAATGTCCAAGGCTTTTGATCTAACGGGTCAGAATCAGACTCTGATAACAACTTAGCATAAACTTCAATCGACGTACCAGCAGGTCTATATGCAGTCAAAAACACTTTCAAATCTTCAGCATCTAGTGAATCAGCAAGAGATACTACTTTAGTGATATATTTAGAAGAAGCTAATCCTATAGAAGTATCTTCGTCTGTCGAAACATTGTTAATAATATACTCGAACACTTTCATAGAAGCAATATCACCATCAATTAATGGCGAACTGTATCTAGGAGTTGCGCCTGAAGTATTTTCTAGTGTTGTTCTCAGAGTAAACGATCTTGTTGCATCAGCTTCATTGCTTCGACTCCTGATTACAGTAGGCAAAGAATTCAAGAACGTATAGTTGTTAAATTCAATATTACCTTTTGTGTAGTTCGCATTCGTATCTGACCTAAACAATCTTGTAGCAGATAAAGTCGTTTTTGTTTGTGTTGTATTTGTGCGATAGATATTTGGAGCAACGAAACTTATGTTTTTATCATCAACACTTGATATTGTTGCACGAGCATTAGATGTTGCCCCAACCAATACATCAGCAGCAGCAAATTTATTAGCTGCTATTGCTGTTGAGTTATCAAGATAGAGAATGGCAGGATCATTGTTATCGAATAATGTTACATTACCAACAATAGACTTAAAGAAAGTAGCAACTGTGTTAGAATATTTAGGAACATCTTCAACAGTCATACTTGTATTAGACGCTATAGCTGAGATTTTCAACACATCAAATACAGTGCTATTAGCAGCAGCAACAATATGCCCACCAACGTTAAAGTAAGATGAGAACTTTGTACCGACACCAGCGATTGTTGTGCTACCAGCAGCGATATTAACAGTTTGCGATGACACAACTGTATCATTTACGAACACGTATTCATCGTTTGAAAACGTTCCAGAAGTGCTTCCAACACTAAAGTATTCACTTTCCTTATTTGTTAAATCAACATGGCCAGATGCCGATGAGAAGTTTGCCATGTAAAGGTTATATTTAATGTTTTCGTCTTGATGTGGAGTCCATGTCCTAGCATTAGTTGATGTAAATAGCACACCATCGTTTACATCTTGAGTAATCTGTTTGCTCGTAATAACGTCTGTTCCACCAGTCTTAGCAATCCAAATTCTGTAATCTGGGTCATTGCCGTCTGGTTTCACAACAAAGGCGTACTCTGACCCAACCACCAGAGTAAGAGGAGACGGGAACGTTACGGTAGTCGCAACAGATCCATCTACTGAAACATTAACATCACTTGCATTGACGTGAACTTTAGAGAATGGCAAAACTCTAGATGTTAATATGCCATTCTCTACTTCTGGTATGTATAGTGTGAACCCAGCAGTTGCTGATTTAGTTTGGAAATACAAGTCAATCTTTGATGCGTATAAAACGTTATCATTCTTTACCATAGCTGACTTGATTAGGAATGATTGAGCGATTGGGTCGCCGCCATCACCGTTGTTACCCCCATCACCATTAGGATCGTTGTCGATCTCTTGAAACGAACTAGTTACAGAAACATTTTGACTAGATGTAGTACTTATATCAATATCTGGTGTGCGAGTATTTACATTCAGACCACGCTTTTCAACAGAATAGTTAAATGCACTATATGTTACAGAGCAGGCAGAAATTGCAGTATTTCTATCAGTGTAACTACTTACATCATAGATTTCCAATTTTCTATCACCAACAAAATACGTGCTCGCTGGAATTCTAAAGATTGCTTTTAGAATTCCAGATGCATCTGTGGTAACAGCAGTATTGAATACAGAAGAACGTTTCAGTCCATTTAATGTAGTTCCTAAGGCAGATGCTACATGAGCATCAACATTATCGCCATCGAAGAAGAAGTGAAAAGTAGTGCTGGGTCTTAGACCAAACACAAGAACTTTTATTTCTCGTTCTCTCATAAAGGGTTTAAATTGCACGTCTGTTACGAAGTCGCCTACTTGTTGAGTTGACTCAGACCCCATACCAATTTGAAGTTCGTTAACAGTTTGTGTGGTTGTTCTTGTGATTGTAGTTGATGTGCCACCAAATGTTGCTCTAGTAGCGGCTACGTTATTAGTTACAACATTTGTTGCAACTGAACGATTCACCTGCGTGAGAGGAACAAATTCATTTATTGCTTCAGCAAAATCCATGAAAGGGGCAGCGAGATCAATATCCAAATTGTAATCTGGCGCTCTTGTTAGATCATAACCAGCATCATATTCTGGAGAAATGAATGGCGTGCCTGAGAATGAATAGAAGTCGCCAACGCAATTTCTAGTCTTTGTAGCATAGCTTTGGTTGATTAAAGAAACGTCAGTTTTAGACAACATAAGAGTATTGCCAAAGTTTGTTACATTACTTGTGGCGGCTACTTTAAGGTCAATATCGAACTGTCTTATTTTTGGGGTAATCTCTTTATATGCTGGGTCAATAGCAGCAGAAAATTCAGGAGAAGTCACTTCAGAGAAACGCAAATTCTCAAAGTTATCCGAGACGATACCATTTTTGAATCGATTTAATCCAGCTTCATCTAAGATTTCTTTGTCTTTTGTCTCAGTTTCAAGAGCATTCAAAACAGTATAGTATTCCAATTGAGAAATTCTACGGTCTAATCTTGAAATATCTCTCATAGTGTAGCCCTTATTCACGTTATCACGAATAAGTTTTACTGCATATGCGGGCTTACCTGCTCTATTAGCAACAAATGAAGTCAAAGAAGGAAATGGCGGAACTTTAATAACAGCGAGAGGCATACCCATTGAAGGAGGAGACGGGGCTGTTGGATTATCTGATGCAACACCCTTGATTGCTTTAATATTACCTTCACTATCAAGAAAGAGCCTATCAATTCTTGGTAGATAATATTCGTAATCAATTTCCATATTCTGATTTGGTGCAACAACATATTGTTCAGCAGCAGGGAAAGTTACAGCAGAACCTACAGCAGTAGCAGATACATTAGCATTGCCAATTGTTGTTGAAACTACACAAGTGTTAACACAATAGGGTCTGAAATCAACAACATTTCTAAGGTCATATGATACGCCAAATTCAGATTCATACGTAGGAATATCTTCAGGATCAATATCCGTATAGCTATCTACGCTGAAATATCCATCGCCACTAGAGTTGTTTTCTTGGAATACAGAAACCTTGAATAGTAGATTATCAGTAGTGGCAATCGTTAGAGCAGACTTCTTCTTTACATACGAATTGTCATAATAAGCATCTCTTTGATTGGGAAACAAAATAAAGTTACTAGTCACGTCAACGTTAGTAGAGTTTGCTGTTTCGCTGTAAGCAGTGCCTGTTCCTTTATATACTGCTAGAATTTTATATACATCGGGCATACCAAGTGAATAAGTACCAGTGATATTGGCAGGTGCGCTGGCGTCCACTTTTATATACGCAGTTCTTGTCACCTTTTCAGCAGGAGCAGCAGTAATCTTTTTCACATTGTAGTAGGCAATAACGTCCATCGCATCGCCTGGATTGGAGCCTCCAATGGCAACAGTTAAAGTTTTAGCATCTGAGCTTGTAGTAACGGCACCAGCTATGGGAATTGGTTTACCTAAAGTATAGTTCGTAACTGTTTCGTTACAGATTAAAACGATTTCTTCTTTTTGTGCTGCGGTTAATGTTGCAGAAGCGCCATATGTCCAACGGTCTGTGCCTGACAATGTGATAGTTAATGCACCGCCATCAGATACTACTAGCCCAGTAGATTTTACTGTTCTGTAAACGAAATCTGCTGTGCTTGTTGGGATCGTTTTGATAGACGAGAGACCTACAGTCCATAAAGTTCTTTTAAACGATACTTCGTATAGTTTTGCTTTACTATTATCTAAAACAATATCAGCCTTGGCGTCTACTGTGGCATCGTACCATATATGCTTGACGTGAGTATCAAATGTATACGAAGCATTTGACATTTTAATATCAAAAATATAAGCCTTATATTTACAGGTATTAGTGCCAATTGTACCACTATGATATTCAATACCTCTAATTTTAGCTGTGCCAATAGCGGTACCGGATGGAGTCGCAGTAAGGGTGCCAGCATAAACGTTTTGTGCGGTATTGTATAGTGCTACATTAACGATATGATTAAAAGGAAAATGCCCCATCATTTCATCAACAATTACATAGTTACCAATATTGGTTGTTATGTTCTGCTCATCAACGCTTTCGAATTCGGTACCAGCATCAATCTGAACGTCAATTGTTCCAGAAGTTTGGATTCTTTTACCGCCAACATAAGCAAGACCTTTCCCAACACCAATATCCAAAAAGCTAGAATTAGAACCCGCTTTTATTGATAATGGAAAATTCTCAATGACATAATCGCCAGATTCTTCTTCAGTTCGTCTAGCAAATTCTTCTCCAATGACAGAATATTGCGTAGAATCTTTAATTCTGACTGGTCGCCCATTCTGATATTCGATTATCGTGAAGAAATTTTCATCAGCAATTGCAAGCGCTGTAGTTTTAGCGGTCAAGACTGGAGTTAGTTGAATTCTATCAGCACCAGGAGCGTTAGCGTTGTTGTATCCTTGAGCGTTGTCTAAAAGAGTTGTGTCAGAAAAGCTATTGATGATAGTTTCTTTTGTAACGAAACCAACAGAGATATTATCTGGTGATATGCTATATCTTTCAACAACGATAGTTTGTTCATCGACTAATACGAAAGAACCCTTTTGATAGATGACGCCATCAGATATTTTTAGACCAACACCGTTACCAATAGTAGTTGTAGTTTCGCCTGTTACTGTGCCTGCTGCTTCGACAGTTGTAATAACAGCGGCAGAGGTAAAGTTTTCAAGACGAATCTGTTCCGTCGAAGAAAAAGTCTTATTTGCACCACTACTTTTTACATAACGAACAAATAAGGTATTTAAATTTGGCGTTTGTGTTTCTAAACCAGATTGAGCAAGAAGAACATATGCCTCAACGCCAGTAGAAAGACCAACAGCACGAAGCTCTGGATAGTTAGACATAACAACAGGCTGACCATCAACTTGCAAATCCTTAATTTTTACATAAGGAAGTCTGGTCAAATAGATAAAACTACAACCCTTTACGATTGTACCTTCTTTGAGAATATTGTCGCCAAAACGCTCAATCTGATTTTGAAGAATTGTCTGTAGCTGTGTTAGTTCACGAGCCTGAACAGCAACGCCCGGCTTAAAGAGAACTCGATGGAAATCTTTATCAGCATCATAGTCATCATGATACGGGTCTTGGTTAAAATTGGTATCTAATCCCATTTCTTATCCCTTTAGAATTCTAAAATAATTCTTACTTTTTCAGATTGGTCATTAGACCTAGCGACTGGCGATATGTTTTCTTTATATATAACTTCGCCGGAGTTATCTACAAGGTCTCCGTCAATACGACTTGTAATCTTCGCAGATGCTCCGGTGCCACCACTTGACGTATTTGAAACAAATGTATTCACTGTGGCAGACGCATCATCAGATATACCGAATATACCTTTGACATTACTCAAGAAGAACGTTCTATAAGCGCTTGCACCAATAGAGCCGATACCAGAAGCAATAATAGTTCCTGTACTTGCTGCTGTATTAGCGCTGTTATTAATGCGAGTTGTAAGCGCTGCGTCACTTGTAACATAAAACGATGTAGTAGTTTTAATTTCAGCATAATATGTCGGAACTGTATTAGCAAACGTTGATCCGTTAAGGCTTCTGAAAGCTAATACTTGACCGTTAGAATAACCATGCGCTACTGTTGTTGTAACAACCGCTGGATTTGCTGCTGTAATACTACTCACAAAACGAGTGATTGTATTTGAAACAGCGAACACTGTGCCGTGAGCGTATGTAGTACCATCAGCAGCTTGAACTGGACCAGCAATACCTTGGTCTTGTGTTACAAACTGGTCGATTGTAAACCCGGTATTAGCAACGCCCGTATCACCAGTACCAGCATCAACGATTTGAACTGCCATTTCAGTCAATTGATTGAACGTACTGAAACTTCTATCAATTGCTTCAATTTCTGCTACAATGCCAGAAGTAAGCCCTTTGACTTTATAACCTGTTGCAAAATCACCACGAATGTTACGCAATCTTAAAACATCGCCCGCTCTGTTACTTACTTCAGCAGTTGTTCTGCCAATGTAATCTGGAAGAGTGACAGTTTCTGTATTAGTATATATTTCAATTGTAATTACATCACTAGCAGGTACAAGCGTAATATCAGTGAGTGTGAATGTTGTAGAGGTTGTTGTGTGAGCAGCAACCAAATTGTTTCTTTTTACTATAGATGTCAACGGTAGGTTTGAACTAAAGCCAAAAGCGTTGTTAGCATCATCTTTTCTTATAATTGGATCATTGTTACCAGTATGAGCATATGCTACAACATTAATATCTAATACGTCTTTGCCATTTGTAACGAATCCTGCAACGCCGCCGGATGCGCTACTGTTGTTGAAAGGTACTGCCAATCCAGCATCAGTATACACAGAGAATGATGTTGCATCTATTGTCTTAGCATAATAAGTAGTTGGCGAGGCGTCATCATCTAAATTAGTGCCATTCAAACCATGGAATGATACATTAGCGCCGTTTGAAAGACCATGTGCGTTTACTGTTGCAACCACAGCAGGATTTGCGGCAGTTACACTACTAACAGCTTCTGTAATTGTGTTGTTACCAATAAAATCAGTAGCAGCAAAAGCGGCGCTTCCCTCATTTAATCTTACATTAATTGTGTTAGCAGCAGAACCTGAAGCGATAACCATACCGCCCTTCGTATCAGCAGATATCTTATTACCAGCAGTGAATCCAGTCAGTGTAGATGTATTGACTGTGAGAGTTTGATATCTTGAGAGCGTGTAGGTATAAGATCGAAGAAGTGTATTTGATGATTGTGGCACATAATGAATGACTGTTTCGCCATCTAAGAACGATGATGCTGTTGATGTTGTCAGTGTGAGTTCTACATTTGCGAATAATGGGTCTTTAAGAATACCAACAGAGCGATAATCATTCGTTGTTGGTATTGTATTTGATTCGTTATTAGCATATGTTACTGAGATGCCTGCACGAGATGCGTATAGTTCATTGACTACATCAGACCCATGCCCACCAGGTGGAGAGAGACTTGGTGTGAGATTTGCTGCTGTGATACTATCACCATTGCTTGAAATAATAATATCAGCAAAAGAATATCCAGAACCTCTATTAACAACTTCGATTGTTGAAATAGAATTTGCTGTTGTATCAATCGTAGCAACCACAACTGCATCGTCGCCATCGCCTTTGATTGTGAGACCAGGACCAATTTCGAAGACAGAAGATGTATCTGGTACCGTAGTAAATGCTGGGTTAATCAACACTCTTCGTTCAGAACCAGTAACGATATATTCTGAAATATCTCTTGCTTGGCCAGCACCTGTACCAGACCTAACATAGAGTGTGCTATTTTTATAGAAATCTGTGTTAGCGCTGAGTGTTACACTGGAACTTTCAAGACCATGTATTAGTGTGTTACCCGCAACAGAAACTTCTTTGAATGTGCCGTTTGCGTATGCGTTATATTTAGCGCCACCACTGTTGATAATCACTGCTTCAATAGAACCACTAACTGCATTTGCAGATACATTAGCATTAGGAATAACAGGAGCAAAATCGTTTGTAGCAAACTTAGCCCAATCTGCTGCTGAAATGTTGTACATCAACTTCCATACATACTTATCAGTAGTTTGATAAAACTCATCGTCTGCTGATGTCTCAGAGAACAATGGTTTATCAGTTGCAGCAGCACCACCGTTGTTATCTAAGCATTTGAAAACGGCATAGTTGCCGCTCTCTTCTGAGATGGCATAAAAGTTATCGGTTTCTAAAGTTGTGCCAGTGTAGCTGTAAGCAGAATATGTATTACTTGATACCCAATTAACACGGCGAATCATATGCTTTACATCATCTGAAACAATTTTCTTACCAAAAAGAATATTATCATATACGTCATTATGCACACCAAACGTACTGTCCGCAGGGGCAGGTGGCGCATTGTCGTCGGCAAAGGGCAAAGTCTCGCCAGTAAATACGTAGTATAAACTGTTTGAAGACTCTGAAACAGACTCAATAAATTGAGCAGCCATATGTGTCTTGAATTTGTTTGTAACTAATTTCGTCATCTAGATCTTTTTCTTTGCTTTATGATGTGGATACGGTATCAGTTGTCGAAGTAGCAGTAGTAATATTAGTATTTATAACACTGTTCTTTACTACTGTACCAAATAATTCAGTGCCTGCAACATGAAGCACTTTTTTTACAATGTCTCGATATCGATTAATTGAAACGCCAGTTTGAATATCATACGAATATTCTTGATAATATTTATTGTCTCGTATTTTCGAAACATCACTAAGATGTGATGTAGTTGTTTCCCAGAAGCCTGTGCCGGTGCCTTCTGTTGCTACAACTGAGTTAGCTGTAATAACAAACTGATTAGTATTACTTGTGAGCGACACTGCTTGATTGCCTAAGTAGCCATAACCAGAATCTAAGACTTCAACCCCAGTAGCAACACCATCAGCGACAATAACATCACCTGTGATAACAGCATTGTCTCCCATCGAACGAGAGGTTAAGTCGATACTGTCATTACCAGCGGCAAACCCTGCAATAGCGCCAGAACTTTTACCAATAATGTTAGAGGTACTCCAACTTGTATTAAAACGAGTCCTTTTTAGAAGTAATACACTACTATTTGCAGAGATTATAACACCTTTCTCTGTACCATCTTGTTGAATGATTTCACCGGGCGTAAAGTTACTCGTGATAAGAGTGATGTTTAGATAAATGTTTTTTCTGTCATATGCTGCGATATATTTATTATGCACTGAAATGAATGGGTTAGTGTTATATTCAGTACCTGGATTAATTCTTGTCAACGATGTTATAGTGCCCATTGTAAAATCATCAAATGTGAATAGTAGATTAAACGCAGTTGTCGAATTTCCGTTTGGATTTCTGATAAACCCATAACCATGGCTCATATTGACAACTACAACAGCATCTGTTCCACCACTATTATCTGGCAATACGATTGTTGGCGTGGTATAGTGTCCTTCACCGCCATTGTTTATTGTGATAGCAGTGATAACACCACTACCGTTTGTTGTGATAAAGCCTGCTGCTGATACAACTGGACTACCGTCAGCATACCCACCGCCAGTAAACGTAACGTTAGGACTGGCTGTCGAGCCGTTTGCGTATCCAGTGCCGCCATTTGTAATCGTGATTGTACTCACGAAACCAACGCTACTATTTGCTCCTGTAACTCTCATATCTAAGAAAGCATGATTAGCAATGTTATTGGCTCCAATAAAATCGGTGTTTAGCGTTACAGTTTCTTCGTTCTCTAATGCGCCTGGCTGGAATGTTGCTCCACCACCAGTTCCAAGAGCGTTGATTGTGAGTTCTAGATTTGGTTGGGCTACGAGATTGATTTCTTTCAAGTCTTCACGAGATGTTTTAATCGTCATACCAGCGCCTTCAACATACGAGAATGCTGAAGTATTACTATACACACCAACGTATGTTGTGTTCTGGCCAACAACAATACCAGTCACGGTGTTGTTAGCAATCGTATCAATCACACCATTTGCTGTTACAACACCGTTGTACCAAACATCAGAAGCACCAGTTGCTGTTACAGCACTAATCGTCTCTTCAACTTTAGTCTCTCGACCTCGTATTTTCTTAGTTGCAGTAAATGCTCCAGATACGACTTCGATGCTCCAAGTATTAGCATCTGATGCTGATGTGGCAATACCGGTTGCCCCTGCTGTTGAGATAACAACGCTAGTAATAGTTTCTGTTTTAGCTGCGACTACAGTACCGTTCGCAGAATAAACACTTGCTGTTTTGGTAGGTGTAAATGTACCCCAAGAAGGTCCAAGTGTCGCAGAAGTAGTGTTTGACGATGCTACATATCCATATGCATATGATGAAATATATGCAGGTCCAGTAGTTGGAGTTGTCAACGCCTTCATTTCAACTTTATCGCCATTAGCAAACACAGTGCTTCCGTTCTCTTCATGATATAAAACAACTGTAGATTCTTCATCTACAATTTCACCAGCAGATAGTGTTGTATTATCTGCTGTATCAATAGAGAGTTGAGCAGCAAACGTGCCACTTGTGATCACAAGAGTTGCGCTTGTGCTTGCAGCATCATCGCTCAACACTACAATTTTACCATTGGCAACTTCAGAGTATTCTATTATTTTTACAACTTTGTCATCAGCTGGGTCACTACCAAAAATAACGTGTGTTGCATTGGTGGAATATAGAGATTCTGCAACCAACACATCATCAACAAGAACTAAAAGTTCGTCTCCATCTGTAGCACTTGGTCTTGCAAAATGAGGGCCGTTACTACCACTTGCCGTATGTTGCTGGACATATGTTTTGACACCTAACGCATAGTCATCAGCAATTGCTGTTGTATTTGCTACGTTATCAAAATATTCATCAGCAAAATCTTGTGCGCTGAGTAGTGCGACAATCTCACGCTCTTGCTTTACAGTCTCAAACGGAATAAACTGATTTGATATGTTTGAGTTATCAACAGCAATCATCGCTGTAGCAACTCGAACATCGGTGTAATCGTCTAGAATGTCGCCGTCATCTAAATCGTTAAGCGTATAACCTGTTCCGCCATCTACAAGTTCAAAATCAACACGACCCGTAGCATCCTCAATACCAGTAACACGAACTTTAGCTTGTCTACCAGTGTCATGAATTACATCGAACACATCACCAACGGCGTTATTTCTACCACCATTAACAACGTTCATGGAAGATAGTGAGCCGATAATCTTTGGGGCGTTTGTGAGCAATCCGTCAGTACTAACTAACTCATCTGTTGTAAATGTGCCTTTGATATTACTGATATAAAGAATATCAATGATACGACCTTGAACTCTTTTCTTTACAAGACCTTCAACGAAAGCAGTAGCGCCAGATCTAGAACCCGTGATTTGATTCTCGATAAACCCAGCAGACCTTGTGGACTGTGTGACTTCAATATATTTTGGAATCTTATACTTACTATCTGAAGCACGAAGAATATCATCAGCAGGATAATATACTGAAGCTTCTTCGTTGAACAACATACGAATCAAAAGTTCTGTTGCTTTTGGAGTACCCTTTGAACGATAGTAATCCATAATATGCTTGATGATAAATCTTTTATCTACAGCTTTCGCATACGGAAACTGTGCAAGATATTTCTCTTTAAAATGCACTAAGAAACTATCTAATGTCTCATCAATGTCTCTGTTCTGAAACATAGAGCGACTGAGCGTCAACGGAGACGTTGAGGTGCTTTCCATAAACTCATAGTATGCTTTCGTGAAAGCAACTAGATTTGGTCCGTCTTCCCGATAAACAGCAGGAAACTGCTGTTCAATATACTCTGAGATAGTTTTTGATAGGTCATGCATTATTGAGTCGCAGCCTCTACTGTTACACTAACATCAACATCACGGATTGAAATAACTTTACTTGCTGGTCCAATAATATCTTGCGATTCCGGTCTAGCATAAATTTTGATAGCACTACCAGAGAAAAAGTTCACATCTAAATTGCGAATAATTACACGCCCTGTCGTATAGTCTACGCTTCCAACATTACCATTCAATGTACTGAAACCGTCTAATGTATTAGTAAGAACTTCTAAGACGCCTGCGCCATTGTCTTGTATATATGCTGTTTGAGTTCCGTAAAAAAAGCTAGATGTTTTGATTGCTGGTTTATGGCGATTTATATCTTCGCCAGCAGTCAAAGGATGATCTAAGATCAAAGAGTTTTCAAAGTCAGCAGTAATACTTGAAGCAGTACTTATAATAGGAACAAAATCAATAATCATTCTAAGTTCTGTGTCATTTGATATGATAGACGCATTTGTATCATCAATGACACGAGCAATTCGAGATTGCCTAGCATTCTTTTTAAAATCACTCAAATGAGTTACATTATAAGATGCAATCACATTTCTAACAAGCGAGTCTATTTCAGAATTAGTAGCATCTGAAGTTTTCGTGTTGTAGTATACAGTCGTATCAAGAGCAACATAAAGAAATTTGGGAGACCTAATTATCGGGTCAATCGCAAGTGGCGTGCGCTCTTTTAGAAACTTTCTATACTTTTCTTTAGCACTGTCAGATACTCCATCACTATTTTGAATATCAACGTGAACCACAACTTTACCATATTGTGGCGGAGTTAGTTCTTCGCCGCCTTGAACTGATACTGCTTGTATTTCAGAAAACTTGCTTTTCAGAAGATTTTCATAATCAGATTCTGTAACTGCTCTATCTTGAATTTGAATAGATTTAGGAGCATAAAATTTGATCGAATCTAAGGTTTCTTCTTTATCACCAGCAGTAGAGTTTGATGTTGTTGCAACTGTTGCTGTATATCCTTGTATTGATGCGCTTGGCGAAAATGTTGTAGCACCATTCGGCGTTTCGCCTGTTGCAATACGATAGACGACTTCTACAACTTCACCGATTAGAGGTTCTCTACCAAACACATTGTTACCAAACTCTAGTTCATAGCGTTGCTGCTCTGCTGGCTGTAGATAGAAAACTTTATCTATTGAACCAACGTCAAAGAGATTTGGCTTCAAAACGTATGCATTAACTTCAGCGCTAGCAGCAGCAGAAGCATATACGTTTACCACGACACTATTTGTATCTACTCTATTGTTCGAGATGATATATTTCGTACTTGATGTAACATCATAATATTCTTTTTCAATTCTGCCTTCGTAGAGAGTAACATCGCTGACAGAATACACACCAGAATTTGGCGTTACAGTATACACTTGGTCTGTGCTGAATGTGTACGATTTGCCATCAACGTTTGTTGTGAACTTCGTATATTTTGGTACTGTAATGAATGCTGGGCTATCACTTGGATCAAACGTTAGCGTGACTCTTGCGTTTGATGACCTGTATGACCTTGGTAGATAGTTCAACTCTTTTGCATGAGATATAACAGAATCTCTTAGTTGCGCTGAGTCGAGAAACATCTCGCCGAGAGCCATGTTCGTATAAAAGCTATTCTGAAATGTATTGTACGCCAACACGTCAAGAAGGACGGACATATTAGACCCGTCATAATCGTAGTCAGCAAACTGTGCTTGACCCTGAAGAAATGTTTTTAACTGACTCTTGATTCGATTAAAATCAAGTTCCGAGATAATAGTTCCTGCCATTTTATCTCACTCTTTCTAAAAGTAATTCTAACGTAACGGGTTCTTGTACGTTGACAACACGAAATACGATGCTGATTTGAACTTCATGCTCTTGCGAAGTTTGAGCAATAACTACATCAATAACATCTGCTCTTGGTTCATGTGCTTCGATAACATCTCGTATATGCTCTTGCATCGTTAAGAATGTCTGTGCTGTAATATTCTCAAACAACATAGCACGAATATTGCCACCAAGATTTGGTTGAAATAGACGCTCACCTTTATCAGTCAACATAAGATTTCGAAGAGACTGTTTTACAGCATCAACATTTGTTTTGCGTAAGACTGTACTACGAATTGGATGTCTATCCAAGTCCGTAAAGAAGTCCGAGTATACAACTCTTTGTGTTAATGGCGTTGCCATATGAAGCAATCTCCAGTTTTCTTTTTATTTATAATATTTAATCAGCGTATTTCTTCTTTAAGATTATTTTTATGGTTTGACCGTTCCGAATATTGTTCCACCAATAACTTTAGAATTAGGCGAGTTGCTCACCTGCTCACGAAAACCCGGGTTAGTACCTTCGCCATAAGCATTTAGACTGTTAGATGCAAAATTTAAAAACTTTTTATCCGAAGTCGGTATATTTTTTGATATAGCTTCGATTGCTTTATTTATAGTATTTCTTGATGGCGTAGTAAAATTGTCATGTGGTCCAGTGCCTTGGAACCCCTTAATTTTCGGAAAGGCATCAACTCCTGTTACTGCCTGAAACTGCCAATCTTTTTCTAGAACTGCGACAACATTACCGCCGTACCATCCGCCCGTTCTTGCTCTGTTTAAGATAACCCCAGCTATCTGAGCCTGCTCTTGTGGATTAGACGATGACTCTGCTACTGTAGCACGCACTAAAAAATTCCATTCTTTATCTGTCAGTGATTTACCGTAAAATTTTTCTGCTTTGCGTTTTGCTTTTTCGCTATTATTTTTTTCTGTATTACTACTTAAATCAAGTGGTTTTATTGGTTTACGGGTGAGCAGTTTGGCTAAACCGTTGTCCTCTCCTGCGCCAGCCTTCAACCCCAACGTTGGGGTTGCAGGACTCAACCCCCAACATTCTACAGGCATGAAGTGATTTGGATCCATGGTTTTACTATTACCCCACGTACCATCAAGTTTATTCAACATATCATGTTTTGCAAAATGTAGTCTTGCGATGCCGGTATAATATTGTTTAATGTTACCAGAATTGGGGGTTGTCCGCTTACCCTCAGCATTATAATTCCAAACGGGTTTATTTTTACTGTGTTTATATACGTTGATATCAATGGCAGCACCATAACTATGCCAAGAGTTTTTTGCAGCCAGTGAATTAGTTTTTCGAAGTTGTTTCTGCTTCTCTACGGTTCTGGTGGCGCTTATAATTTTTATATCAATTCCTTTTTCTTTATATTCTAAAACAAAGGACCTCACCGCATTAGCAACTCTATCTCTTACAATAGGATGGAGGGAAGTGATCTTAGCTGAATTATGTTTAGCAAAGTCGCTTAGACCAAAATATTCTTCTGGATAGATGCTGTTTTTAGTATTATGGGTTTGTGCTTGTGAGTTTCTGTCTGTCCTATCAGGTATGGCCCTGGCAGAGGCATCCATAAGTGCTTTTCGGTCAGCACCCGAAACGAAACTTGGAACTGCCTTCACTATTGCTTTAATTTCACCAACTGCTTTATTTAATTTTTCATCTTGAGTTCTTGCTCCTGACGCAATAATTTTTGCAGTTGTTGCTAGTATCTTCTTCGGAGAAGCATTTGGATTATTGCTATGCATAGAGTTTGTGATTGCTGCACTTAATGCTTTTGTTATGTTTTTATTATCGTCAGTGAATAAAGCCTTTACCTCACCTGTGGTTTGTAATAATTTATTTTGTATAGCTATTAAAGCCCCTTCGGAAACCTCTGGCAGTCCTTCGCCCAAGTCTTTAATTGAGGCCTCAACATTTTTAAGTGTAGCTTCATTCACCTTTTTAGTATGTTGAAAACAATTACTAACGGAATCTTTAAGCGCAGATAAATCTGGCTGAACACTTCCAAGAATATTTTCAATAGAACTTTCGAATGCCGCTGTTATTGCTTTCGCTTCTAAGTCTAAAGATTCGAGAAACCCTGATATGTCAACTGATCCAGAATCAAATGCAGCTAATGACTGAACATCACTTATTATGGATTCAACATCATTTGCTATTGCTCCCACCACAGCTTCGGCAGCTGATCCTATTTGGCCTGCAATACTGTCAAACTTTACACTTGCTAACTGATCAAATTGCTCTGCAACAGCTCCAGCAGCATCTTCTACACTCTTTGCCAATTCTTCCATATACTCAGATATTGGTTTAATTATTTTACCAACGTCCAAATCAAGATCCAAATCAAGATCCAAATCAAGGTCAAGATCGCCAAATAAATCGCCAGCACCAGTAGCCAAACTTTCTAATTCTAAAAGTGCGTCACAACCACCCTTTAAATTTGCTGCAATTCCCATTGCACTACTTTGAAAATCTGTCAACGAAGAAAGGTCGAGATTAAAATTTTCTACTGAAAACGTGTCCGGATTGACGCCTGATTGAAATAGAATTGTAGAAATATCTGCACTTGATGCTGTTTCTAATGATGCTGTTAGTGAAGATAGCCCAATTGCATCACTAACCGACAGACCTTCTATAGTAGTTTGCAAGCTTTCTTTCAAAGAGAACATTTGATCTAAAGGGAAAGCGGCAGAAGGTATAATAGAGTTGAGTGCTGCTACAGCGGATTGAGTTTCTCCAGCGGCCATCTTATTAGCAATTTCAAATGCTGAGATAGTCTTGATCTTGATTGACGTTAAAGACATAATTAGTAATTCTCATCTTCATTAGAATGGCCAACTGATTCATCGTCCATAATTGATGAATATTCTTGAGTTTTAAATTTTGTTACTACTGGAAACTTTCTAGCGATAGGATTAAGTTTTTTCTGTGGTCTTAACGAAGATCTTTTACCAGATGGTTTAGTATAACTGGTGAGAATACCTCTAACGTATCCACTATATCCTGGGTCAAATTCAACTGCACCATTAGTATTTAAATCAATTTTACTATCGGTGCCAGATTCAATAGCAATATTATTAGCAGACTTGATATTATATTTACCCGTTGTATTGAAATATGTGTTAGCTCCATTCTCGAATCTTAGGTCCGTTTTAGCATACGCTGAAATGAAACCCGTTGTTGCGGTAGTATGAATATTACCTTTTCCTGATTGAGTTACAACGTTCTCCTCGGCATAGAGATTGTAACCATCGAGATAAGCTTCTTGTGTGATAGATGAACTTTTTTGTGAGAAAGTATCACCAGAGTTCATGTAAATACCACCAGCAACATTTAATCTATAATCGCCGTGTACAGTTGTTGTCATATTACCATCGACATTCAAGTTGCAATCAGATTCAACAGTGATATTAGATGCTCCTCTGATAGTAACATCAGACGCACCTTTTATTAGCACTTTGCCGTTTCTCTCAGTTATTGTTACAGAATCGCCAACAATCTTGTTTGTCTGTGTACCAGTTGGTCCAATTTCAAGAAATGTGCCTTTTCTATGTCGAATGTTAATTCTTTCAGATGCCGGTGTATCGTCGAATTCCATAATGTGGCCACACTCAGTTTCCTGTACTTTGTTATGAGGATACCTAGCATTATATGGAGGTTTAGGTTCAATATCTTCTTTTGTGATGTGCTGTGTTACTACATGAGTTTCGCTAAGTTCTTCAGATCTTGCAAGTCTAGATATATCTGGGCTGTATGCATTCTCTGGTTTAGGATTGTTATCTTTACTTGCATTGAATCCTTGAGTAGAATCAGGAAACGTCGTAGGCATACCGGGCATAATACCAAGAAGCATTGGATGTTGAGCATCATCACCATCAAGAAAAAATCCGAACACCCACGACCCTTCAAGTGGTGGCTTATAGTTGAAATCATAACTACCAATAATAGGAATTGCCCAAGGTAAAGTATGTGTAGGGACATCTTCTTTACTGTCCGGGTGAATACCAAAACAACGAACACGAACACGCCCAAGCCTATCCAGCTCGTCTCGCTGTTCTACGACGCCCATAAACCAAAGTAAATTTCTAAAACCTTTTTCAGCCATTATTCTGAACCTCACGATCACCTTTGGGCAAATCTTTTGATAATTTTAATTTACATTTATATACTTTATCAATATCAATAATATGATCAATAGTATTAACTAACCAATGCCCAGAAAATCCTTTGTTAAATTCTGGCTGTTTATTATCAACAATTTGTGCGAACTCATATATGTTCAATTTGATAATATCTCCAGCAAAAAGATCATTTCTACCGTAAATTTCCACCTCCAGTGTAAATTCGTTGTAATAGTAGAGATTAGATACCCTTGGCGCAATTATATCAACATATCTTTGATTTGGTCTATCAGAATCTACAAAAACCATATGTGATTTTGATGGACGTGCCAGCGCTGTCCCATCAACTAATTCAAAGAAGTCTTGTCTAAATTTTTCAGTGTGTGGAAGCGTGATAGGAGGTTTTTCATTATGAGTATAATCCGTAGCGGAGTAAGTGTATGGATTATGTAGCATCTGCTTGTTTAAAAAATCTATTTCAATAACATCAGTTAACTGTGCGCCAGAAGCAAGCTCTCTTATGGTATTCAATCTATTGGGTATTTTTAAACCTAGTAAATTATGCATACCAGCAGACCTGTCTTTAATATCATTTGCGAGCAATGCTGCATCATAAGTATATTCGATTGCGTTTTTTGTACCATCTTTTATCATTTGCTCATGAGTTTTCATCTTAAACTTTTCTCGTGTCTGATAGAAGTAATAGTTAGAACTCTTATTAACATCAGAGAATGCCCTTCTTGATAGAAAGGTGATAGCTTCAATAGGATGCAAAGAAGGTATAACAATCGTTTGTTCCCCAGCAGTATCTTCAATCTCAATTTCGTTAATCGTCTTTGGAAATCTTATATCATCAACTAAATATTCATCGAATATTAATTGAATCATCTCTTTGATAGTTTTGTCTTCATAACTCTTCTGAACCTTTCTACTCGCATCTAGAAAATGATGTGCAGATACAAACTTCAAAGTGTAGTACATAAATTTTTGTTGTTCTCCAGGTACAGCATCACTTATACTATAAATTAAAAACTCTTGAGATATTTCCTTGCCAAAAAAATCAACATAAGTAAGATTGAATATTTCTTCCCCAAGAATGGGGAAGTTATCAATAAGACCATAACTATCTAACAACTTCATTTGACCCATCATGACTGGTGCATTAATCGACTCTGAAAAGTATAATTCAGTGATATAGTTTGATATATCGAATGATACTTTTTCAGTAATACGATTCACATAGCCACCATAACGACTGAGTGTCGCCTTAGCAATTGCACCAAATCCAACGTCAAATGTGTTATATTCAGCCATTTAATATACTTCTCAAATTTTCTAATGCTGTGATTGAATAAGAAGAGTTCACGAGAAGGATATTTCTCAGGGTTTCGTTCTCCTCCATTTCGTAATCAAAACGACGAACAGCAGTCCATTCGCCAGCAACAAAATCACTATTGAATGTCTGTGCTCTTACATATGAATCTGGGCTAATCAACATGGTCTCATCATCGGTGTTTTTCCAATGAACGATATTATCAGTTCTAGTTGTATTTTGCCCCCATACGATAGCATCAGTGCCTGTAGGAAGTGCTTGACTTGCATACTTTTTTCTGAAATACTCAGTAAAATTCTCATACGACTTCGGCCACTGAGTGTATGGATCAACAATATCGTTAGCAAAATATATTAACCAACTCATAGACGGATCATCATAGTAGAAGCCTGCAACGTCTTCTGCTTTCTCATCTTCCGATATTGTATAACGAAGAAATGCATATGGGTCATCTTGCGATAATCCATCCATCAAAGTTGTTTTAAGAGAGATGTTCTTTACGGACTTCTCAATCGTAAAACTGCTATTAGCAAAAGCATATTGTGTTTGTGGATAGTATCTAAAATATTTTGACATTGTTACTTCCCCTCACTGCTCGAACTCGTTTGGAACTGGAGATGTGTCATCGGGTATTTTAGTACCATCATAATCTTCTCTTGTCCATATTTGCATTTCTTGTAACGTTATTTCAATCTTAACAACTGCTGGATTACCACCCTCTAAGAAAACAACTTCGCCGGCACCAGCATAATCAACACTAATATTAGATATCATAGTAGGTTTCATTATTAATGTATCAACACCAGTAATTATAGGTATACATACGTTAGGATATCCTAAGAATGCTCTACCTCCGGCGCCACTAATGGCTTTATAGTATGGTAGAGAGTTTTTTTTCAGCTTGTTAATAATTTTTCTTAGTATGGTTGTTTCTCCTGTAGTTCTTGGAGATAATATCCAATTCCAAGTGTAAGTTTTTATATCTACACCTTCAAAAGTTAATGCAGCATATGGGTTAAACGTTGCACCAACCCCGGCTTCAATACCTCCCTGTGCGCTTTGAAGCCCAACTGCTGTAAGAAGTGATTTAGCAGCTTTGGCAACCACGGTTGAAAGTATCTTATCGGTGTTCGCTTCCTTAAGCGACTTTTGAACGCCTCTCGCAATTTCTTCGAGACTACCAGCAGTAAGCTTTTGCATCGATTTTGCAAGAACATTACCACCACTCCCAAGTTCTGTGCCAGCAAGTTTTAAACTTGTACTATCCAACAACTGTTCTGGTATGGGCAAATATATCGAATCAATTATCTTAGCATCCGCACTTTTTACAGTTTTAATACCACCAGCAGGACCAGTCTCTCTTTCAATATAAGAATACTTTTTAAATAGCAAAAGCGTGCCAACATTTCCTAATGTTTCAGGAAACTGGATCTGATCAGTTACGCTTTCTTGTTTGCGTGCATTCTTGATCTGATTTGGTGAGCTAGGTACAGTCATCCATTCAACCTTTATAAATACTTGTTTACAGCTATTTAATCTATTTATAACGAAAAAAAAAATACTATGGCGTATAGGGGAAAATTTAAACCATCTAATCCTACTAAATATAAGGGCGACTATACGAAAATAGTGTATAGAAGTCTGTGGGAATTGAAGTTTATGAGAAGGTGCGATAGTCAACATGATATCATTCAATGGTCATCTGAAGAAATAGTTGTGCCGTATCGTAGCTTAATAGATGGTAAAAAACATAGATATTTTCCAGATTTTTGGATAAAAAAACTAAATAGAGATGTGATACTTGTTGAAATTAAACCAATGAATCAATCAGTACCACCACAAAAAAAGTCTAAGGTGTCTAAGAGATACCTCGAAGAAGTAAAAACATGGGGCACGAACTTATCAAAGTGGCGTGCTGCCCAAGAATATTGTGATGATAGGGGTTGGACTTTTATGGTTCTAACCGAAAAAGGAGAGGCAAGAAGTTGGCGGCAATATTTGACGAACTCTTATTAAGAGGTGTGAAGAAGGGACAAATCCCTGCTCGCACACAAGACGCACGAGAATGGTATCGTACCGCTGCTAGAAAGTCTGGTTCGCATGTACCAGCAAAACTCGTAAGGTCTGGATCAAACGACCCAAGCAGAGGTCGCTCGCAGATTCGTGTGGGTGATATGTATCTATATCACTACGAACCAAAGCACAAGAAAACACTACCTTATTATGATAGATTTCCTCTCGTATTTCCTTTTAAGAAAGTTCCAAAAGGTTGGCTAGGCATCAACATGCACTATCTACCTTTACCTCTTCGTGCAAAGTTAATGGACAATCTATACTCTTTAGCATCAAATCGAAAATATAATGAGACAACAAGGTTGCGTATGAACTATGATATGTTGAATGGAGCAGCGAAGTTTAGATTATTCAAGCCTACAATTCATCGCTATTTGGTTCATCATGTAGAATCTAAAATGGTCTATATCAATCCATCTGAATGGGACATAGCGCTGTTTCTACCATTAGAAAGATTTTATGAAAACAAAAGTCGTATCAAAAAAGGTCAGGTCTACAAAGACTCTAGAGCAATGCTTAAAGGAAGTTAATAATGGCATTTAACGTAGCAGATTTCAGAGCGCAAGTATCTAACTCTAAGTTTGGGGGACTTGCGCTTGCAAATAAGTTCGTCGTAAGAATTACACCACCTTCTAGGGTATTTGCTGGTGATGCCTTTCCCAAAATGGAACAATTGACTTTCTTCTGTAATACGTCAAATTTGCCAGGAAAGACTATCAACACATTTGATCATAAACCATATGCATTTGGCCAAGTAAACAAAATGCCAATTTCAAGGACGAATGATTCGTTAACAACATCATTCTTTTCAGATTCGAATTATTTGATAATGGCGTTCTTTCAGCAATGGTTAAACTTCATCGTACAAGATGGCGGTGAAGTTTTTAATAATAGAGGATACAGAGAAATTGGATACAAAGACCATTATGCTACTACCATAGAAATTATTGGATATGACTATGATAGTCAAGAGAAAGTAACGTATACTTTATATGAAGCATACCCAACTCAGATTGGTGCAGTACAAATGGGATGGGAGCAAAATGATACTTTGATTCAAATTCCTATCGAGTTTACATATGATGATATGAAAGTATCGACAACATCATCAGTTAGCGTCTCTAAACCTAGAACGCCTGTAGGCCTATTCACTCGAATTGCACAAGCAGCATCTATTGTTGGAGTCATAAATACACTTAAGACACCTCGAAATATACAAGATTTGATTAATCAAGGAACAACACTTCGAAGGCTGCAAAGAGGCCTCGGAGTATTTTAATAGAGTGATTTAAAATATGGCATTACCTAAAATTGATACGCCTATCTTTACATTGAAACTACCATCATCTGACGGTAAAAAAAATATAAAGTTTAGACCATTTACTGTCAAAGAAGAAAAAATTCTATTGATGGCAGCACAAAGTAAAGGCGAAGATGATGATGAAACTTTAGACTCCATCAAACAGGTCATTAACAACTGCTTACATACAAAAATTAATATTGACGAGTTACCAACATATGATATTGAATATATCTTTGTTAATTTGAGAGCTAAGTCTGTCAATAATTTGATTGAGTTGACATTAACTGATGATGTTGATGATCAAACATATGATGTTTCTATTAATATCGATGACATTGAAGTTGTTTTTGATAAAGAACATAACTATATCATTAAGTTAAACGATAACGTTTCAATTATGTTAAAAGACCCAAACTATGACATAGTGCAAAAGATATCATCTTATAAGCAAGATGATGAAGGTATGATGGAAATGGTTATCTCTAGTATCGATAAGGTGTTAGTAAGCGACGACGAAGTTTTATTAATGAAAGACCATACAAGAAAAGAACAAGAAGAGTTTGTAAATTCATTATCTTCTCAAAACATGCGTGAGGTTGAAAAATTCTTGACTACCATTCCAAAGCTCACGCATACAGTTGAATACACAAGAGAAGATGGCACAAAGGTTGAAAAGATAATTGAAGGTATGCAAAGTTTTTTTACTTGATGATGATCCATAATAATATCTCGAATTATTATAAGGTCATCTTTTCTCTAGTCCAACATCATAAATATTCTATAACTGAGATTGAAAATTTAATACCTTTTGAACGTGACTTATATGTTGAAATGCTTATTGATCATATTGAAGAACAAAATGCAAAACAACAACAAGGATAAAGTCAAGTGTCTGAGGAAGAAACGAACACCGTCACCATTGACGCATCAGCTTTGCCTGGTATTGATGCGAATGGTGACGGGCATGTATCATCAGAAGAGATGGATATGTATCTTGAGTTTAAGCGTAAAGAGTTAGAAGACGCTGATGCTCGTAGAGATGCTATGAGGCAAATGACTTGGTTTGCTTTATTCGGAATGCTTCTCTATCCGTTTAGTATCTTCTTCACTTCGTTATTTGGCGTTGACAAAGCAGCAGTGATTATTGGTAACATTGCTCCAACATACTTCGTAGCAATCTCTGCGCTTGTTGCTGCTTACTTTGGTGCTAATGCATACAGTGATAAGAAGGGCAGTAAGCCAACAGGAAAACCATCAACACCTGTTAAGAAATAACTTATTCTAAACATCATTAGCTATAACGCTATTATACATATGTTTGAGAAAAAAGTCAATAGGAAAATAGAAGAAAATGGCCGAAACAACATTAAATGACGTAATCGACACAATGAGAAATGAAGAGCAGTTGACTCGTAGTTCGAGCGCTGACTCTTTTAAATCGGCCATTGGTGAAATAAAGGGCGTTCGTTCAGACTTTAAGGGGTTCTTCAACAACTTTGGCGGTGCGCTTGAAAGTCTAGGCAGCACTCAAAAAGACTTTAGCGAGATGATGAAATCTAATTTTGAGAAGCAACAAGAAGCATTAGCTAGTCAGCAACGAGAAGATTCATTAGAAAATACTCCAAAGCCTGTCAACACAGATGATAGTAAAGGAGCCATATCTAAACTATTAAAATCGATTAAGGGAATGATTCCTAAAAAGACTCCTGGTTTGATAGGTCTATTGTTTGGGGGAGCGGCGGCAACTCTTCTATTTTTCCCGGAATGGGTAAAAGAGAATATTATAAACCCACTTATAGATGTTATCGATGTACTTCTCGACCCCGATATTGAACCAAAAACACTATTGGGAAAGATCACGAAAGGTATAGGCACAGTTTTTACATGGCTAAATGATAACATTCACCCAAAAGCTGGATGGATTGTTGGTGGCATTGCTGCGGCAGCGATACTAACACCAGGGTTTTTAACACTTTTTGGTAAATTCTTAGCCGTGATTGGAAGCTTTGCGATGGCTCACCCAGTTATCACTGCTGCGACACTTGCAGTTTATGGTCTGATCAAAGCTTTTGATTTTTTTAAAGCCCTTGCAATCAAGAATGAACTTGAAATTGCGAAAAAATTTAAAGCTAGATATGATAACGCCAAAAATGATGATGATAAGAGAGCGATTGCCCTAGAAGCTGCCTCCCCAAGAAACCGGCTCGTTGGCAGCCCT